>Ga0181534_10001287_pt1 | contig 16478 bp, 12 predicted proteins | sample PEATcosm2014_Bin_37_FD_119758 | JGI IMG/M metagenome (GOLD analysis project Ga0181534, IMG submission 119758) | Peatland microbial communities from MTU Mesocosm Facility, Houghton, MI, USA - PEATcosm2014_Bin17_10_metaG | ecosystem: Environmental > Terrestrial > Soil > Wetlands > Peat | place... | reverse complement strand
CTACATCGGGCTGATCATCGCGTTGGCCGTAGGAATGCACTTCACATACCTGCACCGAACGATCAGCTGACTCTCAGCGCCGTGCCTCGCGCAGGCCGCGCTCGATCTCTCGCTGCGAATCGCGACGGCGCAGCGTCTCGCGCTTGTCATGGACGTCCTTGCCCTTGGCGAGCGCGATCTCGATCTTCGCATGGGGCCCTTTGAAATAGATCCGCGTCGGCACGAGCGTGAGGCCCCGCTCGGCCACGCGCGCTGCGAGGCGCTCGATCTCGCGGCGGTGCAGGAGTAGCTTGCGCTCGCGCTCGGGCTCGTGGTTGTCGCGGCTCGCCGGCGCGTATGGCGGGATGTGGACGTTGCGCAGCCACAGCTCGCCGTCACGGATCGTCGCGAACCCGTCCTTCAACTGCGCGCTCCCACCGCGCAGCGACTTGACCTCTGTGCCGAGAAGCACGACGCCGCATTCGAGGCGCTCAAGCAGGTTGTAGCGATAGGAGGCGTAGCGATTCGACGCGACATCGCCGCTCCCGACCTTTTTCTTGCCCTTTGCCATCGCTCGACAGTAGCGTGCGCGCGCGCGGCCTACCGGCCGAGCGCTCAGACGACGTCCAGGTCGACGCGTCCACGCGGCGGATCGATCGAGCTGACCGCGACACGCACGGGATCCCCCAGACGCAGCGTCCCGCCGCTGCGCGTGCCCTCGAGAATCGTGCCCTGCTCGTTGAGCTCCCACCAGTCGCCGCGCATGCGGCGAACCGGAGCCATCCCCTCGTAGCCGCCGCCGAAGGCGATGAATGCTCCAGCCCCGATCACGCCGACCACCTCGCCCTCCCAGCGGCGCTCGGGATCTTCGCGCAGGAGTGCGAAGCAACGGGCGACATCGTCGGCGGAGCGCTCGATGTCGACGGCGTCGCGCTCGCGCAGCGACGTCCACTGCGCGAGCTCGGCGAGGTGCGTTGGATCGACTGCCGGCTCGCCGACACCAATCGCCGACAGCAGCGAGCGGTGGCAAACAAGATCCGGGTAGCGGCGAATCGGGGAGGTGAAGTGGCAGTAGCGCGCGGAGCGCAGGCCGGCGTGGCCGAGATTGCGCGGCGAGTAGTAAGCCTGCTTCAGCGACCGGAGGATCAGTACGCCGAACGCCAGGCGACCACGACCGCTCGACCGCACATAGGCCTCGACCGCCTGCGAGATCTTGCCGACCAGCTCGCCCGCCTCGGCCGGCGCGACCTGCTCGGGCAGCGGGGGCGTTGGCACCGACAACGACGCGAGCTGGTCGATCAGGCGCTTGACGCGCTCCGGATCCGGCTGCTCGTGCACACGGTAGAGAGCTGGCAGCGCGCGCTCCTCGAGCAGTTTCGCGACCTGCTCGTTGGCGGCGATCATCAGGTGCTCGATCAACGCGTGCGACTCTGTTTGCTGCCCCAGCGTCAGCCGGCGGACGTGACCGGAACGGTCGAGCTCGAAGGCTGGCTCGGCGCTCGTGATCTCGAGGCCACCGCGACGGGCCCGCTCCGCCGCCAGCGCTCGTGCCACCTCGCGGGCCAGCGCCAGCGGCCGCGCCCATGGCTCGCGCGGCTCTTCGCCGCCCGCGAAGATGCGGTCGACTCGGGCGTAGTCGAGGCGCTCGTCGGAGCGGATGACCGACCGCGCGAACGCGGCGCGCGTCACGCGTGCGCCGTCGAAATCGAGCTCCACCGTCACCGCGAAGCGATCCTCATCGGGCACGAGCGAGCATTTCTCGTTCGACAGCGCCGGTGGCAGCATCGGCTCGACGCCACCTGGGACATAGACGCTCGTGCCGCGCCGCTGCGCTTCGCGATCGAGCAGCGAGCCGGACGCGACGAACGCCGCCACATCGGCGATGTGGACGTGAATCCGCGTTCGGCCATCCGCGAGACGCTCAGCGGAGATCGCGTCATCGTAGTCGCGGGCGCCGGTCGGATCGATCGTGAACGTGGCGATTCCGCGAAGGTCGCGCCGGCCATCAACTGCGCCGACGGCCTCGCGTGCCTGACGCTCAACGGCGGGATCGAAGCGTCGTCGGAGCCCGCGTTCGAGCATCAGCGCCTCGATCACGTCGCGTGCCACATCCGGGCGCCCAAGCCGCTGAACGACCTCGGCACGCCCACCGCGGCGACCCGGCACCAGCCGGATCAGGACGAGGTCGCCGGGCCGAGCGTGGGACCTCGCCGGATCGACCGCGAGCTGGCCGCCGCCCGGCAGATCCCCGGAGCGCCCGCGCGCAAACAGCTCGCGCGCGACAACGAATCGCCCGCGCCGCTCGAGCACAGCGGCAAACGCGGGCGGTTGGCTGCTCAATGCACTTGCGCCGCGAGACGGCGCATGGCGGCGTCCAGCACGGGATCACTGTGAGCCGTGACCGGGCCCCGCACGACCACGTTCGGCTGGATGCCGTGTCCACGGCGCAATCCGCCCGCGCCGAGATTCTTGCCGTTGGGGAGGAAGTACTCGCCGACCGTGATGTCGATCGCACCGCCGTTTGAGAGTCCGCGCACCTCCTGGTAGACGCCCTTGCCGTAGGTGTGGGTACCCACGACAATCGCGCGATGGTCGACCTGTAGGGCCCCGGTAACGATCTCCGCGGCCGAGGCGGTCCCGCCGTTGACGAGCACCGCCATCGGCTGCCTGGCGGCGAGCGGCTGACCTGTCGCGTACAGGGTCTGCGTCGGCTGCGTGCGCCCGCGCGTCGTGACGATCACACCGTGGCGGATGAACAGGCTCGCGACGAGCTGTGCCTCGCTCACCAGCCCGCCGCCGTTGTCGCGCAGGTCGAGGACTATTGCCTGGGCGCCGCGCCGAAGCAGTCGTCTCAGCGCGTTCGCGACCTTCGTATGGATTCCCGCCACCTCGAAGGTGGCCAGCTCGATCACCGCGATCTTCGTGCGGTCGAACACCACCAGGCGACCGACGACGAGCGGCGGCGCCGGCGCCGCGATCACCGCCCGCTTCAGCGCCAGCGTCAGCCGGCGCTTGCCGCGATCGATCATCAGCGTCACGATCGTGCCCGCCCTCCCCTGGATCACGCCGGTCGAATATGCCGAGGAGCGACCGACGAACGACCTGCCGTTGGCGGCGACGATGACGTCGCCGGCCTTGACGCCGCCACGAGCCGCCGGTGTGCCGGGGATCACCGACTCAACCAGCAGGCCACGCGCGACAACGAGCACGTTGATGCCGACGCCGGAGAAATGCGTTGTACCGACCGCTTTGCCGAAGCCGCGAAACTGGGCCGGTGTCTGATACTCGGCGTAGGGATCGCCGAGACCCTCGATCGCGCCGCTGATCGCATTGTTCTGGAGCTGCGTCGCGCGCAGACGTCGCAGGTAGTCGTGCTCGATGTCCGCGAGCGCCTCATCGACGACGCTGCCGCTTGGTTGTGCGACGAACGCGTTCCGCATGAACGTCGGCAAATCCGACGGGTGCCCGCCCCACCACACGCCCGCGATCAGTACCAGCACGACCGCGACGACCGCGAGTATGGTTCGTTGAGTCGAGTTCCGCATCGGCACCGGGTCCCGTTCGCTTGGCCACAGCCAGCCTAGCGGTCAGCTCATACGCCGCCCGGCAACTGGCGGCGACGGCGCGCCGTTACGGGGCGACGACCTAACGGTGCAATAGCTTTATGGCTCTGCCGAGCATCTCGACAACGACGGCTCCAAACGGCCTCCCGATCCACCGGATCTCGATTCCGGGGACGCGCGCGCTGACGACACTGGTCGCCTTCGACGCCGGCGCGCGTGCCGAGCGCAAGGCGGAGAACGGCATCGCGCATTTCCTCGAACACCTCGTGTTCAAAGGGGGTGAGCGCTACCGCAACTACCGCGATGTGAACGGCACCGCCGAGCGTCTGGGAGCGATCCTCAACGCCTACACGAGCCACGACCTCGTCGCGTTCCACATCACGGTCCGCGCCGAGGCGGCGGCGGCAGCGATCGACCTCCTGACAGACATCGCCGGTCGCCCGCTGATCGACGCCTCGGAGCTCGAGCGCGAGCGCGGCGTCGTGATCCAGGAGATCGCCCGCTCGAATGATCAACCGGCGACCGTTGCCGAGCACCTGATCGACGAGGCGGCCTTCGGTGAGCATCCGCTCGGACGGCCGGTGCTCGGACCGGAGGAGCACCTGCGCGACTTCAGCCGCGAGACGATGCTCGACTTCCGCTCGCGCCGCTGGTCGCCGGCGCTTGGCGGCGCCTTTCTCGTCGGCAACACCGACCACCTGCCCGACGACGACGCTCTCGCCGAGGCGTTCGCCCGTTTCCCTGCGTTCGATCAGCCAGGGCCGGTCGAGCCGGCACCGGCGCTCCGCGCAGCGAAGCTCGTCGAGCACCGCGACAGCAACCAGTCGCACCTGCGGCTCGTCTACCGGCCGCAGATCGACTCGCGCGAAGCGAAACAGCGCGCAGCTCTCACGATCTACTCGACGCTCCTTGGCGGCTCGATGGGCTCGCGCCTGTTCGATGAGCTGCGCGAGCAGCGCGGCCTGTGCTACTCGGTCTGGTCAGTCGATCACAGCTTCGCCGACGCTCCAATCCTGCAGCTTGGCGCGGGCCTCGACTCGTCGAAGTGCGTCGAGGCCTACGTTCTGATGCGCGAGATCGTCGATCGGCTGCGCAGCGACGGCCCGAACGAAGAGGAACTCGAGCGCGCGCGTACGTACGCCGCGGGCCGACGCGTGCTCAGCTTCGAGAATTCCGGCGCCGTGGCGCGCTACAGCGCCAACCAGGCGATCGTCCATCGCGACGAGATCGACCCCGATGTCGCGATCGCGCGCATCGACGCCGTGACCTTCGACGACGTCGACGCCGTGGCGCGGGCCATCAGCACAGACGTCGCGGTCGCCTGCGTCGGGCCGCACTCCGAGAGCGACTTCAACTGATCGACGCTAACTGTGGGGGCGCCGGCCGCCGCGCAGCGCTCGGTTCAGGTCGAAGAGATCGAGCCGTGGCAATTCCAACTGCCGGTGAAGTGGCTGGTGCCGCCGCCGAGCACACTTTTCGCCGAGGTGAACTTCCCGGATGACGAGATCGAGCCTTTGATGGTCGCTCCGCTGAGCGCGGCAAGCGTCTTCCCGGCAACGTCGGCATTGACCGTTTCGATCGTCAGGCCGGAGCTCTTGATGACCTCCAGCTCGAACAAGGGGAGTCCCTCGTTGCCCTTCGAAGTCTGACCGGCGACGAGCGTGCCGAGCGTGACCTGCAGTTGCACTCCCGCTTTTGGATCGTCGCTGCAGTAGCCGCTCTTGAAGTTGTAGGTCTTGCCGGCGAGCACCAGCGTCGCAGTCGCCGGGCCGCAGTACGCCACCGCTTCGTGACCCTTTGCGGTCGTGATCTTGGGGATGCACGGAGGGAGGCCGGACGCCGCGTGGGCGCTTCGAGAGGCGGCGCCAGCGGCCGGCGTGCTCGCGACCGCGGAAGCTAGGAGTGCGCCAATGGCGAGAAACGCGACGCCTGGCCTCACTGTTCCCCCAATGTTGTCGAGATCGGTGTCAAGGGTCGCAGCCTAGCGCTCCAGCTACGGCGAAGCCGCCGGATCAGTTGATCGCGACCATTCGCTCGATCGCGAGACGCGCGGCGTCGGCGGTGGCGTCCGCCACGCGCACCTCATGCACGCCGTCGCGCAGCGCGTCGCGCAGCTTCGGCAACGTGATCATCTTCATGTAGCGGCAGCTCGCGTCGGCGTTGGCCGCGATGAACTCGACTTCCGGCGCGGCCTGGCGCAGGGGGTAGAGCATGCCGACCTCGGTCGCGACGATCGCGCTGGAGCCGGGCTGCGCGTCGGCGGCGTAGCGGAGCATGCCCGAGGTCGAGAGCATGTGTACGCCTTCGGCGGCGATATCGCCGGCGGCGACGTACTCCATCGCGCTCGTCGCGCAGCCGCACTCCGGATGGATCAGGAAGTCGGCCTCCGGGTGTGCGGCCCTGCTCGCCGTGATGTCGGCCGGACGAATACCCGCATGGACATGGCACTCCCCGTCCCAGATGTGCAGCGAGCGACCGATGACGCGCTCGACGTAGGTGCCGAGGAAGAGGTCCGGGCCGAAAAGGATCTCGGTCTCCGCGCCGTGCTCGGCGAGGATCCGGCGCACAACCCCGACGGCGTTCGACGAGGTGCAGCAGTAGTCGCTCAGAGCTTTGACCTCGGCCGAGGTGTTGACGTACATGACGACGATCGCTCCCGGATGCTCCGCTTTCCAGGCGGCCAGCTGCTCGGCTGTGATCGATTCGGCAAGCGAGCAGCCGGCCTCCAGGTCGGGAATCAGGACCGTTTTCTCCGGCGAGAGGATCGCCGCCGTCTCGGCCATGAAGTGGACGCCGCAGAACGCGATCGTCGTTGCCTGCGTCCGCGCGGCCTGTTGGGAGAGCGCGAGCGAGTCACCGACCAGATCGGCGACATCCTGGATCTCGGGAAGCTGGTAGTTGTGGGCGAGGATGACGGCGTCCTGCGTCCGCGCGAGCTGGCGCACCTCGGCCTGCAGTTCGGCTATCTCGGCGGGCTCGAGCCGCGGCGGGGCCGCGGTTGCCATCGGTAGGTTCATCATCGGGGCCCGTCGAGCGGCTGGAGAATCAGCGAGAGATCGAGCGCCTGCGCGGAATGGGTCAGCGCTCCCATCGATATGAATTGTACGCCCGTCGACGCGACGGCTCGGAGCGTCTCGAACGTAACGCCGCCACTTGCCTCGAGGCTCGCACGTCCGGCCACCTGCGCCACAGCGGCGCGCAACTCGCCGAGGCTCATGTTGTCGAGCAACAGACGCTCTGCCCCCGCCTCGAGCGCCTGCGCGATCTCCTCCGCGTCGCGCACCTCGACTTCGAGCGGCAGGCCGGGCGCGTGAGCGCGCGCCGCCGTGACCGCGGCCACGACGCCACCCGCGGCAGCGACGTGGTTCTCCTTGATCAGAATTGCGTCGTAGAGGCCGACACGGTGGTTTGTGGCCCCTCCGGCCGCGACAGCGGCCTTCTCGAGCATCCGCAGACCGGGAGTCGTCTTGCGCGTGTCGAGGATCTGAGCCCCTGTGCCATCCACCTCACGCACGCATCGCGCAGCAAACGTCGCAATCCCCGAGAGGTGCGCCAGGAAGTTCAGCGCCGTCCGCTCGCCCGCCAGCAGCGCCCGCGCGAGGCCCTCGACACGCATAACCTCGTTCCCCGCCGCGCGCCACTCCCCCTCGACAGCGATCCGCTCGACAACGGCGAGGGGATCGAGGAACTCGAACGCGAGCGCCGCTGCGTCCAATCCATAGATCACGCCTGACGCCTTTTGCGTGATCACTGCGCGAGCACGCGCGCCGGCAGCGACCGTGGCCTCGGTGGTGACGTCGCCGGGCCCCAGATCCTCGGCGACGGCGCGCGCCACCAGCTCAGCTAGCTCCGCGGAAAACGTGACGGCAGTCACGTCTTCTCGCGCCCGCGCAGCAGATACGCCCTGACGAACCCGTCGAGATCGCCGTCGAGGACGCGTTGCACGTCGCCCACCTCGTAGTTCGTTCGATGGTCTTTGACCAGTGAGTAGGGATGCAGGACATAGGAGCGGATCTGGGAGCCGAAGTTGACATCCTGGGCCTCGCCCTTCTCGCGTGCGATCTCCTCCTGACGTGCCCGCTCCTCGCGCTCGGCGAGCTTCGCGCGGAGCATCCCCATCGCCGTCTGTCGGTTCTGTGTCTGCGAGCGCTCGTTCTGGCACTGGACGACGATCCCGCTGGGCCGGTGCGTGATCCGGACCGCCGAGTCGGTCTTGTTGACATGCTGGCCGCCGGCCCCGCTCGCGCGGTAGGTGTCGACCTGCAGATCGTCGTCGTTGATCTCGATCTCGGCCTCATCCTCAACCACGGGCGCGACCTCGAGGCCGGCGAAGCTCGTCTGGCGGCGATGGGCCGAGTCGAACGGTGACAGCCTGACAAGCCGGTGGACGCCCTTCTCGGCGCCGTACAACCCGTAGGCGTTCTCACCCGAGGCACGAAAGGTCGCGGACTTGATTCCGGCCTCCTCGCCAGGGCTCAGCTCGAGCAGCTCGGTCTCGAATCCGCGGCGCTCCGCCCACCGCATCTCCATCCGCAGCACCATCTCGGCCCAGTCCTGGGCATCGGTGCCGCCGGCGCCGGCGTTGACCGTGACGAGCGCATCACCGGCGTCGTAGCGACCGGAGAAAAGGCGCTCCTCCTCGAGCGACGCCAGCCGAGCCTCGACGGACTCGATCGCGGTATCGAGCTCGCCGGCCAGCTCCAGGTCATCGGCGGATAGCTCGAACAGCGTCTCGAGGTCTTCGACCTCCGACTCGACGGTTTTGAACAGCTCGAGGCGCCGCTGGGCACGGGCGTGCTCGGCTCCGACCTTGGCGGCAAGCGCCTGGTCGTCCCAGAAGCCCGGCTCGCCCATCTGCGCTTCGAGTTCTGCGACGCGCTCGCTCAGCGAAGCCGGGTCAAAGATAGTCCGCGAGCAGCTTCAGCTGGTCGCGGATCGCGGCGAGCCTTGCTGGAGTCGGCTCCGCGGTGGGGGCGCTTGCCATCCGGCTAGGCCCCATGACAACGCTTGAACTTCTTGCCCGACCCACACCAGCAGGGATCGTTGCGGCCGATCTGCTCGTCCTCGCTGACGTGGCGCTGAGCGACGGGGACGAAGGCAGCCGCCTCGTCCTCCTGCTCGGCCTCCGCCGGCTCCGCCAGTCCGGTCGCGGCGCCTGCCGCGGCGGCGCCGATCGCGCGCGCCCCGACCGCCGCACCGGAGGAGTACGTGACATTCGCCGCCCGCGTCGGGCTGCCGCCGGCCTGATAGGGAGCGGCGGCGGGAGCGCTCGCGGCGCCGTTCGGGCCCTGGACCTGCACCTCGACGTGGAAGATCATCCGCGTGAAGTCCGCCCAGACCGTGTTCATCAGGTCGTTGAAGAGGATGAAGGCCTCGTTCTTGTAGGCGACCAACGGGTCGAGCTGGGCGTGCCCGCGCAGGTGGATGCCCTCACGCAGGTAGTCGACGTCGTAGAGGTGCTCGCGCCAGCGCTCGTCGATGATCGTCAGCAGCAGGTAGCGCTCGAGCGCCCGCATCAACTCCTCGCCCAGTTCGGCCTCGCGCGCTTCGTACTGCGAACCTGCGTCGGCGAGGACCAGGTCGATCAGCTCGCTGGTGTCGGAGTGCTGGCGATCGAGCTCGCCGGCGGGGATGCTGATCGGGTAGATCTGGGCCAGCGCGCGCATCAGGCCGTCGATGTCCCAGTCCTCGGCGTAGTCCGCAGCCGTGTATTCCTCGATCGTGCGCTCGAGCACCGCGCCGATCTCCTCGCGCGCGGCCTGCGCCATGTTGCCGCCCTCCAGAACCTGGTCGCGCAGGGCGTAGATCACACGGCGCTGCTCGTTCATCACGTCGTCGTACTCGAGCACGTGCTTTCGCATGAGGAAGTTCTGCTCCTCGACCTTGCGCTGAGCGCGCTCGATCTGCTTCGACAGCAGCCCCGCCTCGATCGGCTCCTCGTTGCCCTCGACATCGATCGTGCCGAGGCGGTCGAGGATCTTGTAGATGCGGTCGCCCGCGAAGAGCCGGATCAGGTCATCCTCGGCGGAGAGGAAGAAGCGCGACTCGCCGGGGTCGCCCTGGCGGCCGGAGCGGCCACGGAGCTGGTTGTCGATCCGCCGCGACTCGTGACGCTCGGTACCGATGATGTAGAGACCGCCGGCGTCAACGACCTGTTGGCGCGCGGCCTCGATCTCGCCCTCGACAGCCGGCAGGCGCTCGGCGTACTGCTCGTCAAAGCCTTCGTCACCGGGGCGCAGACCGAGCTTCGCAAGCTGCTGGCGCGTCGTGTGCTCGGGATTCCCGCCGAGCTTGATGTCGACTCCGCGCCCGGCCATGTTCGTCGCGATCGTCACGGCGCCCGGACGCCCCGCCTCGGCGATCGTCTCGCCTTCGAGCTCCGCGTGCTCGGGCTTGGCGTTCAGCACCGCATGATCGATGCCGCGACGGCGCAGGCGGTCGCTGAGAAGCTCCGACACCTCGACCGAGATCGTCCCGACCAACACCGGCTGGCCGGCCCGGTTACGCTCGGCGATCTCGCGTTCGACGGCGGACCACTTGCCGTCCTTGGTTTTGTAGACCTGGTCGTTGCGATCGGCGCGGACCATCGGGCGGTTGGTCGGGATCTGGACGACGGGCAGCTCGTAGATCTTCATGAACTCGGTCGCCTCGGTCAGCGCCGTCCCGGTCATGCCGGCGAGCTTGTCGTAGAGGCGGAAGTAGTTCTGCAGCGTGATTGTCGCGAGCGTCTGGTTCTCGTCCTGGACCGGCACGCCCTCCTTGGCCTCGACCGCCTGGTGTAGCCCCTCCGACCAGCGCCGGCCGTCGAGGATGCGCCCGGTGAACTCGTCGATGATCTTCACCTCGCCGTCGATCACGGCATAGTCGACGTCGCGCTTGTAGAGCGCCTCGGCGCGGAGGGCCTGGTTCAGGTGGTTGACGAGGTGGCCGTTCTCGGCCCGATAGAGGTGGTCGATACCGAGGAACCGCTCGGCCTTGGCAACGCCGAGCTCGGTGACCGCAACGGTCTTGTGCTTCTCCTCGATCTCGTAGTCGAAGTCGGCGACGAACTCCTTGCGCGTCCGCGGGTCGAGGCCGTCCGGGGTCTTGCCGAGAACCATCTGCGGCGCGAGTCGCGCGAACTGGACGTAGAGCTCGGCCGCCTGCTCGGGCGCGCCGGAAATGATCAGCGGCGTGCGTGCCTCGTCGATCAGGATGTTGTCGACCTCATCAACGATCGCGAAGGAACGGCTCGCGACGTTTCGCCCCTCATCGTCGATCCGCCCGCCATGCTGCACCTTGTCCTCGAGCGTCTGCGCCATGTTGTCGCGCAGGTAGTCGAAGCCGAATTCGGAGTTGGTGCCGTAGGTGACGTCACAGGCGTAGGCGTGGCGCTTCTCCTCGACGGGCTGCTGGGATTGGAGAACGCCGACGGTCACCCCGACGCCTTCATAGATCGGCGTCATCCATTCCGCGTCGCGACGCGAGAGGTAGTCGTTCGGCGTAACGACGTGAACGCCCCGGCCGCCGAGCGAGTTCAGCACGACAGCGAGCGTCGCGGTCAGCGTCTTGCCCTCGCCGGTACGCATCTCGGCGATCGCCCCACCGTGCAGCACCATGCCGCCGATCAGCTGAACGTCGAAATGTCGCATGCCCATTCGCCGCTTGCCGACCTCGCGCACGATCGCGAAGCACTCGGGCAGTAGATCGTCGAGCGATTCGCCGGCGCGCGCGCGCTCGCGCAGGTCGTCCATCCGCTCGCGCAGCTCCTCGTCGGTGTCCAGCTCGAGCTCGGGCTCGTACGCCGCGATCAGCGCCACGCGCTGCTCGTGGCGCTTGAACATCTTGCCTTCGCCGACGTTGAGTGCGCGGTCGAGAATACCCATTCAGTTCAGCGTACCAGCGGCTGGTGCCGCCTCACGCTGATCGCGATCGCGATTGCGTCTCGCGCGCCACGGGGGCTCGCGTGCTCAGCGGAACGAACGCAAATAACGCTCCTGGGTCTCGCTGAGAACGTCGATCTCGATGCCGAGCGAGGCAAGCTTGAGCCGCGCCACCTCGTGGTCGAGCGCGACCGGCGGCAGGCGTACGCCCGGCCCGTCCGCGGCGCCCTGGCGCGCAAGGTGCGCGACGGCGAGCGCCTGCGCCGCAAACGACATGTCCATCACCGCCGCCGGGTGGCCGGCCGCCGCCGCAAGGTTGACGACCCGTCCCTGCGTTACGAGGTTGAGTCGGCGTCCGTCCGCCAGCTCGTACTCGTCGATCAGCGGCAGCACCGCACGCGGCGATGCGACGGCGAGCGCGGCGAGGTCCGCGAGGCTGATCTCGACGTCGAAGTGGCCGGCGTTCGCGAGCACCGCGCCGTCGATCATCAGCTCGAAGTGCTCGCGGCGCAGGACACCCGGCGCGCCGGTGACAGTTATGAAGACCTCGCCGATCGCCGCCGCGGCGAGCGAGTGCATCACCGCGTAGCCCTCCATCCGCGCCTCGAGCGCGCGCACCGGGTCAACCTCGCATACCGCGACGTTTGCTCCGGCCCCCTTCGCGCGCGCCGCTATGCCGCGGCCCGCCGAGCCGTAGCCGAGTACGACGACCGAGCGTCCCGCGAACAGCAGGTCGGTCGCGCGGATGATCCCATCGATCACCGACTGACCTGTGCCGTAGCGATCGTTGAAGACGCGCTCGGTCAACGTCTCGTTGACGGCCAGGACCGGGCAGCGCAGAGCGCCGTCAGCTTCCATCGAGCGGAGCCGCACGAGGCCGGTCGTCGTCTCCTCGGTCGCGCCGATCAGCTCCGCCGCGATCGCCTCCGAACCACTGTGCGCGGTGACGATCAGCTCGGCGCCGTCGTCGACGAGGATCTGCGGATGACCGGCCACCAGTCGCTCGAGGTGGCGCCGGTAGGCCGGCTGGTCCTCGCCTCGCTCCCCGTAGACCTCGGCGCCGTGCGCCGCGCTCAGCGCAGCGGCGACATCGTCCTGCGTCGAGAGCGGGTTGGCCGCGCAGAGCGCAACCTCGGCCCCGGCCGCCAGCAGCGCGCGTACGAGGTTCGCCGTCTCGGCCGTGATGTGCAGGCATACCGCCACGCGCAGGCCGGCAAGCGGACGCTCGCGCTCGAAGCGCTCGCGGACCGCCCGCAGCACCGGCATCTGCCGGTCGGCCCAGGCGATCCGGGCCGCACCGGCGTCCGCGAGCACGGCGTCGTGAGACGCGCGCGCGCTACGCCGCCCGGCCGGCACTAGTAGCGATACTGATCGCTCTTGTACGGCCCATCGAGCGGGACGCCGATATAGGCGGCTTGCTCGGGGCGCAGCTGCGTCAGGCGGATGCCGAGCGCGTCGAGGTGCAGGCGGGCGACCTTCTCGTCGAGCAGCTTCGGCAGCACGTAGACGCGCTTCTCGTAGGTGTCGCGCTTCGTGTAGAGCTCGATCTGGGCGATCGTCTGGTTGGTGAACGAGTTCGACATCACGAAGCTCGGGTGACCGGTCGCGTTGCCGAGATTGAGCAGGCGACCCTCTGACAGCACGATGACCGCGTGCCCGTCTGGGAAGACCCACTCGTCGACCTGGGGCTTGATGTTGATGCGTCGGATCCCGGGCAGCTTGGCGAGCCCGGCGATGTCGATCTCGTTGTCGAAGTGGCCGATGTTGCCAACGATCGCCTGGTGCTTCATCCGTCCGATCTGCTCGGCGCTGATGATGTTCAGGTTGCCCGTCGCGGTGACGAAGATGTCAGCGGTCTCGAGCACGTCCTCGAGCGTCGCGACCTGGTATCCCTGCATCGCCGCCTGCAGGGCGCAGATCGGATCGATCTCGGTGACGATCACGCGCGCGCCCTGCCCGCGCAGCGACTCGGCACAGCCCTTGCCGACGTCGCCGAAGCCGCAGACGACAGCCACCTTGCCGCCGATCATCACGTCGGTTGCGCGGTTGATCCCGTCGATCAGCGAGTGACGGCAGCCGTAGAGGTTGTCGAACTTCGACTTCGTGACCGAGTCGTTGACGTTGATCGCCGGGAACAGCAGCTCGCCCGCCTCGTGCATCTGGTAGAGCCGGTGGACACCGGTCGTCGTCTCCTCGGTGACGCCGTAAATGCCCGCGGCGATCCGCGTCCAGCGCTGCGGGTCCTGCTCGAGCGAGCGCGCCAGCAGCCCGAGCAGCACCGCGAACTCCTCCGACTCGGCATCCTCCGCCGCCGGAACGGCGCCGGCCCGCTCATACTCGACGCCCCTGTGCACCAGCAGCGTTGCGTCGCCGCCGTCGTCGAGGATCATGTTCGGTCCGCCGTCGGGCCAGACGAGCGCCTGCTCGGTGCACCACCAGTACTCCTCGAGCGTCTCGCCCTTCCAGGCGAAGACCGCTACGCCCCGCGGGTCCTCCGCTGTCCCGTGCGGTCCGACCGCGACGGCCGCGGCGGCATGGTCCTGCGTCGAGAAGATGTTGCAGGAGGCCCAGCGAACCTGCGCGCCGAGCGCGACCAGGGTCTCGATCAGCACGGCGGTCTGCACTGTCATATGCAATGAGCCGGTGATCCGCGCGCCGGCGAGCGGCTGACTGTCGGCGTACTCCCGCCGCGTCGACATCAGGCCAGGCATCTCGTGCTCGGCGAGTTCGATCTCCTTACGGCCGAAAGCTGCGAGCGCTAGGTCGGCGACCTTGAAGTCTGGGGCGAGGAGCGCCCGCGCGGGCGCCGGCGTAGCGGTCTCGGTCATGCGATCTCCATCTCTGTTGTGTGTGCAGCGGCGATCAGCGCCTGGTGTTTCTGCTGTTCCCAGCGCAGCCAGTCGTCCGGGGCGATGTGCGCCGGACGCTGCGGTGCGGCGTCGAGCCACTCGTTGACGGCCGCGCGCAGCTCTGGTTCGCGCCGCAGTCGGAGCGCGAAGCCGAGCTCCGCAAGTCCGAAGTTCATCCGCGCGAGCAACTCCCGCAGCGTGCGCAAGCGCTGCAGCTGCTCGGGCCCGTAGAGCCTGTAGCCGGCCGGGGAGCGACCCAGCTCGAGCAGCCCGGCACGCTCGATGTAGCGCAACATACGCGGCGACCAGCCGGTCGTCGCGGCGGCCTCCTGGATCGTCAGACCGTCCATCGCTGCCCCAACGTTACCAAAACATTGTTAAGGTGCGTCCGGATCGGGGCGGACCGGCTCGATCGGGACCAGCGGCTTGGCCCCGGGTCTAACTCTCGGGTGCGATCACCTCGATCCAGTCGAGGGTCCGGTGGCAGAGCTCGCTGGCATTCGCCGGCGAGACCTCGACCAGCTTCGGCGATGGGCTCAGGGGCGCCAGGGCGATCTCGGACAGCGCCGTGTATTGCTCGCTGTCGGCGTCGCCCGGAGCGAGGTTCGCCCGCGGATAGGTCACCGCGATTGTGTGCCTGCCCGGTGCCAGCGCTAGCGGGCTTCCGACCTCGTTGTAGTCGCCGAGGTTGTTCAGCTCATCGGAGACGCTGCCGAGCAGGTGTCCGTCGATCCGGACGACGAAGCCACGGGCAAAACTGCCGCCAAGCCAAAGCTGGTAGCGGCGCGTGGCCGCTCGCAGCGTGACATGGGCGACCGCGGTGCCCGGGGCCGTGGCGGTGAGCGCGCCCTCGGACACGCCGGCCGGGTCGTCGTCGACGTACCAGTCCGCCGGCCACAGGGTCTGCGTACCGCGAAGCACGATCGGGTTGACACGCTCGTAGGCCAACAGCGAACCGCCGTCCTGCGACGCGAGCCGCGCCAGCGAAAGCACCTCTGGGCAGGGCGCGACGGCCGCCGGCTGGATCGAGCAGAGCGGCTCGGTCGGCCGGCCGTCCTCCGCCGCACCGCAGTAGTCGAGCTGCGTGTCACCGAGCGGAACGTGCTTGATGACACGATGCGTCGGCTGCGCGGGCTGCTGCCAGAGCTGGTAGAAGCGGCCCTGCCAGACCGGCCGCGTGCCGTAGATCGACGGCGGTTGGCTCTCGACCGGCGAGCGGCGGATCACGAGCGAGCGGTAGGGCTCGAGCGTCGAAAGCGGGAACGCGTCGATGTCGGCGAACGCTGACTTCGTCAGGATTGCGTTCGTCACCGTCGGCAGCAGAACACTGCGGTACTCTGCCGGCTCAACCGGCGCCCCGTCGCGGAGAAAGTGACGGTCGGCGTAGATCTGGTACTCGTTGATGAAGGTCGGCCCGTGGCCCGGGAGCTTGCCGGCGATCGTCTGGAACTCCGAGAGCTGATCGCGTGGCGCCAGCGTCACGTTGCGGTACTGCAGCCAGTTCGACCAGAGCACCCCGGCGCCGATCGCCACCAGCACCATGGCGCCGGCCACGAGCGACCAAACGCGATCCTGACTGAACAGCAGCGCGCCGCCGACGAGTCCCGCGAGGAGGATCGCCGGTGATGAGATCGCGAGCGCCTTGGCGATCAGCCACGGCGTGATGCCCTCGCTCCAAGGCCACACGACCCCGATCACCGCCACCGCGACGTAGATCGCGAGTCCGGGGCTGCGCCGCCAGAGCCCCCAGACGACACCGCCGCCGCCGGCCACGAACACGAGGTAGGCGAAGCCGTACCGCGGCAGGGCCGCCGGCGCGACGAACAGGCTCGGCGCGGCGGCGACGTCGCGAAAGTCGCCGGCCGGCCAGATCCCGGCGATTTGGAGCGCGCGCAGCGGCTCGCCCGGCAACAGATTGCCGTATGCCGTCGCGGCATTCTGGCCGGCCGAGTAGGAGGCCTGGTCGACGTGGAGGTAGTGGCCGACGAGGATCCACAACGGCAGCCCGCACACCCCGCTTGCGAGGACGAGCGCAGCGCCGATGAAGAGGACGTTGAACAGCGCGGCGCCGCGGAGCACACGCCAGGCAAAGCCGCTCGCGAGCGCCAGGAACACCGGGACCGCATAGATCGCCACACCGGGGCCGAGCGTGATCATCAACGCCCCCGCCGTGACGGCCAGCGGCAGCACGTTGCGCGGCCGCGGGTCGTCGTCGGTCAGTAGCT
>Ga0181534_10001286_pt1 | contig 16483 bp, 12 predicted proteins | sample PEATcosm2014_Bin_37_FD_119758 | JGI IMG/M metagenome (GOLD analysis project Ga0181534, IMG submission 119758) | Peatland microbial communities from MTU Mesocosm Facility, Houghton, MI, USA - PEATcosm2014_Bin17_10_metaG | ecosystem: Environmental > Terrestrial > Soil > Wetlands > Peat | place... | reverse complement strand
TGGCACGTAGAGAGAGGTCGAATCGGGACTATCAGTGCGACCCTGCTCGATGATGCGCAATTCGTGACCTTCGAGAGTGAATGTGTCCTGCGCGTAAGCCTCAGGCGCGACCAGCCTGGTGGGCACTTGCCCAGGAAACATGCGCATCAGCCGTTCATGTGAATTATGCGCCCGGGAATCCAAACATCAACCACGACTGATTGGCTACCCAATCGGGGTATAGCACCGTCATCTGATCGAACAGGTCCTGGTCGGAACTCGCGGTTTTCTGCACACGGTCGAAGTCCTGGAGGTAACGCTTGGTGTCCTGAATCGCCGAGGGAGAATCGGGCGCGCCAGGCTTTTTGTGACCGGCGACAACAATCGTCGGGTTCAGTGCTGCCAACCGGTCCAGGTCCGCGATCCAATTCTGTCGGCTCTCGGGGGTGGTGTCGCCGACATACATGCGGCATTGGTTGTACACAACGTCGCCAGCGACAATCAGGCCGATCGACGGAACGTAGAGAGAGGTCGAATCGGGACTATCGGTCCGACCCTGCGCGATGATGCGCAATTCGTGGCCTTCGAGAGTGAATGTCTCGCGCTCATAAGGCTCAGGAGCAACCAACTTGGTGGCCAATTGCCCAGGAAACAAACCGCGGGCCAACCGCTCCACTGCGGGAGTAAAAGACATCTGCATGGCAGCCACCGTCTTGGGCGCTGCGATCGCGCGAGCGTCTGGGAAACGGTCGAGCAGGATGCTCAGAACGTAAAAGTGATCGAAGTGGGCGTGCGTGATATAGATGGTCTCCAGGTTGCGGTTGTGCAGCGCAATCCAATCCGCGAGCGCTTCGGCCTCCGCCACCGTCGTCATGGCGTCGACCAGCACCGCGTCGTAGTCGCCGAAAATCAGAGTCGACGTGATCGGATCAAAGCCGAGCGCTTCGCCGAAGGCCTTTGGCCGCTCGCCGACCATGGCCTTTCCCGGAGCGGTGAATACGTTCACACTCAGCCTGCTTGCGGGGACCGGAACGGTCACGCGTGCGGTGTCTTTCAGTCCATTTGTGGCGCCCATGTGTACTTCCTTGCGATGTTGGAGCGGACGACCGCCTGAGCAAAGGCTGCTGAAAGCGCGAGGACGAATCCATTGGACGAACGTATCGATTCGTACCAAAGTATCGCCGTGACGTCGTCAGCCGTTCGTTCAACTCCACGCCAGCTCGCCAATTCTAATGTCGTGACCCCAACTGCAACGGTAGACGATAATCTGGAGACTCTGCAGTGAAGGCATCCGTGTTCGTGGGCACAAGTCTCGACGGCTTCATCGCTCGCGCGGACGGCGCCCTGGACTTTCTTCCGCCGGGAGGTGGTGAACCCCATGGTTACAATGAGTTCATGGCAACGGTGGACGCGCTGGTCATTGGCCGCAAGACATACGAGACCGTGCTGGCCTTCGATGCGTGGCCGTATGGAACCAAACCGACCTTTGTGCTCAGCACGCAACCGCTTGCCGATGCGCCGGTCGGCGCCACTGTCGAGCGAATGTCAGGGCCTCCGCGGGAGATCGTCGCCCAGCTGGAGAGTCGTGGCGTGCGGCATGCCTATGTGGATGGGGGGATCACAATTCAGCGCTTTCTTCGGGCCGGCCTCGTCCAGCGCCTCACCGTCACACGCGTGCCTGTGCTCATAGGAACTGGGATTCCGCTCTTTGGCGCCATCCGGCATGACATCGTGCTCAAGCACATAGCCACGCACCAGTACGCCAGCGGGCTGGTCAAGAGCGAATATGAGGTTGCCGTCGGATGACCGTTCGAACAGCGTCCTGCAGTTGTGGTCAGCTGACCGCCACGACAACCGGCGATCCGATCCGAGTTTCGGTATGCCACTGCCTTGCCTGTCAGCGCCGTACCGGGAGTGTATTTGCCGCGCAGGCCCGCTTTCACCGCATAGACGTGGAGCTCCGAGGACACTCCTCGTCTTACGTGCGTATCGGCGATTCAGGAAAGCAAACAACGTTTCATTTCTGCGGAAAGTGTGGAGCAACTGTTCATTTCGATATGGAATCACAGCAAGACGTGATTGCCATCCCGCTGGGGGCATTTGCTGATCCGGCATTTCCGCCGCCGTCGAGGTCCGTGTATGAAGACTATAAGCACCCCTGGGTGGAGTTGCCCGTGTGCGCGGAACATATGGGGTGAACTGACGAAGCCATGCATCACTCCAGCTGGTGGCACTTTGCGCCCCGGATCATACCTTCATCACACCGTGCGACCGCCGTAGGCTGGCGAGTGCACGCGTTCGACGTCGACGTATTCCTCGAATGAAGGTCCCTGCAGCACATCGATGCGGCGGGACTGATCGTCCAGACGCCTGATTGCATCGAGTTCTTCACTGCGGCCTAGTCGGGCATTGCGCACCGCGCGCTTCAGCACCGCGATAGTCTCATCGTAGACCTTCAGCGGCACCGGAAAGGGGTGACCGTCCTTGCCGCCATGAGCGAGCGAGAAACGCGCGGGGTCGCTGAAGCGGCAGGGTGCGCCGTGCAGGACTTCCGCCACGAAGGCGACCGAGGCGACAGTTCGGGCTCCGATTCCGGGCAGCAGCAGCAGCTCGGTGAAATCCTGCGGTCCGCACTCTGCGGCCGCCGCCAAAGTTGCATGCAATCGCCTCAGGTCGACGTCCGCCGCGCGCACATCATGGTGAGCGGGCATCGTAAGGTGGGGCGGGCGCGGAGCCAGATGTCCGTCGGCCGGCAGCGTGTTGTCTCCGAACAGATCCAGCGTGCCGGCGCGGCGAGAGCGCAGGTCCTGCAGTAGCGAGACCACGGTTTGGGGTCCTTCGCGCACCAGGGCCAGACCGCCCGAGCGGTTTGCCGCCGCTTCGCAGTCCGCGAGATTGAGGATCAGGCCCATATTGCGACCCTCGATGGCGCGGTGCGGCGAATCGAGAAACCCGGCCACCGTGTCAGAGCCCCAATGGTAACGCCGTGCCTCGCGTTGTTCGGGATTCATCCCCTGCTGGACCACGCACCAGTCACCCTCCACCGTCACAAAGAATCCGTGCAGGTACAGGTCATAGCCGTCCTGAACCAGTGCACTGTCGATCTTGGCGATCAGACGGCTGGTTCGAACCAGCGGGGTGGCGTTGAGCCCTGTGCGATCACCGATGGCTCCCAGTTCCTCGGGCGTGCGACGCGAATGCGCACCCCGGCCACCGCATACGAAGACACCGAGTTCGCGCCCTATGGGCGCCAGCCCGCGCTTCATGGCGCCGATGACGCTGGTCGTGATGCCCGAGGAATGCCAGTCCATACCCATCACGGCGCCAAAGGATTGAAACCAGAAGGGATCGGCCAGGCGACGCAGCAGTTCCTGGCGGCCGTAGTGATGAACGATCGCTTCGGCAATCACGCGCGCCAGCGCTGCCATCCGCGAGGCGAGCCAGGCGGGTACGCGCCCGCCGTGCAGAGGGAGATTCGCGCCGCCGGTCCGTGCTGCCATGCCGCTATCATAAGAAGCGCGACGCCACGTCGTGCTACATTTATCGAGCCGCGCCACGAGGGCTCGTGATCGACGCAAAACTATTTCCGGGTGCCGTGGTGCTGATTGCTTTTGCGACTTCTGGCTACGCAACCAGATCCGACCTCCCGGCCGCCCGGGTGGAATAGAGGACGGAAAATTGACTCACCCTTCCTGGGAACAACTGGCCCAGGGCCAGAATTGCCCTTTCGACGCCCCACGCGCGGCATCGACCGATTCCTGGGAGCAGGTTGCGTCGCTGGAAGTGTCGACGCTCTACCTGGCGAAGAACCAGGCCTATCGGGGACATTGCATTCTGATTCTCGATTTACGTCACGCCACGCGCCCCGATCAGTTGACCGCCGCGGAATGGACCAGTTTTTGTGCCGACCTGCACCGGGCGGAGACGGCAGTTGTGCGCGCTGTGCAACCGGATCACATCAACATCGCATCGTTGGGCAATGTGATGCCGCATCTGCACTGGCATATCATTCCGCGTTATCGAGCGGACCCGCGTTGGGGCAGCCCCATATGGCCGGAGGAAGCGCAGCGCAGGCTTACCGCCGCCGAAGAATATGCGCTCAAAGGCATCTTGAGGCAGCTGCTGGCTGACTAGATCATCGTGGCAAATAAGAAGGGAGTTCACATGAAAATCCTGGTTGCGTTCATGGCTCTCGCGGTGCTGGTCGGCGCTGCGCCGCAAAGCTCAGGGGCGGACTCGCCCGAGTCCGCGGAAGACGCGGCCCTCGCGTGGCTCGCCCTGGTGGATGCCGGAAACTATCCGGACAGCTGGAATACCGCCGCAGCCTATTTCAGGAACGCGCTGACTCAGTCGGAATGGGTGTCAATGTTAGGCGCGGTCAGGGGACCATTGGGTGCCGTAAAATCAAGGCAGGTAGCATCTTCGCAATCAACGCACTCGCTGCCCGGCGCTCCGGACGGCGACTATGTCGTGATCCGCTTCACGACCAGCTTCGAACACAAAGCCGAGGCGACTGAGACGGTGACGCCGACGAAGGACCCGGATGGCCATTGGCGCGTAGTCGGCTATTACATCCGGTAGACAGCACCGTGGCGAGGCTCGGCATCATCTCGGATACCCATGGGCTGCTGCGGCCGGAGGCAGTGGATTTCCTGCAGGGATGCGATCGCATCGTTCATGGTGGCGATATTGGCAACGCCGAAGTGCTGAGGCGACTGTCGGCCATCGCGACAGTTGCAGCGGTTCGTGGCAACAACGACACCGCGGCCTGGGCGCAGAAGATTCCGGAAACCGAGCTGTTTGAGTTCAATGGAATCCGCGTCTACGCCATTCACGACCTCTCGCTGCTCGATATCGACCCCTCAGCGGCGGGGATTCAGGTCGTGGTTTCGGGACACTCACACCGGCCCCTGGTCGAAAATCGCGGCGGCACCCTTTTCATCAATCCCGGCAGCGCCGGCCCGCGCCGATTCAAGCTTCCCATTTCCGTTGCGGAAATCATGGTTGGAGGCGGTGTCATTACGCCACGCATCGTCGAGCTCCAAAAAGAAAACCCCGGCGCGCACGACCGTCATGTCGTGCAGCGCCGGGGCTGATTTCTGACAGCGTCAGAGCGGTCGGTTCAGCCCGCCGCGCTTTCCTCTTCGCTGACCGGTGAGTCTTCCATCTCGCCCACCGCGCCGCCGACGTCCATGAAGCTGCGTCGACCGCTTTCGTCGAACTTGCGCCGGCGGTGCGCATGGGCCGCAAAGCCCGTGCCTGCCGGAATCAGCCGACCGACGATGACGTTCTCCTTGAGGCCGCGCAGATCGTCCTTGAGTCCGCGCACCGCGGCTTCGGTCAGCACGCGAGTGGTCTCCTGGAACGAGGCCGCCGAAATGAACGACTCGGTTGCCAGCGATGCCTTGGTGATGCCGAGCAGCACCGGCTGCAGACGCGCCGCCTGCTTGCCATCGGTGGAGACCCTGTCGTTGATGTCGAGCGCACGCGAGCGATCGATCTGCTCGCCGCGCAGCAGCGTGGTCTCGCCGATCGACACCACCTCGGTCTTTCGCAGCATCTGGCGGATGATGACCTCGATGTGCTTGTCGTTGATCTTCACACCCTGCAGGCGATAGACGTCCTGGATCTCGCGCACGAGGTAGTTCGCGAGCGCCTCGACGCCCTGCAGACGCAGGATGTCGTGCGGATTCGGCTCGCCGTCGGCGATCACTTCGCCGCGCTCGACCGTCTCGCCCTCGAACACATTGAGCTGGCGCCACTTCGGAATCAGCTCCTCGTACTTCTCCGCATCGTCGCTGGTGATCACCAGGCGCCGCTTGCCCTTGGTCTCCTTGCCGAAGCTCACGGTGCCGCTCTTCTCCGCCAGGATGGCCGGATCCTTCGGCTTGCGCGCCTCGAACAGATCCGCCACGCGCGGCAGGCCGCCCGTGATATCGCGGGTCTTGGAGGACTCCTGCGGGATGCGCGCGATGATGTCGCCGATCGACACCTTGGCGCCGTCCTCGAGGTTGATCAACGCACCCGAGGGCAGCGTGTACACCGCCGGGATCGCCGTGTTGGCGAAGGTCACTTCCTTGCCCTTGGCGTTGAGCAGCTTGATGGTCGGCTTGAGATCCTTGCCGCCGCGCTGCTTGGCATCCATGACCACCGTCGAGGACAGGCCCGTGACCTCATCGACCTGGGTCGCCACCGTCATGCCATCGACGAAGTCCTGGAACTTCATGAAGCCCGCAACCTCGGTCACCACCGGATGGGTATGCGGATCCCAGGTGGCCACGACCTGGCCGCCGGCCACGACAGTGCCTTCTTTGGCCGTAATGGTGGCGCCATAGGGGATCTTGTAACGCTCACGCTCGCGGCCGAACTCATCGACCACGCCGATTTCGCCCGAGCGCGACACCGCCACGAGGTGTCCCTTCTCGTGCTCGACCGTCTTGATGTGATGGAAGCGCAGCGTGCCCTTGTTGCGGATCTCGACACTGCTGGCCGCCGCGGCCCGCGAGGCCGCGCCACCGATGTGGAAGGTACGCATGGTGAGCTGCGTGCCCGGCTCGCCGATCGACTGCGCCGCGATCACGCCGACCGCTTCGCCGATATTGATGAGCCGGCCGCGCGCGAGATCGCGCCCGTAGCACTTGCCGCAGACGCCATAGCGGGTCTGGCAGGTGATCGGGGAGCGCACGTCGATCTGATCGACGCCTTCCTGCTCGAGCAGGCGCACCAGGCCCTCATCGAGCAAGGTGCCGGCTTCGACCAGCACCTCGTCCTTGCCGGGCTTGTGCACGTCGGTGGCCGTCACCCGGCCGAGCACTCGCTCGCCCAGGCCTTCGACCACATCGCCGCCTTCGACCAGCGGCGCCATGACCAGTCCATTGACGGTACCGCAGTCCTCTTCCGTGACCACCAGGTCCTGCGCCACGTCGACCAGTCGGCGTGTCAGGTAACCCGAGTTCGCGGTCTTCAGTGCCGTGTCGGCCAGGCCCTTGCGGGCGCCGTGCGTGGAGATGAAGTACTGCAGCACGTTCAGACCCTCACGGAAGTTGGCCGTGATGGGCGTTTCGATGATGGAACCATCGGGCTTGGCCATGAGGCCGCGCATGCCGGCCAGCTGCCGGATCTGCGCTGCCGAACCTCTCGCGCCCGAATCGGCCATCATGAAGATGGAGTTGAAGGACTTCTGCCGCTGCTTGACGCCGCGGCTGTCGGTCGCCTCCTCGGTGCCGAGCTTCTCCATCATGGCCTTGGCCACCTGGTCGTTGGCTCGCGACCAGATATCCACCACTTTGTTATAGCGCTCGCCGTTGGTCACCAGGCCGGACGCGTACTGGTCCTGGATTTCCTTGACCTCGTGATCGGCCGCCGCCACCAGCTTGGTCTTCTGCTCCGGAATGACGATGTCGTCGATGCCGAAGGAGACGGCCGAACGGGTCGCATAGGCGAAGCCCATGTACATGAGCTGGTCGGCGAACACCACCGTCTCTTTCAGACCCAGGGCGCGATAGCAGGCATTGATGCAGGCCGAAATGGCCTTCTTGGTCATGTCCTGGTTGATGATGTCGAATGACAGTCCGCGCGGCAGGATCTCCGACAGCAGTGCACGACCCACAGTGGTGGCGATCAGGCGGCGGCGGGGCTTGAGCTCCCCGTCCACCTGCACCCACTCGCGCAGGCGCACTTTGACCTTGGCCTGCAGATGAACCGTACGGCTCTCGTAGGCGCGATGCGCCTCCTGCACGTCGGAGAAGAACATACCCTCGCCGGTCGCACCGACCATCTCGCGCGTCAGGTAATAGAGACCGAGCACCACGTCCTGTGAGGGCACGATGATCGGATCGCCATTGGCGGGCGAGAGGATGTTGTTCGAGGACATCATCAGGGCGCGTGCTTCCAGCTGCGCTTCCAGCGACAGCGGCACGTGCACGGCCATCTGGTCGCCGTCGAAGTCGGCGTTGAACGCCGTGCAGACCAGCGGATGCAGCTGGATGGCCTTGCCCTCGATGAGTACCGGCTCGAAGGCCTGGATGCCCAGTCGATGCAGCGTCGGGGCGCGATTCAGCAGTACCGGGTGCTCGCGGATGACTTCCTCGAGAATGTCCCAGACTTCCGGACCTTCGCGCTCGACCAGGCGCTTGGCGGCCTTGATGGTCGAGGCTTCGCCGCGCAACTGCAGCTTGTGGAAGATGAAGGGCTTGAAGAGCTCGAGCGCCATCTTCTTCGGCAGGCCGCACTGGTGCAGGCGCAGCGTCGGGCCGACCACGATGACCGAGCGGCCGGAGTAATCGACGCGCTTGCCGAGCAGGTTCTGGCGGAACCGGCCCTGCTTGCCCTTGATCATGTCGGCCAGCGACTTGAGCGGCCGGCGGTTGGTGCCGGTGATCGCGCGGCCGCGACGGCCGTTGTCGAGCAGCGCATCGACCGCTTCCTGCAGCATGCGCTTTTCGTTGCGCACGATGATATCGGGCGCCGACAGTTCGAGCAGGCGGCGCAGGCGGTTGTTACGGTTGATGACGCGGCGATACAGATCGTTCAGATCCGAGGTCGCGAAGCGGCCGCCATCCAGCGGTACCAGCGGACGCAGGTCCGGCGGCAGCACCGGCAGCACGGTCATGACCATCCACTCGGGCTTGTTCCCCGATTCGATGAACGACTCGCACAGCTTCAGCCGCTTGGCCAGGCGCTTGAGCTTGGTCTCGGATGCGGTGGCGCCCATGTCCTCGCGCACCTTGATGACTTCCTGCTTGAGGTCCATCGTGCGCAGCAGCTCGAACACGGCCTCGGCGCCCATGCGGGCGTCGAATTCATCGCCGTGTTCCTCGATGGCCTCGAGGTACATCTCGTCGGTCAGCAGCTGGCCGCGCTGCATCGGCGTCATACCCGGATCGATGACGACGAAGGCTTCGAAGTAGAGCACGCGCTCGATCTCGCGCAGCGTCATGTCCAGCATCAGTCCGATGCGCGATGGCAGCGACTTCAGGAACCAGATGTGCGCCACCGGGCTTGCCAGCTCGATGTGGCCCATGCGCTCGCGGCGCACCTTGGACTGCGTGACTTCCACGCCGCACTTCTCGCAGACCACGCCGCGATGCTTGAGGCGCTTGTATTTGCCGCACAGGCACTCGTAGTCCTTGACCGGCCCGAAGATCTTGGCGCAGAACAGGCCGTCCCGCTCCGGCTTGAAGGTCCGGTAGTTGATCGTCTCGGGCTTGCGCACTTCGCCGTAGGACCAGGCGCGCACCATCTCGGGCGATGCCAGGCCGATCTTGATGGAGTCAAAATGCTCCACCGGCGCCTGCTGCTTGAATAGCTTCAGTAGATCTTTCATTGCATTACCTCGGGGCTTGCGCCCTCAATCCTGCTCGAGCTCGATGTTGATGCCGAGGGATCGGATTTCCTTCACCAGCACGTTGAACGATTCGGGCATACCGGCCTTCATCTCGTGGTTGCCGTCGACGATGCTCTTGTACATCTGCGTGCGCCCGATCGTGTCGTCCGACTTGACCGTGAGCATTTCCTGCAGCGTGTACGCCGCGCCGTAGGCTTCCAGCGCCCAGACTTCCATTTCGCCGAAGCGCTGGCCGCCGAACTGCGCCTTGCCGCCGAGCGGCTGCTGCGTCACCAGGCTGTACGGTCCGGTCGAACGCGCATGCATCTTGTCGTCAACCAGGTGGTTGAGCTTGAGCATGTACATGTAACCCACCGTCACCTGGCGGTCGAAGCGTTCGCCCGTGCGTCCGTCGAACAGCCAGGTCTGGCCCGACAGCGGTACCTCGGCCAGCGCCAGCAGGCCCTTGATGTCGGCCTCGCCCGCGCCGTCGAACACCGGCGTCGCCATCGGCACGCCTTCGCGCAGATTCTTCGCCAGCTCGAATATTTCCTTGTCGTTGAGTTCGCCGAAGCGCTCCTTCTGACCACCGGTCTCGTTGTAGATCTTCTCGAAGAACCCGCGCAGCTCGTTGGCCTGCGCCTGTGCCTCGATCATGCGACCGATCTTCAGGCCCAGCCCCTTGGCCGCCCAGCCCAGATGCGTCTCGAGCACCTGGCCGACGTTCATGCGCGAAGGCACGCCCAGCGGATTGAGCACGATGTCGACCGGCGTACCGTCTTCCAGGTACGGCATGTCTTCCACCGGCACGATGGTCGAAATGACGCCCTTGTTGCCGTGCCGGCCGGCCATCTTGTCGCCCGGCTGCACACGGCGCTTCACGGCCAGGTAGACCTTGACCATCTTGAGCACGCCGGGGGCCAGATCATCGCCCGCGGTGATCTTCATGCGCTTCTCTTCGAGGCGCTTGTCGAAGGCCTTCTGCTGGGTCTGGATGCGCTCCGCCGCAGCCTCGAGCTGGGCGTTGGCGTCTTCCTCATCGACGCGGATCTGGAACCACTCCTCGCGCGGCAGCCCATCCAGGTACTCGGCGGTGATCTTGGTGCCGCCCTTGAGCTTCTTCGGGCCACCCGCGGCGGTGTGATTCAGCAGCATGCCGCGCACGCGCTGGAACAGATCGTCCTCGAGAATACGCCGCTGATCCTGCAGGTCCTTGCGCACCCGCTCGATCTCGGACTTCTCGATGGCCTGGGCCCGCGAGTCCTTCTCGATGCCGTCACGCGTGAACACGCGCACGTCGATGACGGTGCCGTCCATGCCGGGCGGTACCCGCAGCGAGGTGTCCTTAACGTCCGAGGCCTTTTCGCCGAAGATGGCGCGCAGCAGCTTCTCTTCCGGCGTCAGCTGGGTCTCGCCCTTGGGCGTGACCTTGCCGACCAGGATGTCACCGGCCCGCACTTCGGCACCGATGAAGGCGATTCCCGCCTCATCGAGCTTGGCCAGCGCGGCATCGCCGACATTGGGAATGTCGGCCGAGATTTCCTCCGGTCCGAGCTTGGTGTCGCGGGCGACGCAGGTGAGCTCTTCGATGTGGATCGTCGTGAAACGATCCTCCTGCACCACGCGCTCGGAGATCAGGATCGAGTCTTCGAAGTTGTAGCCGTTCCAGGGCATGAACGCGACCAGCATGTTCTGGCCCAGCGCCAGCTCACCCAGATCGGTCGAGGGACCATCCGCCAGCACGTCGCCGCGCGCGATGGTGTCGCCCGCATTCACCAGCGGACGCTGATTGATGCAGGTGTTCTGGTTGGATCGCGTGTACTTGGTCAGGTTGTAGATGTCGACACCGGGCTCGCCCGCCAGGGTCTCGGCATCATGCACGCGTACCACGATGCGCGAAGCATCGACCGAGTCGATGGTACCGCCGCGGCGCGCGACCACGGCCACGCCGGAGTCGATCGCCACCGGACGTTCCATGCCCGTGCCCACCAGCGGGGTCTGCGAACGCAGCGTCGGGACGGCCTGGCGCTGCATGTTCGAACCCATGAGCGCGCGGTTGGCATCGTCATGCTCGAGGAACGGAATCAGCGAGGCCGCCACCGAAACAATCTGCTTCGGCGAGACGTCCATGTAGTTGATCCGGTCACGCGGCATCAGCGTGAACTCGCTCTGGAAACGACAGGAGACCAGCTCATCGTCCAGCTGGCCATTCGCACTGGTGCGGGCATTGGCCTGCGCGATCGCGAATTCGCCCTCTTCGATCGCTGACAGGAAATCGATGCGGTCGGTGACGCGGCCATTCTCCACGCGCCGATACGGCGTTTCGAGGAAGCCGTACTGGTTGGTGCGCGCATAGACCGACAGCGAGTTGATCAGTCCGATATTCGGACCTTCCGGGGTCTCGATCGGGCACACGCGTCCGTAGTGCGTCGGATGCACGTCGCGCACTTCGAATCCGGCACGCTCGCGCGTCAGGCCGCCAGGCCCGAGCGCCGAGACACGCCGCTTGTGCGTGACCTCGGACAGCGGATTGTTCTGGTCCATGAACTGCGAGAGCTGCGAGGAGCCGAAGAACTCCTTGACGGCGGCGGCCACCGGCTTGGCGTTGATCATCTCCTGCGGCATCAGCGGCTCGGACTCGGCGATCGTCAGCCGCTCCTTGACCGCGCGCTCGACGCGCACCAGGCCGACGCGGAAGGCGTTCTCCGCCATCTCGCCGACACTGCGCACGCGGCGGTTGCCGAGGTGATCGATGTCATCGACCGTGCCGTTGCCGTTGCGGATATCGATCAGCACCTTGAGCACGTCGAGGATGTCATCCTTCGACAGGATCATGGCGCCGGTGATTTCCTTGCGGCCCACGCGGCGGTTGAATTTCATGCGGCCCACGGCCGAGAGGTCGTAGCGCTCGTTGTTGAAGAACAGATTATTGAACAGGTTCTCGGCCGCATCCTTGGTCGGGGGCTCGCCGGGACGCATCATGCGATAGATCTCGACCAGCGCCTCCATGCGCGTCTTGGTCGGATCGATCCGCAGCGTGTCCGAGATGTACGGACCGCGATCGAGGTCGTTCGTATAGAGCGTATTGACCTCGGAAATATTGGCCTCGACCAGCTTCTGCACGCTGGCCGCAGTCAGCACCTCGTTGGCCTTGGCGATGATCTCGCCGGTCTCGGTGTTGACGACGTCATGCGCCAGGATCTTGCCGTGCAGATACTCGCGCGGCACCGGCAGCAGCTTCACGCCCGAATCCTCGAGCTGGCGCACGTGGCGCGCGGTGATGCGGCGACCTTCCTCGACGATGATCTGATCGCCGACGCGAATGTCGAATATGGCGGTTTCGCCACGCAGACGCTGCGGCACCAGTCGCATGGCCGCGGAGTCCTTGCTGAGCTCGAAGGTGTTTTTCTCGAAGAACACGTCGAGGATCTCGCCCTCGTTCATACCGAGGGCACGCAGGATGATCGACACCGGCAGCTTGCGGCGTCGGTCGATGCGCGCGAACACGCAGTCCTTGGGATCGAATTCGAAGTCGAGCCAGGAGCCGCGGTAGGGAATGATGCGGGCGGAGAACAGCAGCTTGCCCGAGGAATGGGTCTTGCCGCGGTCGTGATCGAAGAATACGCCCGGCGAGCGGTGCAGCTGGCTCACGATCACGCGCTCGGTGCCGTTGACGATGAAGGTACCGTTGTCGGTCATGAGCGGCAGCTCGCCGAGGTACACCTCCTGCTCGCGCACGTCCTTGACCGGCTTCTTGGCGCCGGCGGCTTCCTTGTCATAGACAATCAGGCGCACTTTCACGCGCAGCGGCGCCGCGTAGGTCAGCCCGCGCAGCTGGCACTCCTTGACGTCGAACACCGGCTCGCCGAGCCGATAGTTGACGTACTCGAGCACCGCGTTCCCCGAATAGCTGGAGATCGGAAACACGCTTTTGAATGCCGCATGCAGGCCGGTGCTTAAGCGCGCATCCTCCGCCGTTTCCGCCTGCAGGAAGCTGCGGTAGGAGTCGAGCTGAATGGCCAGCAGATAAGGCACCTCGAGAATGCTCGGCTGTTTGCCGAAATTCTTCCGCAGGCGCTTTTTCTCAGTAAATGAGTAGGGCATCGTGTCTTCCTCGCAAAACAGGAACGCGCGCGCGGAAATACGCCACCGGCAAATGCCGGCAGCGCTCCCGCGCGCGATACGCGCTGGAGGCAGCCCGGAGCATGACGCCCCGGGTCCCCAGACGAACCATGGAGGTTATTTGACCTCCACCTTCGCGCCAACTTCTTCGAGCTTCTTCTTGATTACTTCCACGTCGGCCTTGGAGATGGACTCCTTGACCGTCGAGGGCGCGCCCTCGACCAGGTCCTTGGCTTCCTTGAGGCCCAGTCCGGTGATCTCGCGAATCACCTTGATGACCGTGACCTTCTTGTCGGCCGGATACTCCTTGAGCGTGACGGTGAATTCCGTCTGCTCCTCGACCGGCGCCGCCGCCGCACCGCCCGCCGCCGGGCCCGCCGCCAGGGCGACCGGGGCCGCCGCGGTAACGCCGAACTTCTTCTCCATGTCGGCGATCAGCTCGACCACCTCGATGACGCTCATCTTGGCGATGGCGTCGAGAACTTCATCTTTGGAAACAGCCATGATTACTCCTGAAATGCTTTGACTGAAACCGGAATCAGGCCGCCGCGGCCTGCTTCTGGTCGCGCACCGCTGCCAGCGTGCGCACAAGTTTGGAAGGTGCCGCCGCGAGCGTCGCCGTCAGCTTCTGGATCGGGGCCTTCATCACGCCCATGAGCTGGCTCAGTGCCTGCTCGCGGGTCGGAAGACTCGCCACCTTTTCCAGAGCCGATGCGTTAAGCAACTGCCCGCCCAGCGATACCGCCATCGTGACCAGCTTGTCGTTGTCCTTCGCGAAGGCCTTGACCACGCGCGCAGCCGCGCCCGGGTCGTCCTTCGAAAAGGCCAGCACCAAGGGTCCCTTCAGTACCGGGCTCATGCACTCGAATGACGTGCCGGCCATGGCCTTACGCGCGAGTGAGTTCTTCACCACTCGCACGTAAACCCCGGCCGTGCGCGCCTTGGAGCGCAGCTCGGTCATCTGCGACACGGTGAGCCCTCGGTACTCGGCCGCGACCACGGACAATGCCGTCGCCGCCACCTTGCTGACCTCGGCCACCAGTGCCTTCTTGTCTTCCAGGTTAAGAGCCATTAAACCTCCTGGCCTTGAAGATCACCTCGAAGCACGACTGCTGAGCCGTGCTCCCATTTCAGGCGACGCCTCGCGGCGCCGCCCACCCTTGACGGTGATCCTCACCAGGCATGACCCTGGCTTTGGCTGTCACCATCATCTGCGCGGGCTTGTATTAAGAGTCCCTTTCCGGACTCGCCTGCGGTCTTCGATGATGGTCGGTGTCACCCACCGACCCGCACCAAATCAAAAAACCTTCAAACACCCAGCGTCGACTGATCCACCGCGATACCCGGCCCCATGGTCGAGGACAGCGTGACGCGCTTGAGGTAAATGCCCTTCGAGGCGGCCGGCTTGGCCTTCTGCAGGTCCGCGATCAGCGCCAGCAGATTCTCCTTGAGAGCGTTCACTTCAAATCCCGCGCGGCCAATCGCGCAATGCACGACGCCGGCCTTGTCGACGCGATAGCGCGCCTGGCCCGCCTTGGCGTTCCTGACGGCGTTGGCCACATCGGGCGTCACGGTGCCGACCTTGGGGTTCGGCATCAGACCGCGCGGACCCAGGATCTGGCCCAGCTGGCCCACTACGCGCATGGCGTCGGGGCTTGCGACCACGACGTCGAAATTGATCTCGCCGGCCTTCACTTTCTCGGCCAGGTCCTCCAGACCCACAAGGTCGGCACCCGCGGCGCGGGCGGCGTCCTGGTTCTTGCCGCTGGTGAACACCGCGACGCGTACCGACTTGCCCAGGCCATGCGGCATGACGGTGGATCCGCGAACCTGCTGATCCGACTTGCTGGCATCGATCCCCAGGTTGACAGCCGCATCGATCGACTCGGGAAACTTCGCCGTGGCGAATTCCTTGACCAGGCTCAGCGCCTCATCGAGCGGGTACTGCTTACCCGGCGTCAGCTTGGCCTTCCAGGTCTTCTCGCGCTTGGTGAGGGCGGCCATGTTAGAGGCCCTCCACGTCAACGCCCATGCTGCGCGCGCTGCCGGCGATGGTGCGCACCGCGGCATCGAGCCCGGCGGCGGTCAGGTCCGGCTGCTTGGTTTTAGCGATCTCTTCGAGCTGCTTGCGGGTGATCTTCCCAACCTTGGCTGTATTGGGAGTGCCGCTGCCCTTTTCAATGCCGATGGCCTTGCGGATCAGCACGGCCGCGGGCGGCGTCTTCATCACGAAGGTGAAGCTGCGATCCGAATAGACCGTAATCACCGTCGGAATCGGCAGCCCCTTCTCGAGCTTGGCGGTCTGCGCATTGAATTGCTTGCAGAACTCCATGATGTTCACGCCCTGCTGACCGAGCGCGGGCCCGATCGGCGGCGAAGGATTCGCAGAGCCTGCCGGCACCTGCAATTTGATATAACCCTGAACTTTCTTAGCCATGTCTCACTTCATCCTTTGGGTGCAAACGCCGGTAGGCTCCCCAATCGTTACCGCTACACTCAGCGAGCCCAAAACGGGCTCCCCAGTCAGTTGGCTCAAACCTTCTCGACCTGCGAGAAATCCAGCTCCACTGGCGTCGACCGCCCGAGAATCTGAACCGCCACCTGCAGCCGGTTCTTCTCGTAGTTGACGCTCTCGACCACGCCGTTGAAATCGTTGAACGGGCCGTGCACCACGCGCACCACCTGTCCCGGCTCGAACAGCACCTTCGGACGCGGCTTGTCCACGCCCTCTTCGACGCGCTGCAGGATCCGCAGTGCCTCCTTCTCCGAAATCGGCGCCGGCTTGTCGCTGGTGCCGCCGATGAAACCGAGCACCTTGGGCACATCGCGCACCAAGTGCCAGCTGGTCTCATCCATCTCCATCTGCACCAGCACGTAGCCGGGGTAGAACTTGCGCTCGCTGCGACGCTTTTGCCCAGCGCGCATCTCGACGACCTCTTCGGTCGGCACGAGAATCTCGCCGAACTTGGTCTCCTGCCCATCGCGCTTGATGCGCTCCTTGAGCGCCTCGGACACACGGTGCTCGAAGTTCGAATAGGCGTGCACGACGTACCACTT
>Ga0181534_10001285_pt1 | contig 16484 bp, 13 predicted proteins | sample PEATcosm2014_Bin_37_FD_119758 | JGI IMG/M metagenome (GOLD analysis project Ga0181534, IMG submission 119758) | Peatland microbial communities from MTU Mesocosm Facility, Houghton, MI, USA - PEATcosm2014_Bin17_10_metaG | ecosystem: Environmental > Terrestrial > Soil > Wetlands > Peat | place... | reverse complement strand
CAACGCCAGCGGATCACCGCCGCCCGGCCTCAGCAAATCGTTATCGAAATGGAGATGCAAATCGAAAGAATCAGCGATCTCATTCAATCGTTTGCCATACGATTGCTCACTCTCGCCCTCGCAGCCTAGATAGATACGAGTCCGCTGCTGAATGCGCGGGCGGGTCATCCGATCCGCGGTACGGCGCCGTACACGCCTCCCAGGTATTTCTGGTAGAAGTTGTCTACGCGACGAACGCCCTCAATGTCCTTGAGGCCGTAAACTTTAGTGCGTCCTTGCTGGTCTTTTTCGGTGAAAAAAATCTCCTCCTTCTTCAATTCTTCGAGGAGGGAAGCGCTGTGCCCGCTCATCCATAGCTGCGCATTGTTAGGGTTTTCCTTGGGATCTTGAAACCAGCGGAATATCTCCGGAAGCAAGGCCGGGTGAATTGTTGAATCGAGTTCGTCGAGCACCGCGATTCCGCCATAAAGTAAGGCATCCCAAATGAGTGGGTAGACCCGAAGGAATTGGCGTGTTCCCTCGCTCTCGAAGTGAAACTGTATGGGCTGTTCAAGGCCCTCATGATGAAATTGCAGCACTGGTCCGACAAGGACCATCTCGGCAAATGACATTGAGCGAATGCCGAGGTCCACCCTCCCTAATACCCCATTCAGGTAATCCACGAGACCCGGCGTCTCCTTGTAGAGCTGAAACAGGCTCTTGTTAGAAATTTCGACCTCCCGTTCAAGTGGGTCAGAGGAGGCGGTGAGAAAATTTGCGTGTATATTCTTAGCCCACCACACAAAGGCTGCTGCTGGTTCATGCTCGGCAAACTCGGCAAACTGCGCCAGTGTCGAGGTGAGACTGACATTTCCGCGCAGCTTTGCCAGCACAGGATTGAACCCCTTCAATGGGAAACCTGGGCTGCTGCGAACCTCGCCGTTCTCATTCCGCTCAAAGATGCGGCGGGATTTTCCGGAAACAGGCTGCAAACGGAGCTCTTCCGATAGGACAGAGAGTGGCTTTCCGCCTGCGCCTGAGAATCTTGCCTCATACACATAGCGACCAGGGTTAGGTTTACCCGAGTATGGTTCATCCTTCTCGTCGGAGACAGGGAGTCTATCGAATTCAACCTTGATTCTCACGGGGTTAGTGTTGCCATCTGCAAATCTCCAGAGAGGCAACGGATCGTCGGGTGCAAGTTCAAAGCTGTCTGCAATAAACCACCCTAGGAATGCCAATGCCTTCAGCACTGTCGATTTCCCAGAAGCATTGGCCCCCAAAAAGGCTACCGTCTTGGATACGCGTACGTCGCTGCCGTCGCGTAGACGGCCAAAGCGTCCTTCTTCATCAGGAACTTTTGCGCCGATGCGCAGGTCGATTATCTGCGTCTCGCGGATGGAATAGAAGTTCTCGATCTCCAAGCGATGGATCATGGCTTACCGCCTATAGCCTAAAATTTATCACCTATAATCAAATTATCGACAATTTTTTGTCGATTCTTGAAGAATACACGATTTTTTGTCGATTATTCGGTGGGCCAGCCCGATGCAAACCTCGATTATCTGAGATGAGCGGACCTTAGCTAAAAAAACAGCTTCCCGCGCTTTCTGGATCGAATTTGAGACTGTCTCCCAGCCGAACTTGGGCCTCGCGGCTCAAGACTATAGCGAGAATTTACTCTTCTATACTCAGCGGATTAACGATAATACGTCGAAAATGAATAAATAGATGGTTTTTGTCAATTTATTCTCAGATGCAAGACGACCCGGAGTCCAGTGGACTCCGGGTCGTTTGGTCTTGTTGAATCTTGCTGCTTGCGCTGCCGCCTTCTCCGCAGCCAGCGCGGCCTTGGCTTTGTTCTCCTGGTCCGAGTTTTCGGACCAGGGAGACAACGCGAGCGAATTGCTGGACTTACGACAGGCCCAGCTTGCGCGGCTTGCCTTGCTGCGCCTGATAACTCGCCGGGCGGCCTACGCTGACGTAGGTGAAGCCGCGCTCCTGCATCTCGCGGGGTTTGTAGAGATTGCGTCCGTCGATGACGATGGGGAATTTGAGCGCCTGGTTGAGACGGACGAGATCGAGGTGCGCGAACTCCTTCCAGTCGGTGAGGATCAGCAGCGCGTCGGCGTCTTTGGCGGCCTCGTAGGCATCGGCCGCGTAGGTGAGTTTGGCAGAGGGCGGCAGGATAGCCTGGGCGCGCTCCATGCCGGCGGGATCGTAGGCGGAGATGGATGCGCCGGATTCGAGGAGCTTCTTCACGATGTCGATGGCCGGGGATTCGCGGATGTCGTCGGTATCTCCCTTGAAGGCGAGGCCGAGAGCGGCGAGGCGCTTGCCGCGCAGGGTCCAGAGCGCGGCGCGGACCTTGTTGAAGAAGATCTCCTTCTGGGTCTCGTTGATCTTGCGGACCTCTTCGAGCAGTTGGAAATCGACGCCCTGCTGCTGGGCAACCCAGTGAAATGCGGCGACATCTTTGGGGAAGCACGACCCACCATAGCCGAGACCGGCGCGCAGGAATTTAGGGCCGATGCGGCTGTCGAGTCCCATGCCGGCGGCGATGTCTTCAATGTCGGCATCGACGCTTTCGGCGAGGTTGGCGACGGCGTTGATGAAGGAGATCTTCAACGCGAGAAATGCATTCGACGCGTGCTTGATGATCTCGGAACTCTGCGCGGAGGTGACGAGGAGTTTGGCCGGGTGCTGGGCGCTGCAATCGCCGGGGAGCGCGTTGGGCTGGGTGTAGTAGCTGCCGGTGGTGAGCGGGGCGTAGATGCGCTCAAGAACCTCGGCGGCGCGCTCAGTATTGGCTCCGACGACGATGCGGTCAGGGTGGAGGAAGTCGATGACGGCGGTGCCTTCGCGGAGAAACTCGGGGTTGGAGACGACATCGAAGCTGGATGGCTCGACGCCGTGGCGATGCAGGACGCGGCTGATCCACTCATTGGTGTAGACGGGAACGGTGCTTTTTTCGACGATGACTTTATAACTGCTGACGGCGCGAGCGATCTCGGAGACGACGGCCTCGACGAAGGAAAGGTCGGCTGCGCCGGTGTCGCCCTGCGGAGTGCCGACGGCGATGAAGACAGCCTCGGAGCGGGTAACGGCGGCGGCCAGATCGGTGGTGAAAGTAACGCCTTTGTTGAGATGGCGGGCGAGCAGCTCGGGGAGGTGGTCCTCGTAGATAGGCACGCCGCCGGCCTGAAGGGTGGCGACCTTGGCGGCATCGTTATCGACGCAGGTGACGCGGTGGCCCATCTCGGCAAAGCAAACGGAGGCAACGAGCCCGACATAGCCGGAGCCAATAACACAGATGGAAACGGGATTGGTCATGGTGTTGCGCTTCACTCCTGACAGCTTCTCTTGGACTGACTCTGTTGCGCGGGCCGCCGCTTGGCGCGGAGCACGGAGGATTCCGGCTGATTGAGACAGCTTCTAGGCTATCCGGTGGGGGCGGGGTGGGGCAATTTTTCGCGGGGACTAGAGTGACACACGCGGGTTCTTCGCTTCGCTCAGAATGACAGCAGCGGCGGAGGCGCGGCTGGAAAGTGTCTTTTTGTTAGAGTGAAAAGAGACTGCAATGAATCGCTATTTCCCGGTTTGACGATGGTGATTGAGTTTGCCGATGAGCGAGTATCTCTTCCTGTATGGGACATTGCGGCCTGAAGATGCGCCGGAGGGGATTCGGCCGGCGGTGGAAGGTTTGCGCGTTGTTGGCGAGGGAAGTTTGCCGGGGCGGCTCTACGATCTGGGCGAGTATCCGGGAGCGGTAATTGATCCGGCGGCAGAGCAGAGGATTTACGGGACGATCTTCGAACTGCCGGGAGATGAGACGGTCCTGCGGCGGATGGATGTTTACGAAGATTTCCGTTCCAGCGAGCCGGAGGAGAGTCTGTTTCTGCGTGTGCGACAGCAGGTTGAGCTGGCATCGGGCGGCAGCTTGGAATGCTGGGTTTATGTCTATAACCTGCCGCCGCTGGGAGCGCGGGTAGTAACGAGCGGTAGATGGCGGCCGAGGAAGAATGCCGCAATGGAGACGAAGTGAGCGAAGAGAAGATGGCAACGGGGAACGGACTGGCTCCATTTCTGATTGAGCCGCAGTTCGTGACCCGGGTATGGGGATCGCGGGATTTGCGCCCCTGGTATGACAAGGTGGTGGAGGCGGGCGACCCGGTCGGCGAGGTCTGGCTGACAGGGGATGAATGCCGGGTTGCGACGGGTGTCCATGCTGGCAAAACCCTGGCGGCGTTGTTTGCTGAAATGCCGGAGGCGCTGCTCGGCAGGTCCGCCTCGCGCAGCGATTCGCCGCTGCTGATCAAGATGATCTTTGCCAGGGATAAGCTGAGCGTGCAGGTGCATCCAGATGACAGGATGGCGCAGAAGTATGGAGATCCGCGGGGCAAGACGGAGTGCTGGTATGTTGTTGCGGCGGAGCCGGGGGCGCAGGTGGCCTGCGGGCTGAAGCCGGGGGTAACGCTGGAGAAGATCCAGCAAGGGATTCACGACGGCACGCTGGAAGAGAGCCTGAAGGTTCTGGACGTGGCAACCGGGGAGCTGATTTTTGTGGATGCGGGGACGGTTCATGCCATCTGGCCGGGGTCGGTACTGCTGGAAACCCAGCAAAATTGCGACCTGACCTACCGTATGTACGACTATGGGCGGCCCCGAGAACTGCATATAGCGAAATCGCTGGAAGCGACGCGGCTGGTGACGCGAGCAGGGAAGATTGCGCCGGTTCAAGAGGCGGACCGGACAATTCTGGTGGATGCGGAACATTTTCGCGTGGAGCGGGTTCCAGTAATTGGAAGCCGGCCGAGCGAATCACTGGGCGCGCCGAGCCTAGCGTATCTCTTTGCATCAGCGGGAATTGCGCGCATCACAGGTACTGGTTTCGAGGCAATTGAATTGCCGGCGCGGGGGATTGTGGCGATTCCTTCTGCCGCGCCGGCCTTTGTCGTCGAAGATGCCGGCGGGCTGGAGCTGATCCGCATCACTCCAAACTGGCGGTAGCGCTTGGACTCAGGAGCCAGATTTGTCACTGCCCAAAATCGCCGTAATAGTGGAGAATGGAATTAACACGTAACCAGATCAAAGCAGGAAAGCCGGAACCACAGGTTCCTGATCCTGGGGAAGCTCGGGATACCATAGGATTTGACTGGCCTGAATTTTGCAATCCTGTCTTACCGATGTAAACTGCCGCCTAGGGATATGCCTCCGGGGGGCGTGGTCCGCATTTTTAAGGAGACGTCGAATGCGTTTGAAGATTTTCCTTGCAGTTCTGTTGATTGTTATCTCGGCTCCCGCGTTCGCCCAGGTCGCTCCTTCTGCTACTGGGGAAGGGGTATCGTTACCGCTTTCTGTTGGCGGCGGCGCGACGATGATGGACCTCGATTGGGGCCATTCCCGCCGCATGGAAGGGCCGACAGTGTGGATTGACTGGAACCTTACCCGTGTGTCAAAGCGTTTTGGCGGACTGGGCATTGAGCTGGAAGGCCACGCGATCGACTACGGAAAGCCGAAGAGCATTCCGCGCATGCGCCAGGATTCCTACGGCGGGGGCGCTATCTACACCGTGCAACGCTATCACAATTTTCGTCCCTACGGAAAATTCCTGATCGGGTATGGCAGCCTCGACTTCGACAACTCGAATCCGGACTACAAGCACGACACCCGAACGATTTACATGGCCGGCCTAGGGGTGGAGTATCACCTGGCTGGGAATCTCTGGGCGCGCGGCGACTACGAATACCAGTTCTGGCCAAAACTCTTCCAGAACGCGCAAACCCTTGACCCGCAGGGAATTACGATCGGCGCGACGTATAAATTCGGCCATCGCGGTTTGCAGTATTAATCAGCGCCCATCCGCAACGGGTTTCTGGGCAAATCCTCATGCTGGCCGCCTTGGCCTGGAGATGCTTGGATCCCGTTGCTATTTGCGGCTTTCTCGGATGCCGATCTCCATCGGCACTGGCGGGGATTCCATGACCGCTGGCTGCGCGCCGAAAACTAATTCTGTTGCAGGCCTGGAGCCGTAAGATACACTAGGTGGAACGTTCAACGGTACTTGCGTGTTCCCCACACAATGGTACTTCGCACTGGAATTTATGAAATAATAGCCACTGGATTCCGGGCGAGCAGTATTCATTTCTTGCAGGCGCACCCATATCAGGCATCTTGGCCGGTAGGCTGCATTCGCGTTGCCGCTTTGGCTCAAACGTAGATTTTCGAGGGACATGCGTAAGATGCAGATCCGGGGCAGTCATATTCTGGTTTGCGGAGCCGGCGGCTTTATCGGCGGTCATCTGGTGAACTCGCTTTTTGACGAGGGAGCAGCCAGTGTGCGCGCCGTGGACATAAAGCCATTCGACGAGTGGTACCAGCAGAATCCGAAAGCCGAGAGCCTCGTACTTGATCTGAAACTGCCGGGAAGCTGTCACCGGGCCGCGCAGGACGTTGATGCCGTATTTCAGCTCGCCGCCGATATGGGCGGCATGGGCTTTATCGAGAACAACAAGGCGCTGTGCATGTTGAGTGTGCTGATCAACACCCACATGCTGATGGCGGCCAAGGATACGGGCGTCAAGCGCTTCTTCTACTCCTCGTCGGCCTGTGTTTATAACGCCGACAAGCAGAGGAACGAGGATGTAGTTGCGCTCAAGGAAGAAGATGCCTACCCGGCCCTGCCCGAAGACGGGTACGGCTGGGAAAAACTCTTCAGCGAACGAATGTGCCGGCATTTCCGCGAGGATTTTGGCCTTGAAACCCGCGTGGCCCGGTTCCATAATGTTTACGGCCCTCTGGGTACCTGGACCGGCGGACGCGAAAAAGCCCCGGCAGCGGTTTGCCGCAAGGTTCTGGAAGCCAAGATCAGCGGAAAGCATGAGATTGAAATCTGGGGCGACGGACATCAGACGCGCAGCTTCATGTACATCGACGATTGCACCAAGGGCGTAATCGATATTTTTCATAGCGGCATTCTTGAACCCATCAATCTTGGTTCCAGCGAACTGGTCACAATTAACCAGCTTGTCGATATCGTCGAGGATATCGCTGGCATCCGGCTGGAGCGGCGTTACAACCTGAGCGCGCCCAAGGGCGTGAACGGGAGAAATAGCGATAACACGCTCATTCACAAGTCTTTAGGATGGGAACCTTCAATCCGTTTGCGGGATGGCATGGCCAAAACCCTGGCCTGGATTGAGGAGCAGATGCTTGCCGGGGTTCCATCGAAATAGCAACCGGCGGCAAGAACAGCAAGAGGGCGAAGATCGATCTTTCAGCGCGATCTCGCTTACGGCAAGCAGAGCGGTAGGAACCGGAGAGTTCCCCCGCAATGGCAGATTTGAAGTATTGCGAGACAGGTGCGTTTACAGCTTTAGCGCATCTTTTGCTCATTTCCCCATATCCCCGTGATTCCGTGTTCAGGAAATATTGCCACGATTCTGGAACAGAGATCTGCGAAAAGCGCATTCTTTCGCAACCCTGTAACGGGAATCGCGTCGATACCACTATGGAAGTCAGAACCAATGCGGACTGAATGAGCATTGCCGGAGAATATGAGATGGATCAACTGGTTCGCTTTCAAAAAATCCTTGGTATTCGTTTTCTGGTAGGCAACGCTCAGGAAGCAATCGATCAGGTCTCGGTCTCGGGCGGGCTGGTCGTGGTTCCGGCTGCCCCAGCCTTGAAAAACCTTCCCTACGACGAGAAATATCGGGCCGCGCTGCTCGGCGCCGATTTTGCCATTGCCGACAGCGCGCTGATGGTGGTTTTGTGGAATCTGCTGGAGCGGGACCGGATTCCAAAGCTCTCCGGCCTGAAGTACCTGCGCAAACTAATTGCGCAGACGGATTTCTGCAAGTCCGGCGCAAGCTTCTGGGTGATGCCTACGAAGAGGGCGGTTCGCTGTAATACGTGTTGGCTGAACCAACATGGGGTCACCGTCTCGGAGGAAGATGTCTATCTGGCGCCGCTCTACGGAGCGGAGATTGAAGACCACGAACTGCTGCGCCGGTTGAACGAACAACGGCCGCGCCATGTGGTGCTAGGCCTCGGCGGTGGAACGCAGGAGCGGCTGGGCTTATATCTCAAACAGAATCTGAGCTACACTCCGGCCATTCACTGTATCGGAGCGGCCATAGCTTTTCTCTCCGGCGAGCAGTGTAAAATCCCGGCCTGGGCAGACACGCTGGGACTGGGATGGATGTTCAGGAGCATCTCCAACCCCAGGCGGTTTGCGCCCCGCTACTGGGATGCCCGCCACCTGATCATGATGCTCTTCCGCTATCGAGAGCGGCTTCCGGTAGACTGAGCCAGATTTTCTTCGCAATCTCAATGGCCTCTCCCCAGGCCTCTCCACTGCCCCAAAAGATCGGGGCTTTGCTGTTTTATGAAGAATTCATGGCGTTTATACCCGCCGCCATTTCCGATTTCCGGATTTTTAAGGCAAAATCAATAACGATATGAGCTATCGATTCGCACTGCCTCAGGATCTTCGCGGAGCTGTTGATCAGGCTTCCGCCGACTGGCTGCACCACAACAACGTTGCCCGTTTCTGGCAAAAAGACCCCACGCTCTGGGCCTCGGACGGCGAAGAGAAGTGGATGGGCTGGATCGACATTGTCGAACGCCAGCAGAAGGAGCTTCCAGCTCTTTTGGCGTTGTCTGCTGAAATTAAATCAGCTGGCTTCAAGCACGCGCTGCTCGTCGGCATGGGCGGGTCGAGCCTCTGCCCCGAGGTGCTTTCGCTCACCTTTGGCCAGCAGCCCGGCTTCCCTGCCCTGCACATAGTGGACTCGACTGACCCGGCGCAGGTAAAGGCCGCGCGCGAGGCAGTCAACCTGGCCGAGACGGTGGTTGTCGTGGCCAGCAAATCCGGCTCGACGCTGGAACCGAATGTGCTGAAGCAGTATTTTTACGAGGAGATGAAGCAGGCTGTTGGCGCGGACAAGGCCGGCAGCCACTTCATCGCCATCACCGACCCCGGCTCGAAGATGGAGCAGGTGGCCAAGGCCGATGGCTTCCGCCACATCTTCCAAGGCGACCCGGCAATCGGCGGGCGCTTCTCGGCGCTCTCGAACTTTGGCGTGGTGGTGGCCGCGATCGCGGGCCTCGACGTTGAAAAGCTGCTAGCCGAAGCGGCCAAGGCTGTAGCTGCGGCCAAGCTGCCGGTGGCCGAGAACCATGCCGTGCAACTGGGCCTGCTGCTGGGCGCCGCGCACAATGCCGGGCAAAACAAGATCACCATCTTCACTTCTCCGGAGATTCACGATCTGGGCGCCTGGCTCGAGCAACTGATCGCCGAATCGACCGGCAAGCTGGGCAAAGGCATTACGCCGGTAGACCGCGAAAAGCTGGACGCACCGGCTGCGTATGGGCGGGATCGCGTATTCGCGTATGTCCGCCTGAAGGATACAAAGGACAGCTCGCAGGATGCTGGAGTTGCTGCGCTGGAAACCGCCGGGCATCCGGTGGTTCATATCGAGATTGGCGACCTTTACGAGATCTTCGGGCAGTTTTTTGCCTGGGAGGTGGCGACGGCGGTGGCCGGATCGGTGATGGGCATCAATCCCTTCAACCAGCCGGATGTGGAGTCCGCCAAGATCGAGACCCGGGCGCTGACCTCGGCGTATGAGGAGACCGGCAAGCTGCCGGAGCGGACGGCCTTCCTGGAAGGCGAGGGCGTGAAACTCTACGCGACCGATGCTTACGCGGCCACGCTCAAAGCCGCCGCGCCCGACCAGACGCTGGCCGGGCTTCTCAGCGCGCATCTCGACCAGATTCACGCGGGCGACTACTTTGCCGCGCTCGCTTTTCTGCCCATGTTTGCCGAGCACGAGGCGGTAATTCAGGGCCTGCGCCACCAGGTACGCGACGCCAAGCAGGTTGCCACTTGCCTGGGCTTTGGGCCGCGCTTCCTGCACTCGACCGGGCAGGATTACAAGGGCGGTCCGAATACAGGCGTCTTTCTGCAGATTACCGCCGACCATGCCGTCGATGTGGCGATTCCGGGACAGAAATACAGCTTCGGCGTAGTCATTACCGCGCAGGCTGCCGGAGATCTTGCCGTGCTCGAATCGCGTGGACGCCGCGCGCTGCGGGTGCATCTGGGAACGGATGTTGCGGCGGGGTTGAAGACGCTGGCCGCGGCGGTGGAGTCGGCGCTGGTGTAACGACAGGGATCAGGGATCAGGGATCAGCCGGGATAAAAGGCTGGTCCCTGCCTGTTTTGGGCTTGAATATCCGCTGGCGCAGTTTGCGTTGGAGATCAGCTTTCCTTGTGCGGGCTGGGTTGATAGGTACCCGGCTCAACGCGAAAGCCAATGGCGATCCGGTTCCAGGTGTTGATTTGCGCGATGGCCAGCGTGAGGCGAACAATTTCTGCTTCGCTGAATTGGGCGCGCGCCTCTTCGTAGGCAGCGTCGCTGGCATGGCCCTGCTGGATATTGGTGATGGCCTCGGTCCAGGCCAGCGCAGCCCGTTCGCGCTGAGTGAAAAACGGCGTCTCATGCCAGGCATTCAGGGTGTAGATGCGTTGTTCGGTTTCGCCCAGGGCGCGGGCGTCCTTGGTGTGCATGTCCAGGCAGTACGCGCAGCCGTTCAACTGCGATGCCCGGATTTTGACGAGCTCGATCAGCGAGGGTTCCAGTCCGCTCTCGCGAATTGCCTTTTCCATGCCACGGAGAGCATGAATCCCTTCGGGGAACGCCTTGGCATAATTCAGCCGCTCGGCCATTTGATACCTCCGCAGCTTTTGATGCCACAGGCCGAGCTCCGGTTTCTACCTGCGATAGGGAGAATTTTCACCACAGCGGAACTTTTTTCCCGCAGCGGTGTCCTCATCTATGACGGCTCCCGCAGGATGCCGTCTAACGGATAGAAGCCGCAGAGATAGAAGCGGCCGGCAAGGACGCGGGAGCAGACCTCAATGGGAGGAAAGATCATGAAAAGCAAGTTTCTCGGCAAATTTTTGCCCCAAGCTTTGGCCTGGGCCGCGGTTGTTGCGCTGAGCGGCGCGATTGCCATGGCGCAAGACGCGGCTCCGGCTCAGCGCACGGATGGGCAGATCGAGATGGACGTGGTTCACGCTCTTGACGCCTCAAACGCGCTCAAGCAGGACCTGATTACTGCCGCGACGATTCAGAGCGAGGTCACGCTCTCAGGAACAGTCTCGAATGAGGCTTCCAAGGAGCTGGCCGAGGCGATTGCCAGCCGCGTGGCAGGCGTAACCAAGGTCAACGACAACCTGAAGGTGGGCAACCCGCAGGATGCGCAGACCGCTGAGGATGCCGCGCAACCGGCTCCGGCTCCAGACCCGGCTCCAGCCGCTGATAATTCACAGCCGCAGTCGGCTTCCGGTCCTGCTCCTGACCCGGGCGCGGCCCCCTATCCGGCGCAGGCTCCGCCGCCTTCCGCATCACCCGACCCTGCTCCATCAATGCAGGCTCAAGGCTCCATGCCGCCTCCGCCCCCTCCGGGCGCGCGTCCCGAGTATGCCGCAGTCCGGCCCAGGGTACAGAAGTATGCCGATCCCACAGGCCCGGTCACGGTCTCTCAGGGAACGCTGCTGCGCCTGCGCACCAGTGAATTCGTAGACAGCAAGAAGGCCAAGGATGGCGCGCCGGTGCAGTTCATGGTGATTGAAGATGTTGCTTCCGGCGGCGTACTGGCAATTCCACGCGGAGCGACCGTCCACGGAGTGGTGACGGAAGTGAAACACGCCGGCGCGCTGGCAGGCAGCTCGGAGCTGGCTTTGAAGCTGACCTCGCTTGACCTGGGCGGGCAGAGTTACCCGCTGGAGACCGACCAGTTCAAGGTGAAGGCTCCAAACAAGGCCGGCCAAACGGTAGAGAGCGCGATTGGCGGCGGCATTATCGGCACCATTATTGGCTGCGCGGCAGGCCGTGGCATGGGCTGCGCGGTTGGCGCAGGCGCGGGCGTCGCCGCCGGCACGGCTGCTTCGGCTGCTTCGCCGGGGGCGCGGGCCTGGATTCCCGCCGAGGCTCTGGTGGAGTTCCATCTGTCAGCGCCACTGACCGTTACTCCTGTGGACAAGCAGGAAGCAGCGCGCCTAGCACAGGGACTTTATCCTGGCGGGCCAAATCTTTACCGCCGTGGCCCCGGATATGGTTATTATGGTGGCTACGGTTCCCCCTACCCGTACCCCTACGCCTACGCGCCGGTTTACTACCGGCCCTACTACGTGGCTGGCGGGTATTACTACTGGCGCTGATTGATTTGCGCGATGCGTTGTTTTGGTTCTTGGCGGGCATCCCGGGCAACCGGGATGCCCGTTGGTTTTTGAGGTGAGAATCAGCCTGCTATACCGTGCGAATGACGCGCATCTTGATGGGCTTACAGGGATTTCCGGCGCAGACCATCCAGGCCGGCATGGCTTTGGTGACCACGGAGCATGCGCCGATAACCGCTCCCTCGCTGATGGTGATGCCGGGGCCAATGAAGCAGCCCGCCGCAACCCATACTTGCGAATCAATCAGGATCGGCAGGGATTGCACGGGAAAATAGGGGTGGGTGTAATCGTGAGTCGAGGTACAGAGATAACTGTGCTCCGATATGACTACATGGTCGCCGATCTCGACCGAGGCCAGGTTGTGAATCTCGGTATTGCGGCCGATGATGGAGCGTTCGCCCAGGGTCAGATTCCAGGGCATCAGGATTTTGACTCCATTGCTGACGCGGCAGGAGGGTCCGATCTTTGCCCCGAATAGGCGCAGCAGGAAGACCCTTAGCGATCCGAGTATCTGGGGCGCATGATCGAAAAAAGGCAACTGGATGCAGCGCCAGAGAAAGAACCGCAGCCGCTTGCCCCGCGGCTTCTGGCTGTGCAGTTTATAGAGATCAATGCGCAGCGGCCCGGTAATGATCTGCTCCGCATCGCCGGCCGCAGTCTGTTTGCGCAGCGATTTTGCTGCCTTGCGCGCGGCAGGCAAACTGTTGTTGGCAGAAGCCGTCATCTCCTCGCGAACGCGATCGATATCCGCGCCGCGGGCTTTGAGCATCCGCGCGGCGACGCAGCTCTCCTCGCGGAGCAACCCGAGGAAGAGATGCTCCGGAGCCACCAGTTTGTGCTCCATGCGGTCGGCTTCGCTCTCGGCATAGGCCAGCACCCGCTTGCACTCATCGCCGAGCGGAGGGTTCATGTCGGCAGCGGTTCGCTTGCCGGCATCGAGATCTCCCCCGATCTGCTTGCGAAAGGAGTCCTCGGTGGCATTGGCGGCCAAAAAAAACTCAAAGAGCGCCTTTGTCTCGCGAAAGAGGCCCAGCAGCAGGTGTTCGGTTTCGATTTCGGGCGAGGCGTACCGGGTGGCTTCGTATCGAGCGAAAAACAGGACGCGCCTCGCCTTTTCCGTGTAGCGCTCGAACATTTTCTCCTGGATTCCGGGAGCGTGCCGCGGCGGCTGGCCGGGGATACGCGCCGCACAGACCGGAATAGCTCCCTCTCGTCTATAATGGCAGAGTGTCGCGTCAAGCGAGAATTGCGCTTTTAGTGGAAGAGCTATACCCCCGGCGCCCTGTGCGTTTTTGGAGTCAGTTCCCATCTTTGCGCACAGAGAGTAGAAGGTTCAACTAAACTCATGATCCGTTTCCTGCAAGCAAAAGACAGCCGCGTCGCCAAAGCGATCTTCATTGTCATCATTGCCGCCGTTTCGCTGGGCATGGTGGTTTACCTAATTCCCAGCTTCGTCAGCGGAATGGGCGCCAACGCGCAGGACACCTACGCGGTAGTCTACCCGCACTGGTACAGCAAGTTCTTCTCCTCCGGCGCGACTATCCAGCAGACCAAGGTAGACCGCATGACGCGCCAGCAGCTCATGCGGCAGAATCCGCAGTACGCCGACAATCCGATGATCATCCAGATGTTCGAGCCGCGCGTCGGCCAGCAGTTGGTGCAGCAGCAGATCATGCTGCTGGAAGCGGCCAAGCTGGGCATCAGCGCCTCCGACGACGATGTAGCTCAGTACCTGCACAAGGGCCAGTTGGGCGAAGTCTTCTTCCCCAAGGGCGTATTTATCGGCCCGGATAAATACAAGAACATCATCAACAGTCAAGCCAACATGTCGGTCACCGACTTTGAGAATGACCTGAAGCAGGGCATCATTATCGAGCGCCTGCAGTCGCTGATCACGGCCGGCGTATCCGTGGGCGATGCCGAAGTGCGCGACAGCTATCGCAAGCAAAATATCAAGATCAAGTTCGATTACGCGGTGATTTCCGCCGACGATATCCGCAAGACGATCAATCCCACGGATGCCGAGCTGCAGGCCTTCTTTTTGAAGAATGGCCCGCGCTACGCGACCGCCGTTGGCGAGCAGCGCAAGATCACCTTCTTCAGCTTCACGCCGGAACAGTTGCCCGGCGGCGTACCGCAGCCCACCCAGCAGGAGATTCAGAATTACTTCAACCAGCATCAGGCCGAGTACCAGGTGCCGGAGCAGGCGCGCTCCCGCCACATCCTCATCAAAGTTGCCGCGGGCGCAGATGCCAAGACGGACGCGGCTGCCAAAGCAAAGGCCGAGGGAATCCTGAAACAGATTCAGGCCGGCGGCAACTTTGCAGATCTAGCCAGCAAGAACTCCGACGACCCCGGCAGCAAGAACTCCGGCGGCGAACTGGGCTTTGCCAAGCGCGGGGCGATGGTGCCGGAGTTTGACAACGCCATCTTCACGCAGAAGATTGGCGACACGCAGATTGTGAAGAGCCAGTTCGGCTACCACATCGTTCAGGTTGAAGAACGCCAGACCGCGCATGCACAGTCCCTCAACGAAGTGCTGCCGACGATCCAGGCCACGCTGATCCGGCAGAAGGCGGCGCAGGCCGAGAGCACCTACGCGGCGAACCTGGCCAGCGAAGCCGGCAAGAACGGCCTGGAGAAGACCGCCGCAGCGCATCATCTGGAAGTGACAACGACTCCGTTTATTGACCGCCGCGGTGTCGTCTCGTCGCTGCCCGATGGAGCCGAGGTAATTGCCCGGGCTTTTGAGGCCAAGAAGGGCGATCCGCCGCAGTCCGCACCCACCGGCGAAGGCTACGCGATCTTCCAGGTAGCGGATATTGCCCCGGCCCACGCGCCCAAATTTGAAGACTACAAGGCGCAGATCCAGGATGACTACCGTAGTGAGCAAGTGCCCCTGCAATTGAGTCAGAAGACCAAAGAGCTGGCTGACAAGGCCAAGGCGGAGAACGATCTGGCCAAGGCCGCCCAGGAAGTGGGCGCGACCCTCAAGACCAGCGACCTGGTGGGGCAAAGCGGTCAGGTGCCGGATATCGGCCAGGTGGGCCGGCAGGCCGCATCGCTCTTCGATCTGAGCGTGGGCAGCATCAGCGGCCCGATCAGCACCCAGCGGGCCGGCATTGTTGCCAAGATCGTCGACAAGCAGGAGCCGAGCGCCGACGAGATTGCCAAGAACTTTGACCGCACCCGCGACCAGATGCTGCAGGAGCGTCGCAGCCAGGCCTTTGAAATTTTCATCGGCGGCCTCTCCGATGAGTACAAGAAGAACAAGCGCGTCCAGTACAACGCCAAGAACGCGACGCCAGAGCTTCCGGTAAAGTAACCCGGAAATACTTTCAGAAGAAAAATAGAAAGGTCCGCTTCTCAACGGAAGCGGGCCTTTCTGCATTTGCATGGGATTCAATCCGTCCCAGGCAAACGCTCATCGCAGCTGAGGATGATCCACAACCGTCGGATTGATTCATTCCAGCAAAAGCAGGCGCGCGGGATCGAGTCTAATCTGCCAAGGCTGGGACTGCGCATTCAGCGCGCGCCATGTTTCTTTGGGGAGATCCGCTTGAAGATGGGCCGCTTCGCCTGGTTGCGGCGGTGCATGCAGGCGCAGATAGAGCGTCATTTCGTGTGGCGCTTCGCTGACGCCGACTAACCAGCACGGAAACGAGTTTTCTTGGCCGCGGACGGCTTGGATGATGATCTGATGCGAGCGGACGCCAAGATGTGTAAGCCTTTCAGGAACATTCTCCGTGGTTTGCAACTCGCAGTTCCAGCCGCCCACGGAGATGCGGTTCGCATGGATGCGCCGCGCGGCAACGATGTTCTTGCAACCGGTCAGACGAGCGGCAGCCACGCTGCGCGGACGCTCAAAAAGACGCTGCTTCGGCCCGCTCGCAATCACTTTTCCACTGTCCAGAACCAGCAGATCGGTACAGAAGCGAAATGCCTCTTCCATATCATGAGTTATAAAGATCACCGCGCCCTTGTAATCAGCCAGAGTCTCGCGGAGCTGCTCTTCCATCTGCCGCCGCAGGTGCGGATCAAGCGCTGCAAAGGGTTCATCGAAGAGCAGCGCATCCGGCTCGATTGCCATGCACCGCGCAATCGCCACTCGCTGCCGCTGCCCGCCGGAAATCTCCGCCGGATAACGATCGGCGAGTTCGGCGATATGCATTCGTTCAAGCTGCTGACGAATTCGGCTGTATTGTTCCTGCTTTGGCAGCGTGTGCAGGCCAAAGCCTACATTCTCCGCGACTGT
>Ga0181534_10001284_pt1 | contig 16485 bp, 32 predicted proteins | sample PEATcosm2014_Bin_37_FD_119758 | JGI IMG/M metagenome (GOLD analysis project Ga0181534, IMG submission 119758) | Peatland microbial communities from MTU Mesocosm Facility, Houghton, MI, USA - PEATcosm2014_Bin17_10_metaG | ecosystem: Environmental > Terrestrial > Soil > Wetlands > Peat | place... | reverse complement strand
GTATGGATTCCCTTCGGCTGGCTCTGCCGCTTCAAATTATCCTCGATTTCCTCCAGCACGGACGCGCGAAGTGCCGCCATGTACTCCGGCTTCGGGTGATGCTGAGTGATGTACTGCTTCAGACAGTTGCCGTAGTGGTCGGTTGGCGGGGTGCGATCATCCCGCATGTTCGGACCTTGCCGGCGCCGGCTGTTCAGAGCGAAACACGTATGTATTGCCATCCAGCACATAAACCGTGACCGTTTCTTTCTTGGTCACGGCTTTCACCATGCCTCCAGTCTCGCCAAGCGCCTTGATAAGAAGTTTGGTGTCAGCCACCAACCGCTTCTCCAACGTCGATCGTCTCCTTGGGGAGAATGGTGACGTAGCCCTCGTCCTGGTATTGGAAATTGGTGAGGTATTTGCCCTCGGTGAGTGTGGTGAAGAAATCGCCGTTCCTGTCCTGCGGACAGTACGGACGCACATTCGCGGGAAGATTGCCGGAAGTGAACGGACCGTCAATCCAAATGCGCAGATCATCGACCAGAATCACATCCTTGCACTGCGGCCGCTGTGTGACGATGGCCTCGATTTCCGCCGGCAGCGGCAATCTGACCAGATCATCCGGTTCGGAACCGTACCCGCGAAGCTGATAGTCGGCGCCGGGGAAATGCGCGTCCAGCCAAAACAGGATCGGTTCATCTTGTGGTGTATCCCGGCAGACATCATCCAGAAACACCAGACTGATGTCGCAACTGATCTTGATCCGATCGTCCGTAAAAAACGCGGCTGTTGCCGCGTTAGCGAGAGTGGGTTCGATCTCGCATGATCGAAGTGTCTTGAACGGAAGCCGCGCAGCCAGGGCGAGTGACTGGCCATGTCCGGTGCCGGTCTCGACGAAATGCTTGATCCCATAGAAGTGCATCAACTTCGGCAGATCAAAACGCGCAAGCGAACCCATCAGGAAGCGTCCTTCTTCGCAGAAGACCTAAACAGATTTATTTTTGTTACAGGCAGGTCGTAACTAAAATCAAGTTCTTCAGCACTTGTTTTAGCCGGGCCAGTTTCACCAGGAGCGACATCGCCGATGTAGGCTCCGGAAGGACTGTAGACAGATACTGGTTTGTCGCTGAGATTCCTGACCCCGTAATTCTCGGGAGGCAGAATGAAACCACTGCCGTGCGCGCACACTATTTCCGGCTGCGCGGGTGGTTTATCCAACCATCTTTTCAAGAAAGAAAACCAGGCCACCCATCACTCCCGGCGCTGCATCAACTCGGACACCATAACAATGCCGGAAAAAACGCGCAAGAGCCTTCTGAGTAGAAATACTCGGAAGCGGGGCTGGACTACCTAGTTTGACGCCAGTTTAACGCTTCCATGCGCGGCCCAGTCGCCGCAGCCTGATAGTGCGCGCACGGTCTTCAGGTGCTGCGGATGCTTGCACCTCTCCGCATTGTCGAACACGCCGTAGTAGGCGCAAGGAGCGCCGCACATGCCCTGGAACGGGCTGTCCGCCAACTGGCTTGCTTCGCCCGCGGCTGCCGCCGCGCCAGCTTCCGCCACCGCCTGGAAGGCAGCCATGGCATCCATCCGGGGATCGCCTTCGAACAGTCCGCCCAAGCCACTCGGCACTCCAGCCGTGGCTGGCAGACCAGGCACGTACGCCACCTGCCGGCTGAGCGCTATCGCCCGGGTGACGATATGGACCAGAACGTCAAACTCATCCGACGCCTTCACCCCGCCGGCAAAGCCGCACACCTTCTGCATGAATCCCTGCAGCGCATCCCCATGCGGATTGCGAAGCCACTCCGCGCCCTCCGGCACCAGCACCCGGCCCATCTTCGCCCAGCCTTGCACGGACGCCGCGCCGCCAGGGATCGGCAGCCCGCCGTCGCCAGTGAGGATAGGATTGATGGCGCGCTCGACCTTGCCCTGCTGCACCATCTGCCCGTAGATCGGAATGTGCGTGCCCTTGAAGGTGCTCAACAGCCCGACGCCGGACTGCTTCTCTTCCACGATCACCCGCCGCGGATGCCACACGCCGAAGCGGCTGCGCAGCGCCATGGCCAATTCCTGGAAATTCAGGTGCCGCACCATGAGATCAAGCAGATAAACGTCGTAGTGGAAGTCGCACTTGCCGACGATCTCGGGATCCTCGCCCCGGTGCCACTGGTTGCAGGGCACGAAAAGCGCTGTGAGTGCGGCTGTGAGGCTCGACGATTGCGGCTGGCCCAGCGCGGTATCCCAGGCTTCCTCGATGACCCCCTTCATGCTGTCCGTCCAGCCGCGCACATTCGGCGCCTGAATGCCCAGCGAGAGGTCTTCCGGCGGTATGTACGGCCGGAAATCCTCTTCCTTGAACACACCCTCCCCGCCGCCGGACATGTCCCCGTCATAGTTCACCGCCGCCGTACGGGGCTGGCGTCGCTTGACGGTCAGGTAGTTCCGGCGCTGGAGCTTGCTGTCCGGCCAGTAGAAGCCCATGCCGGTCTTGTCGATCGCCGCGTAGTAGACCCGGTATTTCAGATAAAGCGAGTTGTTCTGCTCCTCCGGCGGGGCCAGTTCGCCGGTCTCCGAAAACACGCACTGGAGCACCCGGCCGGTCTCGGGATCCATCGGCACATAGACGTCGAACCAGAGCCGCCGGCTGCCGCCTCGCCGCGTAGCGGGCAGTTCCATTACCACCCAATCGCCGGACTTGCGCCACTCCTGGTACAGGTCGTCCTCGGCCCACCAGCGCCCCACCGCCACGCGCCTGCAGCCGCGAGGGTCCGCCCGGCTCATGAGCGTGCGGTAGTACTTGCCCACCACCGTGGCGCGGCTCTCCGGCGTATTGGAGTTCTCCTCGTCGTGGAGATCGTCCAGGATCATCAGGCGGGTGTGCAGACCGGTCAGGGCCTTCGAACCCAGGCCCGCACAGAAATAGGACGGGTTCTCGTCGCCGCGGTGCCGGCCGGTCACGTACAAGCCGCGTTCCAGACTCCAGCCGACACCCGCGTCCGGCCGCACGTCGGGGAAGTATTTTTTGAATGTGGGATCATCCTTGATGATCTGCATCGAGGCCTGAAGGAACGTCTGAGGGAGCCTTTCTCCCGCGGAGACGGACAGGATGGCCAGGGTCGGATCGTGGCCGAGTTCCCAGGTCGGGTAGACAATATCGAATAAGTTACTATTGTGTGTAACAACCCCGTCAGTAGTTATATAGAGCCCGTCTACTACGCCTACCTGTATGCACACACTGCGCTGTTCCTCGGTCTCCTGGCTGGCGTGCTCCAGTCTTACTGTGCCGATCTCATTATTGCTCGGTTCATGGTGGAGCGGCACGAACCAGTCTATGTCGTCGAGCGTGCTCACAATGTCTTTTGTTTTTACGGTGGACCACTCCCACCCTTCCCATCCAGGTGTTCCGTACCGGTGCTGCGCCGCCACCCACAGGTGATCTTCGTGACAGGTGACAAGCCTGTTTCCTGCAAAAAACAAATTCCATAATTTACTCTCAGGAACATCAACACGAGCGACAACGTAGGCGTCGCCGCCCCTCGGATGACTGACTTTGCTGCCCAGTCGGATGAAATCAATCGGTACCCAGCCATCAGGGGTGAGCACCGGCATGTCTGGTGCTAGTGCCTTCCCCGCCCCTGCACTCACGAGCGCGAGAAGATTCTGGATTCGCTTGTCTTCCAGTCCGGCCACCAGCGGATAGTGGTGCGGTGCCAGATTGAAGCCCCTACGGCCCTGAACCAGATTGTAGTACTCGGCCAGACCGATCTTGAGTTTGGGTCCTGGATCAGGCGCCGGTGCGGGTTCCGACTTACGCATACGCTGGCACTTCTATTCCTGCAGGTGCCATCTTCGCCAAAGGCTTTGATCTAATAGATGCGTCGTACCCAGCAAAATCCGTGTAGCGCCAAAACCGACCGTTGATCCACCTCTGCACCCGTTTTAGTTGATGCAGAGTCCAGTCAAAACGGACATTTGGCTCTTTCACCAGCGCATTCAGTTTCACGTACGGTTGCACATAGGGCTCGCCGCCCCAGCCGATAACCTGCTGTATTCTGTCCATACAAGCGTCGAACGGCTCATTGCCGACAAGCACATAGACTTGCTTGCGCCTTGGTGAGAAGTCTTTCAGCATCCGCATAACCCGCTCTACATGCGGACCGTCTGCGGCGTCATCGTAAGCAAAACGCCACGGGCCTTTGTTCACGATCGACCAGAGCGCCAGCACATCTTCATTGAAAGTGCGCGGCTCAAAGCCGCTGTTGGCGTCCAGCAGAGGCACCCGTGCCTGCAAATAGCGCCGCACTATATGTTGCTGGTAGTCCATGGAAAGCGCCGACAAATTGTTGTCACACAGGACTGGCCGCACGGGGAAATCAGGCAGCAAAGTGAAATCGCGCCCCTCCATTTTCGGCACAATGCAGAACCAACAGCCAACTGAGCAGCCTCGGCTGGCGATCGTCGCCATGGGATTATGTCGCGCAACCGCATCCGGGATATCGCCGCCAACTTCGTCGACCACATCATCTAGGTAATGTTTGCGGGTGAATAGTCCGGGACCGCCCGCGCGCACTTTATATCCCTGCGCCCGGTAGTACTTTGCTCGTTCACGGGCCTCGTCTAGTCTCCAGGTGAACACAATCGACAGATAGGCCGTGTCGCCGTCGGTCCACTCCACCAGACCGCTGGACGCCCATTTTCCTTTGTTGTACGGACTTACCAAAACTGCATCCTTCCGCCCGTATTCGACAAGCCCGAATGACCTTCCGGCGGTGGTCGACCCCAGGTTCCCCGGATCAACACAAAACCGACCAGTACCGTCACCGTCGCCAATCGAGTAATTGCCCAGAAAGTCATGGTGTTGCCTTCGGGCCCCACACCGGGCTGAGATCAATCACATTCAGCGGCTGTACCGCTGCATCATGCTCCGCATTCACCATCGGAATCTCGATATCCGATTTGCTGGCCGGCTTCTTCTCTTTCCCCTCGCCCTTCAACTTGTTCGCCTCATCCGCCAGTTTACCGGCCTCGCGGCCGGACATTCCGTGTTCCGCCGCAATGTCCTTGTCGTGCGCGGCCGCATTGAACAGGCGTCTCTGGGCGGGAGTAAAAGGTGCCATCTATTTTCTCCATCTAGCATCTGCTGCCATTTTTGCTAGCGGCGCTATTCGCGCCGCTTTCATCGGAGCCATAGCGTCGTACGCACATTTTCTACCGCAGTATTTTGTTTTGCTTTTCATTTTTTCCGCAGTGCCTGATACCGTTACACCACAGTGAGCACAAGTCAAGCTAACTATCTTAACACGAGCAGCATCTTTGCACACAGCAGAACAAAATCGTTTTGTTTTGTCTTTATGTATCCTAGATTTTGGTTTTAAGTCTACTTTCCCGCACCACACACACCGCACAGGTATCCGCGGATGATGCAGTTGCTGGTGGCACCGCGCACAGAGCCACCGGACAACAAGCGGTTTACTGTAATCATCGTGGTGAGCTTGTGTCGGTTCAGCGCCGCATTTCTCACAAGAAAGTGTAGTTAATCGTCCGTCGCGAACTGCGCGAGATAGTTTCATTCTCGCAGCTTGGCGCATATTGCTTTCGGGCTTTGCACGCTGGCGGCGGTTATACTCAGCACGTTTTGCGGGGTCTATTTTTGTCATCTAACTTGCGTAGCACAGCGTGCCTTGCCACGCAAGTTAAATGTTTACTATAACTAAGACTGTTTCTCGGTCCAGGGCACGGCACAATCCTCCGCTATGGAAAGGCATAGCCTACCCCGGAAGCCGCTGTCAGGTAAAGGCGAAGTTCGCCGCAGTCAGCTTTTCGCCAATGAAGACAGCGCCCCCGCTACTGGTTATGGTTCGCTGATTCCGCGAATACTGACACCAAAGAACGGTGTTATCTCCGCATGCCTGCCAAATATCTTAGCAGTCGCCAAACTATCCTTGATACTCAATTTGTGCGCGAAAAAACTTTGTGCGGATCCGTCGTATCTGACTTTCTGCATTTCCATTTTGCAGTAAGGGTTCGGTGTGTCAGAGACAGAGTTGATCGAAGTCAGCGCATAGATTCCTTCGAAAACAAGCGGAGCCGCAACAGATGGGCTCATTGTCTCGACGCACTGGCGCACTGTCTCAGCGTGCCCGGCAGCATTGGTGAGACCAATACCAACACAATGATGCAGAAATACGATCGCCGCTTCCAGCTTTTCCTTTAGCTTGTCCTCGGCCGATCTTGGAGCGTACGCGCTCATGTGAAACTGAAATTCGCTGCGGTCGGTTTTTCACCGATAAAGACAATGTCCCCGCCGCCGGGGATAGGCAATTTCCAGTTGCCGCCCGCATGCACCAGCGCCGCCTTCACCTCCGTGAAAGTGCCGAGCCCGGTGATCTGGTGCAGATCAACCACATTGGTTCCGAGATCATTGATGTCCGCCTGTCCGCCGTAATCTCCGGCGGTGCCGTCCACAATGACCGTGTTGCCGGCCAGACCCATCCCGATCGCGGCGGAGCCGTTATCGGTGAGAAACACCCGGTTGAGAATTCCCGCTTCGGAAATGGTGGTGTAGAGCGTGTGCCCGGACACATAGACGCTGCTGCCGTCATCAACAAAGACATCCGCCTTTGCCGGCGTTCCGTCATCATCGCCACCAACACTGATCGTGTCCGCCCACCCCAACGCCACCACATTGGAGTAGCCGGCGTTGATCGAGATGTGATCGTAGGCACCCCCCGCCACTATGGTGCTGTCGCCACCGGCGCTGACGATGGTGTCGATGCGCCCATTGGCGACAATCACATCGGACTTGCCGCCGAGTGCCGCCACATTGATCAGATCATTGTCGCCGCGGGCCTGGATGGTGTTGCGGCCCGAACCGGCCACGATCACATCACTGTTGCCGCTGGCGGAGATATCGTTGTTGCCGTCGCCGACCGATATGTAGGCGCCCGCGCCAGCGTCGTGGATGACCGTGTTGCCGTTCCCGGCGACGATGGCGCCCTGGGCCATCTGCCCCGCGTCGACCACGTCAGTATTGCCCTTGACGGACTGCAGGATGACCAGATCATTGGTGCTGACGCCGGTCAACGTGACCGTGCTGTTGCCAGGTCCGAGCGTGACCCCGCCGTCCTTGACATGATCTACTTGAGCTGTGTCATTGCCGGGGCCCATGGCTACGAACAGGCCCTCGCCGGTACCTGTGCCGGTCACGGTGATGTCGAAATTTCCTGCGCCGACGGTGAGGTATGCATTACTGCCGGCGATGGAGAGCGGAATTTGTTTCATTGTGGTGGAAAGTCCTTTTCCATGAGTTCAGCATTGAGCCGCGCATTTTCGAGTTCAAGATCGGCCACTTTGCGCTGAAGTGCGCGGATGATCGTGTGGTTGTTCTTGATCGTGTCCGTGGCTTCTTCCAGGTCTTTGAGACACGACCGGGCGAGTTCCTGCGCTTCCTCGGTGATGATAGCCCGCCTTTTGCTGCTGGAAACAGGCATGACTCCGGACCGCCGCATGGCTCTAATTCCTGCGATCAGGCTGAACGCCGCCACTGTCAAGAAACCACAACCGAGAACTCCGAGGCACACTATTATAGTTGTGAAAATCCAGTCAGATGACATCATGGCTGGCCGCCGCGCAGCAGCATCGCGAACGAGACGAATGCCCACAGCCCGCACGCAGCCATCAGCATGGTGGTGCGCGGCGGGTAGACGTTCCGCCTGCCGCCGAAGATGATGACGTAGCCGACGAAAAACAGAAAGAAGAGGTGCATCAGTTACGTTCCACTTTGAACACTGCCACGTAAAATTCGCGGCGAAAATTCTTTTCGAACTCCACTTTTACAAGCGATATTGAGTGGCCCCAGTTTTCGCCGTCGTCTTCGACAAACTTGTTGATAGCCATCTCGTACGCTTGCGGAAGCTGAGCGATGTGGTCAAGCTCGATGCGTATCGTCGCAGGTAGGCTAGTGTGCATCACCATGCCTGACGCAGCCGTGTTTTCCGTCATCTGACGATCCTGAACGCTGGCGTTGTCTGATTGGGGTCGCCGGGTAGCACGATGCAACTCAGCGCCGCAAAAGCGGTGCAGAAAGCGGCGACGTAGGCTGCGGTGCGCAGCAGCGGGCGGCGGTAGTGCCAGGCCGCTGTGAGCGCGGCTCCAAGCAGAAAAAAGCGGATGAAGGTGCGTTCCATGACCGCTGCCATAGCCTGTTGTGTTATTACGGTCAAGTGAATAATTTTCAGCGGCTATGGTATTTTCTGGCGGGCGAGTGACTGAGGTGGCTGTTACGTTACATATTACGTATTACATTTGAAATAGATTCTATTTTTTCTCTAAACAACAGCATCATAGGCTGGTTTTGCTACAAAAATACTATTACATTAAAAAGGCTCGTCATATTTTTTCTTGGAGCAACTCATTGATGTTGTTACAAAAACCATTACATTAAAAAGTGCTACTGTATTTTTCCGAGAAGCCAGGCCGGGTAGCCGAACCAAAACTGAATACTTTCCCCACCTCCCCCGGCCTGGCTAGGACTGGAATCCTTAGCATGCTTCGCCTGCCTAGGCTGGCGCAGCTGCGGCCGCGGTTTCTCAGGCCGCGCCGCTGTGTGCTGTGCTGCAGTCTCTTGATTGTGTCAGTGTGTAACCTCGCTTTCATACTCGATCCACGCCGCGAATCCGCTCACATATTGCAGCAACTCTGCCGCAGTACGCATTGCTGCGTTATTGTGGATGAGAGCGCCGCGCGTAAGAGAATGAGCCTTGCCGTTAGCGTCTATCCAGTGAAGGCGGGTTGCGGTCATGTGATTAACTCCGGTTGACATTGACTATATAGCGTCGCTATACACAGTTTGTCTAATGCTTAAAGCGCATATCAGAATTGCAATTCTTGCATTTGACAGTGCTATACCATGACGCTACATAGGACATACCGAAATTGATTGAAGGAGAAAACCAGTGAGTGACGCAACTGCGGAGAGGATCCGCCCGCTCTATGTGGCTATTGCTACAGCTCTAGAAGCGCTGCAGGGTTGCCGCCGTGACAACGCCAACGAATCTCAGCGATCGTGGGAGAGTAAATGGGAGGCATTCATTGTGCGCGCATCATGCGAATTGCCGCGCGGTAGTGGCTTTGACTCCTACCCTGCGATTGATACCGACGACATCAAGGCAAACAGGATCACCATTACGGGGTCTTATCACTGCATGGACGCTGATGGTTACTATTGCGGATGGACTGACTACACTGTCACTGTGAAGCCTAGCCTGACAAATGGTTTCACTATGCGAATCGTCGGCGGAGATTCAGACTTTAAGGATTATGTTCACGAATGCTTTGACATTGCGTTGCGACAAGAATTCCCGGAGTCCGCATTTTACGAATTGCCAGTCAAGGCCTAGCCTTTACACCTAGCAGCCTCGCGAGGCTGCTAGAGTAAAGCCTAGAAACAATATGGAGATAGTAACATGTTCGAAACTACAGAAATCTTTTTGCATGGATTCGGCGAGGGCGCGAAAACGCTGCGCCAGCGCTTTGAGATGCGCAAGACATGCGGACCGTACCGCCGTGTTGTGCCGTCACTGGTTAGTGGCCGCCGCACTGAAAAACAAAACGGTACAGGGTTTTATTTTGACCGGCATGGCCAGATGAACAGTGCCGACTCCGCATTCCGGCTTCGTGTGTATGACGCACTCCCACAAGGGCACGGCATGGTGACAGGGTATTACGCCGACGAATTCGGAGATACGATCATTCGGCCGTATGTCTTGGCGCTACCGCACGGCCGTGGGTTTCTCGCGGCATATGGCGAGGGCGCGGGAATGTGGGGGAGCGTAGAATTCAACATTTACGACTCGCTTGAAGAGGCGGGATATGTTGCGCACTCTCTTGCTGAAAATGCTGCAGAGCGCGAGCGTGATTACCGCGAAAACGAGCAATTAGAAGAAGAGGAAGAAAACGCAGAATAGCTAATCTAGCCTTTACACCTAGTATCACGCTATGCTGTAGCTGTGATACTAGAGCAAAGCCTAGAAACAGGAGTCTGTTATGGCGCTATATGTTGTTACTGCGACTCGACTCGTGCGGCAATTCACGCAGGCTGTAGTTGAAATCGAGGCGGACTCGTCTGAGATTGCCTGCAGCATGGCCGAGGGTATGGAGTCGGATGGTGATCTTGAATTCAAGGTAATAGGTCCGACGGATGGCGATGACGTCGAATATAGCGCAGTAGAAACGGAGTCAATCTGATGACAAAGCACCCCGCCGGACCGTTCCGCGTGTCTGTCACATGCTACCGCATAGCACCACTGGTAGACACACGCGACACAGCGCAAATTTACTCTTCTTTTCATCGCTCGCCGCATGCAGCTGGTCGCCGTCTCGCAAGCATCATTCGTGAAAAAACGAATCTTGCACGTGATGTGCGGCGCTGTATGCCGCGCGATTATGCCGGAAAATACATGATCGAAACAGGATCCGGCACAAAGTACGCGCTTAACGATTTTCGCGCAAAATTTTGCAGTGAGGAATCGTCCGATGCGTAAAATCATTCCCGCGAATCCGACCGGCGGCGCAGCTGCCTCGCCAGCGTCATGGGTCATCGTGCGAGTCGCTACCGGCGAGGCAATCGCCGAGACGTATCTGCAGCATGTCGCCGAGGCAATCAATCGAGACAAATACAAGGCGGTGCCGGTCGGCGAATATCTCGGCCAGTTAAACAGGCGAATCAAAGCCGGCGAAATCGGTCAATAGAGCCGCGGCCTGGCCAATTTAGGATTTAATACTTATCGCAATCTGCAATGATTATGGATCATAATCATTGCAGATTGCTGATAGTTTGATATTGAATGGTTATGGCTCATAATTATCATATAGAATAGTTATGTTTCATAATTATGTGTTGGCGCTGCAAATTCAGGAAAAAATTAAATAAAATTTGAATTATTTTTGCCCGATTAGCCTTGACAAACTGCACCATGACAGTATATAACTAGCACATTGAAAAACAAGAGGAATGCAACACATGACAGACTTCGACAAAGCTATGGCCGCACTCAACTGCGCCGCCGCGCTACATCGCGTCAGCCTGAGACGTCACCGCCTGGATTCAGGCGGATATGACTCTTCGGATTGTTACTATGGAAACGATGAGCCGCGTTCGCGACTATGGTCCGCGCAAGCCGAGGATGGCAGTTATTCGGATATCATCCGCGCCAGCTCGCGCGATGATGCGAAAGCACAAGTGCGCAAAGCTTATCCGGCCGCAACGTTTTACCGATAAGGAGCGCAAACCATGCCCGCACTGTTCAACGTGACTTATGAAATTGTCACTCCGGAATCCGCCGCCGATGGTGACGCGGACGAACGCGGATTCGTAGCCGAGAATATCCCGCTTAGGGAAGCACTGCAGGAATTGCATGCAACCCGTACAAGTCATGTGAGCGGGGTGGAATACATCGAGTGCGACTCCTGGTCATGCAAGTCGCCGCGCTGGATTACTGTGCTAAATGATCCGGAATATCTGACAGGTGCGCAAGAGTCGCGCTCGCTTCACATCCCCGACGGAGTCAGCTGCGCCAGTCGCCGGCGAATTGCCAAGCTTGCAGGCGTACGCTTTTAGACTTGACAACGCTATATCATGCCGCGCATTGTGCGCGGGTTGAAATAACCAAACCGGAATTAAAGACAATGGTCTATGTGCAAACCGAATCGGGCCCGATCATCGCAACCGAGAATCCTGAATTCTGGCCGGAGGCAAAGCGCTTGACCGCCAAGGCCGGCCGCAACGCATTGCGCGAGCAATCGCTCGCCGCGCTGCATAAAGTGCCGCAGCCCGGAGATACCGTGCATACCATCCTGCGTCATGTTAGCCACTCCGGCATGCGTCGCCGGATTGACTTCTACGCCATCAAAAACGGCGAAATGGTATGTCTATCCGGCCACGTCGCCAATGTTCTTGACAGCGTATCCCGTGGCTCCGGTCCACGCTCCGAGGGTCTTATCGTCGATGGTTGCGGGCAGGATATGGGTTATTCCGTTGTCTATGCCCTTGGATACGCAATGTAGCCCAAGGGCACACCGGAGCCGCACAGCGTGCGCAACGGCGAGCCCGACTCGGATGGCGGGTACGCTCTCAAACATAAGTGGATATGAAACAATGGCGCGCATTGTCGAATGCTCGGCCGTCGGACGACTCGTCGTCCGGCACCGCTGCTCCGAACGGTTGACGGATAATGAGGTAATAGAGCGTTTCGGCATATCCGCTCGTTTCACCGTTGTCGCATATCCCGAAGGCCGCCCGGACTTGTCCGAAACAATCCAAACGGAGCGCAGCCCATGACCCCGCATCAAATCACAAGCGCGCATCGCATGCGGCTCAAGGGCCGCTCCGACTCGGATATCGCCGCACACCTGGGGGTTACGCGGCAGCGCATACACCAGTTGCTGGGCAAGCATCCACCTCGCCCTGCCAAGGTGAAGCCGCCGCGCGAAACCGTGGCGCCCTCCGACTTCGCCGCTGCTCTGCGTGGCTGGCGCACCGCCCGCGGGCTGTCTCAGTCGCAAGCCGCCCGGTTGCTTTGCGTCACCACGCACACCGTCGCATCGTGGGAGCAGGGTGTGAACGGCTGCAGCCTGGCCGGTGCAATACTCAAATTGATGGACCTCATACCGGAATAGACTTGACAAACTAGGATCATGACACTATACAGTGCATGTCTTTAACCGCTAACAGGAAAGCAAAACACATGAGCCAATTCACCGCCGCTAGCCTCGCCGCCCCGGTCGCCCCCGGCTTGCTGAAGCTGGACCCGCGCGCTTGGGGCGACAAGATCCGCAAGTTCGCCATTCTCGCCGCCGAAAAGCGCCGTCTCGACGCCGAAGCGCGCGCGGCCGATGGTGTATTCAAGACCGCCCGGGACGAACTGCTGGGCCAGCTGGGCGACGCCCCGGCCGCGCTCTGCGGAGAGATGGTGCTCACCCGCAAAGCTACCAAGCCCGCACCCGCTTCGCTCACTTTGGCCAGTGGTCAGGTTGTGCCCTGGTCAACCGTCTCCGGGCTCACCATCGGCAACGCCTATGTGGCGTCAAGCGAGGTGATGAAGATTTACGGCGGGCGCGACGGCTCGGTTTCTGTGGAAATCGCCGGCGCCTGAAAACTCAATAGCGGCTCGGGGAAACCCGGCCGCATCCTTTCCGGAGTGCAGACAATGGAAACCGTCGGATTATTCACCATTCGGGATGACGGAATGTATAGCGATTCATGCCCGCTCACGCTTTACGATCAATCGGGCACCGCTGTCGCCGCTATTCCCGGCCAGACCCCTCAGTGGGACGTCGACGACGATACCGACCCGCAGACATGGGCGCTCGCGCGACACATCGCCCGCCTGCTTTCGGCCAATCCGCTATGACCCGGCACACCGTCGAAATCACATACTGCGCCGGCACAGTCCGCTTCACCCCTGCGGAACGTGCCGCCTTGCTCGGGCTGCTGGTCTCCACACTCCGGCAGCCGGATGGGTGTGGCGTCAATCTCGCCCCGCTGCAGTCCGCGTATGGTCGGATCCTGGGCGGGGACTACATGACCACCGCCGAAAGCATGGAACGCCTGCCCGAAGGCTGGGGCCTGTCGCCGGGTACTGCTCGACCGATCAACCAAACCGCGTACGATCTCGCAACCCTGGCCGCTCTCCGCGCTCGCGGGAAGGCCGTAACCGGAAAGCACACCGCACCATGAAAACCAAGATCACCGCCGCCGGTCACCGCGTCACCATTACCCGCGCCCCGGATGGCCTGTGGCGTTGGGAAAGCGACAGGCCGCACCGCCTGTGCGCTGGCCTGGCCAGCCTGACGGACGCAATCGAAGGCGCGCAACGCATGCTCGGCCGGGATGTCACCATCTGTCACTCGCCCGAAGCGGGCGCTGTGCCGTGAAAATAAAACTCTCCCGCAGCAAGGTCGACCACGCCGCCCTGTACGAGATCGCTATGGATAATGTGCAGGACGCTTGGTCTGCTTTTGCCTTGCTGCGGGAGACACTCGAAACCCTGTGCCCGGTTGGTGCGATGCGGTCAGGCGAACATGTCGCATGCCACGTCGCACCGACATTTCACGCCGAGGCCATGGAGTTGATCGCCGGAATTCAGGCGCTCGCCGGCAATGCAAGTGCTCCGGTCTCTACTTCCTCCTCACCTTCATCCGCAAAGGCCTGAGCCTCCGCCATGTTCCGTACACGCTCCGGCCATTCTCTGTACGGAATATTGGCTCGTACAAGCCGATCCATCTCCCCGTACAGTTCCGCTGCTGCTTTCGCTGCATTGATTTCATCGCCTACAGTGGCGCCGATCGTCCCCGGCGCCTCCGGGTTGATGGTCTCCCCCGTATGCGCCCAGTCCCGCGGCTTGCCCCGCGCCCAGGTCACGATCCGGTCGGCGCATTCAAGCCGCACCGCCAGCGGCACATCATCCGCGTAAATGCAGCTGTTGACAAATTTCACCGCCTCTTCTTCAAAGCGTTGCGCCGTGAACTGGACCATGTTCACATGCGGCATCGCATTGAGGGCCTGAAACTTGACCCGCAGCCGCTCCACCATCTCCTTGGGGGTCAACATGACATCCTTGCTTGACCGCCGTCCCATCTCTCTGCCTCGTCTACCTAGTTGAAAACAAACACACTTGAACTCGCCGCGAAGCTGTTGCAGGACGATCCGTGCCTGAGCGTCAAGCATGCTGCCACATATCTGGACGTGTCTCCTGTGGCGCTCGACCATTGGCGCAGCCGCGGAATAGGCCCGCCTTACGTGCGCCTGCACACCGGCGGCATCCGCTACCGGCTGTCCGATCTGAATGCTTTCCTGATCGCTCGCGCTGTCCAGACCACCCGCATCCCCGCGCCTACCGCCGGCGGACCGCTGACCCCGCGCATGAAACGCGATCTTGCCCTGACCCGGGACTAACTCGGCTTGTTCGGGGCCGTGTTGAACGCCGGGTGCCCGTGCGTCTGCAGCCCCACCGCGGACCCGGTTCCGTATTTCGAGATCACATCGCCGGCGACATGCAGATCGCCCGTGCTCGCCCCGGCGCCCGCCGTCAGGTTTCCGGTAATCACCAGGTCCCCCATAACCGTCACCGGATGGCCGCTCGGGGCAATGGTGACCGACCCATCCGCATTCAGCGTCAACGAGGCGCCTGACGCCACCTGAATGCTCGCCGACTGTCCAGCTGCCGCGGTCGCCGAAACCGCCCCAGCCGCGTTCGCTGACAGGCTGGCGCCGTTATTCAGGCTGATCGACACCCCGTAGGCCTTCGCGCTGCCCGTGGGGTTGCGCTGGGCCGCCGTAAAGGGCGTCCTGACCCGCGCCCCCTGGGCATTGACCGTATGCCGCGTGGGGGCTGGCATGACCGCCCCTGACGGGGCAACCATGATCGAACTTCCATCGGGCAGCCCGGTTGCCATGGTCCCGTCCGGGCCGGTCCAGTGCCAGAGCCCGGCGTACTCCGCCGTATAGCGCGCATTGCCCGAACTCGGAGAGAGTGCCGAACTATCCGGCAGCGCCGGCGATTGCGCCCCGATCCACCGCCCCGTCCGATCATCCCCCCGGGTGAACGCGACCAGGCCCCTCGTTCCCGGCGTCGGAAGCGGGGGGTAGGTGCCGCGCACTGCATCTCTCGGCCCGTGGGTCAAAACGTCCACGGGTACGAAGGGAACTTGACCGCCGAAGGCGTCAATCGAGACCCAGACCCGATATCCGTCGGGGTCCTGCTGCACCACGGTCGCATCGACCAGCGGGGGAAGGTTTCGGCTCATGGCCACACCCTAGCCGCTCCGGAGCGAAGCGTGGATGGCGGAAACGGAGAACTATTATAGTATCTTTATACCTTTTGGTATGATTGATGGTTTGGATAGAAACCCACTCCCTGCCCTATATAATGTCAATGTGTATATGTAATAATTACAAATAAATATACATTACATATACACATTGACAGTTTCCCCTTATTGTTTACAGACCAATCCAAGATATCGATCATACCAAAATACATAAAGATTGACTAAGATTCTCCGACCTGCTACAGTCTTACTTAACGTATTGATTGATAAGGATTTGTCTGTGATACTGACAAAAAGCGATCTCCCGCCTCCGGTGTCGAGCAGGATGAAAGCACTCATGTACCCATTTAAGTACATGAATGTAGGCGACAGCTTTTTTGTTGCTGCGATTACACCGAAATTGCGCCGGCGCGTGTCCACAGCTGCCGGAATTTACAAAATGAAGCATCCGGGCTGGAACTACACTTGTCGTGTCGATACAGAAAATGGTGAGGAAGGCATCCGCGTATGGTGCTTGTCTCTTCAGAGAATTCCCGTCGCGTGGCGCATCACCGCTGAGTATGAAGCGGATCCGGCCAATGATTATCCCGGCGGGTGGGACGACTGGAAAAGTGAGGTAACGCTCAAGAGCCCGGATGAGGTATTGGCTGATTTCAAGACGCTATGTCAGCC
>Ga0181534_10001281_pt1 | contig 16510 bp, 14 predicted proteins | sample PEATcosm2014_Bin_37_FD_119758 | JGI IMG/M metagenome (GOLD analysis project Ga0181534, IMG submission 119758) | Peatland microbial communities from MTU Mesocosm Facility, Houghton, MI, USA - PEATcosm2014_Bin17_10_metaG | ecosystem: Environmental > Terrestrial > Soil > Wetlands > Peat | place... | reverse complement strand
TCTGTGGGCGCCAGCGAAACCGCAACCGTCGCGCTCCAGCGCACCCACAGCGTCGGAATCAATGAAACGATCAGCGTGGGCGCTGCGCAGGAAGTGAACATCGGTGCTGCGCAGACGATTACCGTGGGCGCCATCCAGGCGACCACAGTTGGAGCGAATCAATCTACAGACGTCGGCGCGAACCGGTCAATCAATGTGGGCGCTGATCAGTCAGTCGAGATCGGATCGAATGCATCGATGCAAATCGGTGCGGATGAGTCGCGAGCCATTGGAGGCGGCCGTACTACGAGTATCGGCAAAGATGACTCTACCACGGTGGAGAAAAACCTGATTTTCACCGCCGGAGAAACTGTAACCATCAAGACAGGCGATGCCAGTATCTCACTGAAAAAAGACGGCACCATCTTCATCAAGGGCAAGGACATCACGATTGAAGGTAGCGGCAAGGTCAATGTCAAAGCAGACAGCGACATTGTGATGAAAGGCGCAAAGATTCTGCAGAACTGATGGAATGGGCGGAGAGTTGTATGGCGACTTCAGAACTTCAAAGCATCGAAGACCAGCGCATTGCCGGTCTGGTGACCGGAGTATTGATTGGGTTTGCGGACGACGGAAATGTTCCTCTGGTCATGTTCCAAGGGCAGCCGGGACGCGCCGCGCTTCGCGCAGCCTGCACTGTAGATCTGCACGGGCAGCATATCGGCCGCAATGTCGCTCTCATGTTCGAGCGCGGCGATCCGCGACAGCCGATCGTCATCGGCCTGCTGCGCCGTCCCGCTGAGCGACCCATCTGCGAAGTTCCGGGCCACGTCGAAGTTGACTCCGATGGGGAGCGTCTGATGGTCAGTGCCCGGCAGCAACTGGTGCTCAAATGCGGCAAGGCGAGCATTACGCTGACAAAGGCCGGCAAGATACTGATCCGCGGCGCGTATATATCGAACAGATCAGCGGGCGTCGTCAGCATTGTTGGCGGTTCAGTGAAGATCAATTGACGTCCTGAACATGGATCTGATCAACGCCACGAGACTGGTTGCCGGCCATACACTCGCCCTGGATCGAAGCGGCCGCGAGTTGCTCGTGGTTGCCATCAAGGCGACCTTCGGTATGCCGGTACAACAGGGCGCGCGCCTGCAGTTACACGAACAGCAGCTGCCCTTGACTCTGAGTGACGTTTTTTTCGGTGCTCCGGGATTATCGGCACCGCAATACGAAGTTGACTTTGCGCCCTGCAAGTCGATGTGTGATGTCTTGCTCAATGGCCGTGCCTATGCGCCGGATGGGCGGCCCACCGAACGCACGACGGTTGAGATGCAGATCGGCAGTTGGCGCAAGTCGTTCGCGGTGGTCGGCGATCGGGTGTGGTTCACGGATGGCGGCCCGCGGGCCACGCCCCCGCAACCCTTTGTCGAGATGCCCATAACCTACGATCGGGCATTCGGTGGCACGGATCTGGCCCACGACGATCCGGCACAGCATGTGTCCTTTGTTCGCAACCCTTCGGGCGCAGGGTACCGTAGAAATCAGGACAGTCAGTGGCTCGATGGCGTTGCCCTGCCCAACACGGAGGAGCTCGGTGACCCCGTACGAGATCCTGCCGGCGAGTATCGCCCCATGTCCTTCGGAATCATCGGCAGACACTGGCAGCCGCGCGTGCAGCATGCGGGCACCTACGATCAGAATTGGCTGGATAATGTTTTCCCATTTCTGCCCGCCGATTTTGACGAGCGCTACTTTCAGGCGGCACCTCCGGATCAACAATTGCCGAAGCCCGTGGGTGAGCAGACGGTGACTTTGACCAATCTCACCCCCACCGGCTGCACCTCTTTTTTGCTGCCGCACTTCGAAGCTCCAGTGACGATCGTGCCGCATAGCGGGCCGCGTGAGGAGTTGAACGCCGCCGCCGACACGATTTTGATCGAGCCTGATGCGGGACGCGTAACGATGACATGGCGGGTAATGAGGCCCTTGAAACGCAATGTGTTCGAGATCGCCCAAATTGTCGTCGGGCGCAAGGGAACTGAATGGTGGCAACAACGCGGGAGAATCGCGTTTCCGCTACCGGTGGTGGTTGAGGTGGCCAAGGCAAAGTCGGGGTCGCGAGCGTGAGTACCCGTCTCAACATCGTCAACACAGGATTGATGACTGCAGTCGGTCTGAGCGCGCCGCGAGCCTGTGCGGCGATCCGCGCCAAACTTGCGAATCCGACCGAGACCGGTTTCATCGGCGCTGATGGCAAACGGCTGCGGGCACACCAGGTACCCCTGCGCGCCGAATGGCGCGGCCGGCGCAAGCTGATCACCATGGCGGGCTGCGCAGTGTTGGAAGCACTCGATCCGGTGGCTGACTCGGACGACGAGTCGATCCCTTTATTGTTGTGTCTCGCCGAGCCGGCGCGTCCGGGTCGTATTGTCGATCTGGAGCAGAGTGTGTTCTCGGGCTTGCAGGCTCAAACCGGTCTGCGTTTTCATGGGACACAGTCCCGCATGGTTCCGCGAGGCAAGGTCGGACCGCTCATCGCGCTCGCAGAGGCTGCGAAAATATTGAATGCAGGCCATGCCCGGCACGTTCTGATCCTGGCAACCGACAGTCTCCTAACCGGCCCGACATTGGAGGTCTACGGCGCGCAGCGCCGGCTTCTCAACCAAGCGAACTCGAACGGCTTCATGCCCGGAGAGGCAGCAGGAGCGGTGCTGGTTACCAGGGGTGGCGCGACAGGTCTGGAATGCCTGGGATTGGGCTTCGGACTGGAAGCCGCGAGCTTCTACACCGAAGAGCCGCTGCGGGCTGATGGGATGACCGTGGCGATCCGCAATGCGCTCGCAGATGCAGGCCTCACGCTGGCGCAGATCGGTTACCGGATCTGCACGTTGAACGGCGAGCAGTACTGGTTCAAGGAGCTCGACCTCGCCTGCAGCCGTTTACTTCGCGGTCGGCACGAGTTCATGGATTTGTGGCATCCCGCTGAGTCGGTTGGCGACGCGGGTGCCGCTCTGACTGTCGTTGGCCTCAGTGTGGCATTGACGGCCGCGCAAAAAGGCTACGCCGCTGGCGATCCGGTGCTGCTGACCGCAAGCAATGAAGATGGTGCATGCGCCGCAGCAGTCTTCAGAAGCGTCGGAGCGCAGTAGATGTCCAGTAATGTCTTTGCCAACAACCAGGAGATGTCGTGTAAAGGCGGATCAGGAAAGTCCATTTGCGCGTTTCCTGACGTGTGTTTCACTCCGCCTCAAACTCCTGCAACACCGCCCGGCGTGCCAATCCCTTACCCAAACACCGGAATGGATTCCGACTCGAGCGACGGCAGCAGCTCCGTGCAGATTGGCGGACAGGAGGTCATGCTCAAAAACAAAAGCTACTTCAAGCAGAGCACAGGTGACGAAGCGGGGGCCGCACCTCAAAAGGGTACCGTCAGCACCGTGAATCGCGGCAAGGTTTATTTCATCGCCTGGTCGATGGATGTCAAGGTCGAAGGGGAGAATGCCGTTCGCAACCTGGACATGACCACACACAATCACGCTTCTCCGGTAGCGAATTCTCCGCCCCAGATCTTTCTCGCACGCATGGACATGGCCAACATACCAGGGTGCGAAGGAGAGAAGGCGGAGGTTCAAAAGGCATGCGGTGAGAATGGTGAGAAGTTTTCGTGTCCGGATAATAAACCGCATTCGGACGCAAAAAAGCAGCGCAAGGCCATGAAGGACCTGCATGGCAAGAAAAGCCCGCAATATGCCGCCGCAAACCAGCAGGTGGGGACCGAAGTTGACAACATGGCAGCTGGGAACAAGGCGGACGACTGCCGGAAGAAGATGCGTTGCCTGCTGTCGCCATATGACAACGACAATTGCTGTCCGGGTCAGACTCCGCACCATCTCGTCGAGGCCGGCGCATTCCACGATCAGGGGCGAGGCGGCAAGCCGGAGATGAAGACGGTCTATCGCGCGGTTTTTGTGCGAGCTCTCGGCGAACCAACCCGGATTGATTCAGCAGCGGCGGGTGAAGAACTCGTTCCGAGCACTCCCCTGCCGGGTGCGGAAAAGTACGACGAAGGCGCCGCGCCCTGTGTCTGCGCGGAGGGCGAGAGTCAACATGAGGGGACGCACAAGCTGATGCATCAGGCGCAAGGGCTGGCAGCCAGCAACGCCCCGGGAGTGCCGCAGCTCAATCCACTGGAGCCCCTCGTGACGGCCTCCGGCAAAAAAGTAAAGATGCAGACACTCGATTCGGCCATGGATAGCGGCGCGCAATCCGTCAAAGATGTTTTTCCGGAGAGCAACTGCGATATCGGTTGTCTGAAGGCGCAACTGAAGGAGTATCACTGCAAACAGTGCGAGATTCCTCCCAGCTTTCCCGTCAAGGCGTGCGGGGCGGACGGCAAGGCCTTGCCTGCCTAGTAGTCATGAAATGAAAAGGGAGACAGCAGCCAAATGACCTTTGTCGCCGGATGTGTTGGCGTTGAGCGAGCGCTTGCGGTCATTGCGCAGTCGGAGGATGACGACGGCGAGCCGCTGGATGACTGGCGAATCGGATTCTGGCGTGACGGCGAATGGCGCGCGGAACTGCCCGTTGCCTTTGCCCTGGTAGCTGTGGCACCAGTACCCGATCGGCACGATGCCTGGGTGGCACTGGGCAATCGCGGCGAGATTCTTTGGATAGATCACGCCACGGGTCAACGAACCGTGCGTCAGGAATCGATTGACTCCCCGTCTACAGCGGACTTCATTGCGCTGCGACCTTTTGGGCACGGGTTTGTGGCGACGCAGATGGGTCGGCGGGTGTTTGCGTCAACCGGCTCCGGCTGGAGCCCTCTCGGAAACAACTTGCCGCCGCACCAGTCCGGCGGCGACACAATCGGTTTTCTCGATCTCGCCCAGTGCGGCACGGATCTGGTCTGTTGCGGTTGGAAAGGTGATATCTGGCGCCTGCGCGAAAACCTCTGGATGCAGGAGGATTCGCCCACCAATATCATTCTCACTTCGATGACTGTTCGTGCCCCCAACGACGTGCTCGTGTGCGGGCGTCTCGGCATCATACTGCGTGGCTGCGAAGATCAGTGGGCGCGAGTGGATCACCAGCAAACCGACGAGGATTTCTGGTCCATCGTTACCTTTTGCGGCAGGATCTATCTGGCATCGCTGCGCGGAATCTACGAGTTGCTGGGTGACGAGCTCCTGCCCGTCGATGACGAGCACCCGGACGCCGGACACCACAAACTTTATGCCAACGATGAAATCATGTTGTCCCTGGGCAGCCGCACTCTTCTTGTGACAGATGGTGAGCAGTGGACGCAAATACTGTAATAGCGCTGCGCGAGGGTCGTCTATGGCACCGCCGCCGAATTTCGGCCGTTGTCGAGCAACACGTGGACGATGCGTCAGCGCTCGCTAATACACGATTGAACCTGGTCCGGGCGCCTCATGTTGATTTGAGCAAACTGGCGCGCTTCGATGAGCGAATCGCGGCTCATCTCGATGGAATTTCTCTCGATGGGGCCGAGGGCGTTTCCGCCGCGCAGGCCAGGTTGGAATCGGGTGACCATGCCGAATGCTTCGTGCTGGCCGCCGTGGCGCTCGCTTCCGGTAATGGCGCGTTATTGGGAAACGTACGCTCGATCGCTCAGACACTGCCTGCCTGCATGGGTGGAATGTTGGCAGCATATGGGTGGAGTGAGCCGAAGAACCTGCGCGGAGAAGTAAAGGAGCTGTTGCTCTCTGCTCACGATATCAGCCGATTCGTCGGCGTTGCAGCGTGTGGTTTGCATCGTCTCGACCCCGGATTGACAGCAGCGCGTCACTTCGAGGACGAAAGCCCCCTCGTGCGCGCCCGAGCCTGGCGCACCGCAGGCGAAATAGGCAAGCGCGAGTTAGTCTCCACCGCTGCGGCGGCCAGCACCGCTGATGATGACCCAACCTGTCAGTTCTGGGCCGCCTGGTCCGCAGTACTGCTGGGCGACAAGCAAACCGCCCTGGAGGCCCTGTCGGGCGCAGGGGCCGTCCCCGGCCCGGAACGGCGGCGCGCGTTCCAACTGACTTTGCAGGCAATGAGCCCGCCCGCCGCGCACCGCTGGCTGGCCACGCTCGCGAAAGAGCCGACCAATCAGCGCTGGTTGCTCCGCGGAGCCGGTCTCGTCGGCGACCCGGCCTATGTGCCCTGGCTGATCCAACAAATGGCAGATCTCAAAGTGACCCGCCTCGCGGGCGAGTCGTTCAGCCTGATCACGGGTTTGGATCTGGCGTGGCTGGACCTTGAAGTTAAGCCGCCGGCGAACTTCGAATCCGGCCCCAACGACGATCCCAACGACCCCAACGTCGACATGGACGAGGACGACGGCCTCCCATGGCCGGACGCCGTGAAGATCCAAGCTTGGTGGCACGCCAACTCCAACCGCTTCCAGTCAGGCACACGCTATTTCATGGGCGAGCCGCTCAACCGTGATAACTGCCTGCGCGTGTTGAAGGAAGGCTTTCAGCGCCAGCGAATCGCCGCCGCGTACTATCTGTCGCTGTTGAACCCCGGCACCCCACTGTTCGAATGGCGCGCCCCCGCACGCCGGCAACAGCGCCTGTTGGCGGAGATGCACTGATGGGCGGCACTCGCACAGCCCTTCTCGGCACTGAAGCCGAGCCCCACGCCAAGTCGGAAGACGACGACGTGTTAGGCGGCGGAGATCCGCCTGGCGTCCTTGGAATTGACGGCGCGGTCCCACTCGATGCAGTCGTCGTGCCGCGCATCATCGCGAAGGTCACCAAAGACTGGGACCCCGATCACCCCCGAACCACACCTGCCATTGTCGTAGGTGGGGCAACGCTCGAGGCGGCCGCCAAACAGTTGGACAAGTTGAACGAATGGGGTGAGGGCGGCGGCCGGCTGACAGTGGCGGCGATCAAGCCGGGTACGTCAACCAACCTGACCATAACGCTGCATGGCGGCCTCGTGCGTCGCCTCCCGACCTGGAGCGGTTATCCGAAGGCATCCGCCGCAGCCAAGGCGGAGTGGGATCGGATGGTGCGCAAGCTGGGCGATCACGAGGACCGACACTTGCAGATCGCAGTGGAGGAGGCTGAGCAACTCGCCAAGGATCTCGTCGGTCACGACATCGATGACATTCAGTCACTCGTGGAGGCGGCCGGTGTTCGGATGCAACAGCGTCAGGACGATCTGGATGCCCCGGCCAACACCGATCACGGTGCCAAGCCGGGCGTGCCTTTCGGGGATGTCTTTCTGGATTTCAGCATCAAATGAGACAGGATCTACATCATGGCCGCGCGCTACGTCCTCGGCACCCTCGCGATCCTGTTCCTGGTGCTGGGGAGTATTCGGGCTACTCGCGAGCGCCGGGTTGGGCCGGCCGCGCGTGCCTGGCTGCTGATCGGGCTGATCTTCGGTGCCGTCAGCCTGTGGCTGCGGTATACGGGCCCGGGATGAATCTGCCCGAACTGCTGCCGGCCGCTGCCGGTTGGGGATGCGCCCCAGGCCTCGGTTCGGCCGTTCGTGGCTTGCGTTGTCCGCTACTTTCAGGTACTTACGAGGGACTTTCACGCTCAGGATGTTCGCGTGGCGCGTGCCAAGGTCATCGACTTCGACTACTACCAGTTCATCGGCCTGTTGCGCCGTGCAACCGATTCGGGCAACCGGATCGAAAAGGGCGATGCGCGCTGGACCGAGTACGTGAAGGCGCATCAGATCAACGAAGTCGCCGCCTCGTCCATCGCCAAACAGAAGTTGGAGAAGTCAGTGCCGGTCATCATTGCCGAGGGCAAGGAGACCGACGGCCTGTACTTCTATTCGAAGAACGAAGAAGCCTGCATGCGCCTGGTGGCCTTGACCGAATAGCCCGAGCGCGACGACGGCCCTCCCGGGGCTGGCGGCACGGGCTCGTGGGAGTCCGTTAGCCGTGTATCTCACGCTCGAAGTCGTCAGCCCCCAAGCCGCCTCACTCGGTGTCGATCGCCGCCGTGTCGTCGGTGAGCGTGGCCTCACGATCGGCCGTGGAGCGAGCAACGACTGGGTCTTTCCTGATCCCTACATCTCGAAAGAACATGCCCGCATCCGCTTCAGCGGGGGCGGTTTTTTCATCGAGAGTCTCGGCCGCAACGCCATCGCAATCGGCTCTCCGTCCAACACACTGCCCGGCAACCGGCCGCAACCGCTGCGCAGCGGCGACCGTCTTTTCATCGACCAATACGAAGTGATCGTCACCACCCAGGAGGGTGTGCCGCCGGGCCTGTCCGTTCCAAGTGATGACCCGTTCGCCGTACTGCCTGCAACGCCGGGCAGCCCCAGCTCGAAGGCCGGGACGATTCCGGATGTCTGGAATGGCGGTCCGGGAAACGAGCTCGTGGACACAGGTGTGATTGATCCCCTGTCGTTGCTGCCCGGTGGTCGGGAAGCGCCGCCGCCGCCCCTGCCTTCGGCATCGTGGCAACACTCCTCCGCGTTGGAGGATCACTTCGAGCCGCCTCCGGTGCAGCCGTCTGCCGGTGGCAGTCCATTCGATCTGCTGGAGCCACCCGGGGAATCTCAGGCGAGCCCCGCGATGCCGGCGGTCCCGAGCTCGATCCCGGACAATTGGGACTTCACGAATTTGAACATGCGGCCGCTGGCGCCGCCGGCAGGGCCTGCCGGACCCTCGAGAAATAGCAGGGGCTCGCGCGAGCCGGCTCCGCCACGGCCGGTCCGGCCTGAGCCCGTCAAGCTGGACGCCCCGGACCGATCGCGGCTGCCTGACAGCCGGGCGCAGATTCCAACACCGGAGCCGCCGCCCGCAGCGGCCGATTCCAGGCGGTTGCGCGCGCCGGCAATTGTCGAAACCCGCGGCGCCGACAGCGACCTGACAGCCCTGCTGCGCGGCGCGGGCCTTGCAGACAGTGACATGTCTCCGGAAGTCATGCAGGAGCTCGGCAAGGTCCTGCGTGTGGTCGTCGAAGGTCTGATGGAAGTCCTGCGGGCCCGCGCCGAAATCAAAGCCCAGTTTCGCGTGCCCCTGACGCGGATGAAGTCCGTCGAAAATAACCCGTTGAAGCACTCTCCAAACGTTGAGTCTGCCTTACACACGCTGCTCGTGCAGCGCAATCCCGGTTTCCTTTCCTCGGTCCAGGCGTTTGAGGACGCGTTTGCGGATATCCGCAATCACCAGATGGCCATGCTCGAGGGCGTGCGCGTGGCGTTCGAGTCGATGTTGGAGTCATTCGATCCCAAGGAGTTGGAAAAAGAGTTCGATCGGAACGGCAAGCGCGGCTTCGGCAGCGCCAAGTCCCGGTACTGGGAGCTCTACGTCAATCGCTTCGGGCGGCTGGGCGAGGATGCCGATGACACCTATCGCAAGCTGTTCGGCGATGTGTTCGCCAGCACGTATGAAAAACAATTCGAGTGCCTGAAGGCACTCGGCAACAAATCGGGCAAGCCCTGATCGGGAGTGGGGATGATGTTGATCAGTACGATGCCGCGGGTGATCGCCACGTGCCTGGCTCTGCTCGCTCTGCCGGCCTGTCGCAGCAACAAGCCGCCGCCACCGCCGCCCCCCACGAAGGCGGCCATCGTGGTCGCGGCGGATGTGAATCCCGATTCGGGCGGGCGGCCATCGCCGATCGTGGTCCGGCTGTATCAGCTCAAGGAGGAAGGGGCGTTCAACAGTGCCAACTTCTTCGACCTCACCGACAAGGAGCAGGCGACGCTCGGTCCCAGCCTGGACTCGCGTGAAGAGTACGAGCTGCTGCCCGGGCAGACACGCGAGATCGTGTTGAAAATTCCGCCCGAGGCGCGCTACCTGGGTGCCGTCGCAGCCTATCGCGACCTGAATAATTCAAAGTGGAAGGCGTTGTCGCCGGCGCCGGAAACCGGACTGTTGGATTTCGTCCGCAAGCACAAGTTGATTGTGAGCGTCGGCAAGGCCGAAGTGAAGATCGCCCCGGCGAACTGAAGAAGGTTATATGTCCTCCAATAATCGTGTCGTCTGGTCGGAAGGGCTGTTTCTGCGGCCACAACATTTCCAACAGCAGGAACGCCACCTCGAGCGCTATGTCGAGGGCCGCACGCGCGAGCTGCGCGCGCACTCCTGGGGCTTCACCGAGATCGAGCTGGAGCGCGACCTGCTCGCCATCGGCAAGTTCGGGCTGCGCCGGGCCGCCGGCGTGTTCCCCGACGGCACCCCTTTCTCCATGCCCGACGATGATCCGCTGCCGACGCCGCTGGAGCTCAGCTCGCAGACCCGCGATCAGAAAGTATTCCTCGCCATCCCGTTGCGCCGGGAGAGTGCCCGGGAGTCGGATCGTCGCGAGCAGGTTGACGGCGTAGTGCGCTATCGGTCGAAGGACTTTGAAGCGCGCGATGTGACCTCCGATTCAAACTCGACGGCGGCATTGGAGGTCGCCGCCTTGCGCGCCCGTCTGATGTTGGCTTCCGAGCCGCATGAGGATTTCGCCTGCATTCCCCTGGCTCACATCCAGGAATGCCGGGCGGACCGGCTAGTCGCCCTGGAGGAGCGCTTCATTCCAACGGTTCTGAACGCCCAGCGGGCGATTCGCCTGTCCACGTTTCTGACCGAACTGCAGGGAATGTTGCATCAGCGGGGCGAGGCGCTGGCCGCCCGCGCTGTTGCTTCGGGTCGCGGCGGCGCCGCCGAGATAGCCGACTTCCTGATGTTGCAGACCGTGAATCGTTATGAAGGCCTGGTGGATCATTACGTTGCGAGCCGCCTGGTGCATCCGGAAGAGGTTTACCGGCTGTGCCTCGAAATCGCGGGCGACCTCGCAACGCTCACAACCAGCACGCGCCGTCTCGGCAAGTTGCCGGCCTACCAGCACGAAGATCTGCGTTTCAGTTATGACCCGCTGATGGCCGCGTTGCGCGCCTCTCTGAGCGTCGTATTGGAGCAAAACGCGGTGTCGATTCCACTGGAGAAGAAGCGCTTCAACATCAGCGTCGGACTCGTCAACGACAAGTCTTTGTACGAGACCTCGGCATTCGTTCTCGCCGCCCGGGCGGATGTGCCGGCAGAGAGTGTTCGTAAAGGCATGCCGGCGCAAGCGACGATTTCGAGCGTGGAAAGCATCGCCAAGTTGGTGAACGATCACGTACCGGGTGTGCCCTTGCAGGCGCTGTCGGTGGTACCCCGGCAGATCCCGTTCCACGCCGGCTTCACGTACTTCGAGCTCGATCGCGGCAGTCCGCGGTTTCGCGAATTAAAAAGCAGTGGCGGCATCGCGATCCACGTTCCGGAGACCTTTCCGGGTCTCACGATGGAGTTGTGGGCGATCAGGGGTTAGCAGTCATGGCAGATAACAACTCCGATGATCCGTTCGCGCCGCGCGATGGCACCGTGCTGCGGCCTCGCCCGGGTGGCGGGCGCCGCTCGGCCGCAACCGAAATGCCGCCAGCTGGCGCTACGACGTTCGGTCAGCCGCGAACGGTCCTACCCAGCGCGCCGCGCGCGCCTACCGCCGCCGCGGGCAACATTGCAGACTTCCTTGCTGGAGCTCGCAACCCGATCGTCCAGGCGGCCGCGCCGCTGTTGACACTCGGCGCACGTCTATCGACCGCTGTTCAACAGGCCAACATCGCGACACTTCGCCAACAAGCCGTACAGGAGGTCCGGGCCTGCGAGGATCGTATGCGGGCCGCCGGAGTCGTACAGGAAGACGCTGTGGTCGCGCGGTATATCCTCTGTACTTTTGTGGATTCGGCGGTACTCAACACGCCGTGGGGTTATCAGGGCGACTGGGCCAGTCAGTCGCTGTTGGTCGTGTTTCACAAGGAAGTGAGCGGCGGCGAAAAATTCTTCGACATCCTGGACCGGCTGCGCGGCAATCCCGCCCGCTATATCGACATGATCGAGCTGGTGTATGTGTGTCTTGCCCTGGGGTATGAGGGGAAATATCGCCACGATTCCCAGGGGCCCGCCCGACTCGCCGAGTTGCAACACGATCTGTACCGGCTGATTCGCGAACAGCGGCAGATGCGTACCGAGGATCTGTCGCCCCACTGGAAGGGCGTCGAAGACAAACGCAATCCCATCATCCGCTACATTCCGTGGTGGGCCGTCGCCGCAGTGGGTCTATTGATCCTGACGGGCACTTTTGTCGTTCTGCATACTCAACTGGGTGAACAGTCCGGGCCTATCGAGATGGCCCTCGCAGGGACCTCGGCCACGGTGGACTATCCGGCACCGGCGGCTGCCCCGCGAGCGAATCGGCTCAAGGAACTGCTCGCGCCCGAGGAGTCGTCCGGCAAGCTCACGGTGGAGGATTTCGGCGGCAAGACCGTAGTCACGCTGACCGCTCCCGAACTGTTCAAGTCCGGCAGTGCCCGCGTGAATCCCGATCTGTACTTGACGTTGCGGGCGGTTGCGCTGGCGCTGAACCAGGTGCCCGGACGCGTCGTGATTGTCGGGCACACCGATGATCAACCCGTGCATTCGATCCGCTTCGCCGACAATTTCGCGCTGTCGCGGGAGCGGGCGGTTGCCGTGGCCGACCTGTTGAAGCCGGCACTGGCCTCGCCCGGTCGACTGGAGTGGCAGGGGGCGGGGTCTACTCAGCCGCGCTACAAACCCGTGGACACCGCGGAGAACCGGGCTCGCAATCGCCGTGTTGAGCTGATCCAGGTCGAACAGCAGGGGGCTCCCTGAAATGAAAGCGCTGTTCGGCAAGCGATGGTTGTGGGTGATCCTGGCGCTGATCTTCTTCTCCCTGGTGATCTGGTACGGCGGACCGTACATACAGGTTGCGGAATACGTGCCATTGGAATCCGACCTGGCGCGAATGATCGCCATCGCACTGCTCGTCGTGCTGTGGGGATTGCGAGCGCTGTGGCGCGAATTTAAAGCTGCTCGTGCGGGGCAGAAGCTCGTTCAGGCTGTCGCGAAGCAGGAAGACCCGACCAACGCGCGCGCTTCCGCCGATTCACGCCAGATGGCACAGCGCTTCGAGGAAGCAACCAAACTGTTGCAGAGCTCGACCAAGGGCAAGAAGAGTCTCTACGAGCTGCCCTGGTACATCATCATAGGTCCCCCCGGCGCGGGTAAGACGACCGCCATCGTCAACTCCGGACTGAATTTTCCACTGGCCCAGAAGTTCGGCAAAGAGGCCCTGCGCGGAGTTGGTGGCACACGCAACTGCGACTGGTGGTTTACGGACCAGGCCATCCTGCTGGATACCGCCGGGCGATATACGACACAGGATTCCGATGAGTCGAGTGATTCAGCCGGCTGGATGAGCTTCCTCGGCCTGCTGAGAAAATATCGCCGCCGCCGGCCGATCAACGGCGTGCTGGTCGCCATGAGCATCGCCGATCTAGCCGGCCAGTCCGAGTCGGAGCGCACGCGCCACGTGGCAGCGATCCGCGAGCGCTTGGCCGAGCTGCGCAAGGAGTTGCGCATCAATCTGCCGGTCTACCTGATTCTCACCAAGTGCGACCTGTTGGCCGGCTTCAACGAGTTCTTCGATGAAATGCAACAGGATGATCGCGCCCAGGTGTGGGGCACGACTTTCCCGCTGGCCGAATCTCGATCCGGTCACGCCGCTGAGCTGCTCGATGGGGAATTCAATCTTCTGTTGGACAGACTGAATTCACGGATGCTGGCGCGAATGGATTCCGAGCGTGATGTGCAACGGCGCGGTCTCATTTTCGGCTTCCCGCGCCAGGTTGCCGGAGCGCGCCGGGCGATCCTCGAATTCGTCAGCGAAGCCTTTGGATCGTCTGCATTTGAGCAAGGCGTTCTCCTGCGCGGCGTCTATTTCACCAGCGGTACGCAGGAAGGCACGCCCATAGACAGGATGTTGGGAGCGCTGGCGCGGACTTTCGGGCTCGGCATGAAGGCCGCCAACGTCCAAAGCAGCCGCGGCAAAGCCTATTTCATCCAGCAGTTGCTGCTGAATGTGGTCTTCCGGGAGAGCGGCCTGGCGGGTGTCAACCGCAGTGTCGAGGTCAGACAGGCGCTCGTCCAAGCAGCGACGTACATCGGAATCGCGGCGGTTACGATCATTGGGGTGTTGGCCCTGCTGATCAGCTACAAAGGCAACAGCGCGTATCTGGCTGACGTCAGCAAGGCTGTGCAGCCGCTGTCTCAGTTTCAGGGAGCGCCGGCTCCCAATCTCACGGCGGAGCTGCCGAGACTCGATGCCTACCATGATGTGCTCGGCGTCGCGAACGAGTATCGGGCTGCCGTGCCATTCTCCATGCGTTTCGGCCTATATCAGGGCGGTGCACTGGGGGCCGCGGCGCTCGATGCGTACGTTCGGGAACTCAACTCCGGATTGGCACCCGCGGCGGCTGCGATGTTCCGTGAGCGTATTGCAACGCTCGCAAGCGAGCCGGATAAGCTCTACGAGTACCTGAAGATCTATCTGATGCTTGGCGCGCCGCAGCGCCTGCTGCCTGCCGAAGTGACATTCATCACCGACCGCGAGTGGCAGCAGCACTTCCCGAACGATCCGACCACGGTTGAGAGGCTCCAGTCGCACATGGCAGCCCTGCTGGCCGACAAGAGCCGGATCGCGCCGCTGACCCTGGATACCAACACCGTGGACCAGGCGCGCATATCCTTGCGCCAGGCATCGGTGCCGGTACTCATGTATAGCCGGTTGAAGCTCAGTCATGCTGCGGACACCGAACATGCCATCCATCTCGATAAGGAGATCGGCCTCGGCGGTGACACGGTGCTCGTGCGTAAGAGTGGCAAGCCTATGTCTGACCCGGTGCCCGGTCTCTACACTCGCACTGTCTTCAGCGAAGTAGCGACGACCGGCAAGCTGGAGCTGGCGGGCGATTTCATCAACGACAGCTGGGTGCTCGGTGAGGGATTTGCCGCGAAGACCGATATGCCGCGGTTTACCGGGGATATGATGCGGCTGTACGAAGATGACTACATCCGGGTCTGGGACTCGCTTGTGTCCGATATCGGTACCCGCCCGACAACCGGTACCCAGGATCTGGCGAATGTCATGGCACTGTTAGCGAGTCCGACCTCGCCCCTGAAGCGGCTGCTGGTGCTCGTAGAGGACAACACCAACCTCCTCAAAGCTCCCAACCCCTCCGACAAAGCGGCCAGCATCAAGTCCACGATAGCGGCGAAAATCGACAGCAGCCTCGGCCAGCTGTTCGGCAACGCCGCTCCGACGGAACGACCCGGGACCCGCACGACTCAACACTTTGCAGCCCTGAACAAGCTGGTCGACGGACCTCCGGGAGGCGCCCCGATCGATGCGACTCTCAAGGCGATCGGAACGATTCAGACCCAGCTCGCCGGGATGGGCGGCGGCCTGGGCGACAGCAATGCGTTGAGCACAGTCACTTCCGCGGGACAGGCAAGCGCGCTTCAACAGTTGCGCGTCGCAGCGATGCAGCTGCCCGCGCCGATTGCCGCTATTGTTTCCCAGGTCGGCACTAAAGGCGAAATGGTCGCGAAGGCGGAAGCCGGCGGCGAGCTGTCGCGGCGTTATCAGACCGAGGTGGCCGGCGAATGTCAGCAGTTGATAGCCGGACGTTATCCATTCGTACCCAAGAGCAGCAGTGAAGTCGCCTTGGCGGATTTTGGCCGTGTGTTCGGCCCCGGCGGCGTGTTTGATACCTTCTTCAAGGAGCGGATGGCGCCGCTGGTGGATACCTCCACCAACCCGTGGCGTTGGAAGCAGGGAGCCGCCGGCATCGGCAGCGGCACGAGCCTGGCTCAATTTCAGGCGGCCGATCGCATCCGCCAGATGTACTTCCCGCCCGGTGCACAGTTGCCGGCGTTACATTTCAGCTTGACGCCCGATTCCCTGGACAGTGCCGTGCCGCGCTTGGCCGTCGACATCGAAGGCCAGGCGATCGATTATCGTCATGGGCCGATTCGCTCGCAGCCGATTGCCTGGCCGGGGCCCGCGCCGGGCCAGGCGAGTGTGTTGTTTGAAGAGAGCGGCGGTGGCGGGCCCAACCGCTCGTACCGCGGTCCGTGGGCGTTGTTTCATCTGCTCGACGATGCGAGTGTGCAGCCACAGACGGATGTTCGCTATGTGGTAACGCTCACCGCCGGCGGCCGTCTCGCACGTCTGATTCTGGAAGCATCTTCCGTGCGCAATCCATTTGCTCGCAACGAGCTGCGCAGCTTTCGTTGCGAGCCCAACTGATTTGCGCAAAGGGTGACTGAGCATGTCCGGCGCAACTGTTGGCTTCTTCGGCAAGCTCCCGAGCCACGGCGATTTCATTGAACGGCGCGTCGACGACGAGTTTCGGGAGCGCTGGGATGATTGGATGCAGCGGTGCATTGCCGAGAGCCAGCGCGAGTTGGCCGGCCGCTGGCTGGATTGCTACCTGACCAGTCCCATGTGGCGTTTCTATTTGTGCGATGGTGTCGCCGGTGCGGCGAGTTACGCCGGGGTCCTGTTACCCAGTGTCGACCGCGTGGGTCGCTACTTCCCGCTCACTGTAGTCGTGCGGTTGCCGGTTGGGATTGCGGCGGCTGACTTTGCGCGCGTCGCGGCGGGTTGGTTCGACGAGATCGAGCGGCTCTGCGCGGATGCGCTCGAGAATCCGGAAT
>Ga0181534_10001280_pt1 | contig 16513 bp, 14 predicted proteins | sample PEATcosm2014_Bin_37_FD_119758 | JGI IMG/M metagenome (GOLD analysis project Ga0181534, IMG submission 119758) | Peatland microbial communities from MTU Mesocosm Facility, Houghton, MI, USA - PEATcosm2014_Bin17_10_metaG | ecosystem: Environmental > Terrestrial > Soil > Wetlands > Peat | place... | reverse complement strand
TTGTAGACAGTAATGTCGTCAATGCTCGTCCGACCCGCTACCTTTCCGTTGAGCACTTCGCCAATCTCGCCGAGAACGTGACTCTCGCTCACCAGGCCGGCTTCGATCGCGTGCTTCAATTCACCCGCTTCGGCGCGAGCTGAAACGCGCGAGTCGACAAAGAACCGCGACACTGCAACTACCTCGTTGTCGGCCTCGCGTGCGGTCTGTTGGCTCGCGCCCACGAGATTCACGTGGGCTCCCTTCTGCAGCCACTCTCCCTTCAAAATCGGCTCACGAGAGGCAGTCACGGTACAGATGATATCCGCGCTTCTGACCGCATCTTCGATGCTCTGGCTGGTTTCGATTTTCAGCCCCAGCCGCGAGCCCTGCTCCTGCGCAAACGCCGCCGCCTTGTCAGGTGAGCGTCCCCACACCCGAATCGACCGCAAAGCGCGCACCTTCGAAATGCCTTCGAGGTGCGTAATGGCCTGCTCGCCCGTACCTAGAATCGCCAGATGCGATGCATCGTGACGAGCCAACGCGCGCGTAGCCACGGCGCTTGCTGCCGCAGTCCGGATCGCGGTGACTTCGCCCGCATCCATGACCGCCAGCGGCAAACCGATTTCCGAATCGAACAACAGGACGAGCCCGACATGCGAGGACAGGCCCAGCTTGGAGTTGTCAGGGAAGATGGTGATGATCTTCGTGCCCAGGCCCTGAGGCTCCGCAAGGTAGCCGGGCATCACACCGAAAAAATTGCGCCCACCCGGGAGCTTCATCACCGTCCGCAGGGGCACATCCGCGCCGCCACTGGAGAGCGCGCGCATCGCGGTATCCACAGCCGCTATGCAGTCCGACATGCTCAAGGCGCGTTTCACATCCGCGCTGCCGACAATCAAAAGCCCCTTATTCATGCGTGACCTCTAGCTGTGTGTGACCTGGAGGATGCTGTGGCGGATCTGTTCGCTCAGCACGAATTGCGCGTCGGCCGCGACACGCATCAGCACCTCGTTGAATTCGAGCTTGCCGCCATTCGAAAGTCGGATGACACCCCGTGAGCGCAGCAGGTCCAGGAAGTTCTCAAACATTGAGCGGTCGAAGAACTCCGGTGAATTCAACCCATACAGCATACCCATGCGCTGGGCCGTCAGCTGGCAGCGTTCCTCCAGGGCGTTTTGCGTGATCTCGCCGCTGCCGGCCTTGAGCAGAATCGCAATCGCCAGGTAGTAGCGCTCAATAGTCTGAATGGTCGCCTGGGCCACCAGCGACAGTTGTATCGCCTTTTCCGAATTCGGGGGCGGGCGTCGCCACTCGGTGCGGTCGAAATCGGATTCAATCAACCCCTGCCGTTCCAGACAAACGAGCACCTGCATGACCACGTCAGCCAGGTCGTTCTCATTCCAACGCAGGAACAATTCCGCGGCAATGTAGGGGTAGATTCGCCAGACCAGGCGTTGGATGTCGTCGGTGCGAACGGTTGCGTTACTGACGAACGCGCAGGCCACGAGTGATGGCATGGCGAACAGGTGCAGCACATTGTTCCGGTAGTAGGTAGCCAGCACGGCACTCTCATCGCTCATCCGGACAATGTCGCCGAGCGGATGAGGCTGGACCGAAATGACTTTCATGGACTGGCCATACGCGAGCATTTCGGCCGCTGACATGGACGTGACCGTCACACGATCGCTGTACGAAAAACTCCGTAGCAGCTCGCGATACAGATCCATTTGGCGCAACAGGTCGGTCTTGGGAAGGGCCAGCCGCGGTGTCGCGAGCAGCGTGATGGCCAGCAGGTTGATAGGGGTCACCGCCGCCGCCGCATTGATGTGGCGCATGATGGTCGAGGAGAGATCATCCACCGCCGAACCAACCCAGGGAACGCGGGTGTCATCCTCAACAACCCGGGTACGCCAGTCGGCGTCGTAGCGGTCGAGAACGTCGTTGAGCCGGATGGGCTCACCGAGATTCACGTGTACCTGGCCAAACTTCTCGCGCAGTTTGCGGGCGGAACGAATCAGCCCGACGATGCTTTCCTTTTCCTTAGGCTTGCCCGACAGCTCCCCGATGTAGGTCGAGCCCTCGACGATCCGCTCATACCCGAAGTACACCGGGATAAAGACCACGGGACGTCCCGGATCCCGCAGGAAGCTGCGCACCGTCATCGACAACATGCCGGTTTTAGGCTGCAGCAGCCGCCCTGTCCGGCTTCGGCCGCCCTCAATGAAATATTCAATAGAGTGACCGCGCGTCATGATCGCCGCGAGGTACTTCATAAACACAACGGTGTACAGCGCATTGCCACGGAAGCTGCGGCGGATGAAAAAGGCACCCCCCTTTCTCAGGAAGCGGCCGACGATCGGCAGGTTCAGGTTGATGCCGGCTGCAATGTGCGGAATCGCGTAACCGTGCACGTAAATTACGTAGGACAGCAGCAGATAGTCCATGTGGCTGCGATGGCAGGGCACATAGATGATCTCGTTGCCTTCGGCAGTCTGCTCCAACGTCTCCACGTGACCAAACACAACGCCGTCGTACAGGCGGTTCCACAGGCGTGACAGCGAAGCTTCCATGAAGCGGATGAAGGCATGGGAATAGTTGGCGGCGATTTCCTCGGCGTACTGTTTCGCCTTGAGCATCGCTGCCCGGCGCGTAGTCTTCTTGTCGCGCATCTCCTGGGCCACAACCGCTCTCACGGCGCGCGTTCTCAGCACGCGGTTGAGAATGGTTCGACGATGAGAGAGATCGGGTCCAATGCGCGCCGACCGCTGTTTCGCGTACGAGGTACGCAAAGCTCGCGTGACTCGCCGGCCTCGCACAGCCGCGCCAGCTTCGTCTCCCATCAGTGCACGCAGCGAGATGGGTTCATCAAACTCGATGAGTGTGTTGCGCCCGTTGAACAGCACCTGCATGACCTTGCGCGCCGTGCTGGTGATGGCCCAGTCTTCAACCAACAACAGGCGGAACCACGAATGTTCCTTCTGAGGGGCTCGCCCCCAGTACATGGCCACAGGCACCAGCTCGACATCGAGCTGCGGATCGGCGGCAACCGCCGCGATCATCTGTTGGAGCTGGGGCGGCGCGCGGCGGTCGAGGCGCTCGCCCCAGAAGCCACGGGGACGAGTCAGATAGAAGAACGAGCGCAGGTCCTTTGATTGGTGCAGCAGGCGCTTCTGGGGCCGCGGCAGTTTGAGTTTGACGCAGGCATCCTGCAGCACTGCGAGATCGGTGACGCTGCTGTTCTCGAGGACGTAACAGACCGGCTTGTCCCGGTCGCGCACATGCGAGACGGCCTCATCGGGCCGCACCTTGTATCGCACCCAGAGCGCGAGCAGGCGGCGCAGAAACCAGCTTCGGGCGCGATCCATTTATTGAAATGCGATGGCCGGGAGATCGAGCGCGATCAGGAAATATTCGAACAGGTATTGAATGACGCGAATCTGACCATGGAGTCGATGATCGCCGTCCACGAGATGCAAGGCAGCCCGATAGCTCTGAGCGAAGCGGACGCTGTGCTCAACGGGAATCACTTCGTCCTGCCAACCGTGCACGATGGTCGTGGGGCAGTCGAGGATGCCTCGTCGCAACTCGGGCAACCCTTCCATGTAAAGGGCCGGCGCCATCAGGAACACACCTCGGGCATGTAAAAGGGACGCCGATGCTACTGCAACGTAACCGCCCATGCTCGAGCCGACGAGAACGAGGTCGCCTGACAGCTCCTTGCAGAAGTCCACGAGCTTGGCCACTCGCGCACGCGGCTGGTCGATGCCACGATAATCAACGGAATGGGCCTCATAGCCCTCACTGCGGGCTATATCCGCCAACGCGGCAATCTTCCGCCCCCAGGGGCCACTTTCCTGGCCATGGGAGAAGACGACATGGCGATTGACTACGGGCGCTTCCACAACAATTCGTCCAGGCTGAAACCGCAGGCAGATACCCTCGATGGCGAGAATAATGCAGGCAACGCCTCCGGGACGCCAAGATGACTGCACGGTTTGAAAATAAATGCGCCCCGGTTGGCAATTTCCGGACCGGCGCCTAGCCGCGCAGGATCGCGGTCTCGATCTCCCACTCCACCCGGTTGCGGGCCGTCTGTAACCGATTGACGGAGACCGGGCGGATGCGGCTCGTGCCCCGGTGGTGAGTCAGCAGCCAGGCATCAAACTCGCCCGGCTTGCTGGTCGCAAACCCATAGAGCAGATTGAACTTGCCTTCGGCGACCGTCTGCTCCCGGTTTACCCGATCATCGGCGATCGCGAAATGACTCTCATCCGGGGAAGTGCCGATGAAGGCGCCTTGCTCGGCGAGGGCTTCGAGAAAAGCATCGACCTGCTGACGCGCGCGCTCCCAGGTCGAAGGGATATTCGGCTCAATCGACACCCATCGTGTCCCCTGCTCGATGCTGGATGCAACAAACAGCGCCAAGCGGCGCGCCGCCAGGTACTTCCAGTCGGATGACCCAGTGCTACCCGCAGCCAGTGTCCGCGGACTCAACCCCGCTCGAACACTCGACCGGGAAGATACGAGCGTGTTCACCCCAGCCTGGGACAGGCGGACGCGCTCTTGATCCGATACGACCGCAGCCGGACGCAAGCCAGGCCGTAGGAAGGACTCCTCGGTCTCAATAGCCGACCACACAGGCGAAACTTCGTCTGACCGCGCAATCATCCCAGCGGCCGCACCACAGGACGCAAACGTTTCAGCCCGTCCGCGGAGTCGGTCAAAAGACTGGACGCGCGGGAAGTACATCACGGCGTTGTCGCTACGGAACGGCCAGTTGCGTAACGCATCGAGGGCCGTCTTGGCAGAGATCCATGTAGACGGCGGGTCGACCAGCAGGATCGCGTTACGCTCCCGGCAAAATTTTGCCGCCACCAGCAACGAGCTCAAGCCTACGTCGCTCTCTCTCGCCAGCGGCGGGATACACAACAAGTTGAAAGCAGGCGTCGCCTTCAGAGCGAACATGCCCGTGTTATCAACCGCGGACCCGATGATGTCATAGTCGGTGAGCGGCGCACCGTCATCGCCGTCCGGATTTGAAACCGCATAACCGATAGCGGAGCGGCTCCCACCCAGGGACGAGCGCTCAGGCCGCTGGACCGGGACGGGACCTTGGACCCGGGCGAGATGCGACTCCAGCAGGACATTGGCAACGAAGCGATCCGAGGACGACAGGACGGTGATCCGGCGAAAGATCTCCTGGTCTTCAATCAGCTCGGACCCCGCCGAGCGAACTCGTTGCAGCACCAGGTTGAAGGAATCCGTTTCCTTCTCGGGAATGCCGTCGTAATCGACCGAGGCTCGCAGGAATTCGCGCGAGCCCGGATTCACCGCCACCAGACGCAGCTTCGATGTACCCGCCGGCAACGTTAAGGTCGGAGGCCGAGCGCCGTTGATGACGCGTACTACATACGCACGACGCCCACCATTCTCAAAAAAATGATCGATCGCGTATGACAGCGGCGCAGGCTGCCAGAGCCCACCAAAAACGTGTTGAAAATCGGAGAAGCTGGCGATGGGAACCGGGCGGTTGGTCGGGCCTTTCAGGGTGCGGCCAACAAATGCGGCGACACCGGTAGGAACACGCCCAATTGGTTGGAGCGCGCGCTCACTCGTTACGTCTTCGAGACCGGACGTTCGGCTATCAGCCGGCGCCAAGCAGTTATCCCCTGTTGCGTCGCAGGGGACTGTAGCATAGGCGTGTTAACTAGTCGTCAGATTACTCGGCCGGGCGACGTTGTGCAGCGCCGTCAACACTGTCGGAAGGCTTTTCAGTATTGCGCTTGGCGTCTTCTTCACGTGCGCGCTCGAGATCGTCTCGCTTGCGAGCAATCTCAGCGAGCATGATTTGCAGCCATTCGGATAACTCGGCCATGAGTTTCACTTCGCCTCTGCGCCCGGGCCGCCTTCTTCGCCCGCGGGTTTGTTCAATGCGGGATCGCGGTTGCCATTGCCTGCGGGCCGGGAGAGTGCCGGATCGCCCTTGGTGCCGGGCGGTCCCGGCGTGGCCGCACCCGGCTCGGGCGGCTGCATGTCAGAAATGACCTGGCGGAAAGTCCCTTCGTCCATCGGCAGATCCGTCGTGCCGTCCCATGTGGAGCCTTCGGGAATCGTGTTCTGGACTTTGGCCGCTGCCGCGAGCACTTGCTCAACACTGCCATCTGCGCGGGTGATCGAGACTGCCAGGCCGCGCGGCTCGTGCGCGAGCTTCGACACCTCGTCCCAGTCAACCTCCTCGTTGTGAGCCTTGAGCTGCTTCTGCAACGTAGCGGCCAGTGACTTGTTGATCAGCTTCTTCTGCGCCTTCTTCCAGTCACGCGGATCATCCTCGAGCACATCGAATGTCTGCATGTACAGCTGACCGTCCTTCCATCCGAAGACGAAAGGTTGGTTGACCACGCGGACCTGGGTACCGACGGGCACCATCTCGAAGAGCTGGGCGATGTCTTCGGGGTACAGGCGGATGCAACCATGACTCGAACGCAGGCCCACACCGGCGGGCTTGTTGGTCCCATGGATGAGGTAGCTGGGCCAGTCGAGATAGAACGCAAACTTGCCGAGCGGGTTGTCGGGGCCGGGCCCGATGACCTTGTCGAGAATCTCGCCGTTCTCCTTGTGCTCCTTGAGGACGGACACCGGCACGCGCCAGGTCGGGTCCTTCTGGCGGCGCACGATCTTCGTCACACCCTCGGGTGTCTTCCAACCCACCTTGCCGATGCCGATCGGATGAGTGATGACGACCTGCGGCTCGCCTTTTTTGGTTTTCGGGAAATAGAACAACCGCATCGCGGCAATGTTCACCACGATGCCTTCGTGCGGTGCATTCGGAAGAATGTATTCCGTAGGGACGACGATTTCCTTGTCGGCACCGGGCAGCCACGGATCGACCTTCGGATTGGCGCGCAGGATTTCTTCGTAGCCGATATTGAAGCGACGCGCGATGTCCGTGAGCGTGTCTTCCTTCGACGTCGTGGTGAGCTGTACCGTGCCGACGATGTCCTGGTCGGGCGACAGCTCAAATTTCTGAGTCTGGGTAGGCAGTGCCACGACCGGGGCCGGCGGCGGCGGCGGGGGTGGTGGCGGTTCTTTTTCCTTGTGTTTGAGGATTGAGCAGCCTACGACAAGGGTACAGAAAACCGCCGCGGCGGAGGCGCGGAGCGCAGTGGATACGGACATCATGATCTTCGGATTATGGCACGCTAAAGCAGCACGGGCTGATTGGGCAATTCGTTGGGGTCCCGACGGCGGCCCGGAAAGTGCCTCGCCAGCAACCTCCCTACCCCATAAACCCCGGCCACTGAACCTTCACTGAAACGGCCCTGCCGGAACTGAGCCTCCATGTCCCGGCACACGCCGTCCCACTCCGACTGCGGGATGCGGGCAGCAATTCCACGGTCGGCCACAATCTCAACCACGTGGTCCGCGAGCAGCAGGTAAATCAGCACCCCGTTGTTGTGGGCCGTATCCCAGACTCCGAGCTGTCCGAACACCTGCATGGCACGCCGGCGCGGTGCCAGATCCTCCACGAGCTCGGCCATATCCAGGGCTGTTTCCACGGCGAAGCGGATTTCTCCGGCATGGTTTGCTTCGGTTTCACGAATGGCCGTCTCGATGCCGGCCAGTACTCTCGGACCAAAGCGGCGCCGGGTACTCCAACGGGTCGCAAAGACGTGACGGAGAAAGCGGGTTGCATTCATAGCGTGGCAGCCTGCCCGGTCACCAGCGGCCCGAGGCGCCGCCTCCGTTGAATTCACCACCGCCATCCCCGCGGGGGACGCCGCCGCGGAAGCCACCCCCGCTGCTGCCGCTGCCGGACGATCCGCCCCACGTCGTGCTGCTGCCCCGGCCGAAGCCGCCGCCCCATCCGCCCGTGCGCGGATAGCTCGACCACATACCGCCACCGGAGAAGCCCGAGATCAGGGCAAACAGGAACGCGAGGACTCCCGCCACCAGCGCTACAAAAATGGATTGCCCGGCGAAGTAGACCAACGCGCCTGACACGACGCCGGCGATCAACGCACCCGTCCCACGACCAAACATCGAGCGCAGCAGGGCGGAGCCAAACAGCACGGCGACAAACAGGAACGGCACCAGGTGAGAGATGTTCTTTTCCGCGGCGCCTTGCCAGCGCAGATCGGGCGGTGGCAGTGGCTCACCGTCGACGATGCGGATGATCTGATCGAGGCCGGCGTTGATGCCCCCGTAGAAATCCCCTTGCCGGAACAGCGGCACAATGGTGTCGGAGATGATCCGGTGGGCGGTCAGATCAGTGAGCGCCCCCTCCAGGGCCCTGCCGACCTCGATGCGCAGCTCGCGATCGTTCTTGGCCACAATCAACAGAGCGCCGTCGTCGATCTTGGGGCGCCCGAGCTTCCAGGCATGCGCAACCCGATAGGAATAGTTGACGATGTCCTCGGGCCCGGTCGTCGCAACCACCAACACGGCGATCTGCGCGCCCTTGCGGGCCTCGAAGGCGGCCAGCTTGTCCTCCAGGGTCGCCTGTTGTTCGGCCGTAAGCGTGCCCGTGAGATCGATGACCCGCGAGGTGATCTTGGGAACGGGTTGTTGAGTTTGCGCGCGCACTGGTATCGCAAAAACCAGCGCCAGCAACGCGAGGACCAACACGCTGCGCAGGCGATTGGCGGTTGGCGGCGAGGCCGACACAGCACGCGGGCCAGCGGCGTTCACTTGGGAGGCGAAGACTGCGGTGCCGCATTGGCCGCAGCGGCCGCAGCGGGCGGCGGGCCACCAGGCGTCGCAGCGGGGCCAACGTGTGGCGGCGGCGTGGACTGCGGTGCGGCAGCCGGCGGCGTGCCAAAGTCCACCGTGGGGGGCGCGGCCAGGGTCTGCTCATTGGCGACCGTGAAATTCGGCTTCAGCTGGAAATCAAACAACTTGGCCGTGAGCAGATTGGGCAGCGCCCGGGCGGTCGTGTTGTAGCCCTGCACCGCCTCGATGTACTTCTGCCGGGCCACCGTAATGCGATTTTCCGTCCCCTCGAGCTGCACCTGCAGGTCGCGGAAATTCTCGTTCGATTTCAGGTCCGGGTACGCCTCGGCCACCGCGATCAGGTTTTTGAGGGACGACCCCAGCTGGGCCTGCACCGCCTGGAATCTCGCGAACGCATCCGGGTTGTTAAGCAGCTCCGGGGTCAGTTGGACCGAGCTCGCGGCCTTGGCCCGCTCAGCGGTCACGCCAATGAGCACCTGTTGCTCCTGGTTCGCATAACCCTGCACCGCCTTCACCAGGTTCGGGATCAGGTCAGCCCGGCGCTGATATTGGTTCAGGACCTCGGACCAGGCCGCCTTGACCTCCTCGTCCTGCCGCGTGAGGGCGCTATAGCCACACCCGGAGACGCTGAACGTCAGAATTGCGACGCAGGCAAGGCACCAGGCACGCATTTACATCTCCTTACGGATTCTTTTGATTTCAAGTACTTGGCCGCGCGCGGAACGGCGCCGCAGCGCGGGATTGTCACACGCGCGCGAGCGGTACGGTATTCAATCACAGACGCGACCAAGGTCTTCAAGCAGCATGGGGTCTACGTTCCTCCGGAGTCTGTGTGCCGCATGTCGGGCACCTATAACTACTGCCTCGTCCTGCTGTCGATTCTCGTCGCGATCGTCGTCTCCCATACCGCCCTGCGACTGGCGGCCCGGGTGGCGAGCGCGAAGGGGTCGACGGCCCAGATATGGCTCGCCGGCGGTGCCGTGGCCATGGGCACGGGCGTCTGGGCGATGCACTTCATCGGCATCCTCGCGTTCTCGCTCCCGATTGCCCTCTCTTATGACTTGACCCCTACCCTGGGTTCCCTGGCGCTGGCCATTGCCAGCTCCGGCTTCGCCCTGAAGCTGGCTTCGCAGCCTGCACAGGCCTCGCAGCCTGCACAGGGCTCGCAGCCCAACAGCAGCTTGGTGCGGCTCGGCATCGGTGCTGTGATCATGGGTGCCGGGATTTCGGGCATGCATTACCTTGGCATGACCGCCCTGCAGATCGTACCGATGATTCAGTACGAGCCCCTGTTGGTCGTGGGCTCGGTCGCCATCGCCATTGGCGCCTCCTTCGCCTCTTTGTGGCTGTTCGCTCATCTGGGTACGGAAAACAACTGGCGAGCCCGCACCACCCGGATGGGCGCCGCGTTTGTCATGGGTTTGGCGGTCAGCGGGATGCATTACACCGGCATGGCCGCTTCGCGCTTTGCAGCCAACTCCTACTGCCTCAATCCCAGTGTGAGCGGCAGTGGAATAGACAGCCGATGGCTGGCCCTCGTCATCGCGACCATCGCGCTCGGCCTTCTCGCGATCACAACCATCCTGCTCGTGTACGACGCGCACCTGGAGTCGAACGTCCGCCGCTACAACGGGATGTTGGAGAACGCCAACGCACGACTGCAGCACGCGGCCACACACGACGCGCTGACCGGACTGCCGAATCGAGTCCTGCTCGCGGACCGGATGGGACAGGCCATTGCGCGAGCCGCGCGCCACGAGATCCGTTTCGCGGTCCTGGTTGTCGATCTCGATCGCTTCAAGTCCATCAACGATTCGCTCGGCCACATTGCCGGCGATGAGTTGTTGCAGGAGGTTGCGCGCCGGCTCTCCAGCCTGCTGCGCAAGGACGACAGCCTGGCGCGCCTGGGCGGCGACGAATTCGTTTTGCTCGTCCACGAGGTTGCCACCTCCCAGGATGCGGAAGTGGTCGCGAAAAAGGTGATGAACCACGTGGCCCAGCCGATCCAACTCGCGGGCCTCGACGTCCATGTCACCCCGAGCGTCGGCATCGCGCTGTGTCCGGATGATGGAGTCGACTCGGAAACCCTGCTGCAACACGCCGATGCGGCGATGTATCACGCCAAGAAGAAGGGCCGGAATATGTTCCAGTTCTTCGCTCCCGCCATGAATGCGTTTGCCCGCGAGCGCCTGGAGCTGGAAAGCGGCCTGCGTGCGGCGTTGGCGCAGCGCGAGTTTGAGTTGCACTACCAGCCGAAGGTGGATGTTTCGACCGGCCGCATCGAGAGCGCGGAGGCGTTGGTCCGTTGGCGGCATCCGAAAAAAGGTTTGATTCCGCCCGGCGGCTTCATCCCCCTGGCCGAGGAAACCGGGCTGATCGTTCCCCTGGGGGAATGGGTGTTGTACGAGGCGTGTCGCCAGGCGCACGCCTGGCAGGACGAAGGTCTGCATCTGCGCATGGCGGTCAACTTGTCAGCCCGGCAGTTCCGGCAGGATGGTTTGATTGATACGGTGCGCGGCGCGTTGGCGGCCGCGCATCTCGAGCCCCGCTTCCTGGAGCTCGAGCTGACTGAAAGCGCAGTCATGCAGGACGCGGAAACGTCGGTGCAGATCATGCGCCGCCTCAGCGATCTGGGCGTGCGCATTTCGGTCGACGACTTCGGCACCGGTTATTCGAGCTTGAGCTATCTGCGGCGCCTGCCGCTCGACAAACTCAAGATCGACCGCTCGTTCATCCGCGAGATTGTCACGAGCCGCGATGACGCGCAGATCGTACGCGCCATCGTGTCACTGGCGCACAGCCTGCATTTGAAGGTGATTGCCGAAGGCGTGGAGACAGAGGAACAACTCGCGTTCCTGCGCTCCCTGGGCTGCGATCAATACCAGGGTTATTTGTGCAGCCCGCCCCTGCCGCCGGCGGAATTCCTGACATTGCTGCCGCACCACCGCGCGATCGATGAGTCCAAGCGTGTGCCCCCGAGTCTGGAGGACACGATGATCAGCCGGGTGCTGCGCAAGGTCTGACGCCGGATGAGGCAAAAAAAACCCCGAAAGTGTGACCTCTCGGGGTTTGAAATGCGGACTTTCGATGAAGGGAAGGAAGTCCGCTAGGGGATAACCGGCAAGAAACTCAGTGCAGTCTGGCCCAGTGCAGGATCTTGATATCCTCTGATTCCAGATCGAAACTTTGTGCCAACAAAGCGCGCAACTCCTTCGTGCCGCCGGTGTGCTCGAGCGGATGCCGGAGTTCGACAACTCCGCTCCATTCGTTGGCATTGGCGTGGGCGGCAGCAGCGGCGGCGGCGTTTTGGGCCTTGGCCCGTGCTGTTACGAAGTGCGTGTAGTACTTGGTTGCCATGGTTAGAGAGTAGTAGCCGTGCGCCGCGGTCGTCCGTGAAATGGCCCACAGAACATCGCCTCGATTTGTCAAATCATATTGAACATAATTCCACCGAAATGAGTCGCTATCGCCCGCCTACGCAGCCCGGTTCGCAGTACATCACCCCCCAGGGCGCCCAGCGCCTCCAGGACGAGCTGGATGAGCTGTGGAAACACGAACGCCCCAGGGTGACGCAGGCGGTCTCAGAGGCCGCAGCTCAGGGCGACAGGTCGGAAAACGCCGAGTACACCTACGGAAAAAAGCGCCTTCGGGAAATCGACAGCCGGGTGCGCTTTCTACGCAAGCGACTGGATGGAATGGTGGTCGTCAACGAGCCACCCTCGGATCCCCGCAAGGTGTTCTTCGGCGCCTGGGTAACGCTCGAGTCGGAAGATGGGACGGAGTCGTCCTATCGGATTGTCGGCCCCGACGAGTTTGACATGGAGCCGCGCTATATCAGCATGGATTCGCCCATGGGCCGAGCGCTGCTGCGCAAGGCCCTGGACGATGAAGTGACAGTGGAGCTTCCGGACGGCGCCCGCAAGTTTGTGATCGTCGAGATCAGCTACGGCGCGGGGCCCGCCCCTACCAAATGACCCTGACGTTCTTGAATTGCCACGGATCGGTCTTGTCGAGATCCTCCGGGAACAACCGCTCGCGGCCATTCAACGGCGTCCAATCCGTGTAAGCCCCGACAACAGGTCCCAGGTACGGCATGCAGATTTCCAGGTTGCGCTGGTAATCCATCTCGTCCGGCTCGACGAGACCCATGTTCGGGTTCTCCATCGCCCAGATCACACCTGACAACACTGCCGCCGTCACCTGCAGGCTGGTGGCGTTGTTGTAGGGTGCGAGCTTGCGGGCTTCATCGATGGAGAGCTGCGAGCCGTACCAGTAGGCATTCTTCTTGTGCCCCGCGAGCAGCACGCCCAACTCGTCGATACCACCCGACTCGATGTCATCCATCAGAATGCGCTGCCGTTCCTGTTGGACGTAGTTGCGACCCAACAGCTCGTGAACGGACACGACCGCCGAATCGCATGGGTGATAGGCGTAGTGCACGGTCGGGCGATAGGCGATCTGTGAGCCTTCGCGCACAGTGTAGTAATCCGCCATGGAAATCGCTTCACCGTGAGTGATGCAGAATCCATGGAAATGACCGGCCTTCGGCGTCCAGGTACGAACCCGCGTGCCGGCTCCCGGCTGCATCAGATAGATCGCGGCCATGCAGCCGAAATCGTGACGCTTGCCGTCCCGTGGGAAATTCTTCTCGTGCGAGCCCCAGCCCATTTCACTCGGCTGGCAGCCCTCACCCACGAATCCGTCGATGGACCAGGTGTTGACGAACTCACCAGGCTCCTTCGGCGCCTTGGTCACCTGGTTGTCGCGCTCGGCGATGTGCATCACCTTGACACCGAGCTGACGCGCAAGCTCGCCCCACTCGCTGCGCGAAGTTGGATTCGCACTCCCGATGCCGACATCCTTGGCGATGTTGAGCATCGCAACCTTGGCGAAGTGGGACACCAGGCCCGGGTTGGCTCCGTGGGTGATCACAGCGGTCGGAGCGCGTTGGTTTCCGGGACGCAGCGCCAACGCTTCTTCGCGCAGGGCGTAGTTGGTGCGGCGCGCGGCCGGCACTGTTGGATCTGTGTAACCGCCCGGCCATGGCTCGATGCACGTGTCGAGATACATCGCACCGCGTTCCCAGCAAAGCTTGATGAGCGCGATGCTCGAAACCTCGACCGACACGTTGAGCACGAAATCGCCGCGACCCACCAGCGGAGTCAGGATGCGCCGGTAGTTCTCGCGCGTCAGCGGTTCCTTCACGAATTTGATGCCGTACTCTTCGGCCTCTTTGCGGCCGCGGTCGGCGGCCGTGACGATCGTGATGCGATCAGGTGATATGCCGATATGTCTCAGGAGGAGTGGCAAGACACCCTGGCCGATGCTGCCGAAACCGACGATAACGATGCGCCCTGGGAATTCGACGTATACCTTGTGATTCAATTCATCCTACTCCTAGCGTTGCCTGCAGAAAGTTCACCGCCGCCAATGCGGCGGATAAGTGCGATCGTAACCGGGAAGTGCCTCCACGCGCTGCACCCATCGACCCAGCGCGGGATAATTCACCTCCACCGGCAGAAACCGGGATGCCAACTCGCGCGCCTCGGGCCGCTCCAGCGCCCGGCGCAGTAACTGAAACCCGGGAAAGATGACCATGTCTACCGCGGAGAAACTTTCGCCCACGACCCAGTCCGACTTGGACAGCCGGGCCTCGATGGTGCGTGCCTCGCTCGCGGCGTGATGCATCGCCTCCGTAACCTGCTCAGTATCCAGCCGCTGCTTGCCGAACACAGCGTTGAGGATCGTGATGAGGTGCGGCTCGATGTACGCCTGGTACTCGCAGATCACCCGCATGATCACGCCGGCTTCCTCCGGCGTGCGACCGAATATGGGCGGCTCCGGGTACTTCAAGTCCAGGTAATACAGCACCGCCAGCGACTCGAAACACACATAGTCGCCGTCCTTGAGCACCGGCACTTTGCCGCGCCAGTTGAGCGCGAGCATTTGCGGCGACTGGTGCTCCTGCTTGGAAAACTGCAGCACATGGCTCGTATAAGGCAGGCGCTTGTATTCGAGCGCGAGCAGCACCCGCCACGAGTAAGGACTGCCGCTGCCCCAATAAACGTCGATCGCCATCTGTTTCTCGCTCGAAATCCTGCAGCGATTGTATCGACAACGGCACACAGCCGAGAATGAACCTGAGGTGAAACTTGATGTACACGACACTGATTGAACCCGCCGAGCTCGCCCCGCGCACAGATGACCCCAACTGGGTCGTGCTGGATTGCCGTTTCGACCTTGCTCGCCCCGCGTGGGGCGAGGAGGAATTCACGCGGGGTCATGTGCCGAATGCGTTATATGCCCATCTGGAGCGCGATCTCTCGAGCGCTGTGACTCCAACCAGCGGGCGCCATCCACTGCCGGCGCGCGAGGCATTTTCAGCCACTTTGGGACGCTGGGGTGTCGACGAGAAAGTGCAGATCGTTGCCTACGATCAAGGCGCGGGAGCCTATGCATCCAGGTTGTGGTGGCTCGCACGTTGGGCCGGGCACACCAACGTCGCGGTTCTGAACGGTGGCTTCGCCGCGTGGCAACAGGCTGGATTACCCGTTACCAAACAACCCGGTGTCAGACCGCATCGAGCCTACTCGCCGAGTCATGCGCCCGCGCATTTCGTGACGACCGCCCAGCTGTCGGCGGTGCAGACGGCCGGGGAGCTGCAGAGCGGAGAGAGTGTGCTGGTGGATGCTCGCGCCGCAGATCGGTTCGTGGGTCAGAACGAAACGCTCGACCCGGTGGCCGGCCACATCCCCGGAGCGCGCAATCACCCGTTCATGGGCAATGTCGATGCACAGGGACGGTTTCTGCCCGCGGCGACACTGCGCGCCCGCTGGCTGGAAACTTTGCGGGGTCAGTCACCCTCGAAGACGATTGCAATGTGCGGCTCCGGCGTAACGGCGTGCCACAATCTGCTGGCGCTCGAAGTCGCAGGGCTGCCGGGCGCCCGGTTGTATGCAGGATCATGGAGTGAATGGATTCGCGATGCAGCGCACCCTGTCGAGCGCTGAGGAAGACGAATACTCACCCGTAGCCGTCATACATTTTTGCTATCTTCCGCCGCTTTTGGGACGCATAACCCGTGGCATCAGATCCTAAAATTCCTGGTAATGGGGCCTCTCGCAAGGCCAGCCCCGGCCAACCGTGGCAGGTCCTCGACTCGGAGGAGCTGTATCACGTCAAGGGTTGGAGCAAGGGTTACTTCGGTACCAACGCCGCGGGACACGTTGTGGTACGGCCGGATACCCTTCCGGACCGTGAGATCGACCTCTACGAGGTCGTTGAGGGTTTGAAGGCGCGCGATCTGACGACGCCGGTCGTCGTTCGTTTCTCAGACATCCTGGCGCACCGGCTGAAGAACATTCACGGCGCGTTCGCCCAGGCGATCGCCGAGAACGACTACAAGAACAAGTACGCCGCCGTGTTTCCGATCAAGGTCAACCAGCAGCGCCTGGTCGTCGAGGAGGTCTATCGGTACGGCAAGGAATTTGGATTCGGCCTGGAAGCGGGCTCGAAGCCCGAGCTGCTGGCGGTCATGGCCATGACCGAAAGCACAGCGGACCGGCTGATCATCTGCAACGGCTTCAAGGACGACAGCTATATCGAAGCCGTGACGCTCGCGACGAAGCTCGGCCGGACCATCATCCCGGTCGTGGAGAACTTCGACGAGCTGGGCCTGATTCTCAAGCACTCCCATGCGTACGGCGTGCGACCGCGGATCGGCGTGCGCGTGAAGCTGTTCAGTGAGGGCTCGGGCCGCTGGCGCGATTCCGCCGGCGAGAAGTCCAAGTTCGGGCTGTTC
>Ga0181534_10001277_pt1 | contig 16538 bp, 18 predicted proteins | sample PEATcosm2014_Bin_37_FD_119758 | JGI IMG/M metagenome (GOLD analysis project Ga0181534, IMG submission 119758) | Peatland microbial communities from MTU Mesocosm Facility, Houghton, MI, USA - PEATcosm2014_Bin17_10_metaG | ecosystem: Environmental > Terrestrial > Soil > Wetlands > Peat | place... | reverse complement strand
CGATCTGTGGAAGATTATCAGGACGGAAAGGATCCTTCTTGACCCGGAGGACGTTCTTAACCTTGGAGATGAGGTCGCGACAGCGGATGCCATCATCTCCGAAGCCAGATTTGTTGTTGTGATAGTCCCAGGCACCCGTATCGAGATTGAGATAGATCTCGTGCTGACTCTTAAGGTACTCACGGACAATACCCTTCCACTTCTTGCCGGTGCCGAAATTCGAGCGAACCTCAGAATAATCCACCTGGCGCTCGGTGAAGCCTTGCTCTAGTAACCATTTCCGGGCTTCCTCAGGAGGGATAGGAGGAAACTGAGGTGCGGCGGATTTCTTCAAGAGTTTGCTTTTCATGTCAACCCTCTACTAATCTGATATTTGAATTAGGTAATTAGATCAAATTTCCGCAATTTCAACCCCTTCATGGAAGGAGTAACTAACACCAATGAATGTATACAAACTAACCAACAGATTCACTGGCAAATCATACATCGGAAAGAATACCCATCCAAACAAAGAACATCGTTGGAAAGAACATGTGAGTGATGCCTTCTCTTCTAAAGACAGTTCTCGATGTCTTCACAGAGCCATCCGAAAATGGGGAGTAGACGCCTTTATTTTTGAAACTGTAGTCGAAACGAACGATCCAGAAGAACTAGCTGAGCTAGAAACCCGCTTTATCATAAAATTCAATACGTTAAGCCCCAGTGGGTATAATTCCACACTCGGAGGAGAAAGCATCGTATTCAGCCCGGATGCTCGTAACAATATGAGAATAGCCCAACGCAAAATCTGGGCTAACTCACCTAATCGAAAGAAAGCACTGAGTTCAAGAAGCAGTGGAAGTAACAACAATTTCTTTGGTAAGAACAAGGGTGAAGACAACGGATTCTTCGGAAAAACTCACAGTGAAAATAGTAGGAAACTACTATCTGATAAGACCACTGGAACTCACCATAACTGGATAAGGAATAGACACGAGGTCGCGCTTGATATTCATCAAACACGAGCCAAGAATGGAACTTCCGGAAGAGGTAATAAGTGGATCACTAATGATACCACAAACGAAAGCAAAAATGTTCCTCTTTCAGAGGTAAATGGATATATCCATAGTGGATGGAGACTAGGTAGAAGAAAGGGAGAAACTGGATTTCTACCGAAATATCAAAGCATTAGTCCACCAGTTGGGGAGCATGTGTCCTCCACGACGAAATAGAGCTTCAAAGTCGGAGTCAAGAATCCAGCAGTGAGCTTTGTCTGAATTTGAACGGACTACTCTTCCCGTGGCTTGAACTACAGTCAGTAGTGTGTTGTAGGTGTACCAATCGGCATCTCTCTTCATTCTAGCGGTAACATATTCATCCATAAAGGCGTAAGGTGTCTTCACGATAATGCAGAATCTACCCAGATCCTCATTCAGATCTAATCCTTCTGTACTAGACGGAGAGATCAGCACCGTGTCATCTTCACGCTCAGCATGCTCAAGGACAGCGGCCTCACGGCTACCAGTATCGCTCGTATGAGTCACGATCCGGTATCCGTGGCGAGTGGAACGCAAGTGAGTGATCACCTGTTTGGCAAATTCGTAACTGTTGGTGTGGATGATTCCCTTCTTGCCGGAGTACTTGTCGAGTAACTTCTCCACGAAGAGTACCATCTTGGGCATGGTGAGTTCCCGCATCCGCATGCCAGTTTCCTTGTCAACTCGAGCCGCCATGCTACCAATCTTCTGGAAATACACCGGACGATTCTCGACAGGAAAGTCACTGTCGATTCGAACACAGATTGCGTCAGCTGGGTTGATGCCCAGGTTGCGCATGAAGAAGTTGAAATCGAGGATGGTCGCGCTCATGATGACCACCATCTCTGCCTTGTCGAACAGAATCTCATCGGCGAACATCGTGGCAGTCAGAGGCTTGATGAGCAACTCTTCCTTGGTTCCGCTCCTCTTGTTCTCTTCGGTTGTGAAACAAAGCCAGTTCAGCATGTCGTCAGAAGCCATGAACCGATTCAGCCGGCAAATGAACTTGTCCCAGCTATCGAGCTTCTTGATCAGCTTCATCAAGTCTTCGCGATTCTTGCCACCTTCGAGATAGGAAATGTCTGAATCGATGCGAGCCATCTCAATCTGATTGGTGAGATCAGTCATGTGCTGTTGAGCGGTGGGAATGAAAGTTTCCGACAACCACTTCTTGCACTTGAGATTCTCACCAGGCTTGAACGTCGGGATGCGACCCAGTCCCAACTCTTCAGTCTTGTAACGAGAGATGACCGTGTCAGCGAAACCCAGAACCTGAGACTCGGTGTTATGACCTTCGTCAAGGATCAGCATCTTGCGATTCTTGAGCTGGCCAGCATATTGGGTTTCGTTCAGATAGAAGGCGAAATTCGTTACACCAATGGGGTTGTCGATGAAACGCTTCTTGGCGATCTTGTAGGGGCAGTCCATGCAGCAGGATCGATTGTCACCCTCTTTGCTGGCGTTGTTGATGATCGCCGCAGAGTCACAATCAGTATCGTGCGTTGTGCACCAGTAATTCGCTTTGCCTTTGAGTTCCAGCAGACCATTGATCTCGAAATCCTTCATGTACTGAGCGGTCAAGGTCTTTTGTGGAGAAAGGATGTAAGCACCTGGCTGAGTCAGCGGGTGATCGACTTGGAGAGTCTTAGCCCAGGACGCGGCGGCCATTGCAATGCCAGATTTACCAGAGCCGGTCGGAGCCTCGATGATGACGAACTTCTTGTGTTCAGCATAGGCACGAGTAATTTCATCGAGTGCCACATCCTGAGCAGGTCGAATCCCTGGAAACGGAAAGTGATCCCTGATGACTGGCGAATTAAGCCAGGCAAGGTTCTTCACTGTAGGATTCAGTTGCACCAGGTCAGTTGCCATCTTCCCTCCACGTTCATTCTACTGTACGAGAACTCGGATCGGTTATCAGATTACTCGAAAACAGTCACTCGTACAGGAGAAATCCGAGATCAGATGTTTTTCAATCATCTTGCTATCTGACTCTGCAAACGAGAGGGTTAGATCATCAGCAAGTTTGTTGAGTTGGAATCGAAAGGCCACCAGGTTCTCGGGACTGGATGCCATAATCTTGATACGCTGGATGTAGTTGTTAGAGACAGTCTCTGGGAGAGTTGTAAGGCCGATTAGTTCTTGCACCTCAGTCAATCTCGGGAGCGGAAAGTCCACATGATTTATCAGACAGGTGAGCTTGGCCCAAGAGCGAACCCTGTACGAGAGATCCTCCCATCTGGGAGCATCCCGCATAGCAAGATGGTACCTGATGTCTTCCTCCATCTGGTGAATATGGAGGTAGTCCAGGCAATTCTCTAGAGACTTGGCATCCAAGCTCAGAAATCTAGCTCTCCGGCGTCGCTTCTCTTCCCTGACCTTCTGTAGAGAACAGACCGTAGAGTCTGCAATCCCCAAAGCACAGTTCACCAGTTGATCGTACTGAACCAGAGCTAGACTTTTCTCGTCGAATTTCTTGCCTTGTTCGAGCAGGGAATCGCGAACCTCGTAGAAGTTCTGAACTCCAAGGCTTTCAACGGTCACATTGGACATGGTATCTATTACTTTTCATCACTCAGAAGAGATTGCGGGTTGGCAATCTATTTGGTCGATTTTTAAGCTCAGGGAACTCCGCCAAAGCCTCGCCATCCACTGCGATGTTGGCCGGATTCGGAGAGTCTTCAACCTTCTCGCGCTGCTTGTTAGTGTCGCGCTGATTGGTCTGATTCTCCTCTTGAACAATTCCCGTCGTGTCGTACCCATATGCCTTCTTGAGCAATTTTGAACGGAATCTGAAACCGGCTGTGACGACAGTGAAAGTCTCTCCAGGTTTCGACTGTTTGGAGGCAGACACTTGGGCATTGCTGTCGCTTGTCGATATGAACTCCCAAGTTCCAGCAAATTCACCATCCAAGTAATATGTGGCGATGTATTTCATGTCTGTCCTCTAAGAAGAGTACTGTAGTCTCTGTATATGGCCGAAATCATCATACTCGACGACATGGCTCGGTACAATGCACACCTTGCCAAGTGTGATCAGTGTTGGTATGCTAGATTTTGCTGGGATATGTGTGATAAGGGAAGAGAATTACAGGAGAAATCGTTTGCGATAAGAGTTTTGGCGACCCTGATGGGATTTGAACCCACGTTCCCGGCTTGAGAGGCCAGTCTCCTAGGCCATCTAGAGGACAGGGTCGTATTTTCTACCTTTCAACCATCCAAGTTTTAGATAGTCGGGTAGATGCTCCACTTTAATCTTTCTTTCAACTCCTCTCAGGCTGATCCAACAAGTGCCAAATTGAGAGTTTCTAGACCCTGCTGTTTGGCTACTCATCAGGCTTCTACTCTCTATAGAGTGATGTTGCCCTCTCCACTTAACTGCTCCCAATTCAGATCTCTTAGCACAGTGACTTTGAAATGCCTGACTTTGCTTTCGACCTTGATGTGTGACTTGTTTGAATCTAGTCATCACTTTGGGATCGTTTGATCTTTTCAATTTGGCAGCAATCCCACCCTTGGAAACTCCAACTGTGTTTCTTCCTATGGAGTTTATGTAGTCATAACCACCAGAACCTCCCTTCCTCAGATTGTAGCAAAGAGGGTCTGCCCTGTGGAGTTCAACCAACTCGTTTTCCTTGACCCAGGCCTCTTCTTGAGTTTCATACTTGAAGAGGATTTCCTTAACAAAACTCAACACACCATACTTCTGAATGGCTAGCTGGATGACGGTTCCACTTCCCAAGTATTCATCCATCGGGTTGTTGGTTTTGTGAACCCCGATGTAGAACTTGCCATTCACCTGATTAACAGTCTTGTAGACTGTGTATGTCATGAACCCTCCTAGTCCTCTACTATGAACTAGGAAGTCACGAATGTAGCGTGTATGGGATTTGAACCCATGATTCCCTGCGTGAAAGGCAGATGTCCTTGACCACTAGACGAACACGCCATAAAAACTTGGTGGAGATAACTGGAGTCGAACCAGTGGCCTCCGCAGTGCGAGTGCGGCGCTCTCCCAACTGAGCTATACCCCCGAAAAACTGCTACAAAACTTTGGTGGAGACAGAGGGGATCGAACCCCCGACCTCTTGCTTGCAAAGCAGGCGCTCTCCCAACTGAGCTATGCCCCCACGATGTCAGACAACAGCGCCTGACGGATAAATTCATCAGCATGAGAGGCGTCGAGTCGAGCCAAGCTCTGATCTCGTCCCTCTGGTTCATACTGCCTTGAAGTCTTGGTGGAGATGACAGGGTTCGAACCTGCGACCTCAACGCTGCCAGCGTCGCGCTCTCCCAACTGAGCTACACCCCCACTATCACGAAGATACCACTGTGCCGCAAGCCTCTTGTGTACGCTATTCAAATCGGCATCCAAATGTTCCTTCATGGTTCTCTCCATACTCAATCTTGGAGCGGGTTTCCAGGTTTCCCTGTTTCATGAACTGGCTCCATCCTGCAGGAACAGATAACCAGACATGCTTCCTTGCGGAAGCCCGCATATCAAAAAGTTGGCGGGGCCGACGAGACTTGAACTCGCGACTTCTTGCGTGACAGGCAAGCACTCTGACCAGCTGAGCTACGACCCCGCATTGTAAAACCTGGTTGGCGGTACTGGATTTGAACCAGCGACTCCTTCCGTGTCAAGGAAGTCTTCTACCACTGAAATAACCGCCAACATTACCACAAAACTTTGGAGCGGATGAGGGGATTCGAACCCCTGACGAACAGCTTGGAAGGCTGACACTCTACCACTGAGTTACACCCGCTCATGCGATCTTACTGTGAACCTCTTTGATCTTGATGAGAGCCGGAACTACCAACCGTGTTCTCAGAAGATTGAGGTCCTTGTGAACCTCCGTGAACTCTTGAGCAGACTGCGTCTGAATCTCTGCAACCTGCGCTTCAAGTTTTGCGAATCCATGAGTGACTTGCTTCCTGATTTCAACAAGTACCTCTAGGATTTCTCTGATCTCGTGATTTTCTGAATTCATGATCTATCCCCTCTGTCTAGATTCGTGAAGTCAGTCAATCAAATCTCAAAATCTTGGAGCGGAAGACCGGACTCGGACCGGCGACTTCGACCTTGGCAAGGTCGCGCTCTACCAACTGAGCTACTCCCGCATTGACGTGAATGAGTTCAGATCGAACCACCATATGCGCCCCCATTAGACCACCCAGCGAGTGGGCTAATGGTGGAGCGAGAAAAGTGACTCATCGACTCACGTCCACTTTCTTGAATCCTTGATACCTGCTATCTTTTCGATAGCTCCATATACTTGCTGAACATACTTCTGACCCCTTTTCACAAAAACATGGGCTGTTCCGTAAAGAAGTTTATCCCTCTTTCTTTCTGTCCCTAGCTCATAGGTACCAACTACGGAGATTCCAGACAAAGAACTCCAAAATTCTTCAACCTCCTGAGGAGATTTGCTGCAATTCAAATAACCTCTAACCTCTAACTCAATTTCAGAATCCTGAATCTTCATACTTTCTCTTAAAAATCTCAAGTACAAGGAGATCATTTGAGGATCTGAATTTGAAAAAATGAATTCACTTCTGTTTTTTGTCCCTTCTCCCCAGTAAAGCATACAACCCACAACAAATAGGTCAAAGTTGCTAACTCTTGAGGCTCCGATTTCTCGACATTGTTTTCTATACTCAAGTGCCTTTTGTCGTATATCGGAAGTGAGAACTCTTGTTACCTCTTGCTGAAGTTTGCTTCGTTCCTTTCCTGGAGGTTGCTTTGTGCCCCTCAATTTCTCTGAAACTGTTTTGTTAATCTCTTTCCGTTTAGCTTTGGTTGAGAATCCTCTAGCACACTTGCTAGAACAGAATCTTCCTGATCCATAGGTTCCTAGATGAATCGCCAAACAAGTTTCACAACTTGAATCCTCCATAGACTATTCCTCTACAAAGAATCCAATAGTTCAAATTGGTGCGGAATACTGGGCTCGAACCAGTGACATCTGTCTTGTAAGGGCAGCACTCTACCAACTGAGTTAATTCCGCAAAAACGAAAAGGACAGCCGCTTGGGCTGTCCTTGGCTTGAATCTCGCTGAAGTTTAGCTGATTCGCACCAAGGACAGATGCCCGGTATCCACGCCCTCCGCTGCTTCAGCGGCGACGACCGTTGCAACTGCTCCGACGAATTCAACCATGCTCTTCATGACAATCTCCATAATACTACGGAATTGCTCTCCGTAAACCACTATTTTTGCCTACAAGCAAAAAGATTTCGCGCGTGTAGGAGGATGATAGCCCAGACACTGGTGACCAGATGTGACCATCACCACTACACGCATTTCAATTGGTTGGCGACCCGCTCTGGTCGTCCTGCGCTTCTGTTCGATCTTCCGGCACGTTTCCATGCCTACCGTCTTCGAATTTCAGACCGCTCTGGTCGTCCTGCGCTATCCTATCGCCTGATACACTCTACGCAACCAGTTTCAGGAACGGTTAGGCAGCAGGTCCACTACCCAAAGCTGGTCTTTCCGGAGCCTTGACACCAACTGCGATTCCCGGAGGAGGCAGGTTGGCAGTGAAGCTCTTGAAATCTGCAATCAGCAAATTCATAAACTTGTAGATGAATACATACCAACCACTCGATGCCGTGGTCGGCACAGGCAGCGACTGAATCAAAGCTGAGGCGACCTGATTTGCCACGTAGAAGACCAAAAGCCATTGAACTGGAATTGTCGTCATAGGAACCCCCACTGGTAGGGGTTTTGGAAATCAAAAAGAGGGGTGTAAGATCCTCCTCCACAGAGTATCTTACACCCCTTTAACCCGCAAAATTGTTCAGGAATTAGACCCGCTTCTCGCCATGAGGCAGTTGTTTCAACGTCCACTTGGCGATCAGTTCGTCCATCATCTCAATACTGGATTCGACCTGTCTCTGCTCGTAAGTGCACCTGGAAATTGCGCTGGTCCGGATGTGTTCGTACCGGGTCGTGCCACGAGCATACTTGCGGATTTCGTTGTTGCCCTTCACGCGAACGATTTCGGTCTGTTCGTCAGCAACCTGATTGTGAAGGTCCAGGATGCTCTGAATGAGTTCGTCGCGCTTCCTGTTCAAAGTGATTTTGTAGGCTTCGCAACCTTCTGTGCCCAGTTCGTACGGCAGGTATCCGACGCCAGGGCAGCTGCCAACGCGGCAACCGTAGTAGTGGCCGGTGCCACCGGAGATCTCGAAACCGTGGTGAACCATCTTGCGGCTGGCGTTTGTCTTGTAAAGACCACCGCATACCGGGCAGGTACCAGTATTCGTGAGATCGATCACGGTCGGATTGATTGCCGGCTTGCGACCCTTTTCGATGAAGGACTTGGTGGACTTCACCAGTTCGGCGAGCATCGCGGCTTCGGTCAGCGTGGCGATGTACTCAACCAGTTCCGGAGCGTTCTTGACAGCCTTCATCCGTTTCAGGAATCCAGGTGTATTCGAGAAAGCCGATATTCCCAGATTGTGACGAGGATCGGTGTCAGACCAGGTGCGGAAGAGTTCGCTACCACCGCAAGGATAGTAGAAGTCGCGGAGAGGGTCAGAAAGAATCTCTTCAACTTTGTCCCAGACGTTGGAGATGGTAGACTTGGCGTTCTCGTAATCAACATTCCAGATGTGTTTGTCGGCCAGACCCGCTTCGAAGATCGCTTTGGCTGCTTCGAATCTATCAATCGTGATGTAGCTCGGAACCTTGGCCGTTTCCAGGATTGCGTTGATTTTTGGAGTGCTCGTCATACCTCTCTCTACTGGAATGAAAGGCGGATCGGTTAGCGAGACGTGGCTCTTTTACTGTGCTGATGACGATTGGCAAAGAACAGTCCCAGAGCCTGGATCAACAGACCAATACCTGTAAAATAGTTCCCGATCGTAGCCTGGTCAAGATGCTGAGTAATTTTTCCCGGAATGGGATCTGGAACCTCTTTCTTGACCTCTGGAGGAGCTACAGACTTCTCCTCCTCAAAGGGAGCAAGAGACTTGTTGTGTGACTTGAAAACTGGATGGGGTGCTGCCGGGACAACGATCTTCACCTTCTGCTCTTCCTGCTTCAAAGCAGTGACAGCTTTGTGTTCCACGACCGACTTGTAGATACCGAATCCACCAATCCCAAAAGCCAGGACTGTGCAGATTATCGCAAGAGTAAGTTTCGACATCGTATCTCTCCCTGTACAAGAGACTCAAAGTCAGGCTTGATGGTGAAGGTATTGCTTGACCTTCTCACTCTTCTCCAACACTCGTCTGTCCACATCATCATGAGAGATGTCTTCAGCCTGATAGAGCAGAGAAATAGCCAGTGTCACATCCCCGATTTCTCGAACCAGCTGCTCTCGATTCGTACCTTGCACCTTACCTGTTGGATCCCAGCTTTCATAGCCATGGCGAATAATCTTTCCGATGACTTGCTGGGCCTCTCCCATCTCTTCAGACAGGAGAGCTAGACGTTCAAGTTCAGCTGGTTCGAGTTCGTTGGAGAATTCCATAGTGACCTCTAACTGCATCCAGTTGTTTGTCCGCAATCGTTGCACTTTTCACAGGTTCCGGATCTCACCATGTGCATAGATCCGCAAGCACCACAGGAGTTCCCGGTGAAACCACTGCGCTTGGCTTCACTGGCCTCTGATACGGTTGGCAAACGTGTTTCTTTGTCCACTAACAGCCCCAATGATTTCACCTTTTCCTTGTCCTCAGGTTTGATGTGGGCAAGGTCGTAACGATCCAGATAGGTGATTGCCAACTCACGGAAGACATAATCCATCAGAGAAGTGGCGTTCTTGACGTAGCTGGAACCCTGAACAAATCCAGAGGGTTCAAACTTGGTGAAGGTGAACGCATCCACAAACTCCTCGAGCGGAACGCCGTACTGCAATCCCAGACTGATGGCGATAGCAAAGCAGTTGAGGAGAGAACGCAAGGTTGCTCCCTCGCGACTGACATCGATGAAGACCTCTCCCAACCTGCCATCCTCGTACTCCCCGGTGTGCAGATAGAGGGAATGATCGCCAATTTTGGCCTTCTGTACAAATCCATGGCGACGGTATGGTAGACGCTTGCGAAATCCTCGAGCTAATGCTTCTGCCAAGACAGCAGCTTTTGTGTCGTTGTTGGCACCGCTGGTGAGCACTTCAACTTCCTTCTCATCCAGGCCCTCCAGCAGCTGCATGTTTGTGGCTAGAGCCTGCGACATCTTGGATCCGTCACGATACAGAGCCACTGCTTTGATGCCAAGTTCCCACGCCAGTAGATGAATGTCATTGAAATCTTGTTGAGTAGAGTTGGCCGGGAGATTTACAGTCTTGCTGATAGCTCCTGAAATGAAGGGTTGAACAGCTGCCATCATCTCCACATGAGCACGTGGAGAGATGAAACGAGTGCCATTTTCGCCACACTTGTTGGCACAATCGAACACGGCCAAGTGTGCATTCTTCAAGGCCGGTGCCCCTTCGATGGTCTTCTCGTTCTCGATGTGCTTGAGGATTTCAACCACTTGTTCGTCCGTGTACCCCAAGTTCTTCAAGGCCGGAGGGACAGACTGATTGACTATCTTGAAGTATCCTCCACCGGCCAATTTCTTGAACTTCACCAGAGCATAGTCAGGTTCCGCTCCCGTCGTGTCGCAATCCATCACCAGCCCGATGGTCCCTGTCGGAGCCAAGCAGGTGCTCTGCGCATTCCTCAACCCAAATTCCTCAACCTGAGACACTACCTTGTCCCAGATATCACGAGCCTGAGTGACCAGCTTTCTTGGTCCACGATAGAGAAGTTTCAGACCCACAGGAGTAGTTGAAAGCCCATCGTATCCAAGCTCTCCATTGTAAGCAGCCGAACGATGGTTGCACATCACTTTCAAGACAACCTCTCGATTTTCATCATAGCCAGGAAACACTCCCAACTTCTGAGCCAAATCTGAGGATGTCAGGTACGATTCACCTGTCATGATGGCAGTGATGGCCGCAGCCCAGTTTCTGCCGGTCTCACTGTCATAAGGAAAGCCCAGCTGCATGAGCATGGCGCCAAGGTTCGCGTATCCCAAGCCCAGGGTGCGGAACTTGTACGACAACTCAGCAATCGAGGGTCCTGGGAACTGGGCCATCGTTACAGAAATCTCCAGAGCGATGGTTGTCAAACGGCAGCAATGACGGAAAGCCTCAATGTTGAATTCCCCGTCTTCCAAGAACTTCACGAGATTTGAGGAAGCCAGATTGCAGGCAGTGTCATCCAGGAACATATACTCGCTGTTGTGTATGAATACACCAGAAAAATTGTCGTGACCATTCACACAAGACGGTTTTGACGAAGTGAAAACAGCAAAGTTGTGGGTATTGTCTACCGTACCATCGTAGACGTCTTCATTACCACAGAACTCTACCGAAACAACCGTATGGTTGAAGTTGACCACGGCCTCTTGTAGTAACTCATCAGTGGGGTACCAACGAACAATAGTGTCTTTTGTGGGAAATTTCTTCACTCCAAGTTGCTTTGCTACATCTCGTAGTTCTTCCCAATTTTCTAGAGAAAAAGAAACTCCATTATCTTGAAAAGTTCGAGCAACCTCAGCAATCATACCCTCGATTAAACGCTTCGAGTGACGTTCTCCAAACATTTGTTTACCAAGTGGAGATCTCTGACATTCAGTACCACAGCAAATCTGATCCTCCAAAATGGTGATGAAATTACCACGGCATATAGGGCAGCAACGCTCAAATCGTTCAGCAGTTACTGTACGACCAATATGCCTACCCTCTGATCGCATTTTTGTTTGTGTTTCTCTTATAGATCTACTCAACTGTTCGTGTTGTTGGTGGTCTTCCCATCTAGAAACTGCAGAATTACTCATATTCTGTTTGGAAACTTCACTGTGCTGTTTTCCAAACATAGGGTTAAGTTCACCAGTGATTGATTTTGAAATGTTGGCACGCCATTCATCATTCATTAAACGACGGGCTGGATTATTGTCACCAAGCATTGATTCCCTATGCAAAGCTGCATGATCCTTCGCAGACAATAGCTTGAAATTTTGTGGATTATCATTCAGAGCATCAAAATCAGAGTGATGAATGTGATAACCTTCCGGCGCTTGACCAAAAAAGAAATCGTTAATTAAACGATACTGCTGAGCCCAACGAGTACCTCCCCACACATTTCTACGACGCGTGGCTCCTTTTCCATTTTGGATTATGGAAGAGTGAAAAGGCATAAGAGAATCACCAGGTTGTAGGTCTATAACCTTTCGGTATGAACCATCCCGCAGCATCATAAGTTCGTCGTCAGTAACACGTAGGCTACTTCCATCGTCAAACGTAACGCAGAAAATGGGAGCATTAGTTCTTTTAACTCCAATATTCCACATCAATTCTATTGAAGTCTTTTGCGTCCTGTGATTCCTGGTAAACACAGGCACTTCTGTTCCTACCAAATCTCTAATAGGAACCGCTGTACGACCATCTGCTACAGCCACCAAAGTCTCCCCAGTAACACAGCATGGATTGCTGGCATTGATTCTTCCGGAATTCAGACAAGTGTGCCAGTCATTGATGGTCGTGTCGAACTGGATCCCAGGATCGGCACAAAGGAAAGAGGCCCGGTTGATCTGATCAAACAACTTCTTGGCCTTAAGAGTCTTGGCCACTTCCCCGGTGGTGCGGAAGGTCAAATTCCAGTCCCTGTCCTTTTTGACAGCATGCATGAATTCATCTGTGACACGAATTGTGTTGTTGGCATTCATGCCTGAGACTGTCTGGTATGCCTCTCCCTCCCAGTTCAGATCGTACAGAGGAAGATCGTCAGTGAAGTCAGATTCAGACAAACGAGTCAGACACTGCCCTAGAAATGCTCCAGGCACTCCCATTTTTCTGGCATGGCTGATGACTTTGGCAAGCTCCTTGTTCTCTTTCGGATTTGCCTTCAAAGCCAAATCTTTGGAAGTGAAGGTGTTATAAGCCTCCAGCATCTCTCCCCAGATGGTGCGAAGGAGTTGACTGCCAGCAGCCATTGCAACAACCTTGCGCTCTTCATTCACCTTCCAGTTGATGAAGGCCTCTACATCGGGATGGTCCACATTGAGAACAACCATCTTGGCTGCTCTGCGGGTGGTTCCTCCAGACTTCACTCCTCCGGCTCCGACGTCTCCCACCTTCAACCAAGACATGAGACCTGAGCTCTTTCCGCCGCCACTCAAAGGTTCTCCATATCCACGCAGGGCAGAGAAGTTGGATCCTGTTCCGGAGCCATACTTGAACAAGCGAGCCTCGCGATGGAACAGGTCGAAGATTCCTCCAGGATTGACGAGGTCGTCTTTCACTCCCTGAATGAAGCAGGCATGAGGCTGAGGACGCTTGTACGCAGAATCGCTCACGGTCAACTCTTTGGTGCCGTCGTCGACATAGTAGTGACCCTGTGGATCTCCCTCAATTCCGTATGCCCAGTACAAGCCGGTATTGAACCACTGAGGGGAATTGGGAGCAACGTACTGCATCACCACCATGTAGAGCATCTCGTCGTAGTAGGCTTGGGCGTCTTTCTCTGAAGAGAAGTATCCGTATTCCTCTCCCCACCCAGTCCAGCAACCCACGATTCGATGAGCAGTCTGTCTCACATCAGTTTCGTAAGTGATTCCATCCGGATGGTCCAACTTGGAAGCCCACTCGGTGGAGTACTTGCTGTTGTAGAGGGAGTTGGGGTGGTTGTGATTCACTCCTTGCCGGCGGAAATACTTCTGGGCAAGGATATCCAAGGCAGTCTGAGACCAGGATTCTGGCACGATGACATTGTCGTTCTCAAAAACCACAGAATTGTCTGGTCTCACGATGTTGGAGCATCTCCGTATGAAGCTGATGCCCTCTAAAGGCGACTGTCCGGCCTTGGTGAAAATTCGCTTTACCTTCATGCTATTGTGTCCTTGGGTATGGGGGATTTCGAGGGTCAGAAATCGTACGTGATGATTCAATACTCAGCCTATGAAAGATTGGTTACAAGTTACCGATTACCAAGATGGTTACTCACTCGGGTGCGTATTTCTTCATGCGGCGAAAGCATCGCCAAACGCTGGTCTCACTGGTAGGATGGATAAGTATGTCAACTCCACGAAAGCAGTACATTGCTATCAAGAACTGGGACAAGTACCAGTGTGACAGCAAAGGACAAGTCAGAAATACTCCCAGCCCTTGGATCAAGGATTACACCGACAAGGAATCTGACTACGAATACACGCAGCTGAGTTATTCTCAGAGATACGTCTATGATGCCCTGCGAAGATTGCGTGGTAAGACTGGTAAAAATCCGCCGCATGATATCAAATACCTGGCTCACCAGTTGTCCTCAAAAAAGGGAGATCGCGAAAATCTCAATCCTACAATCAAGGTGTTGTGGGACCTCGGACTCGTGTTCATCATGTACTCGGAAACGGGTGATGAAACAATCTTAGATGACATTGTGCCGGAAGAAGAAATTCAGTTCGGCCCACAGTTAGCCCATAGTGCGCCCATAGTGCGCCCACAGTTAGCCCATAGTGCGCCCATAGTGCGCCCACAGTTAGCCCATAGTCGGCCCACGACCCTCGAGGTAACTACCATAGAACCAGTTCTGATCGGTGCAGAAGAGAAAGAGAAAGAAGAAGAGGAAGAGGAAGAGAATCACTCCTCAAAACTCAATTCTTCCACTTCTCCAGTTGATTCTCTCGTTTTATCCTCTTCTTTGTCCAGTGAGAGTGGAGTTTTGTCTCCGGTTGTGTTTGGCGTCGGTCCTTGTCCTCCGGACTTCGATTTTGGCGCGTACAAGATCCCTATGGATTCCCGCAATTTGCCTCATCCTAGTTTCTGGAATCCTCTTCCGGCTGATTGGAAAGACGGATACCGCGTTTGGAAGGATGACGAAGCCAAGAAAGCCAGAGCCAAGTCAAGGCCTCCAGTTGCTAAGGTTGAGGGCAAGAAGACTTCCGAGTATCAAGCAACTCAGGGGGATTTTGATCCTGCTACATACGCCAAGAAGATCGGCAAGTATTCTGCGGAGTTTGTTCATGACCTCTGCAAATGGGAGTGGGATCTTAACGAGGATCATGATCACTACTGGTGCTGGATTGTAACTGAAGAGGATCTCATCAAGCAGTTTGACAAGATCATCAAGCACAAGCAGGAGCAAGAGAAGAAGTCTCAATACCAGAAGAAGGATCCCAAGAAGAAGTTCCACCAAACTCTGAAAGGAAACATCAATGACTATAACATCCACTGAGCAACTCGAGCTTAGGAAAGTCGAGAAACGTCGCATAGTGACGGATATTCTGACGAAGATTCCTGAACGACATCGGGGTGTATCGTTCAATTCCATCATACCTAAACATCCGAAGATCAAGGTCTCTGATGAACGGTGGTCAGAAGTTGTCAAATTGGTCAATGACTGGACCAGTGGTCCCACAATTGACAAGGGAGTGATCCTATTTGGGCCTCCGGCAACAGGTAAGACCACTCTACTGGCTGCTATCTTCCTGAGAATTGCTGTCAAACAGGCTTTGTTCAGAGTCGATCACACGGGTCACGGATATAGTCCGTACTGGGTTGATATCGGCCATTGGTCTGAACAGATGGCAAATTGGAGTAATCCTCCTGCTCTCAATCTTGACTACATGAACACTCTATCGCTCCCGGTTCATCTCTTTCTTGATGAGTTCGACAAGGTAACCGACAATCCTCCTCGTAGACAAGAGTGCCTGAACACTTTTGTTCGGATTGCCTATGCCAAGACTTGTCCCATGTTTATTGCCACCAACCTGACGGTCGCAGAATATCTAGGCATGGATCTGTATGTAGGTCGCAGAATCACCGAAGATGGCGACAATCTGATGATTGACTTGTACAACACAGGACTGTGATAGTGAGTCCGAATTGACGGATCTCCCCACGAGGTATATGAACACAGTTGAAGTCAAGCTGCTCAAGTACAAATTCACATTCCGGCAACTTGCTTGGCGAGAGGAGCATGCCATCAAGTTCGAAGGCAAGGATGCTCGAAGAGTACTCCTGTCTTCGGCACTCCACGAGATCTCTGGTCTAGCAGTGACTTCCTACGAAGAAGCCTATCGAGTCATCGAGGCTCTCCCAGTTCCGATCCTGAATCGCGTCTTCGTGATGTACAAGGGTGGACTCCCCAATAACCGGGAATTCACCACGCTGAATCTCTACCAGGCTCCCTCGCCGCGCTCCTATCAAGAGCAACAGGCCCGGGAGGAGGCTGCCAAAACTCTCAAAGTGGAGTCCAAGTTAGACGAGGTCGAGGCTAACATCCTCAAAGAAGCTCGTGATGGCAAGGGAGGATTCAAGGGTGCTGTCAAGCTAGAGGAGAAGACCCTTGCCTAATAAGAGAATCACTTCTGGCGTCGAAGCGATGAAGCTCCTGAATGCAGGAGTCTTCCAGCAGGTTCCTCTTGAAATCGTGGACAAGGTCAAGACTCAGGTAAGTCGAGCTTGCGAGGAGATTCTAGAATGTGGCGCTCGAATTCGTCCTCTTCGAGTGAACGACAAGCAGATTGGATGGG
>Ga0181534_10001276_pt1 | contig 16540 bp, 14 predicted proteins | sample PEATcosm2014_Bin_37_FD_119758 | JGI IMG/M metagenome (GOLD analysis project Ga0181534, IMG submission 119758) | Peatland microbial communities from MTU Mesocosm Facility, Houghton, MI, USA - PEATcosm2014_Bin17_10_metaG | ecosystem: Environmental > Terrestrial > Soil > Wetlands > Peat | place... | reverse complement strand
GCCGCACCAGATGCCGCACCCCGGCATCGAGCGCGCTCAAATCGACGCCGGCGTGTCCGCTCTGTTCGGGGACACCGATACCGCCGCCGAGGTCCACGACGGTGACGTCCGGGAAGCGCTGCGCAAGGCCGGCGAGCACCGCCCCGGTCTCGGTCCAATTCGCGATGTCGAACACCCCGCTGCCGGTGTGCGCATGCAGGCCGACGACGCGTACCCCGGCGGCCTGCGTGAGGGCGAGCAATTCATCCGCATCGGCGAGCGGCACGCCGAACTTCGAGTTGACCCCCGCGGTGCGCACGTGATGGTGGTGTCCGCGACCGTAGCCGGGATCGATGCGCACGAAAATCTCGCGCCCGCGAAACACCTCGGGCCACATCTTGAGCGGGTAGAGATTGTCGACCGTGACCCGCACGCCGCGCTCGAAGCCGTATTCGTACTCGGCGCGCGGCGCGAAATTCGGCGTGAACAGCACCCGCCCGGGCGCGAGTTGCGGGATGCTGGCGAAGGCATGATCGAGTTCGCCGCGCGACACGCACTCGAGCGTGAGACCGGCCGCATGAATGCGTTCGAGGATGCGCGCATTCCAATTGGCCTTCATGGCGTAGGCCCAGCGGGTGACCGATGCAACGCGCTTCACCGCCTCGAGCGCCGCGTCCACGGTCGCGAGGTCGTACACGAAGGCGGCGGATTCACGTGCTGCGATGTCGAGCAGGCGCCGGCGCTTGTGCGGATCGTCCCACCAGTTGGGAGCCGCCGCGCCGGCCGGCTGCGGCGCGAACAGCTGCAGCCAGGTCGGCCCGAGCACCTGGTCGGAGCCGATGCTCTGGATGAGCCGCTCGTGCAGCTGCTGCACCAGCCGATCGCCCTGGGCTTCGTCGATCACGAAGGTGAAGTTCAGGTCGTTCGCGGCCTGGCTGACCAGATAGACCTTGTGGTCCTGGAACAGTTCGAAGGCCGAACCGAGTTCGTGCAGGATGCCGCGAATGTTGTGGCCGAGCAGACTCAACGAGGCGCAGGGGCCAAGCAGCTCGACGCGGCACAACTCGCCGAGCGCCGCGGACAACCGCGCGAGCGCCGCCGGATCCAGGGTATTGGCGGTCGGGTCGAGCGAGACGGTGACGTTGGTTTCCGAGGTGGAAATCAGGTCCACCGACATGCCCTGCTGCTTGAAGATGTTGAACGCGTCGGCGAGGAAGCCCACCTGATGCCACATCCCCGGGCTGTCCATCGAGACCAGGGTGATGCCCTTCTTGATGGCGATGGCCTTGACCTGCGCCGCGCTGCCGGCGACGTTCGCGGAGATGATCGTGCCTTCGAGCCCGGGTGCCTGCGTGGCATAGACGTGCAGCGGAATCTTGTATTGGCGCACCGGCAGCACGCAGCGCGGATGCAGCACCTTGGCGCCGTTGCTGGCGATTTCCTGGGCCTCATCGTAGTGCAGCGCGCGCAGCAGCCGCGCGGTGGGCACGGCACGCGGATTGGCGCTGAACATGCCCGGCACGTCGGTCCAGATTTCCAGGCGCGCCGCGGCGAGCTTGGCGGCGAAATAGGCGGCCGAGGTATCCGAGCCGCCGCGCCCCAACAGCACCGTATCGCCGAGTTCGTTCGCCGCGATGAAGCCCTGGGTGATCACCACCCGGTTGAGCGCGCGCCACTGCGCCTGCAGCGGCGGATCGGGTGCAAAATCACAGGTCGCGGACAACAGGCCCGCCTGCAGGTTCGCGCCGGGGCGATGTTCGGCGCGCAGCACCTGACGGGCGTCGACCCAGGTGGTCGCGACGCCCTGGGCGTTCAAGAAGGTGACGCCGAGCGAGGTGGCGAGCAGTTCGCCCATCGCCATGACGCGCGCCCGCATGCGGTCGCTGACCTCCCGGCTCGCGCCGACCTCGGCCGCCAGGCGCCACAGCTGCGCCATCAACTCCTCGAAGCCCTCCTCGGGAATGATGGCGAGTTCCCGCGCGAGTTCGCGGTGCACCGTCTCGATCCGCTCGAGCACGGCCGTGTGGGTGCCGGCCGCGGCGGCCGCCAGCAGCGATTCGAGCCGATCGGTGATGCCGGAGAGCGCCGAATGGACCACGACCGGGCGCAAGCCCGCGCCGATCCGCTCCTTGAGGACTCCAACGATGTTGTGCCAGTTCGCGGCCGAGGACACGCTCGTGCCGCCGAACTTCAGCACGACCCAAGGTTGGCTGGCTTCAAACACGGGTGTCAGCGGCGAGACAAGGGATCAATCGTCTTCAAAAATGTCGCGCAGCTCTTTTTCCAACTGCCGCTCGGCCAGAACATCTTCGACGCGGCTCCACGCCGCCTTGCCGCGCTTGCCCACCGCCACGGCCTTGGGCCGACGCTCCGCCCGCTCGAGCAAAGGATCGAATTCATGGGATTCTTCGGCTTCGCCAAGAAACTCATCGTCGATATCGAAATGTTCGTCTTCGCGTTCGCTCATTTTTCGAGAAAAGCCCCTAAGAATCAATGGGATCGAATCAGCTCGCGTTTTGTGAAGCTGCGCACTATAGCGGATTTTGCATCGCATTCAACTAGCACGATGATATTTGGTATGCAACCCGGTAAATCTTATGGGGGCGCGCCGCCAAGATTTCGAGTGGGCTTCACACATACCATTTAATTCAACTAGTTACCCTGTGTTGTTCAGGTCCTTTATGCGATTGTCCACATCGCGGACGTGAGCATCAGGTGCCGGTTCGGGCATCGTCGCCGCGCGCATCGCCCCGCGCCGGGAGCGCACCCTGCGCGATGGCCCGATTCACCGCGGACAGGATGGCGAGCAGCGAGGCGGTGATGATGTTGGGGTGCATGCCGGCCCCGAACAGGGTGCGGCGCGAGCGGGTGGTGATCTCGATATAAGAGACCGCGTTGGCCGCACTGCCCTTGCCGCGGGAGTGTTCTTCATAGGACAGCACGTCGAACGGCAGGCCCACCGCCGCGACCATCGCGTCGATCGGACCCGAGCCCTGACCGAGCCAGGTCTCGGGTCGGCCGTCGCGCTCGATCTGCAGCGACAAGCGCTCCGTGTCGGCCCCGTCGGTGGAGGCCGCCAACTGATGCGAGCGGTAGACGAACGGCGCCCTCGGGATCAGATATTCGCGGTTGAACAAGTCCCACAATTCTTGGGAAGTCAGCTCCTTACCCGTGATATCTGCAGCGGCTTGCACGACCTGGCTGAACTCGATCTGCAGGCGCCGCGGCATGACCAGTTGGTAGTCCCGCTCCAGGAGGTACGCGACACCGCCCTTGCCGGACTGGCTGTTGACCCGAATGATGGAGTCATACGAGCGGCCGAGGTCCGTCGGATCGATGGGCAGGTAGGGCACGTCCCAGAGCTCATGCGAGGCGCGGGCCGCCAAGCCCTTCTTGATCGCATCCTGGTGCGATCCGGAAAACGCCGTGAACACCAAATCGCCCACATAGGGATGGCGCGGGTGAATGGGCAGCTGATTGCACGCCTCGGCACAGCGCGCCGCCTCGTTGATGTTGGAGAAATCCAATTGAGGATCAATGCCTTGCGTGTAAAGGTTAAGAGCAAGTGTCACGATGTCCACGTTGCCGGTACGCTCGCCATTACCGAACAAGGTGCCCTCCACCCGATCGGCGCCCGCCATCAGCGCGAGCTCCGCGGCGGCCACGGCCGTGCCGCGATCGTTGTGAGGATGCAGGCTCACGATGACACAGTCGCGCTTGGCGACATGCCGCGAAAACCACTCGATCTGATCCGCGTACACGTTGGGCGTCGCCATCTCGACCGTGGAGGGCAGGTTGAGAATCACCTTGCGCGCGGGGGTGGGCTCCCAGACGGCATTGACCGCATCGCATACCTCCACCGCAAACTCGAGCTCGGTGCCGGTGAAACTTTCGGGGCTGTATTGGAACACCCATTCGCTGTCCGGATGGCGCTCGGCATGGCGGCGCACCTCGGCGGCGCCGCGCACCGCGATATCCACGATGCCGGCGCGATCCAGCTTGAAGACCACCCGCCGCTGCGCCACCGAGGTCGAGTTGTACACGTGCACGATGGCGCGCTTGACGCCCTTGAGCGCCTCGTAAGTGCGCGCGATCAACTCCGGCCGTGCCTGCGTCAGCACCTGGATGGTGACATCGTCCGGGATCAGGCCCTGGTCGATGATCTCGCGCACGAAATCGTAATCGGTCTGGGAAGCGGCGGGAAAGCCAACCTCGATTTCCTTGAATCCGATCCGCAGCAGCAACTCGAACATGCGCCGCTTGCGCCCCGCATCCATGGGCTCGATCAGCGCCTGGTTGCCATCGCGCAGATCGACGCTGCACCAGGTCGGCGGTGCGGTGATGACCGCGCTGGGCCAGGTCCTGGCGGAAAGATCGACGGGCGAGAAGGCACGATACTTGGTCGAGGGATTACGCAACATGATGTTCTTCCATTCGGGCGATGCTAAAGCTCCCGCCGGCCGGGAGGATTCTTCGAGTGTTTGCGGTCTTGTCAGCGCCGACCGATAGCGCGTGGGGAGTTGCGCCTAGCGGCGCAGCAGCAGCAGCGCAAGCAAGTGCAGCCGCAGCTCGGGGCGCGGATCGGCGACGGATTGGCATACCGATGGGAACATATGCGGGCGAATCTAGCATTGCTCGCGGTACCGGTGCAATAGAGGGGCCCCGGCGTAAACTGGTACGGCCCTATGCCGGAAAATCAGACCCCACCGCTCGCGGACTACAACCTGCTGACCAGCGACTCGGCCCTGCAGGAGGCGGTGCGGCGCGAGGGCGCCGCCGGCCACATCGCGGATCTCACCCGCGCCGGGGCGGCCTTGGGGACGAGCGCGAGCTTCGATGACGGTCGCCTGGCCAATCGGCATCCGCCGGTGCTGCAGACCTTCAACGTGCAGGGCGAGCGCGTCGATCGGATCGAATTTCATCCGGCCTGGCACGCCCTGATGCACGGGATTACCGCGCGCGGCTATCACAGCGCACCGTGGGCGCTCGAGGACGGCTGCGCCGTGCCGGGCGCCCACACCGCACGCGCCGCCGGCTATCTGATGCAGGCACAGGTCGAAAGCGGCACGTTGTGCCCGACCACCATGACCTACGGGGCGATCGCCGCCCTGCGTCGCGATGCCTGGCTGGCCCGCGAATGGGTGCCGCGGCTGCTCAGCCGCGCCTACGATCCGCGCGACCTGCCGCTCGAACACAAGCACGGCGGCCTCATCGGCATGGGCATGACCGAAAAGCAGGGCGGCTCCGACGTGCGCTCGAACACGACGCGCGCGGTGCGCAGTGCCGACGGGGCGTACCGCATCACCGGCCACAAATGGTTTTTCTCGGCCCCCCAGTGCGACGCCCATCTGGTGCTGGCACAGTCCCCCGGGGGCCTGTCGTGTTTTTTCATGCCGCGGCGGCTGCCGGACGGCAGCCGCAACGGTATTTTCCTGCAGCGCTTGAAGGACAAGCTCGGCAATCGCTCCAATGCCTCATCGGAGGTCGAGTTCATCGAAGCCTGGGGACACCTGCTGGGCGAAGAGGGCCGCGGCGTCCCCACCATTTTGGAGATGGGCACCTACACCCGGCTCGACTGCGTCGTCGGCACGGCCGGCATGATGCGCCAGGCGGTGGTGCAAGCCCTGCATCACGCGCATCACCGCAAGACCTTCGGCACCGCGCTGCTCAAGCAGCCCTTGATGCGCCAGGTGCTCGCCGATCTGGTGTTGGAATCGGAGGCCGCCACCGCGCTCGCGCTGCGTCTGGCACGGGCTTTCGACGGCGAGTCACCGCTCGACCTCGCCCTGCGCCGCGCGCTCACCCCGGCGGCCAAATTCTGGGTGTGCAAGCGCGGCTGCGAGTTGGCGGCCGAAGCCATGGAAGTGCTCGGCGGCAATGGGTACACCGAGGAGCTCACACTCGCCCGCATCCTGCGCGAGATGCCGGTCAACTCGATCTGGGAGGGCTCGGGCAACATCATGTGTCTGGACGTGCTGCGCGCCTTCGCCAAGTCCGCCGACATCGGCGCCCTGGTGCTGCACGAACTCGGCGCGGCGCGCGGACGGCACCGGGATTTCGACGCGGCATTCGAGCGCTTCGCCGCCGTGCTCGGCGCGCCGTTGCCGGGCGAGGCGCAGGCGCGCGGCTTCGCCCAGGCGTTCGTCACCATGATGCAGGCCGCCCTGCTGCTTGGCGCGGCGGCGGGGGGCGCCGCGGGGGCGGGGGCGGGGGCGCCCGACGCGGTGGCGGAGGCATTTTGCGCGACGCGCCTCGGTGACGCGCGCTGGGGCGCGGTGTACGGCGCGGGCGGTGCCGGCATCGATACCGAGGCCCTGCTCACCCGCGCCTGGCGCGAGTGATTCACCCGGCGCCGTAGGCGCGGCTCTTCCAGCGCGCGCCCGTGCCGCGCCAGTGGTTCACGGCGGACCCGACGGTCGCCGCCATGTAGAAGAGCGCGATCAGCGGCAGCGCGAGCGCCCACGCGCGGCCGCGCCGATAACTGCGCAGGGTCGGCAGATAGCTCGCCGCGGCGAGTGTGAACGCGGCAAGACCCATCGCCCGCTCGGCCGGGTGCCCAGCGGCCATGGCCCAGACCGGCACGAGCCACACCAGCGCGAGCGCCAGCACGGTGAGCACGAGCCATGCGCCTGAATAGCGCAATTGGGTGAAGGCGGTGCGCGAAATCATACGCCACAGATCGCCGAAGCGCGGATAGGGACGGATCGAGGCGGCCAGCACGGAATGACCGAGGTACACCCCACCGCCCGGTTTGACCGCCCGCGCGAGCGCGACGTCGTCGATGAGCGCGCCCTTGATCGCCTCGATGCCACCGATGCGCTCGAGCGCCTCCCGGCGCAGCAAAATGGTGCCGCCGGCCGCCGCGGCGACGCGCGAGCGCGGGTCGTTCACCCGCGCGAACGGATAGAGCATCTGAAAGAAGTAGACGAACGCCGGGACCAGCGCCCGTTCGGCGAAGCTCTCGCAGTTCAGGTGCACCATCTCGCTCACCAGATCCACGCGCGCATCGAGCAGCCGCGCCACCAGCGCCGCAAGGTGCCGCGGATCGTGCGTGATGTCGGCATCGGTCAACAGCAGCAGCGGCGCGCTGCCCGCCGCGATGCCCTGCTGCACGGCCCAGAGTTTTCCCGACCAACCCGCCGGTTTGGGCTTGCCGCGAATGATCTCGAGCCGCGGCGCCGCGCCGGCGCACTGCGCCGTGCCATCGCTGGAGTCATCGTCGATGAGCAGGATGCGAAATTCGCCGGCGTAGTCCTGCGCCAGCAGCGAGGCGATCACCCGGCCGATGGTCGCGGCCTCGTCACGCGCCGGCACGATGATGTCCACCGTCGGCACCTGCGGGGGCACGGCGGGCGGCAGCCGCGGCCCGGCCGCCCAGAATTTGCCGTGGGCGAACACCAGATAAAGCCAGATGCACAGCGACAGCGCAATGAGGGCGGTCATACCGGACAATCCGCTAGAGCCAGCCGGCGACCTGGGTCTTGACGATCGCCGCGAGCAGATCCGCATGCCGATCATCGTCGTTGAGCGCGGGCACCATGCTCAGGCGCTCGCCGCCGAGCGCGAGAAACTGATCGCGATACTCGATGGCCACCTCCTCGAGCGTTTCGAGACAGTCGACGGCAAACGACGGCGAGACCACGGTGAGCGAACGCTCGCCGCGCGCGGCCAGCGCGATCAACGTGTCCGCGGTGTACGGCTGCAGCCACACCACCCGGCCGAAGCGCGACTGATAGCAGTGCGAGAACTCGTCCGCTTTGAGGCCGAGGCGCGCGGCCACCAACCGCGTGGTCGTCTCGGACTGCGCCTGGTACGGATCCCCGTCCTTCACGTACTGCGCCGGGATACCGTGGTAGGAGAGCAGCAGATGCGAGCGGCCGCCCGCCTTCTCCCAATGGTCGAGAACGCGCTCCGTCAGTGCCTCGATATAGCCCGGGTCGTCGTGGTAATCATTGACGAACCGCACCTCGGGCAGCCAACGCCAGCGCTGCAATGCCTGGGTGGTCCGGTCGAACACCGACCCCGTGGTCGAACCGCAGTACTGCGGGTACAGCGGCAGCACCAACAATCGATCGACCCCCTGCCCGGCCAACGCCTCGATGCCGCTCGCAATGCTCGGATTGCCGTAGGTCATGGCCAGTTGCACCCGCACCCCATCACCCCATTGCGAGCGCAGCCGCGCACCGAGTTTGTCGGTGAGCCGCTGCGAGTACACGGCGAGCGGCGAACCGTTTTCGGTCCAGATCCTGCGATAGTTGCGCACCGTGCGCAGCGGCCGCAGCGGCAGCACCAATCCATAAAGAAGTGGCAGCCAGATCAGCCGCGAGGTTTCGATCACCCGCCGGTCGGAGAGAAATTCGCGCAAATAGCGCTGCACGGCGCCATACGTGGGCGCATCGGGCGTACCCAGATTGACGGCCAACACACCGAGCCGGCCGGGGGTCGCCGCCGCTGGCGTCGCCGCTTGCGCCGGCGCGCGGTAATAGGGCATGGAACAGATCCTAAAGGGTGGGAAGCCGGCACAGTATACTGGCTGCGCATGAGACCCCGCATCGTCCTGAAAAATTGACCAGCATGCCGTGGTTGAGTCCCGGTGAAAGCGAAGCGCTCGGCTTGAGCTTGAGCGTCGCCGCACGCAGCTTAGGGTTCAGTCTGGCGCCGGCCATCCTGTTCGCCTTCATATTGACGCGCCGGCGGTTCTGGGGGCGCACGCTGCTCGATGCGATGGTGCACCTGCCGCTGGTGCTGCCGCCCGTGGCAATCGGCTACGTGCTGCTGGTGCTGTTCGGCACGCGCGGTCCCATGGGCGCGTGGCTCGAGCGCTGCTGCGGCATCGAACTCATCTTCACGCGCAATGGCGCCGCGCTCGCCACCGCCGTGATGACCTTCCCGCTGATGGTGCGTGCGATCCGCATTTCCCTGGAGAACGTCGATCGCGGGCTCGAGGAGGCGGCGCGCACGCTCGGCGCCGGCGCGTTCGACCGGTTCGTCACCATCAGCCTGCCCTTGATGCTGCCCGGTGTGCTCGCCGGATCGATCACGGCATTTTCCGCAGCGCTCGGCGAGTTCGGAGCGGTCATCACCTTCGTGTCGAACATTCCCGGTGAAACGCGCACCCTGCCCCTCGCCCTGTATTCGGCTTTGCAGGAGCCGGGCGGGGAGTACGCGGCCGCGCGACTCGCGATTCTGTCCCTGGCCTTGGGGTTGGGCGGCCTGCTGCTGTCCGAATGGTTCGCGCGGCGTATCCGGCTTCTGGTGGGTCGCTGATGCTCGAAGTCGCGGTGAGCAAACGGCTGGGGAGTTTCGCCCTGGATGTGCGCTTCGCACTGCCGAGCGCGGGCGTGGTCGCCCTGTTCGGACCGTCGGGGTGCGGAAAGTCCACGGTGATCAATCTGATCGCCGGCCTCCTCGGCGCGGATGCGGGACGGATCGTGCTCGACGGCAGCGTGCTGCTCGACTCGCAAGCCGCCATCGCGGTCGCGGCCGAGCGGCGCCGGATCGGGTACGTTTTCCAGGACTCGAGGCTGTTCCCCCATCTGAGCGTGGCCGCAAACTTGCACTATGCATTGGCGCGCGCGGTCGGCCCGCACTTCGTCAGCCTCGAGGAGGTGGTGCGGCTGCTCGATCTCGAAGCGCTCATGCCACGGCGCACGCGTCAGCTCTCCGGCGGCGAGCGGCAACGGGTTGCCATCGGCCGGGCGCTGCTGTCGCAGCCGCGCCTGCTGCTGCTCGATGAACCCCTGGCCTCCCTCGACCGGCAACGGCGCGAAGAAGTGCTGCCCTATCTGGAGTCGCTGCGCGACCGGCTGGCCATTCCCATGGTGTACGTGAGCCACCGATTCGAGGAAATCCTGCGCCTGGCGACCCATATCGTGCTGATGAGTGCCGGCAGCGTGACCGCCCAGGGCAGCATGGCGCAGATCAGTCTCGATCGGCGCCTGCGCGCGCTCATCGGGCCCGACGCCGTGGGCGCCATCATCGATGGTCAGATCGTGGGGCCGGAGACCGCGAGCGGGTTGACGCGCGTGCGCGTCGGGGGCGGTGAGCTGAAAATCCCGGGCGCCGCGCCGCCGCCGGGCACCGCGCTGCGCCTGCAGCTGCTCGCGCGGGACGTCATCGTCTCGACGCAGCCGCCGCGCGACTTGAGCGTGCGCAACAGCCTGGCGGGCCGCGTCACCTCGGTGTGCGACGAAGATGCGAATTCGGATCTGATCATGATCGACATCGGCGGCGCCGAAATCATGGCCCAGGTCACCAAGGCGGCGACCCGCGAGCTCGCGCTGCGGGCCGGTCTGCCCGTGTGGGCATTGATCAAGTCGGTGTCGCTGCGCAGCCGCGTGTTCCCGCGGCCCGCGCTGACTTAGCGGCCCCCCCTCACTTAAGTGACCGGGGTCCCGAGATGCATGATCGCCACGATGTGATCCTGCGGCCGGAGGCCGACGACGGCCTTGACCCCCGCATCGTAGGCGGCGGCCCCGGTCTTCCACATCACGCCATAGCCCAGATCATGGGCGGCGAGGAACAGGTTTTGGGCGGCGGCGCCCACCGCGACGATTTGCTCGATCTGCGGCACCTTGGGATTCTCGTGCACCGTGCAGCCGACGATCACGATGGTCGGGGAGCGCAGGATTTTCGCGCGCTCCGCCGCCATCTGCTCCTCGGTGAACGCCGGCAGGCGCGCGCGCTTGGCCGCGGCGGCCGCGGCGGCAAACCGCTCGCGCAAACCCGGATCGAGGACCTGCAGATGCCACGGCCGCATCCGGCCATGATCCGGCGCGCGCCGCGCCGCTTCGAGGATCCGCTCCAGCTCCTGCGTGGAGGGACCGGGTTCGGTCAGGCGCCCGGCCGAGCGGCGTGTATCGATGGCGGCGAAAAGTTCCATTTCAATCCTTCGTGAAGTTCGCGAGAATTTTCAAGATGTCACGCCATTTCGGCTATGCTTTACCCCCAATTATACCCACGGTCCCCAAGGAGCCTTCATGAACCGTATTGCTTTGGCGTCACTGGCTGCAATGGTAAGCGCGGCGGCATTCGCAGCGCCCGTCACCTACATCCTCGATCCGCACCACACCTATCCGAGCTTTGCGGCGGATCACATGGGCGGCCTTTCCGTATGGCGCGGCAAGTTCACCGACACCTCGGGCAAGGTGGTTTACGACAAGGACGCGAAGTCCGGCTCGATCGACGTGACCGTCAACATGAATTCCATCGATTTCGGCTTCGCCAAGCTCGACGAACATGCCAAGTCGCCGGAATTGTTCGATGTGGCGAAATATCCGACCGCGACGTTCACCGGGCAGTTCACCCAGTTCAACGGCGCGACTCCGACCGAAGCGCAGGGAACATTGACCCTGCACGGCGTCACCAAGCCGCTCACGCTCAAGATCAATTCATTCATGTGCAAACCGAATCCGATGACGAAAAAGGAAGTGTGCGGCGCGGACGCTTCGGCCTCGTTCAACCGCAGCGATTTCGGCGTCACCTACGGCGATGCATACGGATTCAAGATGTGGGTCAAGCTCGACATCCAGGTCGAGGGCAGTCCCGCAGGCTAAACACAGCGGCGGATTGAGTGGATCGGCCGAGCCGCGCGGCCCGGCCTGCGCGGCTCGGCCTGCGCGGCCCGGCCGATCCCTAGTGTTTGTTGAGCAGCATCCAGGCCATCACGCTCCACACGGCGATGCCGGCCCAGATCCACGCCCAGGCGCCCGGCGCCGGTCCGGCGTAGTCGTCCTCGATTTCCCATTTCCAATTTTTCATGACCGCGCACCTTGCGTGAAGCGTTGAGGCTTGGCGGCCATTAGCGGACCTTTGGCCGCCACGCGCGGTGCACTGATTCACAGAACCGCGGCGGCCCGCTGCGCCGGGCGCCAATACCGGGATGGGCTTGGCAATGTGGCGCGCCGGGCCGCCCGCCATTATGTCGCCTCGTCCTCGATCCCGTGGCGCAGCTTCAAATCGTAGTACGTGGCCAGCAAGGCGCACGGGTACAGCGGGAGCGTGAGCACGGTCGTGATCACGCCGGCGGCTTCGACCATGAAGATCCCGGTTGCCGGACTCCATTTCAGAACCGCGGTGAGCACTGCGCCGAGGAAGGCGCCGAGCAAACTCACCACCAGCACGATGGAAATCATCGTGCCGGTGATGCTCGACGCACGCCACCAATGGCCTTTGATGAGCCGGCGGCTGATGGCGAACGCCGCACGCACGTCCGAGTTACCTGCAATGATGGGGATCAACACCAGCTGAAAGATGCCGATCCAATAAAGCCCCGGCACCACGAACAGGATCAGGCCGGCTCCGGCCAGCAGGGATAACAAGATGCCCGCACCCAGCGACCGGGGCAGCCGCGCCGCCCCGACGCCCAAGGCGGCGCCGATCGAAATTTCGCGTCCGATGGCAGCCGCGTTGAGGGCGCTGATCAGCGCGTTGTAGAAGATGATGTACACCAGAAGCTCGAGAATGCAGGTCAGCCAAAAGCTGCCGGACTTGAACAGCGCCAGGGCCGCCTGGGGATCCAACTCGCCATCCGGGCGCAGCCTCGCATCCCACAGCAGCGAGGGAACCGACATGACCAACCCCGCCGCGAGCGCCAGCGGCCAGACCTGCGCGAACGTGCTGCGATAAAGACGAATGGAATCATCGAGCACACCGCCGATGGTGCGGGGTGCCGAAGGGCGGTTGTACATCGAATCCTCCTCTGACGCGTGGCAAAATGGCCCCATGTCCGTCCGGCTCGAAGTCTACATACAACCGCGCGCCTCGAAATCGGAACTCGCCGGGTTGCACGATGGCGTGATCAAGATTCGAATCGCCGCCCCCGCGGTCGAAAACGCCGCCAACCGCGCGCTTGCCGAGTTCATCGCCCACGAGCTGGGGCTGGCCAAACGCGCCGTACGCGTCGTCGCGGGACTCACCAGCCGGCGAAAAATCCTGGAAATCGACGGTGCGAGCGCGGCGCTCATCGCCGCGACGCTCGGCACCGCTCCTTAGCAGCCCGCAGGGAAAGCCTTAATTCCCACAAGCGCGCTCAACCTTGATAATCTGCGCGGCCATGGCCGGTCGCCGCACCCGAATCAAGAACGTCTTTGCCGAGAACCACTTGTTTGCGGTTCGCAGCATCGTCGCGGGCGTCATGGCGGGCGTGCTGCTGCTGGCCGTCGCCGGGCGGCTGTTCTATCTGCAGGTGCTGCGCCACGAGTACTACTCGACCCTTTCGCAGGGTAATCGGATTCGCACCGAGCCGATTCCCCCGAGCCGCGGACTGATCCTGGACCGCAATGGCGTGGTGCTCGCCGACAATCTACCGGCCTTTCAAATCGAATTGGTGCGCGAACTCGTGGGGGATACCAAGGCCCTGGACGCGACCTTGAGTTCACTGGTGAAAATCGGACTGTTGCGTCCCGAGGAAATCAACAACATCCGGCGCACCGTGCTCCTTCACAAGGTGTACGAGAGCGTTCCCATCAAACTGAAGTTGACCGACGAGGAGATGGCCCTCTTTGCCGTGCACCGCTTCCAGTTCTCGGGCGTGGACATTCGCACGCGCCTCGCGCGCCACTACCCGCTCGGCGAGACCGCCGTTCATGCCATCGGTTACGTCAGCGCCATCAACGAGCAGGACCTGAAACAAATCGACAGCGACGCGTATGCCGGCACCAGCCTCATCGGCAAGCTGGGCGTGGAAGCCGCGTACGAACAACAACTTCACGGCAAGCGCGGTTCGCGCGAACTGCTGGTCAACGCCGCCGGCCGGCCGGTGGACAAGCAGGGCGACTACGCGCCGCACCTTGAAGTGCATTCTCCGATCGCCGGCGACGATGTGATCCTCGGGCTCGACATCCGGGTGCAAAAAGTGGCCGAAACGGCGCTGGCCGGCAAGCGTGGCTCGGTGGTCGCCATCGACCCCAAGACCGGAGATGTCATCGTGCTCGCCAGCATGCCCGGATTTGACCCCAACGGTTTCGTGCGTGGATTGTCGACCGCGGAGTTCACGGCGCTGCGGGATGATCCCAACATCCCCTTGTTGAACCGGGCCCTGCGCGGCACCTACGCACCGGGCTCCACCGTCAAGCCGTTGTATGCGTTGGCCGCGCAAAAATATGGCGTACTGACACCGGAACAACCTGAATTCTGCAACGGCGTATTCACTTTGCCCGGCAGCATTCATCAGTACCGCGAGCATGAGAGGCACGGCTATATGACCATGCGCCGGGCCATCGCCGAATCCTGCGACGTGTACTTCTATCGGCTCGCCAACCACATGGGAATCGAACGGATGGCGGCATTCATGACGATTTTCGGTTATGGCACGCCGACCGGCATCGACATCCCGGGCGAGAAGGCGGGGCTCTACGCCTCGCCGGAATGGAAACGCCGCGCTTTCAAACAGGCGGGCGATCAGGTCTGGTTTGCCGGAGAAACCGTCAGCATGGGCATCGGCCAGGGCGCAATCACGGTCACGCCCTTGCAGCAGGCGCATTTCACCTCGGAAATTGCCGAACGGGGTCAGGTCATCGCAGTTCCGCGTCTGGTCTCGGGCATTCGCGCCGCGGGATCGACCACCATCGTCCCCCGCGACCCGCGACTGCTGCCGCCCCTGAACATTGGCACACCGGAGCAGTGGGACGTTGTGCAGGAGGGCATGCAGCAGGCCGTGTCGACGCCGGGCGGCACCGCCTACGCGTCCGGGATCGGTGCGCGCTACAAATGGGCCGGCAAGACGGGCACGGCCCAGGTGGTCGCCATCAAACAGAACGAAAACGTTCACGCCAAGATCACGGATGAACACAGGCGCGATCATTCCTGGTTCATCGCCTATGCGCCGGCGGATGACCCCAAGATTGCCGTTGCGGTATTGGTGGAAAACGGCGGCTTCGGCGCGTCGGCCGCGGCACCCATCGCCCGCAAGGTGCTCGATGCCTATCTGCTGCCGGACGCACCGCCGGCCGAGAAGAAGGTGAGCGTCAACTGATGCGCCGCGCCGCAGACCACCCGCCGCGTCTCTCGGCCCGGGAAGTGCGCGCGATGCTGCCCCGGGTGTTTGGCGCCCTCAAAGAGGCCGACGCCATCACGCTCGGCCATCTGCATCGCGTCAAGATCAACCACAAGGCCGACGGCAGCGAGGTCACCGTCGCCGACAAGGCGGCGGAGCGCCTGTTGCGCCGTCATATCGGCGCCGCCTGGCCGCACGATGCCGTGCTCGGCGAGGAGTACGGCGGCACGCTCACCCGGTCGGGCCGATGCTGGCTCGTCGACCCGATCGACGGCACGGCCTCCTACGTGCTCGGATTGCCGCTGTTCGGCACGCTCGTGTCGCTGCTGATCGACGGCGAACCGGTGTTCGGCTGCATTCATCTGTCGGCGCTCAAGGAGACGACCTACGCGGCCCGCGGGTTTGGCTGCTGGCTCACGCGCGACGGCGCACGCCCCCGGCGGGTGCGCGTCGGCGCGGCCACGCCGCTCTCCCGGGCGCAGGTCGGCCTCACCAGCGTGAAGGAGACCGATCTCGCCCACCGCCCCGGCCGCTGGCAGATTTCGCGGTTGGCGCGCGCGGCCGGCCGGCTGCGCCTGGTGGGTGATTGCGTGCAATACGCCCTGCTCTGTCGCGGCGCACTCGACGCGGGCATCGATACGCTGCTCAAACCGTGGGACATCGGCGCAATCGCGCCCTGTGTGCTCGAGGCCGGCGGCTCGGTGAGCAGCCTCGACGGTCAGACCGCCCGCATCGTCGAGCACAGCTCGATGGTGGCGGCGAGTTCGGCGGGACTGCGCCGGGCGATCTGCGCGCGCGTCGGCGGCACCCCAGGCCGCCCCGCTCACTAGACGGCGGCGATCGCCGCCGGGGCGGGCACCGGACGGGTGCCGTTGAGCTTGATGTTCAAACGCAGCTCATTGGCCGAGTCGGCATGCCGGATGGCCTCGTCGTAGGCAATTTGTCCGTCGTTGTACAGCTCGAACAGCGACCAATCGAAGGTGCGCATGCCGAGCTCGCGCGACTTCGACATGATCGACTTGATCTCGTGGAACTCCCCCTTGAGAATTTTCTCCGCGATGATGGGGGTATTGATCAGGATTTCCATGGCGGCGCGCCGGCCCTTGCCGTCGGCCGTGCGGATCAGGCGCTGCGAGACGATCGAGCGCAGGTTGCTCGACAAATCCATCAACAATTGATTGCGGCGCTCCTCGGAGAAGAAATTGATGATGCGGTCGATGGCCTGATTGGCGCTGTTCGCGTGCAGCGTACCCAGGCACAGATGACCGGTCTCGGCGAAGGCGATGGCATGCTCCATGGTCTCGGCATCGCGGATTTCGCCGATCAGGATCACATCAGGCGCCTGGCGCAGCGTATTTTTGAGCGCATGGTGCCACGAGTGGGTATCGATCCCGACCTCCCGGTGGGTGATGAGCGACTGCTGCGATTGATGCACAAATTCCACCGGATCCTCAACGGTGATGATGTGGCCGGCCGAGGAGCGATTGCGGTGATCGATCATGGCCGCGAGCGACGTCGATTTGCCCGAGCCGGTGGCCCCCACGACCAGCACCAGGCCGCGCTTGG
>Ga0181534_10001269_pt1 | contig 16593 bp, 17 predicted proteins | sample PEATcosm2014_Bin_37_FD_119758 | JGI IMG/M metagenome (GOLD analysis project Ga0181534, IMG submission 119758) | Peatland microbial communities from MTU Mesocosm Facility, Houghton, MI, USA - PEATcosm2014_Bin17_10_metaG | ecosystem: Environmental > Terrestrial > Soil > Wetlands > Peat | place... | reverse complement strand
TCAGCAAGCTCTTCCGCACTGACAAAGCGATTGTTGAGAATCAAATGATCCGAGACACCAAGTTGTTCGGCGAGCGTTTGCAAGCTTTCGCGATATTGCTCACCTTCGCGCCGGCGAATATGCGGATGCGTGACGCCGGAGACAATGTAAACCACATTCGGCTGTCGTGCGAGAATTGCTGGCAGCGCTTGGATTACGTTCTCGATCCCTTTGTTTGGCGACAATAGCCCGAACGTCAACAGGACGGATTTACCTTCCGTGCCGAACTTGTCCTTGAAGTAGTTGGGATCCATGAAGGGTAGATCTGGAACCCCATGGGGAATTACATCGATCTTCTCGCTCGGGACCGCATAGACCTCGCGCAGCAGATCGGCCGCCAACTCGCTCATCACAACCAGTCGATCAGAGAGCCGCGCGATCTCCTCGAGTACCATCCTTTGATTCGCATCCGGCTCACGCAGCACTGTATGCAGAGTCGTAACCAGCGGCATCTTCAGCTTGCGGAGTAATGTGAGAATGTGGTGGCCCGCGCTTCCGCCGTAGATTCCGTATTCATGTTGCAGGCAGACCAGATCGTTGCCATTGAAGTTTAGAAAATCGGCTGCGCGCTCATAAGACGCAAGATCTTCCTGTTCCAACTCCAGGCGCACTTGCTTCGGGTAGTCGTAGCTCGCATCAAGATCGTTGACGGGGATCGCAAAAATGCGCCCTTCCCCAAATTCGGCTGTGAGCGCAGTACACAAATCGGTCGTAAAGGTCGCTATTCCGCACTCGCGCGGCAAATAGTTTCCCACAAACGCGATTCGCGTGGGCAAAGGGAGCTTGTGCGCTTTCATCGCAAGAAGCGACGCCGCTGCTGATTTTTCTGCCGTCTGATTTGTGATCATCTTCGATAATGACATGCTGCCACCTTGTGGAACTCAAAACCGGCCAAGCACGAGCAGAATGACAATGATCACGAGAACCAGTCCCGCTCCACCGCTCGGATAGTATCCCCAATTCCGGCTATGTGGCCAACGCGGCCACGCGCCAAAGAGTACCAAGAGAAGAATTACGATCAGTATGGTTCCAAGCATTTGCACCTATGCTTTCCTGATGTCATCCAGATAGTTTGAACATGCGCTGCGGCGTCGAATGAGACCGCAGCGCTTGACAACATTGCTAGAGCAAACTTCCGGTAGTTACGCTGGCAGGGCTGCCGATTGCATCGCCGGAAACAACAAGCTCCACCCTGCGATTCTCCTGCCTGCCCGCCGCATTGTCATTCGATGCCACAGGCGACGCATTTCCGAATCCCTTGGCCGTCACAGAGTTGTCAAGCACACCCTGTCCACCAAGTAGCTGCGCACCGCTCCCGCGCGATTCTCCGAGAGCGTCTGGTTCATGTCATCGCCACCTACATTGTCGGTATAGCCGCCAACCGCGATATTCAATCCGGGATAGGCGATAAGAATTCCTGCAACTTTTGCGAGTTTCTCGCGTGCGCCAGGCTTCAACGAGTACTGTCCGGTGTCGAACAGCACGTCTGACATGCTCACAATGAGTCCGCGCGCGCTATCGCGGGTTTGAAGAATCAGGTTCAGTTGCTCTGACAATCGCGCGCGCATGGCGGCTTTGTCGTTATTGGCCTGCTGTTCGCCCAACTGTGCATTCTGTGCTGTGATGCGAGCCTGTTCTGCGTCGGCCTGTGCGGCGGAGACGGCGGCTGCCGAGGTTGTTTGATTCGCTGCCATGTCAGCATGTGCTTGAATTGCGTCGGCTTGCGCCCTTGCAGCATTCGCTTGTGCGCTAGCGGCGTCTGCCTGAGCCTGGTTTTTCAGACGAGTGGCATCCTCTGCCTGAGCTTGCGAGTTTGCCTGCGCGTCGCTCGACGCTTTTCGATCATACGCTAAACGCTCCTCATCAATTTTCTTGACTGCAATTTCGCGCGCATCTTCGGCAGTCTGAACTGCGTCTCTGGAAACGGCTATCAAAGGCTTTATGTCAATATGCTTGCCTGTCGCGTCGGCATCGGCAGTGTTCATCAACTCAGCAGCGTGCTGATAGCTCGTGGCGGCATATCTCTCTGCTCCTTCGGATTTGGCGATCCGCAGAGCATTCCGCGCCTCGTAGAACTCCAATGGAAGGCCGGCGCCAAGCACAACGGGGTCGAACTGATAGCCAGTTGGAATATATCCGCCGCGCTCCATCAGTTCATACTTGGCATTTACTGCCTCGACGGTCCCTTTTGTGTCTGGGCGAACAACGTTCTCAAGAACAACAACGTTGCTCGGCTGCCGGACGGCGTAATACGGCTCCGCTGTCACTATCAAAGCAAATGCCTGGAGTTCGGTCGTTGCAGTCAACTTGCTCCGGTCATTGTCTCCGAGAAGCACTTCGCCAAGGTTCACAGCGCGACCCTCGGGAGAGATCGCCCAGAGGACGTACGTCAGGTACTCGTTGCCAAAGGCCGCAGGACTCTGCAGGTTTCGGAACTCCGCCTCAACTTCCATGGTGCCGCGCTTGCTGCGCACCTTGGCTTTCCCGTCTGCTGAAGGCAACAACGCAGTGCCGGCGAAATCGACATCCGAGGCTCCGCTGCGATGTTCATAATTCACTGCCTGAACTGAACGGCTGATCGTAATTACGCGATAGGTCGAAGCGGATCCTGTCGATTCCAGGACCATCGTCGCTTGCGGATTGGCTTGAGCTAGCGCGCTCAAGCTGAGGATACTTCCCATTGCTAACACGAATATATACTTCAAGATTCCTCCTGCCGGCAGATCTCAGCCGTATTGAGTTGAGCTTGCGTTGTGTCAGGAAACCATTGATCAATTCCTTAGCGGTTCCGGCATCAATGTCCGACGCGGAATTGCGAGAGATAGTCGTAGAGGCCGAATGCTCTTACCAGCCACACCACAACAACGATTACAACGACACCATTCAGAATTCCCTTAATCTGGCTCTGCATGGGAATGTATCGGTTTACGAGCCATAGAAGAACGCCTACTACGGCGAGCGCGAGTACAACGGTGATAAGCGGCACTGGGATTCTCCAATCATTTGTAAAAAATAGGTCTGCTGTTGACCACCTTGAAAATGCACTCAGAGGCCAAAGAGGGGCAGAGACATTGCCCGCTTTTCACCTACTATTCTTGCAGGGCAAGTGATTGAGTTCTGAGCTAGACTGCACACCAGGGACGGAGAGCGCGGGTTCACTTCTCGGCGACTGTGCGGGTGTTTCGCTCCTGGCGTTCGGTCCAGCTTGTTTTTATCTTTTCGTAGATGGCCTGCATTTCATCTAGTTCAAGGTCGCTTAATCTTTCAATATCGATCATTTGATTGCGAGCTTTGACAGTCGCCCGAATCAGCTCATTGAGCTTTAGATTGATCGCTCGTGCATCGCGATTCTGTGTGCTTTGGATCAAGAAGACCATCAGAAACGTTGCGATTCCGGTTCCGGTGGTGATTGCCTGCGCCCAGCCTTGCGAGAAGTGAAGGACGGGTCCAGCAGCGCACCACGCCAGAACTACCAGACCCGCTCCCGCGAAGGCCCAGGTTGAGCCGAGCCAGTTACAGGCCAGCGCGGCGAAGCGGCCAAAGTGGTCGTGGACAGTCTTTTCCTTAGTTTCAAGTGCATTGTTATTCATTGCCTGCAACCTGGAAAGTCAACGACAGACTGTTACCAAAAAGCGCAGAGACTCCCATTAACGACGCTCACCGCTGGTTAGAACAACCTTCAGAGCGCCTTCTTTCGCGGCATTCCCAAAGGTGTCATAAGCCTTCATGATGTCGTTCATTGCAAACCGGTGGGTGACCAGTTTGGCGGGCTGTAATTTTCCGGATTCTACAATCTTAAGCAGCATGGGAGTAGTGCTAGTGTCCACCAATCGGGTGGTGAGCGAGATATTGTGGTCCCAGAGCTTCTCCATGTGCAGTTCCACTGACTTGCCGTGAACTCCCACATTCGCAAGACGCCCGCCAACGCCAACAATCGCCTGGCAGATTCCGAATGTGATGGGCAGTCCGACGGCTTCAATGGCAACATTGACGCCTTCACCGCTCGTGAGTTTCATCACCTGCTTGACTGCTGTGCCATCAGCGGAATTGATCAAGGTCGTTGCACCAAACCTCTTGGCAGTCGCCAGCCGGTTTTCGTCCAGATCGATTACGATAATGGACGCGGGTGAATAGAATTGCGCAGTCAGCAACACTGCAAGGCCGACCGGGCCTGCGCCGACAATCGCGACTGTGTCCCCTGGCTGCACCTGGCCATTCAAAACTCCGCATTCAAAACCGGTGGGCAAAATGTCACTCAGCATCACAAGAGACTCTTCGTTGCCGCCGGGAGGAAAGGGGTAAAGGCTGCCGTCAGCGTGAGGGATGCGCACATATTCTGCCTGGGTTCCGTCAATCATGTATCCCAATATCCAACCGCCGGTTCGGCAGTGGGAGTACTTTCCTTTTTTGCAGAAGTCGCATTTCAGGCACGCCGTAACGCAGGAAATAATAACTTTGTCGCCGACCTTGAACTCAGTGACAGCGCTTCCAGCTTGCTCAATGATTCCGATTCCTTCGTGGCCGAGGATTCTTCCATCTGTCACAGCCGGAAGATCACCTTTTAATATATGAAGGTCGGTTCCGCAGAGCGTGGAGGTGGTAACGCGAATGATCGCATCCGCGGGATGCTGAATCGTCGGATGAGGTACATCCTGCCATGCACGCTTTCCCGGACCGTGGTAGACAAGGGCTTTCATTGAAGTGCTGTCGGTGTGGCCAATGCCATTATTAACCGCTACTTCCAGTGCTTGAGTTCCCATGTGAGATCTCCTAATTATGTGAATAACGCTAGCGCATGAACAATGCGGAAAATGAGCATGAATACTCGCGGTGCTTCGAGCGTTGCAACACATTTACGTCTATTAGGGAAGAGAATGTCGCGGTATACCACGCGGAATCCATGCCAGGTCTCCGCTCAGGATATAGATGGCAATTGCCGCCATCATGAAGGCTGCCCCCGCCCAAAAACGCCAGTCATGGTGCATGCGTCTCCAGTATGGTCCTGGGTCTGGTTCGCCGATGCTGCTGCTATTGCCTTCGTGGTTGTGTTTGCTGCCGGTCATTTTTGAATACCTATGCTTGGAAGTTGTCGGGTTGTACACTGCCCTTGCCGCATTCGACTAGGGCTGCGTAGAAGCTTTGTAGAGCGGAACCTCTATGCGTAGACGGACTCACTATGCACCGCATAGCTGGCGTGCTCCGTCGCGGCAATAATGTCCTTGGCTTTGTCCACCGTTCCCGGAGTTCCGTGCACAACCAGCAGGTATTTGTCGGTTTTCAGCGCTATATCGTATTTCAGAACGCTGTCTTTCGGGATGCCAATGCTTACTAGTCCCGCACCAATCGCACTGACGCCGCCCACGACGGCAGCTCCCTCAATGCCCGCTACAATCCACGCGACAAGTGGCCCAGCTACGAGAATTGGTCCGAGGCCCGGAATCGCGAATGCCGCGGAGCCAAACAGCAATCCCCAGAACCCGCCCCAAAATGCTCCAACCTTACCCCAATACATCATGCGGTCGCCGGCGTTATAGTATCCAACCACATGCTCGTCCGTGTGCGTGTCTCGAGCGGCGATTGAAAGGCTCTTCATGTCAATGCCGGACTGTTGCAGTTCCTTGATGGCGTGTTCGGCCTGTTCGTGCGTGTCGTAGATCGCGACTACAGAAGCTGAGCTGCTCATTGTCTTCTCCATGCTGCGGGTTGAATGGGGCTAAATCGCTATGCTGCTCCGTATAGAGGGATACAGCGGCAAAGATTCGGATCGGCGAAAAGATGACGTTCTCTTCAACTCAAGGGCGCGCCTAAACTGTAAGTCTCGCACCTTTGACTCGTTCGTTCTGAGCAATTGCAGACATCAGTTCAATGGAATTCCAGATCCGTATCTGATGGCTGAATAGCGCGCTACGGAATGCTTTGCGCAGTCGCCTGAATAGGATGCGCGGTAGTAAGTGAAGATGAACTTGCTGCTGCGGGTAGTTCCACTGCCGGTATTGCGGTTCCAGTGGGAAAGATGAGAATCTGAATCGATCCCCAATCCCCGTCCAGTTTCGATCCTGACTGTTTTCCGAGGCTCAATGTTTTCAACTGGCTGTCATCAAATCCATAGTTCTCAACTAAGTACTCTCGCACTACCATTGCTCTGGCCTGTGAAAGCACTAGATCCTTTTGCGTATCGCCCTCTGCGCCGGAGGAAACTACAATCACGGCAAATCCGTATTGATTTTGCGCTAAGAAGGAGCCGCCGGCATTGAGCTGCTTCTGGTCTTTCAACTTAGCCGAATCGCGAGCATCAAATAACTGCTTGCCGGTAAAGGTAAAGGCTTTGACAGGTGCGCAAGCCGGGAGACTGTCAATTTGATTCGCTGCCAAGCCAGCAGAGTCTTCATATCCGCGCCTCTTGAAGTAGCCACTGAGCAAGAAGTTATGTTTTAATGCTTCCATATTCTCCTGGAAGTCCGTGACTCCGGTCTGCGCCTGGAGCATTGTGTCGTGCAATGTAGTCGTGGTTTGCTCAAGATTACTATAAAGCTGCTTATCATTTACCAGCGCTCCGACAGTTCCCTGGCCGGAATCGATCTTGGCGCTGACCGAGTTTAGATGAGCAGTAGCATCGGTTGCGTTGTTGATTGCTTTTTGACTGCTATCGAGAATAAGGCTTGTCTTCTTGAGCAGGTCAGACATGGCTAGCGGAGGCTCGCTCTGGAGAACTTCTCCATTTTTTACCTCGGCCTGGCCTACCGATCCGAATGAAATCGCCATGAACTGGTTCCCCAGCACTCCGGCAGTCTCAATGGAGGCGATCGAGTCGTGCTTGATTACTTCGTGGGTTGAGTTATCCAAATCCATGACGACTGTGACTTTCTCGCCCGGATGATGCGGCAGCGTGATGTCATGCACGGTTCCGCTATGCACCCCGCCAACCTGCACATCCGCGCCCGCGGCCAAACCGGAGACATTGTCGAATTGCGCCTTTACTTGATAAGTCGGTCGAAACAGATACTCTTTGCTTCCGATGACAAAGACCCCGGCAGCCAGAATTGCCAGCGTCGTTACGATGAATGCTCCCAGCCTTGCAACTCGTGACATATTGTCTCCTATGCTTGTTTCAGAAATTCTTTTACAAACTGAATATCGCTTTTCTGGAGGTCTTCAAAGCTTCCCTCCGTCACTACATTTCCCTTATCCAGTAGGGCCAGATGATTTGCAATTGTCCGGGCGCTGTGCAGATCGTGCGTCACGACTATCGATGCCATCTGCCGTTCTCGTTGTAGCTTTAGAATCAACTCGTCGATTTCTCCCGAGCTGATAGGATCAAGACCAGCTGTGGGCTCGTCGAGAAGCAAAATCTCCGGCTTCATAGCCAATGCGCGCGCCAGGCCAACACGCTTTTGCATGCCGCCGGAGATATCGGAAGGCATCTTATCGAGCGCGCCCTCCATCCCCACCTCAGCCAACAACTGTTTCGCCCGGTCGCTGCGTTCGGCGCCGGTCATTTCTTTACAATGGTGCTCCAGTGGAAATGCAACATTCTCTCCAACTGTGAGCGAATCGTAGAGTGCTGCGTGCTGGAAGAGGAATCCCATTTTCTTCCTGATTTCCCCCATATGATCGAGTTTTATCCCATTGATCTCCTGACCTAGAACGCGTACTGATCCAGAATCAGGTTGTATAAGGCCAATGATGATGCGCAATAATACGCTCTTGCCTGTGCCGCTGCGTCCAAGTACCGCAAGAGTTTCTCCGCGATTCACCTTGAGGCTGATTCCATTGAGAACGGTCTGGGATCCGAATGCTTTTCGCAAATTCTCAACGGCGACAACCGGCGATTGCGCGCTAGTAGCCGGCAGATCTTGCTCTATTGCGGGTTGGTAGGCTGTGATCATAGTTACCTCATGAACGCATGCATCTACTGCTTTGGAATCAGGATCAATGGAAGACCGCGAGAATGAATTTGACCAGGACTACATCGGCCAGGATCACGAAAAGCGATGCGATGACAACAGAGTTAGTTGCTGCGCGTCCTACGCCCGCAGCGCCGCCGAGGGTTCTCATCCCCTGGAAACACGCAATAGTGCCGATGATGAGTCCGTAGACCGCCGTCTTAAAGGTGGGCGGAAGGAAGGCGCTGAAGGTGGCTCCTTGAAAGCCGTTTTCGATGAACTGATGGAATGTGAGCGGTTCAACCAGAGTTTGCGCAAACCATCCCGTCACTAAGCCGCACACATCCGCCACCAGGGTCAAGAAAGGAAGCACCAGGATGCAGGCAAGAATGCGTGTTGCCGCAAGAAATCTGTAGGGGTTGATCGCCGAGGCCTCAATAGCATCAATCTGCTCAGTTACCTTCATCGATGCGAGTTCCGCGCCAATGCCCGCGCCGACACGTCCACTCACGATGAGGCCGGTCATTATGGGGCCCATTACCTCAATGATGGAGTAGACGAGAGTGGCAGGAAACATGGACTTGGCGCCAAAACGGCTGAGGCTGTAACGCGCTTCCATCGAAAGCACCACGCCGATTGCCGCGCCTGCCAATGCGACCAATGGCAACGACTTCGAGCCTATTTCGTCAAGCTGGCGAATCAGCTCCTTCCACTCATAGGGAGGAGTCAGAGCAGCTGTAAGTACTTTCCAGGAGAAAATGCCGAGACTGCCGAACCATTCGAAAAAACCAGACGCCAGGTTTGCAGCAGGTCCACTCAGTGAAGGATTGGGGACATGCCGCCGTTCGGGGCTGACGGTAGGTGCGCTCGCTGCTGTTGTAAATCCCGAGGCGCTCAATGGTTTGGACCAGGATCTGAAGAGCCGTGCGCATTGTTCAGATGCATGTGTGAAAGCAACGAGTGAGGCCCGCTATAAAAGAACTCCAGCGAAAGATTTTGCCCGGCATAGGCCAGCAGGCTGTAGTTGCCGATGCGCAATGCGTCCTTCGCGCCAAAGCGACTCGGGTACCAGCCGTAGACCGCGGCCATCGAACCCGCATAGGGCGCGATCAGTGCAGGCAGGGAGAAGACGCGATGGCCATCTTCTCCGCGCCGAGCTGTCAGGGTTGAGAAAAATGCATGACGCACTCGCGGGAGCGCGCCTCGGCAATCGCACCGGTAGTACAAGGTGTCTTCCCTCAGGGCCTCCGCCAGCACGTAGCGCGTCGTGGTCCCGACCGCTGCAATCCCAAAGTCGGAGCCAAAACGTTTCGAGTAGCCAACAAAGCCTTGCTTCCACTCGGGAGGAGCATTGCTTATCTGGTTGAGGCCAGCCGTGAACGCAGCGCCCGCAACCGGGTAGGGACCGTAAGCATCAAAAACGTAGTTTTTGGCCATTGTCCGTTGTGTCGGCCGGAAGTAGGTGCGGTCCGTTGTGGACGCATGAACGACCGCGCGTGGATCGGAAGAATCCGTCATATTGGCCAATGCCTGAGCCTTGCCAAGCGCAGGCAACGCCAGAAGGATCGAAAGAATGATCCAAATTTGTCTAGTGCTCATATCGAAAGACCTCGTTGTATCCGTCCATCGTCTGCATTGGGGAGGGCGCAATTGGATTCTGGCAGGTCCATTGGCGTTAAACTGGTCAGATTTGCTCTGCAAGGAAACCTGGAGAACTCGGCCAATCATTGATCTGCATCTACGGCGACAGTGAACAAAAGTGAACAGACGCCACAGCTTTGAAAGGCGATGATCTGTATCAGGCCGCGTTGATGGCGCGGCGAGGAGATTGTCTTGTCCGAAACCAATGCCTTGCTCTCTATCCCAACTAAGATTCTGTTGCCCGTTGACTTTAGTTCCTCTTCACAGGCGGCCCTGGATATGGCCGCGGATCTTGCGCTTCATTTTCACGCAGAGCTGCACCTTGTGAATGTGATTCCATTCTTCCCCGCTACGACTTTTCCCGATTTTGTTCCGGAACAGTCATTCCTGACGCAGGCACGGGTTCACGCGGAGAAGCATCTGGCGAAAACCCACGCAGCTCTGACCAAAAGAGGCATCAAGGCTAGCTCAAGCGTCGAAATTGGAAACGACGTGGCCGGAAACATTATGGAAGTCATTGAACGCGAAAAAATTAACATGGTCATTATTTCCACGCACGGCATCTCCGGCTGGCATCCTCTCATCTTCGGATCGGTTGCGGAGAAGGTTGTCAAGCTCGTCCAGTGCCCGCTTCTCCTGCTTCATTCGGCCAAGCCGGATAGCAGTTTGAAGATCGCTTCGGGACGCTCTATGGAATGGTGGTAGAACGTGTTGAGCGTCTGCTGGATGGGCGCTGAAGTATATTCATCCAGCAGGCTTCGCCGCCCGGTCTGATTCAGCGCGCCTTTGCAGGGAGACTCAAATTATTTGCATAAAATCCTGACATGAGCAAAACAGCACAGACATGTGCCTGATCCACTCGTCAAAATTAAAGTGTTTGAGTGTCACTGCTCTCAGGCGAGGGCGGTCGCTCCCTGCTGGGTGCCGATCCTTTCAAAAGTTGTTGGTGGGTGCGTTCCCCGTACGTCGATGCGGCATGTCTCGAGGTCTTTTTGCCCAAAGCTATTCATTAGCCGTTTCTGATGGATACACCGCAACCGCCTCTCTGTTCCAGTCCCAGGTGGCATTACCGGGAATTCATCCCCACAGCGGGCTAACCGTCTAGAAATGAGTCTGATTATGATCAGCAAAAAAAGCATGCAGAATCCGTTCAACTCTGACTCTTTTCTCGCTAGCGCCGGCCTCGGCCGGAAGATTGTTGAACTCGAGCCTAAAGAGACTTTCTTCTCTCAGGGCGATGAGGCAGATACAGTCTTCTATCTGCAAAAGGGAAGGGCGAAGCTCACTGTCGTTTCCGAGAGCGGCAAAGAAGCCACCATCACGATGCTTGCTGTCGGAGATTTCGTAGGTGAAGAATCGCTGGCGGCGATTCCTGGGGTGCGATTGGCGACTGCCTCCGCAATCAACACCTGCACGGCGCTAAAGATTACAAGAGAAGAGATGGCCCGTGTGATGCATGACGAGCCTGCATTCGCGGACTTCTTCCTGAAATTCATGCTGATCCGGAGCATGCGCATCCAGGCAGACCTGGTCGATCAGCTTTTCAACTCCAGCGAAAAGCGTCTGGCGAGGATTCTTCTCCTCATGGCGGAATTCGGCAAGCCAGGCGAGCGCGACAAATTCATCCCTCCAATCTCGCAGGAGACACTGGCGGAGATGATCGGCACCACTCGCTCCCGCGTCAGCTTCTTCATGAACCGCTTTCGTACACTTGGCTATATTAATTACGATGGCCGTATCCAGGTAAATAAGTCACTTCTCAATGTGGTTCTTCTCGATCAGTTGCCGGAACACAATGCCCATAAGCCACTCTTGCCCACTGTCGGATCTGATTTAAAGATCGTGATTTCGAAGGTCGAGTCCTTACTCGAGCCGGTTATCCCGATTGTCAAAACTATTCTTAAACCAGTCATCCCGATTGTTGCAGCCGTGAAGCGTAAACTTTCAGATGAAGCGCAAGTAGAGAAGAGTCAGCTGTGATCTGGCGGGCGCATGTTTGACTATTATGCTTGCGAATAAAAAAAGGTAGGAATACCCCTCGGAAGCGGATAACTATAGCCTGTGAGCATGAACGACATAGCGTTCCGGGGCAGGACCAATATAGTGAAACGGATAGCACGTCACAAGAGTCAGCGTTGATCCGGTTGTAGAAGACAAGATGCGGACGTCGCTCGGGGCTGTGATTTGTATCCAATTTACCTGATACCGGACGACTCCTGCTACTGTTTGCAAGTTGATCTCATCATCCTGCCGAACATCTTTCAGCGCCCGAAAAAAGGTGTCCCGGTGGCCGGCGATTCCTACATTTCCCGGCTGCCCGGGCAGCGCCGTTCCGGCAATATGCCCCACTCCAAGCAACAAGGTTTTCGCGGTGGTTCCCTGCAAAACTGCCGCTGAAAAACCAAGCCGCGGAATCTCAATCTTCCCCAAGACATCTCCTTCCCTGACTGCAGTGGCTGACGGAAGGGCAATGTGTTGCCTTGCAGCTTGTATCTGTTGATTCAAAGTATCGCTCGCGGCAATCTGATACTGCCTTGCATTGAGGAGAACAAGCCCTGCATATGCAAGCGCAAGAATTCCAGAAATGACAAATAGCCATCGCGTCCAACGAAGGAAACTGCGTCCTTGGCTGGTGAAAGCCTCTTGCTCGGATGTGGAGATCATGGCAGTTGTCCTATGCTGCCAGATGCTGGCGGCGATGAGTAACCAGCCCGCGTGCGTACCGACAAGCGCCCGTGTCCAGCAGCACTCGCTCTCACCTCAATGACTCGATACTTGCCGTCGTCCGCTTTGTTTGTTGGGATATAGGACAGCGTGTACTGACTGCGAATATCGTGGGCGATCCCGTCGCAGATAGGAGCAATATCTTTTGAGGATCCCGGAAAGAATGCTTCCCCGCCTGTCGCTTTCGCAAATCGTTTCAGAACATTGGGGTTCTGATCGCCGTCTTGCTCATCGAAGATCCCGATTGCATAGATGATTGCGTTGGAGCGCTTCGCCAACTCAACGATCTGAGCCAGAGTGTGCTTGCTGGCATTATCGCCGCCATCGCTGATGAGAATGAGAACCTTCTTGTCATAACTTCCAAGTTGAAGATGCTCAAGAGCCGCGGCAATTCCATCGTAGAGCGCTGTTTCTCCGATCGCTCTGAAGGAGGCAAGAGCCAGTTGCAACTGATCGCTGCGATCTGTAAATGGCGTCTTCGCAGACAGCCCCAGAGAAACGTGCTCGTTGAAATGGACGACAAACATCTGGTCCTTGGGATTGCTCGACCCGGCAAACGACAAGGCCGCATCAATCACATCGTTGCGCTTGGGAGCCATGCTGCCGCTGTTATCAATGACAATACCAACAGTGACCGGTACGTCTTCATGGCTAAAATTCTTGATCTTCTGAGGAACGTTGTCCTCATAAATTTGAAAGTTATCTGCATTGAGTTGAGAAACAAGTGCGTTATGACGATCCACTACAGTTGCGTTCAAAATGACCAGATCTGACTTTACGCGCAGTGTGTAATTATCGCCTGAACGCTGGTGCGGCGCAGCGGCCTCCTGCGAACGCGCTCGAGGATTCTGAGCGATCAAGACGGCAAGCAGGATGATGGAAAACAGAGGTTGGTTGCTCATACTCCGACTGCACGCTCTGGATAAGAGCATATGCGGGACAGACAGTCCGGTTGCTTTCATTGCTTTGCATTCAGGCTCAATCTTCATCGTCATCTATCTCTTTCTTAAGAGAGTCCTGACACTCCGCCATCAAGTGTTCTGCTGGTCATGCAAATGGAGAGGCGATACTTACGTACCGCCTCTTCATTTGCATTTCGTCGCTCCCTTTGAAGAACCAGGAACAACCGTAGGTGTCTACGGTTCTTTGCTTAAACAGACTTCTTCATCAGCCCCGAAAGCAGAAGACCGACGCTTAGAAGCATCATTCCTGACAGGCCGATTAGGCCAAGATTACTGGCGGTTTTCGGCAACGCCACAGGAGGTTCGAGCGCTGCCACAGCAACGGTCGCGGGAGGCGCTTCGACTACCTGAGCGGTATCAATCGTCTCGCCTACGGGGTTTACTGCCTCAACCGGAGCAGCCTTCAAGGTCTCGACGGGAGCGGCCACAAGAACCGCCGGGGTCGAAAGCACATACTCGTTTGTTTCCTTGGCCAGTTGAATTGCCTTGGGCCTTTCATAGACAAATTCTTCGCCCCATTCACGGCCTGGATAGAACCATGCCCTTAATGCTTCTGGTTCGCCGGCAGGGCGCTCGCGGAAAGTCATGACTGTTTTATCGGTGGCTTTCAAGCGGAAATTGGGGATGGCGAGAATGGTAGTGTACACGTGGGTCTCGTCCTGGCTCAGGATCTGCACGATGTGACGATCCGAGGGCGACTCTAGGATCTTGAATATATAGGTTCCCGCCGGTAAAACCTGTGCGCCAACGCCCGGAACTTCGACCGGGCCGCTGAAGGTGACTACTGTTTTTCTGTTCCAATCGTCGGCCTTTGATTGGGGCGCGGCGAGTACACAGAGCACGGTGAGGCACAATCCTGTACCTAGGGATTTGAGCAGTGTCATTGGTTCTCCATTTGGTTCTCCGACTCACTGGCACGGCGGTTGTTATGCGGACTCTATCTGTTGTCGGTTGCATCAAAGCCCGCACGCCGGAGTGTCCGGCAGCCTTCTATCCCGTGGCGTGTACTGAATGTCAGTATTGCCTGCGCTGATTTCAATTGCTGACCAATATTGACCTGAGTGGTAAGTGAATGAAGCAAACTGAGAAATGTGATGTGTTCAGCATTGCTCAGACTTAGACAAGGCGCGAGGCTAAGTTGAATACTGTAAGGGTTGATCGATAGAAAGCCTGCCTGAGTTAACAGAAGCGATGAACGGACTTAGCCCCTTATGGTAGCTGCCGTAGCCGAATTTGTTTTGCGGCTGCTCACAGCATCCCACGCAACAGAAGGAACCGCAGACACCTCAAGGGGGTCAAAGATGCAAAAGTTCAAGATACTACTTGGCACCACAGCATTATTGTTTGGACTGGCCATCGCGCCAGCGGCTCATGCGCAAATTGTCGTTGGCATCGGCATTCAACCCGTATGCTCCTACGGCTATTACGACTATGCTCCCTACGGCTGCGCCCCCATGGGCTTTTACGGGCCGGGCTATTTCTACAATGGCATCTTCCTGGGCATGGGACCGTGGGCCGGATGGGGCTATGGTCACGGATGGGGCGGCCATCGGTTCGTTGAAGCAGGCGGCGGAAGCTATCGCGGCGGTGGTGGTGAAGCAGCAGGCCGTAGCCATTACGCGGCGGCAGGGCGCGCCGGCGGAGGGGGATCTCATCTAGCAGGTGGTGGAGCAGTCCATCACAGCGTACCAGTTTCCCACCCTGGCGGGGCACGGCCCGGTGTGGCTCACGCAACGGCCTCTCACGCGGGCGCAGCACCTCATGGCGGTGGCGGACACGAAGGTGGCGGCGAACATAAGTAACCGATGGCAACTCTAAAGGGACTGTAGCTGTGCCAAAAAGGCGGGGCTGAACCGCTCCGCCTCGAAGCGCAAAGCACCGTTGACTTCACGCCTCAAGCATCAATCCACGGAACCTATTCTTGCCGGCTCATGACCAAGCACTCCGCTGTGTACGTGTAATTGACGGCAGACCTGTGTAATCATGCGTAATAAATGCAAACTGACCTGCCTGCCGCTCCAAACCATTCCCTAAAGACCATACTCGTGTGATCTCACAGCAAAGGGATAGAAATCATATAAAGTGTTCATTATGTGTGACGTTTATTCAGAATCATTGGTGCCGGGAGGGGGGGTCGAACCCCCACGAGCCGAAGCTCGGCGGATTTTGAGTCCGCTGCGTCTGCCAGTTCCGCCATCCCGGCGCGGGGTGGCCAGCCTTGAGTATCGCACAACTTTGGCTCCAGACGCCACCGGCAAAAACGACATCTAGTCAGGTGTTCAGCCGGATGGAGTGAGCTGCAGGCCGAACATGTAGCGCTAACTTCTCCGCTGCGCATGGCGGCAAGCGGCCTTGGCTTTGAGCCGGCAACACACCCCAAATCTACCCATTTGCCGTGACAACCGTGCGACAATAAAGGCAACCACGATGACCCTTGAACATTCTCCAGTCGCTCCAGAACCGGTGGCGGTAACGCCTGAGTTGCTTGCCCTGCACAGCATCACAGCAGATGAGTACAACCGCATTCTTGCGGCGCTGGGGCGCGTACCCTCACTTACCGAGTTGGGCATTTATAGCGTGATGTGGAGCGAGCACTGCTCCTATAAGTCGAGCCGCGTCCACCTGAAGCGGCTGCCCACCAAGAGCGATCACGTGGTGCAGGGGCCGGGCGAAAATGCCGGCATTATCGACGTCGGCGAGGGATGGGCCTGCGCTTTCAAGATCGAATCGCACAATCATCCCAGCTATATTGAGCCATTTCAGGGTGCTGCCACCGGCGTGGGCGGCATTCTGCGCGATATCTTCACGATGGGCGCGCGGCCACTGGCAGTAATGGATTCGCTGCGCTTTGGGCCTATTTCCGATGAACCGGGTCTGGACGAGGAAGACCGCAAGCTGGTCCGGAAGAACCACTCCATTGTTGAGGGAGTGGTAAGCGGCATTGCCGGATACGGCAACTGCTTCGGTGTGCCCAACCTGGGCGGCGAGACAAAATTTGAGGTCTGTTACAGCGGCAACCCGCTGGTGAACGCCTTTGCGCTCGGCCTCGTCCGCAAGGATGAGATCTTTTACGGCAAGGCCAGCGGAACCGGCAACCCGGTGATTTATGTAGGAGCGAAGACCGGGCGCGACGGCATCCACGGCGCGACGATGGCCTCTGAGGAGTTCCACGAAGGTACTGAGGCCAAGCGGCCCAACGTGCAGGTGGGCGACCCCTTCATGGAGAAGCTACTGCTGGAGGCCTGCCTGGAGGCGATGCAGACCGGTGCGATTGTCGGCATTCAGGATATGGGCGCGGCAGGCCTCACCTGCTCCACCTGCGAGATGGGCGCGCGCGGCGGCGT
>Ga0181534_10001268_pt1 | contig 16602 bp, 17 predicted proteins | sample PEATcosm2014_Bin_37_FD_119758 | JGI IMG/M metagenome (GOLD analysis project Ga0181534, IMG submission 119758) | Peatland microbial communities from MTU Mesocosm Facility, Houghton, MI, USA - PEATcosm2014_Bin17_10_metaG | ecosystem: Environmental > Terrestrial > Soil > Wetlands > Peat | place... | reverse complement strand
GATGTCGGGCCAGCCGTCGTTATCGAAATCGAAAAATCCGCAGCCCCACCCGAGGTACTGGGTGTAGAGGCCGAGTCCGGCGGTGAAGGTGGCATCCTCGAAACTGGCGCCCCCGAGATTGTGATAGAGCGAAGGGGTATCGCCGGCGAAGTTTGTCTTGAGCAGGTCGAGATTGCCGTCGAGATCATAATCGCCGGCGGAGATCCCCATGCCGGCCTGTGGCTTGCCGTCCGGGCTGAGAGCGCAGCTGGATTCGAGCGCGATGTCGACGAACTTGCCATTCCTCTTGTTCTGGTAAAGAATGCTGGCAATGGAGTCGTTGGCGACATAAATGTCGGGCCAGCCATCGTTGTCGAGATCGGCGGTGAGCACGCCCAGACCATATGCGCCATTGGCGCTGAAAATACCAGAGCTCTGGGAGACGTCGGTGAAGGTTCCGTCGCCATTGTTGTGAAAGAGCAGGTTTTTGCCTGCATTCAAGCCGGGCGGCCCGCACGCCACCATCACACCTTTGTACAGACATGGGCCCGACTCCGGAAGGGGGGCGGTGTCCAGGTCCATCGCGATGTAGTTTGCAACAAACAGGTCGAGGCGGCCATCGCAGTCATAGTCAACAAATGCGCAGCCCGTATTCCAGCGCTTTTCGCTTCCCGCCACTCCGGCCCTGGCGCTGACATCCGTGAAAGATCCGTCGCCGTTGTTGTGATAGAGCACGTTCTTGCCGAAGTAGGTCACAAACAGATCGTCGTTGCCGTCGTTGTCATAATCGCCGATACAGACGGCCTGGCCCCACCCTGACTGGGCAACGCCGGCTTTGAGGGTCACATCGGTGAACGTGCCGTCGCGATTATTCTTAAACAGGCGGGATATGGGTTCCTGTCCGGCGGGAAATCCTTCAAGCCGGGTGCCGTTGACGAGAAAAATGTCGAGCCAGCCGTCGTTATCGTAGTCGTAGAATGCGACTCCGCAGCCGGTAGTTTCGAGCAGGTATTTATTCTTGTGTTCGCCGCCGAAGATGGTCTTGCTGTGGAGGCCGGACTCGCGGGCCACATTGAGGAAAGAGACGAGGATCGGAGTGCCCGGCTCCAGCGGTTCGACGGAGCGCGGCGCCGATTGCGACCACAGTGGACGCGCCAGCCCCAGCACGGTTTCGAACGAAAAAATTGCAGCCGATCGGCTGAATGACTTCAGGATCTCGCGGCGTGAGCAAAACAAGAAGTGTCACCTGGCCATAGAGCCCGTGCTGGATTGTCGCCCTGAAACCTTATATGCGGTAGGTGACAAGCTTGGCAAGCCGTCACGAACAAATCCAAGCGTCCGCCGTGGGAAGCGTGCCGTCCGACCTTGGCTTTCCCGGCGGCCATACGTTGGATTTACAAGGGGTTTATAATGCTAAAAGCCACGTCTGACGCATGACTGATCAACTTCGAAAAAAGCTGCAAGAAGAAATCGACGCCCTCGAGCACGAACTGGTGCACGACCTCCCCAAAGAGATCAAACGGGCCGCCGCTCTCGGCGACCTGAGCGAGAACGCGGAATACCACATGGCCAAGCAGCGCCAGGAGTTCGTCAAGGCGCGCTTCCGCCAACTGGGCAAGCGCCTCGCCGATCTCTCACTGACCAATATGAACAACATTCCCAAAGACAAGGTGGGGCTGGGTTCCACGGTCAAGGTCTACGACAGCACCAAGGAAGAAGAGATCGAATATAAACTTGTAACCAGCGAAGAGTCTGATGTGAGTGCGGGAAAAATCTCGACCACCTCGCCAATTGGCCGCGCCCTGCTCAACAAGAAGGTGGGCGACGAGGCCACGGTGATCACGCCCAATGGCAAGCGGGAATTGGAAATCCTCAGCCTGATCACGGTTCATGACGAGGCCGGCCCGGAAAAGGCGGGGGCCTGATGGCGCCGCATTCGAGTTCGGATTATTCGGCGGGATCTCCTCAATCGGCCTCGAACCCATCGCCTTCGAACCAATCCGGCCTGCATTCATCCGGTCTGCATCGATCCGGTTTGCGTAAATCATGGACGAGCGCCTTTGGCCGTGCCTGCGGAGTTCTGCTCGATACCATCGTCCGTTGGCTGGCTTTATCGCGAATCAATCCGAACGTGTTGACCTTCCTGGGCCTGGTGGTAAACACCTGGGCGGCCATCCTGTTTGGCTCGGCGACGGCGGGAACGCAGCGGCATCTTTTCTTTCTGGCCGGCCTGGTGATCATCTTCTCTGGGTTTTTCGATCTGGTCGATGGCCAGGTGGCTCGCGCCACCAACCGGGTCACCCGCTTCGGCGCGTTTTTCGATTCGGTGGTGGATCGGTACAGCGACGCATCGCAGTTCCTGGGTCTGCTGGTCTTCTATGCTCGCGGCGACCGGTTCTTTTATGTTGTGCTTACCGCTTTTGTCATGGTCAGCGCCATTATGGTGAGCTATACCCGAGCGCGCGCCGAATCGCTGATTGGCTCCTGCCGCGTCGGCTTCATGGAAAGGCCGGAGCGGCTGGTGCTGGTCATCATCGGGGCGTTGTTCAACCGCATGGCCCCGGTGCTGTGGGTGATCGCGGTGCTTTCCACACTCACGGTGATCCATCGCATGCGCTATACCTGGACCCGCACGCAGGACGCGCCGGCCGCCGCTGCCAGGGCGGGCCACGCAGCATAAACGCAGAGCGCAGGGAAAAAGCTCAACCCACCCCGCCTGTCGATGCCAGCGCGATGGTCGCCCAATGCAGCTTTCAATGTGAGACTAGGGTTTGGGACGAGGAGCCAGAGACCGAGTGTTCGGTTTCTGACCCAACCGCTGCATCCGGGCATTGAGCTCGCTGGCATCGATTTGCGAAAGCAGAATCCAGGGCACATCCCGCATGACCCGTATGTTTCCCGTGACCGCCTCGACATTCACAGTTTTTCCTTCGTCGCTTACCTCGACCACAATAAAGGAAGCTGGAAGCGGCGATACAAGAACCAAATCGCCCTCTTTGGGGATGTAGCTCGCTTGACTTTCCATATCTTTCGCAGCCTATTCGTAACGTAATGTTAACGTATTATAGTCGAAGAAGTATGTTTTTGTTAAGCCACTGTTGTCGTTGCGGGTTACGTTGGGGCAACATCTTCTTGTTCGCGCTGCCTTAGCCGGTTTGCGATCCTCCCCAGGAAAGTGCCGCAGACCCTCCTTTGCTAGACTAAAACCCGATGTCCAACGATCCAGTTCTGGTAACTCACGGCGGCGCCTGGGCCATGCCTGACGACATGGTGGATGCGCATTTGCAAGGCGTACAAAACGCCCTGGCGGCAGGGTGGCGGGTGCTGGAGCGCGGGGGCGCGGCTCTGGACGCCGTCGAAGAAGCCATCGTCGTCATGGAAGACGACGAGACTTTCGATGCCGGACGGGGAAGTTTTCTAAACCGCGACGGCCGGGTGCAACTGGACGCGCTGATCATGGATGGAGCCACGCTGCGGGCTGGCGGCGTGGGATGCGTGGAACGATTGCGCAACCCGGTGCGGGCCGCAAAGAAGATCCTAAGTGAAAGTCCGCACGTATATTTTGTGGGTGAAGGGGCGGAACGCTTCGCCGCCGAACATGGAGAAACGCTTTGCCGCAATGAGGACCTGGTAATTGCGCGCGAGGTCGAGCGTCTGCAACAGTATCAACGCGATTCCGCCGGAAGGGCTTCGGGGAAAGACGGGAAAGACTTATTTGCTCCCGCAATTTCCCACGATACGGTGGGCGCGGTGGCGCTGGACCGGAATGGGTTCATAGCCGCAGCCACATCCACCGGCGGGACGCTGAACAAAGCTCCCGGACGCCTGGGCGATTCGTCGCTGATCGGTTGCGGTTGCTACGCGGATAATCAGAGCGCGGCAGTTTCCACCACGGGCTGGGGTGAGCCGATTATGAAACTGGTGCTGGCCAAATGGACGGCCGACCGCGTGTTGGCGGGCAATCTTCCGGAGTGGGCGGCTAAGGAAGCGATGAACCATCTGCAACAGCGTTTGAACGGGCACGGCGGGATCATTGTGCTCGACGCGCAGGGACATTTTGGCATCGCCCACAACACTCCGCGCATGGCCTGGGCCTTTAAGACCAGAGACAAAGAAGAAGCCGGAATCGAGCGCAGGGGGACGTAACGTGGCGAGGCCGCGAAGCGGTTCGGCCGCAAGGTTTCATGTCCAAGGACTTTGCCATCTCCATCATTCAGGCACTGCGAGAGCGCGGGTTCCAGGCCTACCTTGCCGGGGGGTGCGTGCGCGATCTCCTGCTGCAGCGGGAGCCCGCGGATTACGATGTGGCGACGAGCGCGACGCCGAAGGAAGTGATCGGCATTTTTCCGGAAACCTACGCTGTGGGGGCTCAGTTTGGGGTGGTTTTGGTGCCGCCCGTTCCGGTGGAGGTCGCCACGTTCCGCAGCGATGTTGGGTACTCCGACGGCCGCCATCCCGACGAGGTGCGGTTCAGCCAAGATCCACGGGAGGACGTCGCGCGCCGGGATTTCACCATCAATGGCATGATGCTCGATCCGCTGAGCGGGGAGGTGCTCGATTATGTCGGAGGGAGGCATGATCTGCAAGCCGGGATCATCCGTGCCATCGGAGAACCCGAGCAACGGTTCACCGAAGACAAATTGCGCATGTTGCGCGCGGTGCGTTTCGCGGCGCGATTGGGATATGAGATCGAGGCCGGGACGCGAGGCGCGATTCAGCGCCTGGCCAGTGGAATCCAGGTGGTCTCCCGAGAGAGGGTTCGAGATGAGTTGACGAAGATTCTTACGGAGGGGCATGCGCGGCGGGCATTCCACCTGCTGGACCAAACGCGATTACTGAGGGAGATCCTGCCCGAGATTTCCGCCCTGCAGGGAGTGGAACAGCCTCCGCAATTCCATCCCGAGGGCGATGTGTTTGCGCACACGCTCCTGCTGCTCGACCACTTGCCGAACCCGTGCCCGCCCACGCTGGCCTGGGGGGCGTTGTTACACGATGTCGGCAAGCCGGCGACGTTTCGGGTAGCGACGGATCGAATTCGCTTCGACGGCCACGTGGAGGTTGGGGTCAAGATGGCCGAGGGAATTTGCAGCCGCCTGCGCTTCTCCAAACACGATGCGACGAGGGTGCTGGCGCTGGTGGAAAATCACATGCGCTTTGGGCAGGTCTCGCGGATGAAGGAATCCACGTTGAAAAGATTTCTGCGGCTGCCAGGATTCGAGGAACATCTTGCATTGCATCGAGCCGATAGCCTGGCCAGCCACGGAAATCTGAGCACCTACGAATTTCTGTGGAAGCGGCTCACGGAGGCCACTCCGGAGACGATTCGTCCGCGTCCTTTGATCACGGGAGACGACTTGCTGGCCGCTGGGTACCCGCCCGGCCCGCAATTTCGTGAGATCTTAGGGGCGGTGGAAGATGCCCAACTGGAGGGAGAAGTGAGTTCGCGCGAGGCGGCCCTGCAATTTGTCGCCCGCAAGTTTCCGGCTAATTCATTCGGGGCGTACTGAGGAAACCCGGATGCTAGAATCAAACTCTGTTTCCCTGGCGACGAATCGTGACGAGGTTTGACTTGGAGCAGGCGGGTTCAGGACTGGTAAAGATCGTGGTGGACTGGTTGCGGAGGGTGCCGTCGGCGGAAGCGCCATTGCTGGCCTGGCCGCTGGTTTGCGGATCGGCGGTTGCCGACCGTACCCGGGCTTTGGAATTTGCCGCGGCGGTTCTGCGGGTGGAGGTTGCCGACGCAGGTTGGAAGCGCGAACTGCAAGCCCTGGCTCCGCGTTATGTTGCCATGCTGAACCGCTATACGAAGCAGAAGGTGGAGAAGGTTGAGTTTGTAATCCGGCCAAAGTAGCTGGTCTTCCAAAGATGAAAGTCACCGACAAGGACGTGGCCTACGTGGCGGATCTGGCCAACCTGGAACTCGACGACGATGAGCGAGCCGGCATGGTTCGCGATCTGAACTCGATCCTGGATTACATGGATCGCCTTAACGAGCTTGACACATCGAATGTAGAAGCGATGACTCAGGTTGCGGATCGATACGGTGTGGACGAATCCAAGCAAGGCAGCGACAGATTCGTATATTCGTATCGTGACGATCAGCGGGAGGGGTTGCGCAAATCCCTGCCGCAGAAAGCCGCGCTTGCCAACGCCCCTGACGCGGATGAAGGCTTCTTTCGAGTGCCGAAGGTGATCGAGAGATAACGGCGTCGCAGGTTTGTGGACCGCGCAGCACCGAACCATCCCCGTTGCCAATGAATGCATGGAACTGACTTCCCTCACGATCGAAGGCGTGCGCGCCGCGGTTGAGTCGCGTAAGACCACCGCCTTGGCGCTGGCCGAGGCGCACTATGCGCGGATTCAAGAGCAGGACGGACAAATCGGAGCTTACCTCACGCTGTGCAAGGACCGGGCAATGGAGCATGCCGATCGCATCGACCGCATGGCGGCGGAGGGCAAAAGCCTGCCAGCGCTGGCCGGTGTGCCGGTTGCCATTAAGGATGTGATGTCCACACGCGGGGTGCGCAGCACGGCGGGGTCGAAAAGTCTCGCCAATTATATTCCCCCTTACGACTGCACGGCTGTGGCCCGACTGGAAGCCGCCGGAGCCGTGATGCTGGGCAAGACGAATTGCGACGAGTTCGCCATGGGCTCGTCGAACGAGAACTCCGCCTTTCACCTGGTGCGCAATCCTCGCGACCTAAGCCGGGTCCCGGGAGGGTCCTCGGGCGGTTCGGCGGCCGCGGTGGCGGCCGACATGGCGGTGGCCGCTTTGGGATCAGACACCGGCGGGTCTATCCGCCAGCCCGCATCGTTCTGCGGAGTGGTCGGGCTGATGCCAACCTATGGCCGAGTTTCGCGCTATGGCTTGATCGCGTTCGCCTCCTCGCTCGATCACATTGGTCCGCTGACCAGAACGGTGAAGGACGCGGCTAGTGTGCTGCAAACGATCGCAGGGCGGGACGCGATGGATTCAACTTCGGCCAACGTGCCCGTGCCGGACTATGTGTCTGACCTGGAAAAACCGTTGCGAGGTGTGAAGCTGGGGGTGGCCAAAGAATACTTCGGTGAAGGAGTGGACGATGAAGTGCGCCAGGCGGTTGAGTCGGCGATCGACAAGTTGAAAGACTTAGGTTGTGAAATCGTGCCGGTTTCCCTGCCCCACACGCCATACGCGATTCCGGCCTATTATTTGATTGCCACGGCAGAGGCATCTTCGAATCTGGCCCGCTACGACGGGGTGCGTTACGGGCATCGCGCCGCGGGTGTGAAGACGCTCTCGGAGACCTACCGCCGAAGCCGCGATCAGGGTTTTGGAGCCGAGGTGAAGCGCCGCATCATGCTTGGAACCTACGCTCTGAGTACCGGCTACTACGACGCATACTATTTGAAAGCACAGAAAGTCCGCACCCTGCTCACGCGTGACTTTGAGGAAGCGTTTCGAAAAGTCGATGCGATCGTCACCCCTACCAGTCCGACGGCAGCCTTTCGCCTGGGAGAGAAATCGAATGACCCATTGGCTATGTACCTGGCTGATATTTACACGGTGACCGCCGATCTGGCGGGGATTCCGGGGATTTCCGTGCCCTGCGGACTAACCAAAGAGAGGTTGCCGATTGGGTTGCAGATTCTGGGAAAACATTTTGACGAGGCGAAGATTTTGCGAATCGCGCATGCCTATGAGCAGGCTTCTCAGATCAGCTCATAGTATTGTTCGCCGGCGCAACCGCGGCAGAGCACTTTTCCTTCCCGCCGAACCTCGCGCTTGAAGTTGATGCCTTCGCCGCAGAGTTCACAAACGATGCGCTCGCCTTTGTATCCGGGAAATTCCTGCGGTGGCAGTTCTACCTTCACCCACTGCGCAGTGAACAAATCGTCATCCTGGATCTCGCGATAGGCCAGCATCTGCTGTTGGTTTTTGTCGGCGATTTCGGGGTGCATCTGGCGGGCCAGAGCCTTGGAGGATTCTTTGGCGGCGATACGGATTGCCCGGCCACCGCTCAAATCGACGAAGGTCGCGGCGACTTTCCCCCAATCGCGGAATTTGAGCGCACGCTTGCCGAGGCGGCATCCGGTGACGACCGCAACCGCGTCCGTGGCGCAGCGGTCGATTTCCACGAATGTGACCAGGCGCTTGCGGTCCTTGCCGCGGGGGTCGTCAATGCCGAGCCTGGATAACGCCAGCATCGCCAGGCGAACGCCGAGGACCTGCCCGGCGCAGAGGTGTCCGTGGGCTTGCTCGGCATCGGCTAGGTATTCATCGAGGGACTTCATAAGGATGATCGGGTGATTTGTGATCGGGTGATTTGTGATCGGGCGATTTAAAGCCCGCCTGTTAGGTGCCTAAGAGGCAAGTTTGGTTTCAAATCAACTCAATTCGCGCAAGCGCTAATGCTCTGCGGCAAAGTCCCCCTTACTTTCTCCGCCAGCGCACGGCGTCCTTGGTGTTCTCGATGACGATTCCGGCGGCGGTGAGTTCGGCGCGGAGAGCGTCCGAGGCCTGAAAGTTGCGGGAGGTGCGAGCGGCAGCCATTTCAGCGATTTTCTTTTCGATATCCGCGTCAGAGAACCGAGCGGACTCGACGGCTTCGCGCAATTCTGCGCTGATATCTTCGTCCCGCCGTTCGGTTGGAGCCCACTCGAAGATCTGCTTCATCTTGGGGCCGTCGTCATCTTCGATCACGGAAAAAATCTCGTCGAACTTTTCCAGCGCAGTGAGCAGCGGTGAAACGTTGCCTTGCATTATCTCGTTGCCATCGAATGAGGCGTTGGCGCGGCGCACCATTTCGAAGATGGCTGCCTGGGCCTGTGCCGTGTTGAGGTCGTCTTCCAACGACGCTTTCATGCGAGATATGGTCTCGGTCGCCAGCGATTGCATGTCCGGGTTCGAGCCCGACGGGAGATTCGCCGAGGCCAGCCGCTGGCGAAAGTTGCGCAGGCGCTCGACCGAGACAGCCGCCTGCTTCAGGCCGTCGAAGGTGAAGTTCAATTGGTTGCGATAAGGCACCGAAGTCAGGAGGTAGCGGATGGACGATGGTTTGTGCCCCTTGAGGACAAGATCGCGCAGGGTGTAGAAGTTGCCCAGGCTCTTGGACATCTTCTCGCCTTCGACCAGCAGAAAACGTACGTGAAACCAGAAGCGCGCAAAGGTCCTGCCGGTTAAAGATTCCGATTGGGCGATTTCATTTTCGTGGTGGGGGAAGATCAGATCTTCGCCGCCGGCGTGCAGATCGAAGCTCTCGCCCAGTTCCTCCATTGACATCACGGAGCACTCGAGGTGCCAGCCAGGCCTGCCCGGACCGATGGTTGTTTCCCAGAAAGCCTCGCCCGGCTTGGGCGCTTTCCAGAGGGCAAAGTCGCGGGCGCTGTCCTTATCGTACTCGTCGACCTCTACGCGAGCACCGTCGAGCATCCCACCAAAGTCTTTCTTGGAAAGCTTTCCGTACTGCGGGAATTTGGCGATGCGGAAGTAGTACGAACCATCTTCCGTGCGGTAGGCGGTGTCTTTCCCGGCCAACTTGGCCACAAATTCCGCCATCTGGGGAATATGCTCCGTGGCGCGGACCAGAGTTGGCGGCTCGATTCCAATCATGGCCGAATCTTCCAGGAACGCCTTTTCATACTTCGCCGTGTACTGCTGGACACTGACCCCATCGCGGGCGGCGTTACGGATAATCTTGTCATCCACGTCCGTAATGTTCATGACGTAGCGTACGCTGTAGCCCGATTGCCTCAGAAATCTCTGCAGCAGATCCACGGCGATAAAGCTGCGGAAGTTGCCGATGTGGCCGTAATCGTAGACGGTTGGGCCGCAGGCATACATCCGCACCGCACCCTCGCGAAGGGGGTGGAACTCCTCGATCTGCCCCGACATTGTGTTGTAAAGGCGAAGGGCCATAGGGTGATTATGCACTTAGCTGGGAGGCCATGTTTTCCGGGAACGCAAAAAAGTCAACCGCTGGTAACGTTCGCGGGAGGGGCGGCGACAAGCTCATGAGCGTGGGTGCGCAGCCGGTGCTGGACGAGAAAAACATAATGCAAGGCGGAAATGATGGTGAAAGAGAAGGTGGCCCGCAGGAAGACGGTGCGGGTAATCCAGATCCAGCGATCAGGGCGCAGGCAAGAGAGCATCACGAAGAACACCGCCGCGATCTGCGAAAAAGTGTTGGCCTTGCCAAAAATGCTGGGGCGAAAATTTCGCAGCCCGGCAATGGCGAACAAAACTGCGCTCGCGGCCAGAATCGAGATGTCGCGGCTGAATACCAACACCGTGAACTTCCAGGGAATTTTGTGCAGGATGGAAAGTACGGGGAACATTGTGCTGAGCAAGAGCTTGTCGGCAATGGGGTCTAGATATTGACCCAACAACGTCTGCTGGTGAAGCTTGCGGGCCAACAGTCCGTCCAGACCGTCGCTGAAGCCGGCAATCACGAAAAGAAGTAGGGCGTAAAAGTAGCGGCCCTCGACCAACTCGATCACGATGAAGGGGACGAAGGCCATCCGCAGCATGGTGAGTTGGTTGGGGGTAGTGAAGACTTGCGACAGCGTCATGCTCGATCTTTCTTTGGGCGTGCCGCGGAGGACACAGTGGCAAGAGCGTCTTCAATCTGCCGGCTGGCCGGGGAAAGTCCAAAAGCGCTTTCTGGGAGGTGTCCGGTCTGTGCCAGGAAGCGCTGCGAAAGGGAAGGTAGACTGCCATCGGGCAGGTCGAGTTCAACACGTTCGATGCGATGCATAGGGAAGAAAACTACAGCGGGCGTGAATGGCTCGCCATCCTTCACCATTGCCACAAGATCTTCGAAGGAGGCCAATTCGGCTCCCCGGATGCTGAGGCCCTCGGGAGCGAGGGATAAGATCATGCCCCAAAATTTATCGCGGGGATTGCCCAGCGTCACCACCACCATGGATCCCGCAGAGAAAGGGGCCCTGAAGGCAGCTTGCGCCACAGGCTGATTGCGTTCCCCGGCCTCATTTTTCGACATGATATTGATTGTCGCCGTCGGCGCTTGAATTGGCAACCGGGAAGGTTTTGACAGCGCCATGTTAGAACTCCTCCAGCAATTGATAACCTTGTCGGGACAGCGCCATTCTGTTTGATTGCGCCACATCCGGGTCGACTCTGTCGGAACGGGTATCAGTGATTGGCAGTGATGGTTTCCCGGTTTGGGCTTTCATCGCCGGCATTGTTTCTTCATCACACCCCGCCTGGCACCCAGGAAGATACAGTAGAGTGGGGCTATTGAATGTTCTCGGGGCGAATCACGCATGCCACGGTGCACTGGTTGGATTGGGTGGCGAAATGGATTCTGCCAGATGATGAATCTCCGGCGCATCAGAAGACCGGGAGACGCGGGGAAGAGGCGGCCTATTTTTACCTGCGGAAGATCGGTTATACCATCGTTGCGCGAAATTTTCGTTCCCCAAAATGCCGTGGAGAAATCGATTTGATTGGCTGGGAGAAGGATGTGCTTTGTTTCATCGAAGTGAAGACGCGGACCACTCGCGAGGTGAAAACCGGGGAAGCCGCGGTGGACCGGCATAAGCGAAGAGAGGTGGCGGCGGTGGCGCGGCAGTACTTGCACCGCTTGCCGGAGCAGTGCCAGTGGCGCTTCGACGTGGTCAGCGTATATTATGGACAGCCGAAAGCCGGTCGGCCGCAGATTGAAGTGTTTCGCAATTCCTCCCTGACGGCTTAGAACGAAAACGCTATCGTTTTGCCCTCAAGCCGGCCCTTAGGTAGTTGGCAGAGGCTGATTTCATTGGAGAGGTGTGGTCCGTGCCTGAGCTTAGAAAAGACCCGATTGTGGGACGGTGGGTGATCATCTCCACCGACCGCGCCAAACGGCCTACGGATTTTGCGCGGGAAAACGTGAAATTGAAGGGCGGCTTCTGTCCGTTTTGCTACGGAAACGAGGGCAAAACTCCGTCGGAAATCCAGGCGTACCGGCCGGGCGCCAATGGCGGGCCGACTTCACAGAAGGATGCGCCCGGTTGGACGGTGCGGGTGGTGCCTAATAAGTTTCCGGCGCTGGGGATTGAAGGTACGCTCAACCGCCAGGCGGAAGGAATGTTCGACCGCATGAACGGGATCGGAGCGCATGAAGTAATTGTCGAGACGCCGGACCATACCGCCAGCCTGGCGACACTGCCTCCCAAGCGGATTGAAGATGTCTTATGGACCTTCCGCGACCGGATTCTCGATCTGAAAAAAGACAAGCGGTTTAAATATATTCTGCTCTTCAAGAATCATGGAGAAGCCGCGGGCGCATCCCTGGAACATGCGCATTCCCAGCTGATTGCGCTGCCCATTGTGCCCATCAATGTGGCCCAGGAGTTGGAAGGCGCGAAGCAATACTTTTTATATAAAGAACGCTGTGTCTTTTGCGACATCATCCGGCAGGAGACTGAGAATGGCAGCCGGGTGGTGGCGGAGAACGAAAACTTTCTGACGATCGCGCCCTATGCCCCGCGGTTTCCCTTTGAAACCTGGATTCTGCCCAAGCAGCACGAGTCAGCCTTTGAGAATTCGTCGTCCCCCATGTTCGAGAACCTGGCGAAAGCGCTGAAAACCTTGCTGATCAAAGCAGACCGGGTGCTGGACAACCCCCCATATAACCTGGTGATTCACACATCCCCCGCGCAAGATTCGACCAACGATCATTACCACTGGCACATGGAGTTCATGCCGAAGCTGACCAAGACGGCAGGATTCGAGTGGGGTACAGGGTTCTACATCAATCCGACGCCGCCGGAGGAGTCGGCCAAATTCTTGCGGGAGGCGAGTGTGGAAGAGCCGGTGGCGGCGGGATAGCGGCGGCGCTGAAGAGCTACTGCCCTAAGCATAAGCCAAATCGCAGCCTGCAAGCGCTGCGCCATCGAACAGCGACCCTAGCAATAAATCCTAGCCGATGGTGCGGTCTTGAAACTCTTCGTGCCACGCCATCTGGATGGCTTCGAGTTTTCCTTCGTTCGAGGCTGCGGGATCGTCCTTGAAATCGGGTAGTTCGGTAACGTAGCGGTGCAGGTCAGTAAAGCGGACCGCCAGCGGTTCGAGCTCGGGATGAGCCTCGGAGAGCAGGATGCCGAGGTCTTCGGCGTCGGACCAGGTTAGAGGCTTGGGCATATTCAGTTCCTTGAGTCGGCTTATCGGGCTTCAGCTGTCGGGCTTTAGCTGTCGGGCTTCAGCCAATATCGGCTTCCGCGAGAATCCGGCCGAAGCCCGAATGCCGAAGCGCAGCTTCTAGTGGTGTTCTTCCGAAATATAGTTGCGGTTCCAGGCGGGGATCTCGACCACCACTTTTCCTGGTTTGACGATCTGCACCTGGCATCCGAGACGCGAGTTTAACTGCAAATCGGCCGCCATGTCGAGGCGGTCGGCTTCATCGTCATCCATGGGAGAGAGAAGTTCAGCGCCTTCTTTCACCCAGATGTGGCAGGTGGTGCATGCGCAGTTTCCGCCGCACGCGTGGTCAATCGTAACCCCGCCGTTCAGGGCAACATCGAGGATCGATTCTTCCTTGCCATGATCTTCATAGGGCAGCTTGCCGTGTTCGAAGCTGATGGTCTTGCCCTCGGGCAGAAAGGTGACCTGAACGGCGTTCTCGCCGACTGGGTTTTCGCCGGGAGCCTCCGCAGTGACAGTTCCAGCTCCGTGATTTTTTTCTTCTAACATGGATGCTCCTCACAACAAATGTTTCATTGAGAGACTGTGTCATTGAGCAATTCACTCGGATCACCCAATGGCTGAATCGCTCGATGCTCAATTCACTCGAATTCCGCTTTCGCCACGGGATGCGGCGCGGTTGGGCCTTCGCCCATATCGGCCTCGTCCATGGTTTTGCCTTTCAAAGCGGTGGTGACTGCGCTGTCCATCATCAGTTCGGCGAGGCGGGTCGTGCCTTGATTCAAAGCGTCGATCGCTTGACGGATGGAATGATAATCCTCGTCTGACTTAACGGCATTCAGCGCTTTTTCCATTTTCGCAATCTTTTTCTTTTCGTCCGTAGTGAGATGCCACCACGCCGCGCTCTTCTTACCCTTATCGAGGGCGGCGAGGATGGTTTCGGCTTCATTACGAGCTTCGATGATCTGCCGCTGGCGAAAATCCTCTTCGGCGCTGTCGAAGGAATCGAGAATCATGCTTTCCACTTGTTCGTCGGTGAGGCCATAGCTGGGCTGAACCTGAATTTCGGATTCCTTGCCGCTGCGCTGCTCGCGGGCGGAAACGTGCAGGATGCCGTTGGCGTCGATGAGGAACTTCACTTCAATGCGCGCCATTCCCGCGGCCATGGCGGGGATTCCCTTGAGATCGAAGCGGGCGAGGGAGCGGCAGTCCCTGGCCAGTTCGCGCTCGCCCTGCAGCACGTGAATGGCGACGTTGGCTTGCCCATCCACTTGCGTAGTGTAGAACTGCGTGGCCGAAGCGGGAATGGTCGAGTTGCGCAGAATAATCTTGTCAGAGACGCCGCCAGCGACTTCGATTCCAAGCGAGAGCGGGGTGACATCGAGCAATAGCATATTCTCGGTGGCGGTCGAGCCGCCGCCAAGGATCGCAGCCTGGACCGCTGCACCCAGGGCGACCACCTCGTCGGGATTCAAGCCGGTGTGCGGTTCTCTTTGGAACAGATCCTTTACCAAAGCGCGGACCTTGGGAATGCGCGTGGAACCGCCGACGAGCACAACTTCGTCGATCTGCCCGGGCTTGAGGACAGCGTCTTTCAGAGCCTGTTTGCAGGGACCAAGGGTGCGGTTGACGACGGGCTGAATGAGTTGTTCGAACTGTTCGCGGGTAATTTCCCGAAGATAGCGATTGCCGCCAGGGAGATCGATTTCGAGTTTTGCCGATGACTGTGAAGAAAGCGCGATCTTCGCCTCAATCACGGCTTTGCGGATGGCTTGAACGGCCTCGGGATTGGGCCGGAGGTCGAGGCCCAGATCGCCAAGGATGTCGTCCAGCGCGACGGTCATCAAAAGATTATCAATGTCGTCGCCGCCGAGGTGTGTATCCCCGTTGGTGGCAATCACTTCGAAGATACCATCATGCAATTTCAAGATGGATACGTCGAAGGTGCCGCCCCCGAGGTCGTAGACGGCGACGATGCCGTTTTGTTTCTTGTCGAGACCGTAGGCGAGGGACGCGGCGGTGGGTTCGTTGACCAGGCGCAGGACTTCAAGACCGGCGATGCGGCCGGCGTCCTTGGTGGCCTGACGTTGCGCGTCATTGAAGTAGGCGGGAACGGTGATGACCGCCTGGGTGACCGGGGCGCCAAAGAAGCGTTCGGCGTTGCGCTTGAGCTGGCGCAGAATGAAGGCGGAGATCTCCGGCGGAGTGAAGGTTTTGTCGCCCAGCTTGATGCGAAGAACCTCGCCGGTTTGCAGATCCCCGGCAAGCCGGAAGGGAAAGAATTTCAGCTCGTCCTGAACGTCATCGACCCCGCGCCCCATCAGTCGCTTGATGGAGTAGACGGAACGTTCGGGAGTCTCGGCCAGATATTTTCGCGCCGCGTTGCCGACCAGGGGTTGGCCCTTGTCGTCAAGCGCCACCACAGACGGCACGAGGTTAACCCCATCTTCGCCCGGAATGACGACAGGGCTCTGCCCTTGCATGAAGGCCACGAGTGAGTTTGTAGTGCCCAAGTCGATGCCGAGGATGTGATCAGAAGAAGACATTCTGTGATTTGGTGATCCGTGCGATCGGGCAATCGCAAGAAAAGACGTTCTAATTCACTCCATCCCCCGATCACTCAATCTCTCAATGGCCTTTCAGTTCTCCAGCACTTCGCTCACATCCCGCACCAGATTGCGGATGTAATTGCGGCGATTCAACAAGTCCACCATTTTGTCGAGCGCTATTTTTCGCTCATGGCGCATAACCGGCTCTCCGTCCGGCTCGCGCTCGATCAGCGCATCCCAGGCTTTCCAGTGGGCCTGCAATTCTTCCAGCAGGGCCTGGTTTTTATCTTCCAATTCGAGCTTTTGGCGGCCGATTTCCTCGATGAGCGCGGGATCATTCTCGCCCAGTTTTTTTTGGGCGCGAAGCTCTTCCAGTTGCATATTCAGCTCGAAGACCTCTTCCAACAGATCCGGCGGAACGATCTGCTTCTTGGTCTCCCCGCTGGAGCGCGCTCGCTCCGTCGCCGATTTCGATTGCTCTTCCAGTTCCACCCCTTCGAGGCTTAGCAGATACTGGGTGCGCTTGATGGGGTCCTTCAAGGTGCGATGCGCGTCGTTGAGCAGCGAAGTTTGCTGCAAGCTCCACTCCTGCTCCTGGCTGCCAGCGCGGGAATTCAGGTCGGGATGCAGTTTTCGACTTAACCCGTAGAAATCCTTATCCAGAGCCGCGAGGTCAAGATTGAGCTTGCGCGGAAGCCCGAAGAAGGTGAAATAGTCCACCGGTCTGGGAGGCTGAACCTTGCCGCAGGAGTCGCAGAATTGTGCCGCCCGCATCGTGCCGCAGGCCCAGCAGGATTGAGTTCCCTGAGGGGAGGGCTTCGCGCTAATCGTAGTCAAATTCGACATAAACACCTTTACAACAGACTCCCGAAAGTCCGCTGCGTGCACATGCTCGCATGAGTAACGGCTTCGCGTTGAGCGTTGGCGGAGAGGAATTTCCGCCCCACACCT
>Ga0181534_10001266_pt1 | contig 16608 bp, 20 predicted proteins | sample PEATcosm2014_Bin_37_FD_119758 | JGI IMG/M metagenome (GOLD analysis project Ga0181534, IMG submission 119758) | Peatland microbial communities from MTU Mesocosm Facility, Houghton, MI, USA - PEATcosm2014_Bin17_10_metaG | ecosystem: Environmental > Terrestrial > Soil > Wetlands > Peat | place... | reverse complement strand
GCGCCGACCTGATCATCGGGATGAGTCGCCGCCACGTGCAGGAGGCCGTCCTCATGGACCCGCCGAGCTGGCCCAAGTCGTTCATGCTCAAAGAACTGGTCCGGCGGGGCGCCGAGCTCGGACCTCGGCGCGCCGATCAGGGCTTCCGCTCGTGGATCGACCTGGTCCACGGCGACCGCACCCGTCAGTCGCTGGCCCAGCGGTCGCCCGTCGACGACATCGAGGACCCCTACGGCCGGCCGTTGGCCGCGTACCGGTCGACAGCCCACGAGCTGGCCGAGCTGACCGCTGGCCTGGCCCTGCTGCTGTGGCCTGACGGTGCCGTGCGCCTCGACGCCACCGCGGACTAAGCGGCTCCGCCTCTCCCTCCAGCCCCGGCCCGTGCACCGTGTGGGGGCCGGCGATCTGCGCCCATGGGCAATGTGCGGCACGGATGTCCACGTGCGAACATGGCGAGGTGGTGGAAGGATGCCGGATCAGAGAGCTCCCCGATGGCGGGAGGGAGTTCGTGCTGGACGACAGCGCGCTCTCGTTCATCCGGATCGACCATCAGTCGAGGCTGCGGTTCGGCCGTACCGAAGTGATGATCGGGGGCCCCTTCGTGTTGGAGGTGGGAAGGGTGGTCCACCACCTGAATCCGCAGCGTTGGGATGGACTGGGTCCGTTGGTGGCGCTCTATCCGAGTTCCGCCCGGTGGCTCTGGACGTCGGCCGAGGGTGAGTTGAAGGTGATCTTCCATCACGGAGCCGTCATCACCGTGCCCCCCGACCCGACGACGACGGCATGGTCCGTCGGGAACGTCCACGCCCAGTCCGGCGAGCCCGCCCCCGAGCCCCCGGCGGCTGCCTGAGCGCCCGACCCAGGGAGCCGGCGGCGCCGTGGTGGCCCACAGCGCCGCGGTGGCCCGCGGTGCCGCGGTGGCCCGCGGTGCGGTGGTGGCCCGCGATGCGGTGGTCAGTCGGCCAGGAGCTCGGGATGACGGGAGGCCACCATCCGTCGCATGCCGTCACGCCACCCGACCGACGTGGTGCCCACCAGCTGATGCATGCGGGTCAGATCGATCTGGACGCTGTCGATGGTGTTCTCGGTGGGCGCGAATGTGGCGGGCAGGCCGGTCAGCTCGGAGAAGTAGCCGCACCACTCCTCGATGCTCACCGCATCGTCGCCCCCCCAGTTCACCGTGGTGGCGGGGGTGGTGGCCGCCCCCAGCAACTTCGGGACCATGGCGATGATGTCGTCCTGGTGGAGCGGGTGGTAGACGCTCGGTGCGTCGACGTGCACCGGGATGTCGCTCCCGTTGATCATCATCTCGAGGTGGATGGCCGGCCAGCCCCCCCGGTCGCCGTAGGGCACCGACAGGCGGGCCAACGTGGTGGGGAGGTCGAAGCGCTCGGCCGCCCAGCGCGCCGTGGCCTCAGCGGCGATCTTGGAGATGCTGTAGGTGCGGAGGAAGGGCCAGATGCCGTGGTTGTCCCCGAGCAGGTCCTCCTCGGCGAAGACGTGATGCCCGAGCGGCTTGTACACGCCGGTCGTGGAGCAGTGCAGGAAGGCGGTGGCGTTCTGGTGGTGCTCCATCAACCAGGCCAGGCCCCCGCTGTTGGCCCGGAGGTCGACCGTCCAGTCGTTGGTCTTGGACACGGCGAAGTTGACGACGTAGTCGGCGTCACGGGGCAGCCCGGCCACGTCGCCGGCGGCCAGGTCGATGGGGACGCACCGGATACCGGCTGCCTCCAGGCGGGCCCGGGCACCCTCGTCCTTGAACCGGGCGGCACCGATCACCTCGTTCTGGTCGGCCAGCGCCATGGCCACCGGCTCGGCCACCTGACCGGTGACGCCGGTCACGACGATGGTCTTTCCTTGCAGCGGGACGGTGGCCATGATCGGGCTCCTTCGCAGGGCGGGTCGGGATGGTTCGGGGCGGTTCGGTGGCGGTCCGCCGCCGGTCGGGTCGGCCGCCGCACAGGGTCGCCGGCTGATACTAGACACCCCGGGCCGTCGTCCGTCGGTTCACCGGATGGATCGGGTGGGCGCATCATCGGTGGGGCCGGGCCCGCAGCCGACCTGGTCCGGGCCCGGGATGGCTCCCGGAGCCGACCCGGTCCCGACCTGGGACCGGCCGAGACGGTCCCGAACGGCGGCTGACGGCGGCATACAGCTGTGGACACCACCACCTGGCCTGGTCCATACTGTATGTTCCGCCTGTTTTTGCCGGGAGGCCACATTTTCCCAGGTCACCGGAGAATACGGATGGGCGAGCCATCTACCGGACCCAACGTAATTTAGGAAGTGACGTTCTCATGAGTGCCACCTGGCGCAAGCACGGAGCCTGCCGGGGCATCGATCCTGACGTGTTCTACCCGATCTCCGACGAGGAGGCCGGTGAGGCCAAGGCCATCTGCGACCAGTGCGCCGTGCGGGAGTCGTGCCTCGAGCACGCACTGGCCAATCGCGAGCGCGAGGGGGTCTGGGGTGGAACCACCGAGCGTGAGCGTCGTCGCATCCACCGCCAGCGCCGCAAGTCCGCCTGAGGACCCATCCCGTCGGCTCGGACCAGGACGGCGGGACCGGCGGCCAGATGATCGACCCGGAGCCCAGGGGCCCGTGCTCGGGGTCGGCCCCGTCGGCGGATACCCCGGGCCCGACCGCTCACCCTCCCGCTGACGACCCTGCCGCTGACGACCGGGCCGCCCTCGTGGTCGGGGCCGTCCGTGCCCATCGGCCGGGCGACGAGCGGGAGGCCCTGTCCCGGTCCATCTTCCTGGCCGAGCTGGCCCGGCTGGACCGTCCCTTCGACGAGGAGGCCGATCTGACCCACATCACGGCCTCGGCCATCGTCGTGGGCCCTCGAGGGGTGGTACTGCACCTCCACCGGCGGCTCCACCGGTGGATGCAGCCTGGTGGGCACGTCGAGGCAGGGGAATCGCCGTCGGACGCCGCCCTGCGCGAGTGCGTGGAGGAGACCGGCCTTCCCGTGGCCCACCCCGAGGACGGGCCGACACTGGTCCATCTCGACGTGCATACGGCAGCCCGGGATCACGTCCACCTGGACCTCCGTTACCTGGTGCTCGGATCGGACGTCGCACCGCACCCGGGGCCGGGCGAGAGTCCCGAGGTGGCCTGGTTCAGTTGGGAGGCCGCCCTCGACATGGCCGATGACTCGCTGACGGGCGGCCTGCGGTCAGCCCGTACACTCGTCCGGGCCTCGGCCGCCCGGGCCGGGGTGCCCCAGGTCGACCGACGAGAGGACTCCTGATGGCCGAGCCGTTCGACACCCTCATGCTGGTGCAGGAGCGCGACACCATGCTCGACCAGCTACGGCATCGGAGGGACGCACTGCCCGAACGGGCCGCCCTGGCCGAGGTCGGCAGGGGTCGGTCCCAGCTGGACCGGTCGATGGGGGAACTGCAGGCCCAGGTGGACGAGCTGGCCGGACGACAGCGCCGGCTGGAGGAGCAGATCGCCGCCACGGCCAAGCGGCGCCACGAGATCGAGCAGCGGATGCGGTCCGGAGCCATCTCCGCATCCCGGGATCTCCAGGCCATGGACCACGAGGTGGTCCAGTTGGCCGAGCGTCAGTCCCATCTCGAAGAGGAGGAGCTGATCCTCCTCGAGGAACAGGATCCCCTGGACGCCCGACTGGACGAGGACCGCGCGGCGGCGACGTCCTTGGCCCTCGAGGCCGACCGCCTGATGTCGGCCATCGCCGAGGCCGAGACCGAGATCGACGCCGCCATCGCCGGCGAGGTGGAGGTCCGCCAACAGTTGGCCTCCGGCCTCCCGCCCGAGTTGGCGGAGCGGTACGAGTTCCTCCGGTCCCACCTCGGAGGGGTCGGCGCCGCACGGTTGGTGGGGGACCGGTGCGACGGGTGCCACCTGAGCCTGCCGTCGGTGGAGGTGGAGCGCATCCGCCGGCTGCCCCCCGATGAATTCGCCACCTGTCCCCAGTGCGACCGCATCCTCGTGCACTGAGCCGGTGCTGATCCCGAGGGGGGAGCCATGCTGATCCTGGTGCGCCACGGTGAGTCGACCGGCAACGCCGACGGGCTGCTGCTAGGACGGATCGATGCGCCCCTCACCCCTCGGGGTCTGGCCCAGGCCGAGACGGTGGGCCCCCTGGTGGCCGGGGCCACGCGGGTGATCTCCAGCTCGCTCCAGCGCGCCCGGCGGACGGCCGAGGCCCTGGGCACCGGGCTTCCCGTCGAGATCGACGACCGGTGGATCGAGGTGGACTACGGGGAGTTCGACGGGCGCCCGCTCACCTCCGTTCCCGACGAGGTGTGGGTCCGATGGCGATCGGACCCGGACTACCGACCGACCGGAGGGGAGTCCCTCCGAGAGGCCGGGACCAGGGTGCGTGCCGCATGCGAGGAGTTGTTCGCCGTGGACGGGGAGGGCGCCCGGGGCCCCGGGGCCGTCGTGGTGGTCAGCCACGTCTCGCCCATCAAGGCAGCCACCTGCTGGGCCCTCGGCCTCGGTGACGAAGGGGCGTGGCGCCTGTACCTGGCCACGGCGTCGCTCACCCGCATCACCTGGGGAGCGACCGGGCCCGTGCTGGCCCGGTTCAACCAGACACCGTGGTCGGAGCATGGATGACGGAGCGGTAGCGCCCCCGGCCCCGGGAGTGCGAACTCAGCGGAGTACCCGGTCGACCGTGAACACGGTGATCTGCTCGGCCTGGGTGGCGGAGTGGCCCGACTCGAATCGCAGGGCGCTCCAGCACTGCCAGCCGGTGATCACATGCAGGGTCTCCAGCGCTTGGGGAGCCTGGTCGCCGTGGGCGGCGATCTCCGGTCTGAGGATCACCTCCAACTGACGGCGGAGCAGCCTCCTCTGGTGGGCGAGCACCTCGGTGAGCGCCGCCGTGGCCGGTAGCCGGGCATAGGACGCCCGCAGCACCGGGCCCACCGCTTCGAACAGGCGCCTCCGCTGCCGGGCCACGACCCGGATCCTGACCTCGGCCGGGCCGTGGGCCGGGATGACGTTGGTGAGGGCCTGGTACTGGGAGGCCTGGCGCTCGACGGCCTGGGTGAACAGTTCGTCGAGGTCGGCGAAGTGGTGGAAGATCAAGCGGTCCGAGACCCCGGCCCGCGCCGCCACCTGGCGGGCCTTCGGGGCGGGGTCGCCGCCGTGGATCAGATCGATGGCCGCATCGAGCAGAAAGGTGTGGGTGCGGCTGCCTCTGGCCGACCTCCGGTCCACCGTCGAGCCCGGTCGATCGTCGCCCTCGGCGTCGCCTCTGGATGCCGCCCCTCGGACTGCCATGGCCAGCCTGTCCTTTCGACGCCTACCCCGTTGATGAAGGCGGTGGAGGAGGAAATTATGCGGCCGGGCGCAGGAAGGGCAAGTTCTGGCCGTGGAGCACCGCCGGTCCGACGATCCCGGCCGTCAGGGAGAGGGTCGGGGCCGGTCGGGCAGCTGGTCCTTGACCAGACGTCCCCCCTGAACCACGGCCACCAGGTTGTCGCCATCGGCCAGAAGACCGAGGTCGGTGAGGGGATCGCCGTCCACCACCACCAGGTCGGCCAGCTTGCCCACGGTGACGGTGCCCAGCTCGTGGCCCCGACCCATGAGCTCGGCGCCGTGCTTGGTGGCCCACCGGATGACGTCCAAGGCCGGGATGCCGACCTCGTCGGCGTAGTACGACAGCTCCTCGCCGTAGTGGCCGTGGGGCAACCCGATGGCCCCGTAGTCGTCACCGAGCACCAGCCGCATGCCGGCGGCGTTGGCCCGGGGCAGGATCTCGGCCATGGCGTCGATGTCCTCCTTCATGGAGTCGGTGAATCCGAGGGAGACGCCGCCCATCGATTGGAGGAATCGGTGGGGGAAGAGCATGGAGGGCACCACCGGCGTGCCCGAGGCCACGATCCGCTCGATGCACTCGTCGTCCATGCCGTCCCCGTGGTCGATCACGTCGATGCCGAGGTCGAGGGCCATATGGATGGCCTCACGGTTGGCGATGTGGCCTCGGACCCTGACGCCGCGGAGGTGGGCCGCCTCGATCCCCGCGGCCATCTCCTCACGGGACATCTCGAGCTGCTCCTTGGGGCCGATGGTCCCGTGGCCCCCGGTGACGAACATCTTGATGATCTCGGCGCCCTCTTTGATCTCGGCCCGCACCGACCGCCGGAACTCGTCGGGCCCGTCGCTGGGCCGGATGGCGCCCAGTGCGCCGACCTGCCAGTGCGGCGGGTAGCTGCGGTCGCCGGCATGTCCGGTGGTGCTCACGTCCCGGCTGCACGGGACCAGGCGGGGGCCGGGGATCAGGCCTCGGTCGATAGCCACCTTCATGGAGGCGTCGATGGCGAACGGGGCACCGGCCGACACGGCGCTGGTGAAGCCGCACTCGACCAGGAGGGCCAGGCTGTTCACGGCCCGGACCGCCTGCAGCGCCATCGGCTCCTCCAGGCCGAACGGGGCCGGTGTGCCTCCCAGGTTGTGGTAGGTGGCGTGGAAGTGGCAGTTGACCATGCCGGGCATCACGGCCCGGCCCGAGCAGTCGACGATCCGGTCGTCCGATCGCGGCCCGGGAAGGGGCCCGGCCCCCACCGCGGTGATCCGTTCACCGTCCACCACCACATGGGCGTGGCGCAGCACGGTGCGATCGCCGTCGATCACGGTGGCGTTGGTGAGGGCCAGTCGGGTCACGGTTCGATGACCACCTTGATGGCTCCCGACACCGGGTCCGAGGCCACACAGAAGGCCTCGGCGGCCTCGTCCAGGGGGTAGCGGTGGGTGATCACGGTCCGGGGGAGCTCGGGAACAGCCTCGAGCATCCTCACCGCCTCGTCGAACTCCGAGGCCCCGTGGTGGTGGCCGTAGGTGAACGCCGGAACCAACGAGACCTCCTTCATCAGGAGGGACATGCCGACGGCCACCGGCTGCCAGAAGCTGGCCAGGACACCGATGGTCCCTCCGGGCCTCACCAGGTCCGTGGCCCGGTCCATCGAGCTCTGGGTGCCGGCGGCGTCGAGCACGATGTCATAGTCCGCGCCGAGGGTCCCGTGGGCCCCGAGACGCTCGGCGGCAGCCTGGCGCTCGGGCCGGTTGGCCTCGGCGTCCACGGATGCCCCCAGCTGGCGGGCCGCGGCCACGGCGCACAGGCCGATGGTCCCGGCCCCGATCACCAGCACCCGGGTGCCGGCGGCCACGCTGGCCCTATGGACGCCGTGCAGGGCCACGGCGAGGGGCTCGACCAGGCAGGCCACGTCCAGTCCCACGGTCGGGGGCAAGGGTGCGGCACAGGTCGGATCGATCCACACCTGGTCGGCCAGACCGCCGTCCAGGGTGGTCCCGTACATCGCCCCGAGGACGGCCGTGCACTGTTGCGGCTCACCGGCCCGGCAGCGGGGGCATCGGCCGCAGCGGACGGCGGGGAGCACGGCCACCGGCGTGCCGTCGTCCAGTCGGCCGCAGAACTCGTGCCCGAGGGTCACCGGAGAGGGGCCGAACGCCACCATGTGGAGATCCGAGCCGCAGATGCCCGACGAGGCCACCGTCACCCGGACGCCCCCGGTGGGGGAGCCCGGTGTCTCGACCACTCGGATGCCCTCCGCCGTGTTCCTCACGCCCCGCATCCGACTAGCCGCCCCCGGACGGCGGGCCGGCCGGGTCCGAGCCGGGGTCGGTGCCTATGGCCGGATCGGGATCCCCGGTCCCGATCCTGCCCCATCCATCCACGCCGCTTCTCACGGCCTGCAAGCTAATGCCTCGACCGGCAGCGCGTAAGGGTGGGTGCCCGCCTCGGCCGTAGGAGGGGGGGGTGCCTGCAGGGGGTACCCCCCTTGGTCGACCATTCCGGGGGTCCCGGTCGCCGGACCCGGAGCCGCAGCCCCGGCAGCCCGGAAGCCCGGGAATGGACGCCGCATGGAACAACCGGTCCGTGCCCGCCGTTGTACACAGAGGGCCGAGAGGAGTGGACCATGGTGACAGAGTTGATCAAGCCGCTGTACACAGCGGAGGCGACGGCGGTGGGTGGCCGGGACGGACATGTGCGGAGCGCCGACGGCGCTCTCGACACGGACGTCAAGCCGCCCACCGAGATGGGTGGGCCGGGGGGTGCCACGAACCCCGAGGAGCTCTTTGCCGCAGGCTATGCCGCCTGCTTCCAGAGTGCCATGGGCGTCGTGGCCCGGAGGCAGAAGGTGAGTGTGGACGGGTCCACTGTGACCGGCAAGGTGACGATCGGCACCATCGAGGGTGGTGGGTTCGGGCTGGCCGTGCAGCTCGACGTGCACATCCCCGATGTCGACGAGGCCACCGTCCAGAGCGTGATCGAGGCTGCGCACCAGGTCTGTCCCTACAGCAACGCCACTCGGGGAAACATCGCCGTCACCCTCGTGGCCGTCTGACTGCTGTCGGAGACCCCGGCCGATCCACCTGCCCGGCTTCGCGGGGATGGTCGGTCAGGGGTTGGTGTCGATCCCGAACAGGCCGACTTCGGTGCCCAGGCTCTCGGGGACCTTCGTGGGCGTATCCCGATTGAGCACCTCGCCGCGGAAGAACGGCGGCCGGACGGCGGCGTAGACGAACATGAGGATGAGGCCGAGCAGGAGCGAGAAGAAGTCGATCAGGAACACCCCGCCGATGTGCCAGTGGGGCCAGAAGGTCATCTGCCACGTGGTGTAGCTGTTCGACGGCCGCCAGTAGAACCAGAGGTTGTAGACCAGGGCGGCCCACAGCATGACACCGCCCAGCAGGGGCAGGATGCCCCGAATCCACAGGTTGCGCGGGCTCTCGGTCAAGGTGGCGCGGTAGTACCACGCACACGACAATCCGGTGAGACCGTAGTAGAAGGCGATCATCACACCCAGGGCGGATACGGCATCGGCGATGACGGTACCTGCTGACACGTAGTTCAGGATCACGTAGAGCACGATCGACACAGCACCCATGACGACCGTGGAGACCGTGGGCGTCAGAAAGCGCTTGTGGATCCGGGAGAACACACGGGGGATGGCCTTGTACACCGCCATGGCCAGTGTGGTCCGGGCCGTGGGCAGGATGGTGGTCTGGGTGGAGGCGGCCGCCGAGCTCAGTACCATCAGCAGCAGGAGGTGGAACAGGACGCTCCCGAGTCCGGATGTCCCGAACACGGAGTGCCCGAGCGCATAGAACACGTCGTTCTCGTTGGCCGTGTTGCCCAGTCCGATGCCCTTGCTGCCGACGCCGGCATAGGACTGCGTGGCCAACACGACGAGGACGTAGGTGACCAGGAGGATGACCGTGGCCAGCACGGCGGCGCGCCCCGGGACGGTCTCCGGGTCGGCGGTCTCCTCGTTGACCGACACGGTCGTATCCCAGCCCCAGTAGATGAAGAGCATCAACAGGACGCCGTTGATGAAGGCGGAGGCGGACGGGATCTTGAACGGGTTGAACCAGCTCAACGAGGGAGTGAGGTGCCCCACCGGGGCGGTGCCGTTCCCCACTTTGATCAGCATCCATACCGACAGCACCAACAGCATGGTCAGCTCGATCCCTAGCAGCGCCTTCTGGAAATTGGCTGACACTTCGATGCCGACATAGCAGATCACGGTCATGACGACGATCCACAGGATCCCGACGAGCAGGACCCAGCCGCTGCTCGGATCCGAGCCGATCCCGTTGGCGTTGAACAGCAGGAACACGTACTGCCCCGCCACCTGGGCCAGGCTGGCCATGACCAGGATGTCGGCAGCCACGATGGCCCAGCCCCCCAGCCACCCCGTCTTGGGTCCGAAGGCCCTGGTCCCCCACGTGAAGGTGGTGCCACAGTCGGGATCGGCGTTGTTCAATTCCTTGTAGCCGTAGGCGATGAACAGCATGGGGATGAAGGCGATCACGGTCACGATCGGCGATTGCAGACCGATGGCCACCACCACGAAGCCGAGGGTGGCGGCCAGACTGTAGGCCGGCGCCGTCGAGGCGACACCCACCACGGTGCTGGAGATGAGCCCGAGGGCCCCGGACTTGAGGCCCTTCTCCGGCCGTTCGGTGGTCGGCAGGGCGGTTGCTTCGGTCACCATGTGCTCGCCTCGCTTCTTCGGCCACCGCCGCAGCGCCGATGGATGGATGGACGTATGCGCTCGTTGTCCCTACCCCATCACGGGCAAAGGTAACGCGGCCTCGCCCCGGCCGCCTCCCCTCTCGGGGACAGCACCGGCCCGGTCACATCGTCCCTGGTGACAGGAGGCGGGACGGTCCGGTCGCCGGGATCGCTACCGTAGGAATGGCCATTCCCGGCCGGTCGGATCCGGGCCGTGCTCGGGACGAGGGCATACGGCAGCCACACACGAGGTGCCCATGCCCAGCAAGGTCTTCGTCGCCATCGACCAGCGTGACATCCGGCACTCGGTGATCGCATTCGCCTCCCGTCTGGCGGCCGAGACGTCGACCGTCGTCCGGGTCTTCCATGGGATCGAATTCGTGGGTCGCGGCTGTGCGGCGCCGCTGGAGTCCCGTGACGAGGCAGAACTGGTGGTCGAAGAAGCGGTCTTCCACCTGCGGATGGCCGGGGTGGGGGCCGCCGGGTTGGTCAGGCCGTGCTTCCACCGTGATGTCAGCCGGATGATCGTTGACGAGGCGAACCGTTGGGGCGCCGACACCATCGTGGTGGGGGGTCGACAGGGGCGCGGACCGGGTCGGGTCCTCGGACACGGGATCCGGGAGCGGGTGCTCCGCCGATCGGCGCTAACGGTGAAGGTGGCGCCACCGGAACACGTCAGTGCTGCTCGGACACGCCGCACCGGTTAGCTCCCGCGGTACGGGCGTTGGCCACTGCCGGGGGGACGAGCCGCAGGAACCAGGGACGGCTAGGCGCGTCGCTGATCGCTGAGGACGGCGAAGGTGGTGGAGATCAGACCGACCAGTCCGTCGATCTCCTGGTCGATGACCTTCAGGTTCGGGCCGTTGGGATTGGCGGACTCGAGCTCGAACAGCCGGGCCAGTACGCGGGTGGAGCGGAGTGTCCTGCGGAGGCGTTCGTCGATCTCCGCCAGTGGGCACAGGTTCTCGGCCATCCACAGGCGGGCGTCCCGGGCCGCTGAGCCGAGTTGATCGCTGGCCGAGAGCAGAGCCGACGGTCCGTTGGTTGCCGACTGCTCCGCCAGCGACAAGGTGGCCAACATCCGCTGGAATATCGGGGAAACCTCGGCTTCCCACAGATCGATCTCCTTGAATCGGGTCACCTGTCCGCTTCCCTTCGGTCAAGCCCCTCCCAGAAGCTAGGTCGTATTGCCGCTGCCGTCTAGGCGAAATTTGCAACCCGGGGTAGCGACGGAGAGAGGACGGATGGTGAAGGCGTAGCTGTGCCGGGCGGCTCGGCGCCGTTGGCCACGACCTGGCCGGCCCGGCGGGTAGCAGAGGAAAGCCCAGTTGAGAAGGGGTAAATCTCGACGGAGGTGCCATCGCCCCACCTCCCTGCACCACCTCGCACCGTCCCGCATCACCGGAGTGCGCACGGTGACGGGTCGACACCGTAGACGCGGGTCGATGCCGTCCGGCCGCAGACTTCTCCGCTGACTAACGTGGCCCGGGTGTTCGTGTTCGTCCATGGCGTGCCCGAGACGGCGGACCTCTGGAAGAAGGTGCGTCCGCTCATGGGGGGTGAGTCGGTGGCGCTCCCGCTGCCGGGGTTCGGCTGCGCACGGCCCGACGGCTTCGGTGCCACCAAGGACGAGTACGTGGCCTGGCTGCTCGATGAGCTCGACCGGATCGACGGACCGGTCGACCTTGTCGGCCACGACTGGGGAGCCGGGCTCACCTACCGCGTGGCCACGGCCCACGGAGACCGGATCCATGCGTGGGCCGCCGATGTGGCCAACGTGATGCATCCCGACTACGAATGGCACGACTTCGCCAAGATCTGGCAGACCCCCGGAGACGGCGAGATGTTCTTTCGGGACCAGTTGGCCTCCCCGCCCGACGGCCAGGCCCAGGTCTTCGAGGTCCTGGGGGTGGCGCCCGACGATGCCCTGGAGCTGGCGCGGTGGACTGACGAGACCATGGGGGCGTGCATCCTCGACCTCTACCGGTCGGCCACTCCCAACCCCTCGGCCGACTGGGGCGATGCCTGGGGGATCACGGCGGCACCCGGACTCGTGCTCTGTCCCACCGACGATCCGTTCGGGGACCTCGTGCAGTCCCGTCAGATGGCCGACATGCTCGGGGCACGCCACGAGATCATTCCTGAAGCGGGGCACTGGTGGGCCCTCCAGGCACCGGAGAGTGCAGCCGCGCTGCTGCGGGAGTTCTTCGCCTCCGTCGATTGACATCGGGCGGGGGCCGAGTAGGTCGATGGATAGCCTGGGCTGCGTGCCCACCGATGATCCGCCGCGAACCACATGGAGGAACTATCTCGGGCCGGTGATCCTCACCACGCGGCGACGCCGGTGGAACGGGCTCTTGTTGTCTGCGTGGATCGCTGCGGCCATCTTCACCGCAGCCACCGGGCGTTTCGACATCCTGTGGCTGCCGCTTGCCGGCATGGTGACGTCGTCGGTGCTCCTGTTACGAGACAGGGCCGGCCGGCGCCGGTCGACCTGAGGGCCGCAGTCCGAGGCGGGTGCGTGTGCAGGCGGCCCGAGATCCGGACCAGGCGTCGCGGGGACGCCACGCGGCTCAGGCGGGCAGTTGATGGATGCTCAGTTGCACCCTGCGCATCTGCGACCGCAGCGTGAGACCGCGGAGGGTGTAGTAGTCGACGTTCAGGTAGGCCATCACCGCATCGTCGTACGCCGGACCGGTGTCGGCCCGATCGAGGGCCCAGTCGATGAACTGTTCGGCCGTGGCGCCCAGGGCTGCCGCGGCCTGGGGCACGGAGTGGCTGTGCTCGGTCATCCCCAGGGTCAGGGCCTCGCCGAGTGTCTGCAGCCTCACCGGAGCAGGGCCGACCAGCCGGGGCTCGTACGACCACGCCGCGGTCGACCCCTCGACATGGCCGTCCACATGGACACGGGCCCACTCCTCGTACTGGGGCTCCCGGTTAGCGGAAGTACTCGGCCGTGCGGCGATACCGGACTCCCACCATATGGCCCTCTTCCGACGTCTCATTGCTACCCCTTGCGCTTGTGGCGCGAACTGATGCGCCCCCGCTTCACGCCAGGCTCGAGCAACCCCCTCACCTGGGCGCGAGCCCTACGATCAGTCATCTCAGGCAGAGATGGCGGGCGGTGTCAATCGCCCACCGGGACCCGGGGGACCTTTCGGCACTGATGGTGACCGGATGCTCACGTGCGGTGCACTAATTGGGCTTCTGCTGCACTTTTCTACCGAAGTGCCATCCTCGGGCACGGCGGTCCTGGAGAGGACGTCGAACGGGAGTACCGCAGTCACCACCACCCCACGCTCCATCGCGAGGGTGGGTCGGGTCGCCTCGGACGTCCGGGCACACCCGCGATCGTCTCTCACTCCCGGCACGTCCGCCCCTCGGTGGGTTTCGGCCACGGCGGCGACGACCGCAACGACGGGCAAGGACGGCAGCGATAGGGTCCCCGTGGAAGCGGTGGCCTCACGGTGTGGACGGGACCTGCCTGAAGGGCCTCCCTCTGTCGTGACCATGCCGGGAGCCAGCAAGCAGCGATCGGGGAGCAATGACCATGGACGGAGACGTACTGACGGTCGAGCGGTTCATCCGGGCCACGCCCGACGCCATCTTCGGCGTGCTGGCCGACCCGGCGAAGCACTCGCTCATCGACGGCTCCGGGATGCTGCAGGGTGCCAAGCAGGAGGGCTCCCAGCGGTTGGCGCTCGGCACGACGTTCGGCATGGCCATGGCGATGGGGATTCACTACTCGACCGTCAGCACGGTGGTCGAGTTCGAGGAGAACCGTCGGATCGCCTGGCAGACCGGTCCCAAGGGCAAGCTGGAGCGATTCGTGGCCGGACGCATCTGGCGCTACGAGCTGGAGCCGAGAGGCGAGGGCACCTTGGTCCGCGAGAGTTGGGACATCACCACCGACCATCAACGGACGTTGTTGAAGCTCGGAGACATCTGGTCGGGGAAGACCCGGAGGGACATGGAACTCACGCTGGCCCGTCTCGACGCGTTGCTCACGGCGCCGCCGGGGGCGGAAGGCTCGGCCTGACCGCTCACGGCAGGACACCACGCGGCTCGCCTGGTGCCGGGTGAACGCCCCGCTGACCTACGGCCCCGTCGCGGGACCCGTGGATGCCGACCTCATCGAGGTGCATCGCAGGGACGGGCCAGGCGTGCTCAGGCCTTCCGGCATGCGGCGCAGACGACAGCGGAGAACGGGGTCCAGAACGTCTCATCCGTCAGGCACACCATGGCCTCGTCGAACGTGACCTGACGTACTGGGCGGATCCCGTGAGCAGCGGCGAGCTCGGGTTCGGTGAGCCGATCTTCGACGGAGCGGAAGGTGTGCGTCCAGAAGGCCGCCTCGGGGGAACGGCCCTGCAGCATGGAGGTATCCATCGTCACCTCGAGGTCGACGACCGGAAGCCGGGCCAGGGTGCCGGGCATGGTGCGGGCCCACGTCCATCGGCCCACCAGGGCCGAGGCCACCTCGGCCAGGGCGGACGACGTCATGCCGGCGACGGGGAAGTAGTCAGCCTCCTCGAGGAGCAGGACGCCCCCAGGACGGAGGGCCTCGACCAGGGTGCCGATGATGTCATCGGCGGTGTCACAGTGCATGAGGACGTTCCGGGTGTGGACCAGGTCGAGGGACCCTGCGGGTAGGTCGAGGTCCTCGATGGCCGACTGCACGACCTCGATGGAGGGATGATCGACGAGGTGGTGGAGAAGGGTGACGTCCCGGTCCACGGCCAGTACGGATCCGTCTGCACCGACGCGGTGAGCCAGCCAGAGGGCCATGGAGCCACCGCCGGCGCCCAACTCGGCGCACCGCCATCCCTGCCCGACGTGAAGGTCCTCGAGTAGTCGGATGGACCTGGGGTCGGCAATGGCCTCGAGCAGCCGCAGACGGGCTCCCTCCTCGGTGAGCGAGTTGTCGAACCAGTAGCGACCCTCCATGGCCTCAGTATCGCAGCGCACGACCGGCGATCGCCGCCGACCTCCGATTGCACACCAGCGCCCGGAGGCGGGCCGTTGCCGCGGGAGTCTCAGTCGACCAGCCGGGCGGGGAAGCCGCCCGTGCTGACGGGTCCCCACCGGTCGGGGACGATCCGGATCAGCGCCTTGTGCTGATCGATCATGGCTTGCCGGTACTCGTCCCAGTCGGAGTGCTCACCGCTGATCGACCGGAAGTAGACGACCAGTCCGTCGAGCGCCTCGGGCACCTCCACCACGGTGGCGGCTCCGTACACCTGCACCCACTCGCCGGTGAAACCGTCCGACAGCACGCACACGGTGGCCTCGGGCCGGAGGCGCAGGTTGTGGGCCTTGGCCCGCTCGGGGTAGGTGGCGATGAGTATCGCCCCCTCGGGATCGACCCCCATGGTCACGGGCGACAGCTGCGGTGTCCCATCGGCCCGCTGGGTGGCCAGGATGGCCTGGTGGCGGGGGCGAATGAATGCCACCAGCCCGGCTCGATCGACTGTGGTGTTGGTCGCCACGGGACGTGCCATCGGCCGACCGTAGCATCGGGTGCGAGGGCACCATTCACGGCTACCTCCAGGTGAGCGGCACAGTCGTCTGGCTCGTTCCACTGGCGCCCCAGCGGAAGCCGGGTCGTACGTGATCCCTGGTCAGCGTCACGAAACCCACCTACGCTCGCTCCGGTGGCTCCCGCGCAGACCGCCCCCCGTCCCCCGCGCCTCCCGACCGACCTGCGGAGCGTCGACACCCCCGTGCTCGACGACGATGTGCTTCTTTCGGACATGCTCGTGTGTGGTGACCTCTCCGGAGGGGAACATGCGGATGTGCTGATCGAGCGATGTCGCATCGCGAATGCTGCCTTCATCGGGTCGGGGCTCCCGCGACTCCGGTTGATCGATGTCGTGGTCGAGAACGTCGACCTCTCCGGAGCCGACCTCGATGCGTCTTCCTTGAGCCGTGTCGAGTTCCGTAACTGCCGGATGTCGGGGGTGATCTTCACCCGGTGCCGGTTCGCCGACGTCACGGTGACCGATTGCCGGCTCGATCGGGCCAATCTGCGGATGTCGGAGTTCAGGTTCGTCACATTCGAGGACGTCGATCTCAGCGGTGGTGAGTTCTACGGGGGTGCACTCGAGCACGTCCGTTTCCTCGACTGCAACCTCGCCGGCTCGGAGTTCTCGAAATCCCGCTCGGTCGGGGTCAGGTTCCACGGTTCGAACCTCCTCGACCTGAAGGGCGCCCAGTACCTCGGGGGATCCACCATCGAGATGAGCCAGGCGCTCTCCCTCGGACTGGAGGTGTTGTCCGCTCTCGATATCACCGTTGACGATGACCGAGGACCCGATCCCGAGGAGCCGCGGGATCCACGCCCGCGTTGAGGGCGGGTTCTGCACCGTTGGTTCTCGGCGTTCAGGTCAGTTCGAGAATGGTCTCCTCGATCTCGGCGGCCCGTCCCGGGGCGAAGGACACCTCCGTGCCGATCGGCTGGAAGCCCGACTTCTGAAGGACTCGTAGCGATCCCGCGTTGTCGCTGGCCGCACGGGCTCGGATCGGTCGGACCGGGGTCTGCTCGAGGAGCAGGCCAAGGGCTCTCGTGGCGATCCCCTGCCCCCAGT
>Ga0181534_10001264_pt1 | contig 16625 bp, 19 predicted proteins | sample PEATcosm2014_Bin_37_FD_119758 | JGI IMG/M metagenome (GOLD analysis project Ga0181534, IMG submission 119758) | Peatland microbial communities from MTU Mesocosm Facility, Houghton, MI, USA - PEATcosm2014_Bin17_10_metaG | ecosystem: Environmental > Terrestrial > Soil > Wetlands > Peat | place... | reverse complement strand
GCCAGCACCGGCAACTCGTCGATCAACTGAGCGGCCAGCGCCCCGCTGATCTCTGTTGAGCCAAGCCCCGCGGCGGGCGCGGAAATCTGCACCGTCCCGACCAACTCTGCGTGCTTCTCTTCGAGATTCAGCACATTGATCTTCGCGCCTAGTGTCGTCAGCACGTCCAGCAGTGTCGCGCGCGTTGGATTCAGCCCCAGCGAGTCCAGTACGAGAGTAGAGCCGGGGAACAGCGCCGCTGCGCAGAGAAAAAACGCCGCGGACGAAATGTCTCCGGGCACCGCCGCTTCCACGGCATGCAGCTTCTGTGGTCCGGTAATCGAGATCGAATCGATTGTTCGCGTCAGTTCAGCGCCAAAGGCACGCAATGCCAACTCACTATGGTCGCGTGTACGCAGCGCCTCGCGCACCGTCGTCGTCCCAGCCGTTTGCAATCCGGCCAGCAGAACGCACGTCTTTACCTGCGCGCTGGGGACTGGCGTCGTATAATCAATCGCAGTTAACGGCTTGCCTTCAATCGTAATCGGCGCGTACCCATCGGTCAGTGTCAGCTGCGCGCCCATCGCTTCCAGCGGCGCTTGAATCCGCCTCATCGGCCGGCGCGAGAGCGACTCATCGCCAATCAACGTAAAGCGTCCCTCCTGCGGCGCAAGCAGGCCGGAGATCATGCGCATCGTCGAGCCGGAGTTGCCGCAATCGAGCGGATTGTTCGCAGTCATCACCCGGCCGCTCACGCCGGTTACTTCCATCGATCCGTCTTCGAACGCACACACTTTCGCGCCCAGCGCTTCCATGCAGGAGAGAGTCGAGGCGCAGTCCGCTCCGGTAGAAAAATTGGTAAACCGCGAGACCCCTTCGGCAAAAGCGGCCAGCATTCCGTAGCGATGGCTGATCGATTTGTCGCCGGGTAGGCGCAGGCTTCCGTATACGTTTCGAGCGGGGCGAATCAGGCGTTCTTCTATCACAGTGTGCAAAGCGGCTCCGGACGTGTTTCTTTCCTCTAGTGTAACAATCGTTCCGACCGCTCAACCTGATGGAGCATGTTCCCAACGCGCGATGATTCAGATAACCCAGCGCCTATTCCGCTCCCAGCTCACGCACAATTGCCACCGACGCAGAAGCACCGATGCGATTCGCGCCCGCCTCAAGCAGAGCGCGTACATCGGCCAATGTGCGGATGCCGCCCGAGGCCTTCACGCCAGCGCGTCCACCGGCCACGCCGCGCAGCAGCGCCACATCTGCTGGGGTTGCGCCGCCGGTGCTGAACCCGGTCGATGTCTTCAGGAAATCAGCGCCGGCCTGTACGGCAATCTCCGATGCGCGCAGCTTTTCTTCCACGTTCAGCAGAGATGTCTCTAAAATGACCTTGAGAAGCGCGCCGCGATGATGGACAACCGAGGCAACTGCAGCTACCGAGTGAGCAACCGCCTGATGATTGCCGCTCTTCAGTTGCCCAATCGGCAGCACCATGTCCAGTTCCTGCGCGCCAAGCCGAATCAGAGCAGCGGCTTCGTGGCGCAGCGTCGAAACCAGCGACGCTCCGAGCGGGAACCCAATCACCACGCCCACCGGAACTCCCGTTCCCGACAGCATCGATACCGCCGTCGGCACCCACATCGGGTTCACCATCGCGCAGGCAAAGCGGTAGCGGATTGCTTCGTCGCAGAGGTTTTCCACCTGTGTGCGTGTTGCGTCTGCCTTCAGCAGCGTGTGGTCAATCACTGAGGCCAATGATGGCCAATTCTCCAGCGTCTGTGCGGCAAAGCTCTCGGTATCAAAGCTGCCGTTGTCAAACTCAATATCCTCTTCACGAATTGGTGTCACCAAAGCCATTCTTTCCACTCCTCGCAACAGAACTCAACTGCCGCTCTTTCTGGCGGCTCTGGGAAACGCTTCCGGAAAATGAGTATAGTGCCTCCCGCAGCGCCGCACAAATGACCGGCGGCACTGGAGCTTTCTCAGAACAAGACGCTCCAGGCAGCTTTATAGTTTGCTATTTTCCGGCGAGAGGGCCGAAGCCAGCGGAGCTGCGCAGCAATCCCTTTATGCAACAACAGGATGCGGTTCTGTAAGACGCTTGTCTTACGCCCGCTACAGCCGCGTATAAAGCTGGAAGGGAGCCCAATAAAACGCCCGGTGGAAGCTGTTCTTCGAATGCAGCAGACCCAGTTTTGCCTTGCGCAGCGCGATCGCCGGAGCCATCCCCTGGTCGAGGTTGGTATAAAGAGCATCCATCAACCGTGGAGACGAGTCGTCGCTCACCTCCCACAGAGCGCCGATGACGTTATGGCTCCCGGCGCGCAAAAACGCCCACGAAAGCCCCACCAGCCCCTCGCCGGCATAGGCCTTTGTCCCGCTGCCCAGGCAGGCGGAGATCGTCACTAGCCGCGCGTCAATCGGATGCTGCATAATCTCCCGCGCGTACAGCTTGAAGGAGTTTTCCTCCTCCCCGGTTCGCGACAAGATAATCGCCGAGTCCAGCGGGTCGGTCTGGCTGGCCACGCCGTGCGTCACAAAGTGAATATACGAGTACTGCGCCGGATTGCTGGTCAGATACGCTGACGGATTCGCCTCCTGGAGTGCGAAAACCGCCTCGTCGCGGGCCGCGAAATGCTTCTGGATCTCTTTCATCTCCGCGGCGGCGTTGGCCAGTTCGGGATAATCCACCGTAGGAGAGATCGCGTCTCCCAGCAGCAGCAGCCTTCGTCCCGCCGTGTGCGCGGGCTTGGCCGCGGCCATCATCGCCAGCGACGGCGCGGAGAGCAGCGTCACATCCTCAATCCAGTAGTGGGGCAGGGAATTAGCCGTCGGCCCCGGCGCAAGCAGCGTCTCAAAATTCAGCAGATTCAGCGCCCCGTCGGCCAGAATCACCACCTGCGCATCGGGTTTCAGCAGCCCTGCTGCGGGAGCAACCAGCATGTTGTACAGCTCGCGCCCATCCGGATTTTCCAGCGGATCGATCGTCCCCAGCAGCGCCTTGCGGTAGCGGTCCACCAGCGGAGTGATCACCCGCGCCGCAGGCAGCGGAAAAAGCGCGGTCTTCTGCGGCGTAATCGCCCACAGGTACGATTGCTTCTCCCCCAGCCAGTAGAACAGCAGCGTCGCTCCAGCCTTTTGCGCCACCGCGCCGGGGTTCAGCGCCACAGGGTGGAAGGTGGGAGCCGTTGGCGTTTTTCCGCCGACTTGCACGGGTTTCACTTCGGAGTTCAGAGTCAGCCCCTGCGCCAGCGTCCGCGCCCGGCTCTGGTCGGCAGTCACCAGCGCCTCCTGCGCCTTGCCCAGGCTCACCAACAGGTGGATGTAGTCGTCATAGATCGGCGTGGCGTTGGCCAAAAAGGGCAGCTTCGAGGATTCATTCTTGATCTGCTCCCGCGCCGACTCAAAGGTCGTCAGAGCGGTCTTGTACATCCCGACCGCGTCTGCAGTGCGGCCCTCCCGCTCGTAGAGCAGCGCAATTTGGTGCTCCGCGCCCATCCGCATCCAGATCTGGCTATCTGGATCTTTCTCCACTTCGCGAAACAGACCCGCTGCCTGCTGGTCCTCGTTCCGCACTGCATCAATCTCCGCTTCCGCCAACTTCACATCGAGCGCGTCAAGTCGGTTGCTGTCTTGCTGGACGAGCGGCTTTACCTGCTCAAGATAGATGCGCGCTTCATCCGGTTTTCCAGCCTTGACCGAAATATGAGTGATGAGCTCCAGAGACGTAACGATGTCCCCTTTACTGTTGATCTGCTTGGCAAGTTCGAGTGATCGACGGTAGGTCTGTTGGGCGCGAGTCAAATCGCCTGTATCTTGGTACACATAGCCGGCGGTTTCTAGCCAGTTGATCTGATTGCGAATATCACCTAGTTTTGTGGCGCGTTCTCCGGCATCTTGAAGCAATGTTAAAGCCTGCTCTTTATCTCCCAATTCAAAATAGGCCCATCCAAGATTTCCAGAGGCGATTTGTGCCATATCCTCGCCTTTCAGCTCCACGGCCTCTCTATAAGCAGACCGAAACCAGTCAACTGCCTCGTCATAATGGTCGGTCTGAACAGAGACCCAACCCAAGTTCGAAAGAGCTGTTGTCTCAAGCCATCTGTCCTGGTCACTCCTAGCGAAGGAGAGAGAGTCGAGGAAGTCCTGTCTTGCATCGGGGAAGCGTCCGCGTGCCATGGCTAGAATCCCGCGCGCCCTCGGCAAGAAACCGCACTCTGAATAGCTTGTTTCCTTGCAGATTCTCGCGGCATCTGTCAGTTTTTGCTCCGCCTCAGAAAAACGCAGGAGGTGTGCTAAGTCTGAGCCTTCAAGTAGCAATTTCTTAAGCACCGCTTCGGAACTATTCTGCAGGGACGGCTGTTCCGCAAGCAGGCTCAACGCGTTTGCATTCATCCCGCGCCAAGCCATAGCCTCTGCTTCCAGCAATTGGAATTTCGCGGCCCACTCGGGGCCGGAATCAATGTACTGTTTATATCCCTTATCTGCTGCAAGTTGGCTTTTTTCTAAATAGCCATGCAGGAAAAGTAAGCGAGCCCTTTCGTACTCCTCTTGTGGGTTGGGTAGCGGAGCATCATGGAGGGGAATCAGCAGTAGCAGCACGAGTGCCCACGCCAATTGCAGATACCGGGGCTGGATGCTGCCAAAAGAGACCATTTTGCCTACCTTCAAGGGGTTCTGGAACTGAGCCGGTCGACGGACTGGCGAAGGCGGACATATGCAAGCCGGATATTGTAGGACCACTTGTGGATGTTGACAGGGTCCTTGATCTCCCGCGCCAACTCCAGCGCGCGGCGATAGTAATCAATGGCTGTCAGATGATCGCCTCAATGCAAGTATACATTTCCGATATTTGCCAGCTCGACCAGATAATTTTGCACCGTTCGAGCTTTGCTTCCGTAGGATTTTCCTGGCTGCGGAAAACTCTTAAGGGCGGTATTCCTGGGATTTACCCCTGAATACGAGGGTAACAAATGCGCGGTCTTCAGGCCCTGAGGTTTACTGGCAGCGGGTCAAGCCGATCCGAAAATCCCGTATGGACAAAAGCGTAATCCAGGAGACCCATCCGTTGCGGATTGGCCGCAATATATTGGAGCTGATTGAGATAATCCTGCTCATCGCGAGCCCGGTGCTCGTGGAAGCCTGGCTGCCAGACCTCTCTGGAAAACTGCGCTCGAACTCATGAGAAAACCCGCCCTTGATGCATTGTGCACAATGTTCTATGGTCTGGCCGGAGGATGGACTCAGCAATACATGAAGATGTTCCGGCATAATCGCAAAACCGAGCAGCAGGTAGCGTACTTGATCGCGGTAATGAAAGAAGGTCTCCACCATGAGTTTTGCATTGGCGGTTCGCACGAAGAGACTGCGCCGTGGGTACGTAGCCGTTGTGAGCGCATAGGTGTACATACTACACGGTAGAGCAGGACTTAATGCCCGACAAGAATGATGAATCAGGAAAAAGTGCTCATCAGGCAAAAAGGACGAATTGGGAAACGAGAGGGAATAGTCAGGTCGGAACCGCAGGGCCTGAAGGCCAACCTTTATTTGCGCACAGGATGTCAGGGTTAAAACCCTGGCCTACCTAACTCAAGCCAGATTCAGGTAAACAACAAGAGAGGCGAGCCAGTTGAACATGAAAGTCCTCCTGGCTCCCTTGTACCGCTTCGGGACTCTGCCGGTTAAGCCGGACACAAGCGTCATCATCCCATACCCGATCCATTCACCACAATCGTCCCAACATCAGAACTCCCCTCCGCCAGGCAGCCCATCTTCACTTCCAGCATCTTCAGGCAGACGGTGGTCTGAGTCGGGGTGCCTTTCGTCGGGTGGGGTTTCTCGTGCTTCAGATGCACCTTGGCCAGCGTGATTGTTCCAAAGTGGGGAATGTGGATGATGTGGCCGTAGGAGCTACCGGGGTAGCCGCCGTGCGACTTGTTGACCAGCGAGAACTCGACCTCGGTGAGCTTGTCAAAACCTTCCGGCTCCAGATTGAAGTGCGCTTTTGCCTCCGCCGAAGCATCGGAATGGTGGCGGATGTGATGGTGCTGGTCGGTGACTTTTTGCACAAAGGTGGGGTCGCTGGTATACGGCGCGTCGTTGGCCGGCTTCTCACCGAAGATATACGGGTCAAGCTCAATATTGACGTGGTGGCCGTTGATGCGCAGATTCTCAAAGCGCGTGCCCAAAAGCACGATCTCCGGGACGTAGCCCTCGACCGGGTGCTCGGTCGAGATTTGGGCGACAATGCGGTCGCAGGTCACAATCTCCAGAATGTTCAAGCCCTCGATCACCGAGGTGGAGAGGGTGGCGCAGCCGTGGCCAGCCTTGGACCCTTGCTTGCCGGAAACCTGCGCGTAGGAATGGTTGAAGGAGAGCACTCCCTCGAGCTTGAAATTGTGGACATGCTGCGAGAAGTAGCCGCCTTCTACGCTCTTTACCTTGGTGTGCGCCTGCGGTGAGATGTTCTGTTCGAGCGGCAGATGGATCTTGCCTTGAATGTCGGTGGCTTCCGCATGATACAAGTGTGTTTTCGTCGCGTCTGTCATCGGTGTCTGGTATTCCTTTCCAGTCTTTTGAGTTTGCAGGGAACCAAGGCAGGCCCCTTGGGAAAGCAGTTTTTCGAGATAAGACACACTCCCTCGGGGGAGGGGGATTTAGCGGAGACGGTCAGACCTCAGGTTGTTTGCCTGAAAAGCATAGCATGGTGCGGATGGGGATGTAGAAATTTTGCGAAAAAATCCTCTGCCTTTGCGAAATCCGCTACTTGCTCCGCGAAATCCGCAAAGACAGAGGTTCCCAGGTTTGCCAATCAAGTGATTACTGGGGGAGCTGAATCTCGAAAGCCGTGCGGCTGATCTCGGTAGGCGCGTTCTTCGCATCCACACCGCTGATCACCAGAGTGTATTTGCCCTGCGTCAAGCCAGCGCTGGGAAGGTCCAGGCCCAACTGCTTGTCGTCGTTCTCGCCCGGAGCCGCTACAGTCGTGATCAAGGCCTGCTTGCCCTGAGGATCAACCAGCGTCAGCGAGTACGAAGCGAAGCCTTGGCGGGGCAAATCAAACGGCAGCGTGGCGCCAAGTTTGCGATCCGCGGCAATCGTCTTCGTTTCACCTCCGCGGACGCCGGTATGCAGCACGGTCAAAGTCACCAGATGCGGCTGAGTGGCTGCAGCGCGCAGGCTGGGCAGCGTCACGGCATTCTGATAACCGACAACCAGCACCAGCGCGGCAAAGGCCGGCGCGGCAAAGGCCGGAGTAAAGAGCGGGCTGGCCCAGGCAAACCACGTGCGGCGCTCTGTTTTTATCGCCGGCCGGGACTGCGTCTGAAGTCCGGGCAACTGAGCCTTGGCTTCGTCGATGAAGGCCGCGACGGCGCGCAGGTCCAGCGCGCACTCGCGACAATCGAAGAAATGCCCTTCAAAGGCATCGCGAGCTTCAGGCGACATCTCGTTGAGCAGGTAACGCTCAGCCGCCTTCAGTTGTACTGCCTCGCCATGTTCCATTGTTCTCACCCCGTTTGAAACCTATATTTCGCAAATCTGAGGGATAGTGTCTTAAGTGTGGGTACCGTTTCACTAAAAAATTACGTTACCTTCAGGCACTCATCGAGACCGGAATTCCCGTCCGTTTCGCATACTCGCTCCTGAACTCCTGTTTGGCGCGGAAGAGCAGCACGCGCAGGTATTCGCGGTCGACGCCAAATGAGCGGCAGACCTCATCCCGCTCCATCTCATCGATAAAGACAGCCTTGAGCAGGTCGCGGTCGCGCTGGGGCAGCTTGAGGAGGATCTCATGAACCTTGGCCCGGATCTGCTTGGCGGCGAGTTGGCCAAAGGCGTCCAGGCTGGTCGAAGGAATCTCCGGCTGGTTCTCTTCGTCGATGGATTGATTCCGCGCCGTGGAGCGATACTGCTCCAGCAGCACGTTATTGCAGACCGTATTGACGAACGCGCCCAATCGGTCCGGCTGGCGCAGCCCATCGGGTTTGCGCAAAGTGGCTAAAACGCGCGCAAAGGTCTCCTGGCGCACGTCTTCAATCGCTTGTGGCGACTGGAGGCGAGAGCGGAGCTTCAGATGGAGCAGTTGCGTAAAATAGGCAACGAAATGCTCCTCTGTACGGCTTTCCCCCGCGCAAAGGCTCTCTATGTAGCCTGCGTCGAATGATTCGAATTGCAATGGCTTCCCCGCAAATCTGAGAGGAGCCAAGTATAACATTTCGGTTGTTTTGCCGGAAGTTCGCGGGTGATCGCTGTCGGGCTTGCGCCGCGAACGGCGAATGCTCGAGCCGGAGTAGGGCGGCGGGGCGGGATAAGCGGATGTGCTCATTGTGCCTGCCTGAACCGCCGGGTCTCGATCAGCGGCTGCGCGTCGCGCGGGTCAACCGGCTGAACGGGATGGAGGCGCGAAAACTGGTAGAGACGTCCGGTATACGACCCCCGGATATGGATGGGCGCGGCACCGAAGTAATGCAGATTCAGGGCGCTAGCCGGCAACGGTTGAATTGCTTTCAGGGCGTTTCGTTTTTGACCGCAACACATGGCGCATCTCCTGGAAGGGTTTCGGGAGCGAATTCGACATGGGGGAAAGATGAATCCTGCTTCGAGCTGCATTGCTCCAGCAGACATGCCGCGCCCGAGAGCGCCAGCCAGTTAATCAGCATCGGAATCCACACGCGGGTGATCCACAATGCAAAAGGAAAAGCAAACCAAAGGCTGAGGCAGTAGAAGCAATCCATCAAACGGCCAAAAAACGAAGAACCAAGCCAGGAGCGGAGCCGGAAGATGAAGTCCCACGGACCGTCCTCTTTGGCAAACAGATGTGTCAGTCGCCAGATCGCGAGAGCGGAAAGGACGAAGGGCCAGATTACAGATCGATCATTCATTGAGCCTTTGCTCCGCTACACGCCAGGGAGATGCCAGGGAACTCCGTAGCGCTCCCCCCCGTACCGCGCAGAGACCCTGCATGCCACTCAATACCCCTTAAAAAGCCGCAATCCAATCAGCAGGTAGGCGCCGCGGCCGCAGGCCGCAGTTCCCTCGATTCGGCTCTGGCAGATCCGTGGGAGTCGGAGCCAGAAATGGCGAAACAGTCCGTCGCGAGGATTCCTGAGGTGCAGCGTCTGAGAACAATCTGAATTGCGCCAAGGAGGAAGTTCTGAAATGGACCGGACCCGGCGACTGGAAATATGGTGTTTCGAGAGGGGGATTCGTTTCGTAATTTCTAATTTTTTTTTATGGCAGTAGATCTTAGCCGGGAGGGCGGGGAAGGCTTCCTGTGGCGGAAAACTCCCCCGCTCCATCCTCTATTCAAAATAAAATAGAAGGCGCAATGCGAACGGTGCTTCCATGCGGCCGGACGGTCCATGCAACATTGTCTTTGACGCCTCAATCATCGTCGTCTTCCCGCTTGCTCTTTTTCGCGTGATCTTTTAACGCCGCCGGAACCGGCGCGGTCCCCATCGCATCCTTCCACAAGATCACGTTCAGCTTCTGCGGGTCGGCGTGGTCGGCATGGCGAAAGTCCATCTTCATCGACTCCTGTGCTCCCGGAGCGGATTTGGCATTTGCGGTATAGATTAGCCCATTATCGCGGTTCGTGGTGTCAGCGTCATAGGCGGGCTGGTCGCCAGACCCGGTGAACAGCGTTGAGACTAGCGAGCTGAACGCGTCGTTGTTGTTCATTGGCGGCAATCCTAGCAGCGACTCCATCGTCCGAATCACACTCACTGTCGAATAGAAGCGGCTGTCCACAAAAGGAGCGCCAGCTGCGGTGTGCGGCGCATATTTGCTCACGATCAGCGCAATGCTGCGGTGCGCATCCACATGATCCGCGCCGTCCTGCGCGTCATCTTCCAGGATGAATAACGCGGTGTCATCCCAGAAAGGAGAATGAGAGATCGCTTCGACAATCCGGCCAACCGCCAGATCGTTATCGGCGACCGAAGCTTTGGGCGTCGGCCCTCCCGGCCGTGTTCCCGCCGTATGATCGTTCCCCAGCCGCATCTCCACAAACTCCGGTATCGCGTCTTTGCCGGTCTGCCTAGCGGCAATCCACTCTTTCAGATGGCGCAGAAATACCTCCACGCGCACCTGATCGGGAACGGACAGGTTGAAATCGGGCGATTCGGCGGCAAAGTGGCCCACCAGCTCCGGTTTGGTGGCAATATTGGCAGCTAACAGCGGAATCGCCCACGGCCATTTGTTCACACCGCCGCCCCACTCCGCGGGCAGGGGTTCTCCCGGCGCAACCGCCTTCCGCTTGCAGTCACCGCCCGGCAGCACCGGCCCGTTCTGAGGGTTCTCGCTCTTCTTCTCGTCACAGAAGGTGGATGCAATGTACTCGCCGAAGTTGTAATGGCTCTTGCCGTGCGCAGTCATGTTTCCCCACAGATACCCGCTCGCCGGCTCATTCACATCGGGAATCTTCTGCAACAACGGGTATCCGTTCGCAACCACTCCCTCGTAGTCGTAGGTGTGCTGGCTCCCGCGATAGCTTTGTTCCCAGGTCTTTTCCAGGAAGTCCGTCCCAATCGCTGCATTCGACCAGACATGCCCATCGCCGGAGACCTCGCCGGAATCAAAAAAATTGTCCAGCACGCCGAATTGCAACGCCAGTTTGTGCTCATTGGGCGTAACGGCCGCCCCGTACATCGCCAATGACGCATCGCCGTTGCCCACTGGCTTGCCGTTTTTCGTAAGATCGCCGAGGATCTGATCGTAGGTGCGGTTTTCCTTGATGATGTAAATCACATGCTTGATCGGGTTTTTCCCACCGTTCGCAAAGGCAACCTTCTCTTCTGCCGCCTTCATCCGGTTCGATTCCAGAACCACGGCAGACCATTGCGGCAGGTGCTCCTCGATCTCGGCTTCATCGAGCGTCGCCAGCGAGCCGTGCAGCAGGGTTCCAATGTAAGTGGATTTCCGGTGCAGCTTCGTCCCCTTCGATCCCTCGGTCTCCTGCTGCGCCATGTTGTTCGGCCCGGTTCCTTTGCCCTTGGCCGTCGCCAGATACAATTTTCCACCGCTTGAAAATGGGAGAAATGCCATCGCAATCGGCATCCATTCCGTGGGGACAAAGCCCGTGGGCTCTATCATCCCTTGTTTTGCAGCGCGCGGCGTCAATTTGGCGGTGTCAAAGACGGCAACAGAGTCCGTGCCCATATTTGCGGCATACAGCCGGCTTCCATCTCCATTCAGGGTCAAAGCAGCCGGCTCGGCTCCGAAGTAGCTCTGATGCGGCAGCCGGGTATCGAAGTAGCCCTTCACGGCAAACTCTCCGCCGCCGATCTTCACTGCCGCGACGGCGTCACGATTTGAGAGCGCAACGTAGAGTGTCTTGCTGTCTGGCGCAATCTCCAGCGAGCAGGGATGGGTTCCCGGCGCAATCGGGCTGGCCGGCTTCAGCAATGCCAGCTTGCGCCCCACTGTTCCCTTGGCAAGATCAAGTTCAACCACCTCGGAAGCATTCCATAGGGCGACAAAGCCGCGGCTCCCATCCTTTGAAACCGCCAGCGCAATCGGATAGACCGAGGGTATGGCATCACTCTCGGAAAGATCAAAGCGGCGGATGATGCCACTGTTCGCCACGCCCTCAGTTGGATCAATCAGCAACACATCATCGGAGAGATTATTCGCCACCAGCAGCCGCTCCGCCCCGCCGGAGACAACCACGGCAAGCGCCGCTGGGAAGGGAATTGCCTTGTCGCCATCTGCGTCGCCGATCAGCTTGGTCTTTTGCCCCGGCTTGAGTTGCGAGAGCGGCAACGCGATAAAACGTTCCGGCGCAATCTTGCCATCGTTGAAGCTGTACACAACGATCCCGTTGCCGGTCGCATTCTTGCCGTCCCCCAGCGGATTGGTCGTCGAGGCCATCGTTCCGTAAAGATGCTTGCCGTCGCGGCTGAAGGCCAGTCCCGAGTTCAGCGTCTGCTTAGCCATCACCAGCGTACGGCTGTCAGGGAAATCGGCCAGCGCGCCAGTCTGGGTATCCAGTACCGCCAGCGACTGTTCGTACTGCGACTCGTAGGTCCCAAAGCCCGCATTGACCGCGACCACATAGCGCCCGTCCGGCGAAATGGCCATTGAAACCGGCAGGCTGTTCAGCTGCTGCGGCCCTCCGGGAACCGGCTCGATCAACAGTTTGCTCGTTGGCAGATTTAAAGGGGTTTCAACGGTGGATGCGGAGGTCTGGGTGTGGAGCGGCAGCGCCGCAACGGCAAACAATACGGCCAAAGCGATTCGACTCATATCCGAACCTTAACAAAACCAGCATGAATGAACGATGAATGAGTCAGTATCGGGCCTTTAGCCGCAGCTCAACCAGCGCATTCCCGTCAACCCGCCGGACTCATCGTCGGCGCTTCGGAACTCCAGGCCATTTCCACGTCCATCGCATCTTCCGAAACGACCGTAAAGCCAAGCCGCTCATACAAAAGACGCGCCGGATTTCCCGGCGTTACGCGCAGTTCCAGCCGCGCCCCGGCGGTGGCGGCTTCCTTTATACAATTTCCGAGCGCGCCGGCTCCCAGCCCTCGCCCGCGCAAAGCAGCCAGTACCGCAATATCCACGATCCTCCAGCATCCGGGCTGTTTATTCACCAGAATCCTGCCCACGGGTACTTCGCCGCCCGCATCGTTGCGCACGCATAGAATCGAATCTTCCGCAGTGGGACAGACCTGAGCGTAAGTGATCTCACGTCCGCGATATTGCATATCGATCAGCGAGCGCCACAGCGCTTCATTGGCGCGCAGCATCTCCAACTGCCACTGAGACTCGGCAAAAAGCTGAAAGAGCAGCGCCTTATCCGCCGGCTGGGCGGGGCGGAGAAAATAGGGAATCGTGTTGGGCTGATCACTCGTCATCGGCTGTCGATTGCGGAGCGCATACGCACCACAGGGCAAGATAGCGCAGGCGGATCGCTCCACCTGCGCCGTTGGTTTTGGCTGTATTTCAGTCCCTAATTCCGCGACGGGAAGACCCCGGTATACGCGATGATAAAGTTCACCGTCAGATACGGCTGGATGTTGGTGTGAGGAATATTCCCGCCCGCTTGCGAGACCGCGTTTGGCGACATCGTCGCGTTGGCCGCGGTGGACACAAAGTCGAAATTTCCAGGCTTTGTCTCTCTGCCATCCTTAGCCGCCGTATTGGCCAGGATGTTGTTGGACGGGCTGGTCAATGTGCCGAGTTCAGCCGCTACTCCGATCGTATGATTGTGGATCGGCATGTTGTTGTAGAGCAGCGAGACGTTTTCCGCGCCGCCCTGCTCACCGATTACATAGGTGCTCAAGCCAGGCCCCGTCCCTTGGTGAATCGGAACCCGGCCCTGTAGGTTCGGAAGCTGGAACGTGGTGGTGCCGTTTCCGCCGTAGTAGGTGCCAATCAGCGAGAACAGCGCAACATATTGCTGGATGGCCAGCGTCTGGCCGTTGCAAAGGAACCAGCCTCTCGGCGCAAAATTGAATGCGACGATCTGGATCTGTCCTAGATATGGTTCTGCCATGATTTCGTCTCCTTCCGGTGATAGATCTTTCGTTTGTCCAACGGCATTCGGTTGCCGCGCATCTGGAGCAGGACTTCGGCGCGAAGGTGCTTAGTTGCGCGAAGGAAAGATCCCGACCAGTGCAATGACGAAATTGATCACCAGGTAAGGCTGAATGTTTGTATGGGGAACACTGCCGCCCGCCGTGCCCACAGCGTTCGCGGCCAGCGTGGCGTTTGCGGCGGTCGAGACAAAGTCCATATTGCCAGGGCCGGAGCCGGTGTAGGTTACGCCCAGGATGTTGCCCGAAGGTGTTGTAGCCGTTCCATTGGCGGTGCTCACGTTGATCAGATGCGTATGCAGCGGCATGTTGTTGTAGAGCAGTGACACGTTTTCCGTGCCGCCTACCTGGCCGATCACATAGGTGCTTAGGCCGGCTCCCGTGCCCCAATGGATGGGAACGCTGCTCTGTAGGTTAGGCAGTTGGAAGGTCGAGGTTCCGTTTCCGCCGTACGTGGTTCCAATCAGCGAAAACAACGCCGCATTCTGCGAGATCGACAGGGTCTGCCCATTGCACAGCGCCCAGCCTGAGGGGGCGAAGTTGAAACCGGTCATCATAATCTGTCCGATAAAAGGTTGAGACATTGCTTTTCTCCTTGTTGTGAGCCGAGCGTTAATCTCTGTGCCGCAAGCGGGGGTTCCTGTGGCAACCGTAATCTCAAAAACCTGCTAAGGCAATTCAACTGACTTTCCCCGCTGATCAAATCAGTCTTCTTGGAGAGCCAACACAGCCATGCTATCTTGGGCGGCTTCGCTAAGCCGTAAAACGCAAACCTGTTTTTTCAGAGCCAAAAAGATTCAGGAACATGGGGAAGCAGGGACCGTCGCCGGAGCGAGGAGAAACCGGACCCGAGCCAATGATTTGCCGCAGCCCCCGCTGCTACTGAGAGAACATCTCAAAACAATGCAGTGGGAACGACAGGATATTCGTATCCCAGAAGGCTACGGCAGTGCAAGCATTTTTTTTGCGCAGCAGAATGAAGAGAGCAAAGCGAATGAATTCCACCAGCCGCAATTTGAGTTATAAAGAAACTCCACGCGAGGACGGCTTGATCTTATGCCTGGAGGATATTTCCCCCGAGCCAGCCCGTGAGTTTCTCCAGCGGCAGCCGTACCCCGATGAAAAACTGCCCGAACAAGGCATAGACCGCGCTCACCTGGTCAAAGCGCATCTCATAAATCAGCTTCTTGAAGACCACCGGGTCATCGGAAAAGAGGTCAACTCCCCACTCCCAATCGTCCATGCCGATCGAGCCGGAGATGATCTGCTTCACCACGTCGGCGTACCGTCGGCCAATCATGCCGTGCTCGTGCATCATGCGCTGCCTCTCGGCAAATGGGACGGTGTACCAGTTCACCGCCTCGCCCCGCTTGCGATCCATCGGGTAAAAACAAATGTACTTCGCTTCCGGAAAGCTGGGGAAGAGCCTCGAGGCCATCGCCGTGCTCTGCCGCTTCAGCGTCGCCGCAATCTCGGCATTCCATTCCGCCGAGTGCTGCTCCAGCCCCTTCTCCGCGGCGGCCTCATAACTCTTGCGGGTAGATTCGTAGAGTCCCAGCTCGACCACAGAGACATACGAGTGCTTCAACTCAAGAAAATCAAAAAAATCCGTCTGGGCCAGGTCCAGCTCCACCTGATTCAGCGCTTCCAGCGAATCCCGGAAGTGAACCAGGATCAGGTCGCCCTTGTGCCCAATCTCCGAGAAGAGAGCCGTATGCACGGGCCACTCCGGGCTGCTGCGTTCCAGCTTTTTTAGCGCCGCAACAGCTTCGGCGGCAATGCGCTCACGCTTCTCGGTAGCGCAGGACCTCCAAGCCTTCCAGTCAAAACGGAAAAACTGATGCAGCAGATAGGAGCCTTCAAGCGTCAACGGGACCGGTGGAAATTCAGGCAAGGGAAGCACCTCGAATCTTTCTCTCGTACCCCCTCATCCTACCAAAGCCCCGGCGGTGTGGCGGACTACAGAGTTTGGGACGTCACATTTGGATTTCACGGGCGCGGATTGCAGGCCGCAAAGTCGAGTTTGCCTGCGCCCAAAGGTAACCGCTTTTTGACTTCTTCAGTTTACTCGCCATAGGACTCTCACCATGCAGGCTCGGCGTGAAAGTCGATTGACATCCCACTACCGGCTCAACTTGAAAACAAGGAGGTATCTTACATCACTCCCCCATAACATGCTCCGGTGCGCAGCGATTATAGTCTTTTGCTGCTACCCTGTAATCACTCATGCGCAATCCGTCGCTTCCCAGACCAATGTGTCCTGCGGCCCAGCCGCTCCAGACAGCATGTGGATATGAACAAGCGTGTGAACGACCTCGCCCATCTTTCGCTTCAGGGCGACCCGGTCGCCAACGGGCTGCATCTGACCCAGCGCATGGCGCAGGCCGAAACCGACTACCGTAGGGGAGTACAGCCCGCGATTCATGCGGCTGATCTGGTCAGAGCGTACGACATCACTTCTCTATCAGAAACTCCACTATCCCAAGCACCAGATGACGGCGGCCAAACGGGCGAGTGGCAGGATAAAAACTCTATCCCAGTCAGTCCTGAGGGAGCGAATGAATTACATTTCCCCCATATCCAGGGGAAAATCCGACAATATCAATATCTTCGACCTTACCCATGCCACTGATAACGTGTTCTCCGAACCGGGGATGAGCGACTCTCTCCGCAGCGAATTTGACAAGCCAGAGCTTCTGGCTTTCCTCAAATCGAAATCAGGAAAGGAGAATTAATAATCAAGGGACTTCTGGGTATTGTTCCGCTCGTCTTATTGTCAATTGTTTCAATATCAAGGGGTTGCGGTAGCCCGTCAACCCCTAAGGAGCCTCTGAAAAACTCCCCAATCCACAGCCAGCTTGGTTAAAGTGGATAGAGGAGGCTGATCGGCGGATGAAGCAGCTTAGTTTGGCCCATCAGGCGGAGTTTCAACGTTACTCGAAGAAGACGCGGCGCGAGCAGTTTCTGGACGAAATGGATGCCGTGATGCCCTGGGCTGAGTTATTCGCACTTATCGCGCCGCATTACTCGAAAGGCGAAATGGGCCGCAAGCCGGTGGGGCTTGAGATCATGCTGCGCGTCTATTTTTTGCAGCAGTGGTTCGCGCTC
>Ga0181534_10001262_pt1 | contig 16646 bp, 15 predicted proteins | sample PEATcosm2014_Bin_37_FD_119758 | JGI IMG/M metagenome (GOLD analysis project Ga0181534, IMG submission 119758) | Peatland microbial communities from MTU Mesocosm Facility, Houghton, MI, USA - PEATcosm2014_Bin17_10_metaG | ecosystem: Environmental > Terrestrial > Soil > Wetlands > Peat | place... | reverse complement strand
GCCGGCGTTGGCCGCGAAATCCGCGATGGTGTCGAACACCTTGCGCGGCGCCCGGGTGTCGCGGTCGAACTGCTCGATGCGCGCATCGATGATTTCGAGCGCCGGCGTCACGTACTCGGTGGCCGCGAGCACCTCGAACAGCGTCACGCCGGTGCCTTTGAGGTCGCGTCCCAGCACGAAGGCGAGCTCGACTTCAATGCGCGGCGCGATGAAGCGGCCGATCGGTATATCGCTCCCGGTTTCGAAGAACATGTCGTCCATCAAGGGCGCAAAATCCGGTTCGCTAATCTGCGATGACTGCTGCATCGCCCGCGATGTGAGGCCGATCTTGCGGCCGCGGATGGTGCGTCCGTCCTTGAGCTCGAGCCTGACCCATTCGCGCTGGATGGCATAGCCATCCTCGATGGTCATGCCCGGGTTCTCGGCGGAGAAGTGACGCAATTGAACCCGGCTCTTGCGCGCCTCGTACAGGCGCCTGGCCAGGGATCGGATGGTTTCGGTGGACAGCATGGGGGCTCGTGCGGCGGGAGTATTTAGTTGGGTCTCAAGGCTTTTTCAAGCGGGCGTGCAGATTGTTGTGCTTCATGGTGCCCGCTTCGCTGAACTCGATGAATTCGAGCGACAGGGCGAGGCCGCGCCCGGCGAACTCGCTGGCGAAATGCTGTTTCATGATCTCGAACAGACCGTTGCGCGTCGCCGCCTTGGCCGCCTCGCTGCGGCCGGCCCCGATCTTGAGAATGGCATGCACGAAACCGGCATCCTCGATGCTGCCATCGGCGATGCAAAAATCCTCGCACGGTATGGCACGCACCCGTACCCCGCCGGCCGGAAACACCGGCTTGCCGTCGATTTCCAGGCGCGTCATGAACTGCGCAAGATCGCGGCACAGCACAGCGAAGCGGCCGGCGGCACGCAGATTGGCGCTGTACTCCAGGGTCATGTGCGACATGGCTACTCCTCGATGTGCATGTCGGCGATGGTGCATCCCACCGCGAACATCGGAATCGCCCGGTAGTGATGCAGGATGCCCCGGCCGCGCGCGGCGGCCGCGACCGCGATGAAGGTGCGGATCTCGAAGCCGCCCTGGCCCGCGTCGCGGTACGTGGCTTCGTCGGTGTACGACAGCATCGCCTGGCGATCATTGTTCGTCCAGCGCTCGAGAAATTCCCGGTCCCACACCTCGTTGATTTTCCCCGAATCCGGCGTCGCCGGCCAGTGCGAGATGCCGCCCGTGCCGACGAAGGCGATCCGTTCGGGGACGCTGTCCGCGGCACGGCGCAGCGCCTCGCCGAGCGCCCAGGAGCGGTGCAGGGGCGAGAGCGGCGGTCCCTGACAGTTGATGTTCATCGGGATCACCGGCAGATCGTAGCGCGGGGTGAGGAAATGCAGCGGCACCATGATGCCATGATCGAATTTCCATTCCTCGGCATAGGCGAGATCGACGCTCTGCATCATCTCGCGGATGATGCGCCGGGAGAGTTCCGCGTTGCCCGGCACCCGGGTGTGCGCGATGCCCAACCACTCGGGGTCTTCGATCGGCCCTTGATACGCATCGGCCATCCCCACGGCGAAGGCCGGCATGTTGCTCATGAAGAAGTTGGCGAAGTGTTCGGCGGCGACCACGACCAGCGCATCCGGGCGCGCCGCCTCGAGCCGTTGCGCCATCGCCCGATAGGCATCGTGGTATTCACGCACCACCGCGGGGTCGGCGAGGTGCGCGCGGCCGGTGATGCCGGGCGCGTGACTCGCGATGCCGGCGAACACGAGACTCATACGCCGGCCACCTTTTCGTCCATGCCGGTCGTCATGTGATAGAGCCCCGCGCGCACCGGACCGTAACGCTCGACCCCGGTGCGCATGGCGGCAATGTAGTCGGCCCAGGGCATGCCGAGGAAGGCCGCGAAATGCATCAGCAGCTGGCCGTTCGCGCCGAGCACGTAGATGAGTCCGACGTCGCCCGCCGCGATCGCCGCGCGCTCCTCGGCGGTGAGGTCATAGCGCTCGAGCAGGCGTGCGCGCTCCTCGCGATATTGTTGCTGTACGCCCGCATCGCGATTGATGTCGAACAGAAATTTTTGCATCTGGTACAGACTCACGGGCTACACCCCCCAGCGCGGAATGTGATGCGAGCCCAGACTCACGCACACGTTCTTCGGCTCGAGAAACACTTCGTAGCTCCAGGTGCCGCCTTCGCGGCCGGTGCCCGACGCCTTGGTGCCGCCGAACGGTTGGCGCAGATCGCGCACGTTCTGGCTGTTGACGAAGCACATGCCGGCCTCGATGGCGGCGGCCACCCGGTGGGCGCGTCCCAGATTCTCGCTCCATACGTAGCTCGACAAACCGTAGATGACATCGTTCGCCTTGGCGATCGCGTCGGCCTCGTCGGTGAAGGGGATCAGGCAGGCGACCGGCCCGAAAATCTCCTCCTGGGCGATGCGCATGCGGTTGTCGACGTCGGCGAACACCGTCGGTGAGACGAAATTGCCCTTGGCGAGTGCGGCGGCCAGCGGCGGCGCGTCCGCACCGCCGCACAGCAGCGTCGCGCCTTCGGTGGGTCCCAATTCGATGTAGCGGCGCACCTTGGCGAGATGCGCCGGGCTGATCATGGGACCTACGATGGTTTTTTCATCGAGGGGATCGCCGACGCTGATGCGCCGTGCCCGCGCCGCGAACGCCTCGGCGAATTTGGCGTAGAGGGATTGCTGCACCAGGATGCGGGAGCCTGCGGTGCAGCGCTCGCCATTGTTCGAGAAAATCATGAACACCGCGGCATCGAGCGCGCGTTCGAAATCGGCGTCCTCGAACACCACGAAGGGACTCTTGCCGCCGAGTTCCATGGAAAATTTCTTCAAGCCCGCGCCCTTGACGATGCGATCACCGGTCGCCGTCGATCCGGTGAAGGAAATCGCCCGTACGTCGGGATGCCGGCACAGCGGCTCACCGGCCTCGGCTCCGTAGCCATGCACCACGTTGAGCACGCCGGCCGGGATGCCCGCCTCGAGCGCGAGTTCGCCGAGGCGTGCGGCACTCAACGGCGACAGCTCGCTCATCTTGAGCACCGCGGTGTTGCCGAAGGCGAGCGCCGGCGCAACCTTCCAGGTCGAGGTCATGAACGGCACATTCCACGGGGAAATCAATGCGCACACGCCGACCGGATGAAACAGGGTGTAGTTCAAATGGGTGGGCGTCGGATAGGTGTGGCCGTCGACCCGCACGCACATCTCGGCGAAATAATGGAAGTTGTCGGCCGAGCGCGGCACCAGCTGTTTGCCGGTCTGCGCAATCACCTGGCCGGTGTCCATGGTCTCGGTTCGGGCGATCTCGGGCACGTGCTTGGCGATCAGATCGCCGAGCTTGCGCAGCAGCGCCGCCCGTTCGGTGGCTGGCCGGCCCGCCCACTTCGGAAACGCCGCCTTGGCCGCCGCGACCGCCGCATCGATTTCCCGGGCACCGCCGCGTGCGACCTCGGCCAGCACCTCCTGGTTCGCCGGGTTGACGGTCTCGAAACTTTGCGCGCTGTCGACGGCGACGCCGTCGATGAGATGCTTGATTTTCACGGCCGGATGTCCCTGGGCGGACCGTACGAGTCCGCAACGATGGTGTTCACGAGCCGGCCGAGGCCGTCGATTTCGCACACGACCTCATCGCCCGGCTGCACGTTGATCACCCCTTCCGGCGTGCCGGTGAGAATCACGTCGCCGCAGTCCAGCGTCATGAACGAACTCAAGTACTCGATCAGAAAGGGCAGATCGAAAATCAGGTCGCGCGTGTTGCCGTGCTGGGTCTGGCGGCCGTTGACGAAGGTGCGCAAATTGAGATCGGCCGGATTGCCCACCTCGGCGGCATCGACGAACCACGGACCGAGCACGGTCGCGCCGTCGCGGTTCTTGGCGCGCAGGTTCGGCCGGTACCAGTTCTCGAGGTAGTCGCGCACCGCGTAATCGTTGGCGATGCAGTAGCCGGCCACGTGCTCGAAGGCGGCGGCGCGCGGCACGCGCCGGGCGCGTCGGCCGATGATGACGGCGAGTTCGCACTCGTAGTGCATGAACTTCACCTCGCCCGGCCGCCGGGTGACGCCGCGATGGCCGAGCAGGGTGCCGGGTCCCTTGAGGAACACCAGCGGCTCGTCCTGCGACTTGAAGGCGAGTTCCTTGGCGTGATCGGCGTAATTGAGTCCGAGCGCGATCACCGTGCCGACCTCGAAGGGTGGCAGCCAGGTGACCTCACGCTCGTCGAGCACGCGGCCGTCGGCGAGGCGGATCCGCGGCTCACCGCCCACCGCCTCGGCCGGCGTCGCCTCGTGCAGCGCTCCCGCGTAGGCGACCCGCGCGCGCATCATGTCCCCTCCGCCACGAAGGCGTTGCTCAGCGTGCCGAGCTCCGCGACTTCGATGCGCACGGTCTGGCCGGCGCGCACCCGGGGCGCCGGTGCCGCCGCGCCGGCCGCGAGCACATCGCCGGGCGCGAGCGTCATGAAGTCGGTGACGTCGGCGAGCAGGCGCGCGATCGGGCGCAGCAGGTCGGCGGTGCTCATGGTGTGCTTGAGCTCTCCGTCCACATAGGTGCGAAACACCAGGGCATCGGGATTGCCGACGAGGGCGCGCGCGGTGACCCGCGGCCCCATCGGGCAGAACCCATCGCGGGCCTTGTAGCGCACCGAGGGACGATAGTAGTTCGGGTGCGGAACGCTCACGTCGTTGACGATGAGAAAGCCGGCGATGTGCTCGAGGCTCGAGGCCTCCGCCACCCGCCACGCGGTGCGTCCGATGACGAGCCCTAAGCAGGCCGCCGCTTCCAGTTCGGGGGCGTCCGCGGGAACTTCGACGGGCTCGCCGCAGCGCGCCAGGGTGTTGCGCGGCTTCACGTACAGCACCGGCGCGCGCGGCGCACCGTTGTACGGCGGCAGCGCGGCTGTCTCGCGCATGGCCTCGAGCGCGCTGCGATGGTTCAGCAACGTGCCGTACACCGTGCCGCTCAAGCGGAACGGCGCCACGTCCATCGCGAAATCACGACCCGCCGTTGACACTCTTTCGCTCTCCGGGAAATGTCACTAATATGTTAGTAATCGTTCCATTAAAGGCCGCGCATGTCAATCCAACCGGCACCCCTCAAGCACCGCAACCTGCCGCTGCTCATGCTGCAGGCCCGCGAGCACGTGATCGGCCATTTTCGCCCCGTGCTGAACGCCCATGGAATCACCGAACAGCAATGGCGCATCGTACGCGTGTTGCTCGAGGCCGACAGCCTCGAGCCCCGCGAAATCGGCGAATTGTGCCGGCTGTCGAGCCCAAGCCTGTCGGGGGTGCTCGCCCGCATGGAGGAGGTCGGCTGGGTCGACCGCAAGCGCCTGGCGCATGATCAGCGCCGGGTACGGGTGTGCCTGACCGCGCGCAGCCGCGCGCTCGCCGCGCGCATGGCGCCGCAGATCGAGGCGGTATACACGCGGGTCGAGGAGCTGCTCGGGGCGGAGTTCTGCCGGCACCTGTACGCTTCGCTCGATGAGGTCATCGGGAAGTTGGAGGCCGCTGCGCGGGCGCCAACAGGCTAGCGCCGATGCTGATCATTGGCCATCAATTGCCATCGGGCACGCGAATGGCACCGTTGTTTTATCAAAACTTCATATCAGAAATCGGTCGGTCGGGGAGAATATCTCACGCTTCGGCCAAACAGGACATAACGCCTCGATGACAGTCATCAGGTCATCCAAGGCTTCAAATGGATCACGCTCGATAGCCGCCGGCACATAAGTTATGCCGCCATCGGCGGCAAACGGGCGGCGCGGATTATTGACGAAGCCCTGGAGCTTCAACGCAATCAATCCCTCGGTGCTGACAACCCGCACGTTGCCGAAAGCAGTTTGGACCGCTGTGGCATTGGTGAGCAGACCCCGCGCCGCGGGACGACTGGCGTAGATGAAGTCCACGCGCTCATCACCACGTAGGTAGTTGCCGGCGTCGGGACTGCGATGCAGGCATACGTAGCACCTCTTACACGTAGCTGCGCCCCACGAACCAAAAGACCCCGAGCCCGACGAGAAATGCCGAGGCGACATCGACCACCATGGGTCGCGGCAACGCCCATTGCCGGCGCCGCAGCAGCAGCACCAAGAGCGTGGCGGCGCTCACCAGGGCGAGCTGGCCGATCTCCACGCCGAGATTGAAACCCACCAGGAGCTCCGCCAGGCGTTCGGTCGGCAACTTGAGCTCGAGCAGGTCCGCCGCGAACCCGAACCCGTGGATCAGGCCGAACACCAGGGTGATGGCCATGCGCAAACGACCGGCATCGCGCAAATTGCCGGAGATCATGAGGTAGTTGGCGGTGAACAGCCCGGCTCCGAGCAGCAGCAGACTCGGCAGACCGCCGAATCCGAACGCGCTCCCGAGCGCCATCAAGCCGAGCGTGCCGCCGACGGCGAAGGCGATCGGCACGGGCCGGCGCGTCTGCACCACGAGATTCTCGGCACCGATCAAGGCGATCGTCAAAGCGACCAGGGCGTCGATGTATTCGGCATGCGGGCGCAGCACCCCGGTCACCGCGAGCGCGAGGGTGAGGCTGTGGCCGATGGTGAATCCGGTGACCACGAAGACGAGGTCGCGCAGTCGGCGCGAGATCAGCACCAGTCCCAAGAGAAAGGACATGTGATCGATCCCGGTGAAAATGTGCATGGTGCCCATGCGCACGAATTCGATGAAGCGTGCGTTCTTGAGACGTCCGCCCGCGCTGTCGGTGACCTGCACCGTGCGCCGTTCATTGGTGAGCAGCTGTTCGGTGAACTCGCCCGCGGCCGCGTTTTGCACCTGCGCGAAATGGGTGTGGCTCGCAACCAAGTCGAAGAACGCATCGAAATGGATCTCGAGATTTTCCGCAGCCGCGCATTTGAAGGTGAAATCGTATTTGCGATAACCGGGCAGCGCCGACAGTGTCTCGAGCGGCGGCACCAGCGCGCAGCGCCGCCCGCCGGTGCTCGGGTAAACACGTTCGGCCAGATAGCTCTTGACGGTCTCGTCGCTCGGCGGACGGCCTTCGACCCCAAGCCGGTCGGCCTCGATGCCCGGGATGGTGAGCACTACGTCCACCGCGGTGCCGTTGATTTCCCACACCGAGTGCGATTGGCTGCGCGTGTGGGCGCCCGCCGCCGAGCCGTGCAGCACAGCACCGAGCAGGCCAAGCCAAAAAAACAGCGTGTGCATCAACGCAGATCGTCGGCGATCAGCACGTTGGCTCGCCGGCGTAGGAACAGCTCATCTCCCGTCCGCAGATGCGCGATGGCGTCGTTGCGATAATCTTTCAATACCTGATCGCGGGCCGCCTCGTAGGCAAAACGCGCCGGCACGCGGTTCTCGAGCATGTAGAGCACGTGAATGCCGTCGGCCGTTTCGATGGGGGCGCAGACGGCGCCATCGCCGAGGCGTTGAGCCGCCTCGAACAACCGCTCGCCCAGGTGAATGCGGGCGGCGAAATAAAACTCCTCGTCCGCGATCTTCCCCGAGTCACGGGCCTGCAGCTCACCGGGCAGCGGCGCCCCCGGCGTTGCGGACTTGAGCATCAATACGGCCCGCGCAGCGCCGGCGGCATCGCCGGGCGCGAACACGAGATCGCGCAGCCGCATCGTGCCCTCGCTCACATAGCGCGTGCGATGCACCTCGTAGTACGCCCGCAGCGCCGCTTCCGAGGGTTGCGCCGTGATCGCGTCGGCCGCGATTTCGAGCTCAACGGCATTGACCAGCGCCGCCCGCGTCTCCGGGTCGCTCGACACCAGATCGAGTTCCTTGCCGCGCTGCACGAACAGCTCCTCGCGGATCATGTCCTCGAGCACTTGGGCGCGCTCGGCGCGCGTGGCGTGCGCCGGATCCACCCCGTACAGGGTTTGCATCTGCGCCAGGTAATCGCTGCGCGAGATCGGCTGCTGGTTGACGAGCGCGACCGCCTCGGGCGGCACGCGCAGCGTCGAGGTTCCGCGCGCCGTGAACAGCGAATAGCCCGCCAACCCCAAGCCGAGAAGCGCTCCACAGCCCATGAGAAAAAACGAACGTGCCGGCGACACCCGCGTGAAGTCGCGCCACGAATGATCCGCGCCGCTAACCTTCGACATGCCGACGCCGGGTGTGCGAGAGCGAGTAGACGTACAACGCCAACTCGCGAATGTCCGCCGCGCGCAGGCGCCCGGTCCAGGCCGGGCATACGCCCTGGCGCCCATAGGCCACGGACAGGGCGAGCGCTTCACGGCTGCCGTCGCCATAAAGCGTGATCCGATCGGTGAGATTCGGCGCCCCGATGGCGGAGTCGCCCTGCGCATCGGGCGCGTGACAGTCGTAGCAACCGCCGCGTCCCGCATACACCTGCGCGCCGCGCCGCGCCGCCTCGACGTCGGCGTCACGGCCCTGTCGCGCCCATAGATATTCCACCACGTCGCGAATCTCCCCGGGCGACAGCGGCTCGAGTCGGCTCTCGCGCGTGCTCGGCTGCGGTCGGGCGTAGGCCGGCATGACGGCGAGGTTCCACGCCTTGGGATGGTACGAGCGGATGCCGTAATCGATCACCCGCTCGATGTCGGCAACGCTGCCGCTGCCGTAGAGCCAGTCGGCATCGTTCAGCGCCGGGACGCCGCGCGCCGTGTCGCCCCCGCCCGCGAGGCCGTGGCAACTCGCACAGTGCGCCTCGTACAGTTGGCGGCCGGGCGCGCGCGCGAATTGCATCATCGCGGCATCGGTCGGCAGGGACTCAGGGTCACTGCGCAGCAGCCGCGCTTCGATGTGTGCGCGATACAGCTGCACGGCACCGATCATCGCAAGCGCGGCGGCGGCGAGGCAGGCGGCGCGCAATGACTCGGCCCCTAGAAAATGGCGTGGTGATGGTCGGCCGCGGCGCCATCACGCGCGTGGGGCACGTTGATGGCGAGATGGTGCTCTTGCGAGGCGGCTGCGATCTCGCGCCAACGCTGCGACCGCCGGCCTTGCGGGTCGGCCGTGACCTGAAAATTCCAAGCGCGATCCCAGGTTTTCTCCGCCTGCAGGGCATTCAGGCGTCCCGCGATGGCATCCCCGTCGCGCGCGTACAACTCGAGCGTACGCGCCCCGGCGCCGTGCACGATGGCGATGATGTGCTGTTCTTCCCGGTCGAGCGCCTCGCGGATGACACGGCTCAAGGTGAGCAAGTGCTGGCTCTCGTGCGCGCCGATCCGGCCGCTCGCGTCGATCGCCCCCGGCGCGGCCGCGATGGCGATCGACACGTGATACGGATAGTCGGCGAATTGCAGCCGCTTGCCGAAAGCGCTGTTGACCGTGATCACGGCACTGCGACCGTCGGCCGCGAACTTATGCCGGCAGACGACCCACGTATCGTATTCAGCGTCCGTCATGGCCCCTACGCCACCTCGAACAGGCCGGCGGCGCCCATGCCGCCGCCGATGCACATGGTGACCACCACGTACTTGACGCCGCGCCGCTTGCCTTCGATCAAGGCGTGCCCGACCAGGCGCGAACCGCTGACCCCGTACGGATGGCCGACCGCGATGGCGCCGCCGTCGACGTTCAGGCGCTCATCGGGGATGCCGAGCCGGTCGCGGCAATAAATGACCTGCACCGCGAACGCTTCGTTGAGTTCCCACAAGCCGATGTCCTCGACCTGGAGCCCCGCTTTGGCGAGCAATTTCGGCACCGCAAAGACCGGTCCGATGCCCATCTCGTCCGGCTCACAGCCGGCCACCTGGAAACCGCGGAATATACCGAGCGGCGCGATGCCTTTCGATTGCGCGCGTTTGGCGTCCATGACGATGCACATCGAGGCGCCGTCGGAGAACTGGCTCGAGTTGCCCGCGGCGATCACCCCGCCGGGCAGTGCCGCGCGAATCTTGGCCACCGCCTCATAGGTCGTGTCGGGGCGGATGCCCTCATCGGCGCTCAAGGTGACTTCCTGGGTGCCGAGGGTCCCGGCCTGCTTGTCGGCAACCGCCATCGTGGTCGTGAGCGGCACGATCTCGGCATCGAAGCGCCCGGCGCGCGCCGCGGCGGCGGCACGCAACTGACTTTGCACGCCGTATTGATCCTGCGCTTCGCGGCCGATCTGATAGCGCTTGGCGACGATTTCGGCCGTCTGCAGCATGTTCATGTACACCTGCGGCTTGTGCTCCACCACCCATTGCTCCTTGAGCATGCGGTAATTGGCCTGGTTCTGGATGCACGAGATCGATTCCAAGCCGCCCGCCGCGTAGATCTCGCCCTCGCCCGCCATGATCCGCTGCGCGGCCAGCGCGATGCTCTGCAGCCCCGAGGAACAAAAGCGGTTGATCGACAGACCCGCGGTGCTCACCGGGCAGCCGGCGCGCAGCGCCACCTGCCGCGCCACGTTCGCGCCCGCGGCACCTTCGAGGAAGGTGGCGCCCACGATCACATCCTCGATCTCGGCGGCTTCGATGCGCGCCCGTTCGATGGCGCTTTTGAGCACGTGGCCGGTGAAGGTCACCGGGTGGGTCATGTTGAGCGCACCCCGCCAGGACTTGGCAAGTCCGGTGCGGGCGGTCGAAACGACAACGGCGTCGGTCATGATCGATTCCCCAAACTGGCGAAGCCGCGGTTTTCGTCGGCAAGTTTCTGAAGCAGCGGCGCGGGCTCCCAGGCATCGGGCTGATAACCCCGCGCGAATCCGCGCATGGTGCGCAGGATGTTGGGCAGCCCGACCGTATCGGCGTAGAACAGCGGGCCGCCGCGAAAGTCGGGGAATCCGTAGCCGGCGATGTACACCACATCGATGTCCGACGCGCGCAGCGCGATGCCCTCCTCGAGAATGCGCGCCCCTTCGTTGATGAGCGAGTAGAGCGCCCGCTCCACGATTTCCTCATCACTCACCTTGCGGCGCTCGAGCCCGAGGCGGGCCGACTCTTCGAGCACGATTTTGGTGACCAAATCCGAGGGAATGGCATTGCGGTCGCCCGGCTTGTAGTCGTACCAACCGGCGCCGGTTTTCTGGCCGAAGCGTTTCAGCTCGCAGATGCGGTCCGGAATCTTGGAAAACACGCGGTCCGGATACTCGACGTACAGGCGTTTGCGGATGTACCAGGCGATGTCGTTGCCCGCGAGGTCGCTGACCCGAAACGGACCCATCGCAAAGCCGAACTTCTCGAGCGCCCGGTCGATCTGCTGCGGCAGCGCGCCGACGTCGAGCAACAACTCCATCTGACGGAAGAAGGCGTTCAACATGCGATTGCCGATGAACCCGTCGCACACCCCGGCCACCACGCCGATTTTCTTGATTTGCTTGGCCAACCCCAAACTGGTCGCGACCACTTCCTTCGCGCTCGCGGCACCGCGCACGATCTCGAGCAGCTTGGTGACGTTCGCCGGACTGAAGAAATGCAGCCCGATGACATCAGCCGGCCGGGTGGTGAAATTCGCGATCTTGTTCAGATCGAGGGTCGAGGTGTTGCTGGCGAGAATGGCGCCTTTCTTCGCCTTGGCGTCGAGCATCTCGAACACCTGGCGCTTGACGTTGAGATCCTCGAACACCGCCTCGATGATCAGGTCCGCCTGCGCGATGTCATCGTAGGACAGCGTGCCCTTGATCAATCCGGTGCGCTGCTCGAATTGCTGCGGCGTGAGGCGCCCCTTCTTCAAGGTGCTCTCGTAATTGCCTTTAACCACGCCCAAGCCCTTGTCGAGCGCGGCCTGCGAGGTTTCGAGCACCGTGACGGGAAGCCCGGCATTGGCGAAGTTCATGGCAATGCCGCCGCCCATGGTGCCGGCGCCGATCACCGCCACCGATTTGATGGCGCGCAACGGTGTATCCGCGGGCACGTCCGGAATTTTGGACGCGGCGCGCACGGCAAAGAAGGCGTGCCGCAGCGCCTTTGATTCGGGGCTCATCAGCAACTCGACGAAGGCGGCGCGCTCGAGCTTGATGCCCTCGGCGAACGGCTTGAGCACGGCCGCCTCCACCGCATCGATGCATTTGGCGGGCGCCGGATAATTCTTGGCGAGCGGCGCAATGGCGCCGCGTGCGAAATCGAAGAACGCCTCGGCATTGGGAAAGCGGATCTCGATGTCGCGGGCCTTCTTGAGCGGCGCCGCATCGCCCGGCGCGCGGCTGCCCAAGGTGCGCTGCGCATACTCGAGCGCCGCCGCCGCGACGTCCGATTCGACCACCCGATCGAGCAGCGCGGTGTCCTTGAGTTCACGCGCCGCGACCGGCGTGCCGCTCAAAATCATGTTCAGGGCCCGCTCGGGGCCGACCAGCCGCGGCAGACGCTGTGTGCCGCCGGCGCCCGGCAGCAGTCCGAGCTTCACCTCGGGCAGCCCGAGCTGGGCGCCGGCCGCCGCCACCCGGTGATGGCAGGCCATGGCGAGTTCGAGGCCGCCGCCGAGCGTGGTGCCGTTCAGGGCCGCGACCACCGGCTTGGGGAAATTCTCGACGAGCGCGATGAGGTCGGCAAGATTGGGCGCGGCGTGCATTTCCGGCGCTCCGAACTCGCTCACGTCCGCTCCGCCGCAGAAGGTCTGTCCACCGGCGGTGATCACCACCGCGCCGATGGCCGTATCGGCGGCGGCACGTTCCAGGCCCGCGGCGAGCTCCCGGCGCAGCTTGAGCCCGAGCGCATTGACCGGCGGATTGTCGAGGGTTATCACGGCGACGGCGCCGCGTGAAGTATAGTCAGCAAATGCCATGCGCACTCCTTGGTAGCCCGCGAAGTATACTGCGTTGTTGATCGAGTCTCGCTCCTGGGCGGCCCTCGTGTGCGTGGCACTCGTGCTCGCCGGTTGCGTCGGCCTGTTCGGGCGCGGCTACTGGACCCCGGACGAGCCGCGCGAGGCGGACATTGCGTGGCGCATGAGCTTCCAGCCCGACAAGGCGGTGCCGCTGCTGGCGGGCGAGGCTTTTTGCGAGAAGCCGCCGCTCACGTACTGGGTGTCGGGAGCGGCCATCGGGCGCTTCGGCGCCGCGGCCTGGGCCGCGCGGCTGCCGAACTTGTTGTATGGGCTGATCACGGCGCTCGGCGTCGGCTGGTTGGCCCGGCGCAGTGCCGGAGCATGGGCCGGCTGGATCGCCGCGGCGGCCATCAGCACCTTTCTGCTTTCCTACCAGGTCACGATCTGGCTGGCCTCGGATGCCCCCTTGCTCGCCGCGACCGCGGTGGCACTGCTCGGCGCCTACGCCGGCTTTTATGCCGACTCCTCGGGCCGCCGGCTCGGCGCTTACACCCTGATGCATGGCGCACTCGCGCTCGGGTTCTTGAGCAAGAGCGCCGCGGCCTGGATGGTGCCGGCACTCACGCTGCTCACCCTGGTGCTATGGGAGCGGCGCTGGCGTGAGCTGTGGCGCTTCGAGCTGTATGCCGGTCTGCTGCTGCAGGCCGCGGTCATTCTCACCTGGGTGTGGTTCGTGTATGCGGCGCCGGACGGCATGGCGCATTTGAAGGTGTTCTTCTGGAACAATCTGGTGGGGCGTTTCGCGCACGTCGATGCCCCGCAGGCGCTGCAATATGCGGCGGCGCATCGCAACACCCCGGGCAAGTACCTGATCGAAAGCCCGGTGTACCTGTGGCCTTGGACCCTGTTGGTGATCGCCGCGTTGCGGCGCGCCTGGCGCGCGCGCCGCGCGCCGTCCGATGCCCTGCGCCCGGTGCGCTTCGCGCTCGCGAGTTCCGTGCCGGCCATCGCGCTGTTGTCGGTGGCGGCCACGGCCCGCAACATTTACGTGGCGCCCGCACTGCCGGGTCTCGCACTGCTGCTCGGCTGGTGGGGCCGGGAAATATTGGTCTCGGCCGATCGCTGGGATCTGACCGCCCTGCGCGCCACGGCCGCGCTCGAGCTGGCGGCCATCGGGGTGTTCGGCGCAGCGCTGACGCTGACCGGGATCGATCAGTGGGCCATGCTCGATGCGCATGCCGCCTTCCTCGGAATCTCGCTGCTTGGACTGGCGCTCGCCGCGGTGCTCGCCGTCCAGGCGCTGCGGGCTGCGCGCCCCGACTCGCTGCCGCGCGCGCTCGTGCTGCTGCTGCTCGGTTACTGCACCCTGCTCATCGGGCCGGCAGCGCAACTCTACCGCGCGGTCGATGCCTGGCAGGACCTCAAGCGCATCGGCGGCGAGATCCGCTCGGATGCGGCGGGTCGGCCGCTCGTGCTGCTGGCGCCGGACGAGACCACCCGCGCGCTGATCGACCTGTACGCGAGCCCGGTCGTCCGGCTCGTCGAGGGGCCCATCGACGCCGCGGCGCTCGCGCGTTTGCGGGCAACCCTGGCACTCGCGCCCGGGGCGCTCGTGGTCGTGCAGTTACCCGGCCGGGACTTGAGCCCGTTTTTCGCCCGGCTCGCCGAGCGCGCCGGCCGTGTCCCCGATGCGACCCCGACCGCATCGCCCGAGTGGGCGATCGCGGCAGGTCTGCGCTTAGCGCATCGCTACGGATTGCCGAACGGGCGCCGCTACGCGCTGCTCGAAGCGGCGCCCTGAAGGAGCTCGTTAAACACGGCTTCATACTGCACGATCTGGCGCCCCCATGAAAAATCCTGCGCCATGGCGTTGCCCATCAGGCGCCGCCAACCCACCCGGTCCTCGTACCAATCGAGCGTGGTGTTCAATGCCCACTCCACGGCCGGCGCATCGTAGTCCCGAAACACGCAGCCGGTGCCGGTCCCGGTGGCCGGATCGAAGTGCTGGACGGAATCGGCCAGGCCGCCGGTCTGGCGCACGATCGGGATGGTGCCATAGCGCAGGCTGTACATTTGGTTCAGTCCGCAGGGCTCGTACTGTGAGGGCATGAGAAAGATATCGCTGCCCGCCTCGATTCGATGCGCGAGCGCCTCGTCGTGACCTGACTGGAATGCGGCGCGGCCCGGAAAGCGCCGCGCGAGCGAGGCAAAGAACTCGGCGTAGCGCTCCTCGCCGCTGCCCAGGACCACGAGGCCCGCCTCGCGGGCCGCGAGCAGCCGCGGCAACACGTCGATCAGCAGATCGATGCCCTTCTGCGAGGCGAGCCGCGTCACCATGCTGATGAGCGGCCGCTCGGGCGCGATGCGCAGCGCACACGCGCCGAGCAGCTGCTGCTTGTTGACGAGCTTGCCCGTCAGGTCCTGCGCCGAGAAGTGCACGCTCAAATGCGGGTCATGGACCGGGTCCCAGTCCCGGTAGTCGACGCCGTTCAAGATGCCGATGACGGGCCGCCGGCGCGCCCGCAGCGCCGCTTCCAGACCCATGCCGGCCGGCGCGTCGCAGATCTCACGCGCGTAGGTCGGGCTGACCGTGGTGACGGCATCGGCAAACTGGATGCCGGCCTTGAGTGAATTGACGTGGCCGCGCGCCAGATCCCCGGCATCCAGCTGGGCCGCGGCCGCGCCCAGATCCAGATCCGCAAGGAAGGCGCTCGAGATGATGCCCTGATAGCCGATGTTGTGAATCGTCAGCACCGAACGTGAATGGGCGAATTGCGGCTGCGACGCGTAATGGGTGCGCAGGTACAGCGGCAGCCACGCCGTGTGCCAATCGTTGCAATGGAACAGGTCCGGCGCGAACCCGAGCCGCCGGCAGGTCTCGAGCACGGCACGGGTGAACAGCAGAAAGCGCCGATGTTCGTCGGGATCCCGGGTGTAGAGCGTCGGCCGGTCGTAAAGCTCCGGACAATCGATGAAATACACGAGCGCCGCGCTACCGGGCAGGTGCGCGCTGCGCACCGCAAAGTCGTAGCGGCGGTCGCCGATGGTGAGGCCGACCCGTTCGAGGCCCGGCACCGGGTCGAGACCGGGATGGGCGCGCCGGACCGAGGCATAGAGCGGCATGAAGGCGCGCACCTCGTGGCCGCGCTGCGCGAACTCGCGCACCAGCGCGCCGACCACGTCCGCAAGGCCCCCGGTCTTGGCGTACGGCAGGATCTCCGAACTCAAAATGCACAACTTGAGACTCATTAGCTTTTGGAGCCTGGCAAACGCAGCTCTCTCTCCCGAAATCTAGTGCGGTGAATACCCGAGTGTGGCACGCTCTGGCGATGATGCGCCATGCTGCACGGACCAATACCGGACGCTACGTCAGCCGGCTGACCAGCGGCACCCTGGCGGTGGTCATGGCCGGCGGGCGCGGCGAGCGCTTGCATGGGTTGACGGCACATCGCTGCAAACCCGCCACCCCGTTCGGCGGCAAGTTCCGCATCATCGATTTCGTGCTGTCGAATTGCGTGAATTCCGGCATCCGTCAGATCGCCGTGCTCACGCAGTACAAGGCGCAGCCGCTGATCCAGCACATTCAGCGCGGCTGGAGCTATCTGCGCGGCGAGCTCGGCGAGTTCGTGGAACTGATCCCCGCGCAGCAGCAGATCGGCACGCACTGGTACCGCGGCACCGCGGACTCGGTCTACCAGAATCTCGAATTCATCCGCTCGCACAATCCGACGCACGTGCTCATCCTCGCCGGCGATCACATCTACAAGATGGACTACGGTCCGATGATCGCCTATCACGAGCAAAGCGAGGCTGACATCACCGTCGGCGTGGTCGACGTGCCGCTCGACCGCGCCCGGGAATTCGGCATCATGACCACCGATGACACCAATCGCGTGGTGAAATTCGCCGAGAAGCCGCTAAATCCCGACCCGATTCTCGGCCAGGACGGCATGGCACGCGCCTCGATGGGGATCTACGTCATCGCCTTCGACCGGCTCGAGAAGCTGCT
>Ga0181534_10001261_pt1 | contig 16648 bp, 11 predicted proteins | sample PEATcosm2014_Bin_37_FD_119758 | JGI IMG/M metagenome (GOLD analysis project Ga0181534, IMG submission 119758) | Peatland microbial communities from MTU Mesocosm Facility, Houghton, MI, USA - PEATcosm2014_Bin17_10_metaG | ecosystem: Environmental > Terrestrial > Soil > Wetlands > Peat | place... | reverse complement strand
GCCCGATCCGAATAACCCGCGAACCATGTTTTTCCGCTAGTCGCCACGCTGGCGGGATTGTCCCCCGCCCGGTTCGGGAGTTTCTCCCGAAGTTTATGCATGGCGCCCCTCGAGGCGCTGCGGCAGCTCGCGATAGTTCAATTTCCCACCACCACAAACGTGAGGTGCAACCCCACGTTCAGCCCCACGGCCTGTCGGGACGGTGACCTGCACGACTAATCTTTCTCGTCTGCTGCGACATCGGCTGTTGGAAACAGCCACCCGGCGCGGCTCTTCTCAACTACTGGCTCACAACGCAGCCCACCTGTTTCCAAACGGACACGGCTCCGAGAAACTGCTGCACACCATCGAGCGCTCATCCTTTACGCAGCGAGTTCACGAAGGACCCAACGGCGAGTGGGTGCTCAACGAACCCAAACCAACCAGCATTCAACTCGAGCACGACGAATTTCTCGAGTACACCTCCAACAAGATCCGGCTGACCTCCCTGGGAAGGTTTTTCGGGCACCTTTTTCCGGGATCCCACCGGTTTCTGGAACCTGGCGATGCAACAGGAGCAACTGTTGCTCGACTACGATTTCCTGACCCTGGAAGGCTCATTGAGCCGCTGGCAGAGCTATCTTTCCCGGCAAGCCGCGCACCCGAATTTGTTCGATTCGTCGACGTTGGAAATCCAGGACAATCAGGCCGTGCATTTCCGCTCGCAGCGCTTCGAGCTCAACGCCAATCGGCAACTGTTGAATTTGAGCAATAACAGCGTCCTGCGGCTCAACACAACTTTCTCAGGACCGGGGCACCGGGCGAAGATGAGGCGTCCCGCTCCATTGTCTCTCTGGGATCCGACGTTGTGTCTAGCGGATTTTCGGTAGCCGCCTCCTGAGGAGATTAGATGACCCAATATCCGCATTTAATGCGGAGATTACCATTGCGGTAGCGGAGAATAGAGACCATAATCACCGCGAAAAATGCGGAGATTAGATGTACCTATGGGAACAAGCGCACTGGCCTGTCCTGACTTGGCAAAGCGCGCACTTGGCCACCCTGCTCGGGCGGGTATCTCGGGAGCAAGGCCGTCTGCTCGGCCGGATGCAAGACTTGGGCTTCGAACTGCGCCGCGAGGCCCAGCTGAGCACGTTGACGGAAGACGTGGTCCGCTCGAGTGAGATCGAAGGCGAAAAACTAGACAGCGACCAAGTCAGATCGTCGATCGCACGCCACCTCGGCATGGAAGTCGGGGGACTGGTGGCGGTCGATCGTGACGTCGAGGGCGTGGTTGAGATGATGCTCGACGCAACAACCAACTACGCGCAACCCTTAACCGCCGACCGGTTGCTCGGCTGGCATGCGGCACTGTTCCCCACCGGCCGGAGCGGACTTCATAAAATCACTGTCGGCAACTGGCGCAATGACACCGGCGGACCGATGCAGGTTGTCTCGGGCCCGATAGGCCGGCAGAAAGTGCACTACGAAGCGCCACCTGCCGCGCGCGTCAGTAAAGAAATGGAGCGCTTCCTGAGCTGGTTCGAAGCACCAGGCGATACCGACCCGCTCTTCGTCGCTGGGCTCGCCCACCTGTGGTTCGTCACCATCCACCCTTTCGAGGACGGCAATGGACGAGTCGCACGCGCGATCGCAGACATGGCGCTCGCCCGCTCCGAGCGAAGCACACAGCGCTTCTACAGTATGTCAGCGCAAATCCGCCGCGAACGAAGCGACTACTACACCACGCTCGAGCGCACACAACGAGGTGGGCTAGATGTTACATCGTGGCAGGAATGGTTCCTTTCGTGCCTGCACCGAGCGATCGAAGGCTCACAAGAAACGCTCAACTCGGTGCTGAAAAAGGCACACTTCTGGGAGCGCTTTGCGCAGCAGTCACTCAACGAACGCCAAGTTGAGGTGCTGAACAGACTACTGGACAACTTCGAGGGAAAACTCACGACATCAAAGTGGGCCAAACTGACGAAGTCGTCGCAGGACACTGCCTACCGCGACATCCTGGATCTCGTCGAGCGCGGAGCGCTGCGCAAGGACCCCGGAGGTGGGCGGAGCACAAGCTACTCGCTCGTCATCGATGACAGAAAGTGACGCAAACGCACGCCTACTGCCTTTTTGCAGACCAACTGTTGGCGGTGCCGTTGAGTGCAGAATGTTGGAATCCGATCAGTCAGCTACAGCTTGCCCTTAGAGGTGCCGGGGCTCGCCCGCATGAAGTGGCCAAGGCCACTGTTGCGGACTTCGACGGTTCTCGGCTGAAGCTGTCCCACAAGAAGGGGCGCCCACCGAAATTGAGGGTCCGCTACGTCGTGCTCGATCAAAAGGGAATTGAGTTCTTCGCTTCGCGGGTGCGGGAAAAGGCACCGACCGATCCGCTATTCACCGCCACCGACAATCGGCCCTGGCGCCGGGACCTGTGGGCAGACGAGGTCCGTGCCGCGATTGCCGCTCACAATAAGGACGCGAGTACGGAGCGTCACCTCCCGACAGACGCTTCCGCCTATAGCTTCCGCCATGCTCGCATCAGCGAGTTGCTACAGGTCTACGGCGTGGATCCGCTGACGGTCGCCGCCCAGACCGGGACAAGCCTTCGCATGATAGAACGTATCTACTTCAAATTTATTCCCTCCGCGATGCTGGAGAAGTTGGCCAATCTGAAGGAGCTACCGGGGCCGACCGCCGCCTCTCCATAAGCCACGACGTAGCGACCGAAAGCCCCGCGGAACACGATCGTGGACTCGTCAAGCTGATCGATCGCGCCGCTCAGATGGGTCACAATCAGGCAGATCGGCACACTCAGAAGCGGACTCATGCTAGACACCCCGGCAGATACACGCGAAGCAGCTCGCAACTACGATGTTGGGTAGTACGCGTCCCGATGACGGATTGCACTCGGAATTTCCCGGCCGATATCGGTAAGAAGGATGTGCCCAACGAGGCTCATGGTTCGAAACGCGAGATTGCTGTAGTCGACGCCGGGTTGTGGTGCAAGCCCGTGTACCAAAGCACTGCGCTCTTGGTACAACGCATCCCACTTTTGCTTCAGATGATCAAGCCCAAGGGTGGACAGGAGCCTCAGCACACCTTGCCGAAGGCTCACTTTATGGGTACCTCGCCGAATCGCGTCAGCCACCTCGGTTCGCTCGCCAACCGTCCCCACCGACGCATCCTCGACCGCCGTAGCAGCTGAATCGAGCATTTGCCGCTGTTTGGCAGACCATTTTTCATCCTGACCAAGCATCTCAACGGCTGAAACTGCGAAGACGATCATCGCCACCGGATCCATGCGTGTGAGGGCATAGTTCAACAGCAAAACGATATCCTGAGTACGTTTGCTGGGCACCGTGCTATCGGAAAGTACAGACAGCTCACTCAAGAAGGGATTTGGAGCGGAATGGATAGTACCCGTCATCCTCATATGGAAGAACCGCACGCGCGAGTCGTCCTCAAAGACGTCGACGCCGTGAATATTGTCGCGCGAGAGAACTCCATCGCCCCTAAGCATCTCTTTGACGCTTTCACCTAAGCCCGACGTCGGCAGATCTACTCCAGCATTTACGCCCAACCGTGAGATCACGGACGACACTTCGACTGCTGACTTGAGTCGCCTTCCGAAATCACTTGCAGCCTCGTGGCTGTCGAATCCGCGCACGTTCATGATCAGCCATTCATCATCCTCGATTGCGGTCGTGTCGGAAAATTGCGAAGAAAGCACTACTTCACGACCCGATACAGTTAGGCGGTACTCTTTCTCGCTGATCTTCAGTTTTTTCTGTAGTTTGAATCGAAAGCGGACCCGGTAGGTCAGAGGCGATCTAGCTCCCTGTTTGGCCAAATGCCTTTCGATAACAATTCGCGCGATCTCAGCAATGCGTGCCAGCCAATACGGCGACTTGCGCAGGTCGCGAGTGATTTCAAGTTGGGCGCCTCGCCCACGAGTACCGCGATTGCAGATGTTGCCTGGCTCCATGGCCGGGAACTTGTGCCCATGCGATTTCACGCGAACGCCAGTGCTCAACAGAGCTGCGGTGAGATCTGCCCGTAGCCGCGCGTCACGCCCACCAACGTAAATGGAGCGCGTACCTTTGCACCCATGGATACCAAGAACGACACTGTGCTTCGCCGCCAGCGTCCGTGCCCTGGGCTCATCGAAATGATGGCTTGTGATGTGAAGAGCCCGATTTTCTCCGGGCCTCTTGTACCCCTCGAAGAGATACAGACTGTAAGACGTGCCTGCAATAAGCGTTGCAAGTTCGCTAGTTCCCGGTTCAATATTACCGCCGTGTGGAGCAACTATTAGTGCCTGCGAATTTCTTCGAACGCTTTTGACCCTCCAGGCAGCGGAAGATTCAGCTTGCTTCAACTGCGCGAAGTTCGCGTATTTGTCTTGAATGCGCATATCGATACCGCCCATGACGACGCCCGGGGTAGTTCAGAGTTAACCCCCGATCCACAGGACCATATTTTACAACGAAGGGTCGAGCAACACGTGGCACATCAAGATGAATGAGGTGGACGAAATTCCTTTGTCGACAAGACCGACTCACGGCCATGAAGAGGTGGTGTCGTCTGTCGGAAATGTTAGAAGCGCGAGAAACGACTGGCGAAGAACGCCAGCCCGACTACGTATAATGCGCGCCGTGAGGCCGTCGATTCTACACCCAACGCCTGCTACGAGGCTAGCGGCGGCAGATTCAAACTTGACGCACGAATGATAGTTGCAAGTCGCCCCGGTGTCGCTCGCCATCATCCCAGCTCATGATCACTTCGTTTAGGCACGAGGGTTGACGGACAGTTATCTTCCCCGGGCGAAAAACAGCTTTCGCAAGCTGCGGGATATCGGGCAAAAGCGCCGGCTGAAGCAGAAGTACAAAATTGATCCCGACAATGTTCGTCAGCAGCCCATTGATTTCTCCTTCTTTGTTAGTCAGGGGTGCAATCTGGAAGTGATTGTGATTGATCATCATATCCCCCGCTTCCATGAGGCAATAGAGGCCCGCACCCCGTGGCCAAGCGTGCACATCGCTCAACATATCGACAATGCGAACATCTGCGGCGAACTCGCCCGCCAAGCGCTCACGCCCTGAAGCCAGATTGCCCGAAGCGGCCAGCGCTTTTAGCGTCTTCAGGAGCCAGCGTTCAATGTCGTGGCCTGAGATGAGATAGCTTTTGCTCTCGACCTCTCTTTCGAGGACTTCTTTGAGCGAGCGAAATAGAAGCAAGGCCGCATCATCGAAAGGATGGAGGTTGCCGTTGTGTCGCACACATAAGCACTTTGCCGTGAGACTCTTGGGGCCCACCACCTTCCACTCCCCCTCGGCGAGCCAAGGCGTTCCGGAGATCCTAAACTCACCATCGCCGGCGAGAAGTCGAATGATGGACTCCGAAATGAGGTGCTCTCCGGAAATGCCGCCTCGACAAGAATGAAGCTCTTTCATGTAACACTTGTCGACGGCCTTCGCGTCGGAGCTCGATTTAAAGTCGACGCAGGCTGGCGCTCTGAACCAATAGCGACCGGCGAGACAGCACTCGCCAGCCCGTTTGCCGGACTGGCAAATGCAGGATGTCCCTCGAAGAGCCATCAGATGACGTTTCGCTTCTGCCATCGGGAGGTTACTAGCGCGTGGAGATCTGAATTGTCAAAGTGAACCGAGACACCGTTAGGACTGCTTACCGACAAGTTGCTTGCAGGCGGATGTACGCTTGCGCTTAAAGCGATTTCGACGTGCGGTCGATCCTCTGCGCCGCTGCGTTTACAACCCGCCGATCCTTGGCTCCTGATTGGGATCTGGGATGTCTACACCACTTTGAACCGGGCAAACCGGTGGAGCTTCGGGATACACGCAATGGGTAACACAACATCATGAAGCCTCTCCTCATGTTCGCTCTTCGCCAGTAGTTATCCTCGGGGAGCTGCTGCGCGCGGATTGCTACATCTTCGCGTTCCAAATCGATGCGCGTGATGCTTTCTTCACTGCCGAAGTTGCGCCTACGCGGGACTCACTGCGGCCGTTCCAGCTCCTGTAGTCCAAGCCTGACGTAGTCGCGTTGGATAAGATTACGAAGTCGATCGAGGACCGGCATGAGCTTGTCACCAGGGGCATGCTGAGCCAGTTTTGTCCAGCGTGTGGGATGGTAGCGCACGAGCATACTCATGGCGTGCGATGCCGCGTAATAGGAAGTGATGCGGTTCAGAGACCAACCGTCAGGGTATCGCTCCAGAAAAACATGCGCGGTGTTCTGCAACTCGATGGCATTAGGGAAATGGTCTGGGAGATGCGCGCCCGGACAGATCTGTGTTCTGAAATCAACGCTTTCATTGGGCCCAACCGTCGCAACGGCTCCAGGGCCAATGCCCAGCGACTGTCGAAGTTTCTCTACGGGCAAAAGCGGAAAATCGCCACGCCACACGACTGAGCTGAACGAACCTTGAAAGAAATGAACTCTTCCGTAGTGGCAGCGCGCCACAGTGTCAAACGCCTGCTCAAAGTGCTCCTTCACGCCCGGGATTCGCGATAACAGATCAAGGAGGGAGAACCGAGTTTCAAGTTGTGGTGGAATGAGTTGCCGGATGTAACGCTGAGACTTCGTTTCTCTGCCGGGAAACGGCTCGTCCACGGAGATCGTCTCTGAGTTACTCGTGGCTTCGAGGAGTTCATAGAAGGTCCCATCGGTCACCCTCATTTGAATGTCTTCGGAGGCGCCGCCATCGGGGATAAACGCCTCGAGTCCGTGGCTGCGTTTTAGGGTCGACTCTCTCTGTCGAGGGCCGCGATATAACGCGATCGCACGAGCGAAGGCCAGAACTCCGTAGTACTGCTCGAGGGGTCCAGCGAGCACGCCTGCCGATTCGGCAGAGGAGAAATATTGGCGAGCCTGCTGTAGATGCGCGATGATTTCATCGGCCTTGCCGGCTGAGAGTTCGCCACCGTGATGTGAGCGGTAACGCCTCTCCAAAACATCTCGCGACTGAAATAGCGCGAGTCGACTCCAGGTCTCCTCGATTGGTTCCTCCGAGTACATCGTCTCTCCGCGTTTACGATGGAATCTGCTGCCGTCAACTCCGCATCAGCTTCTCAGCCGCCCGTATCAGCGTTACATCGGGCTCACTATCGCGAGCACGCCAGGAAGCCACGAGATCGCCGAGGCCGGCGATACGGACCGGCAGCCGCAAATCATCTAGCAATTCGACCTCTATCACTCCTCCCACACTGCGGGAATGGAGCTCGCGGAAGTCAGCGTGTTGAAATCCTGAAATCACATCGACACCGCGTCCGAGCCCGAAATGCAACTGCGTTGGAAGCTGCTTTGGCTCACCTGTTATGCGACGTTCACCGCCCGGTCGTGGATCCTCCAGCTCCGCCAGACTCAAGATGCGCTGCCATCTGGCGCGTTCGTACTCCACCGCGAAGTCGATGTCGTTCGGCTCTACGTTCAGTCCATATGCATAGGCCGCGGTGCCTCCCACGATGACGAACTCTATGCCCTCATCACTCATTCGTTTCAGCAGGCCGAACTCCACGAGCTGAACGAAGCTGGCCCTTGAGGTCTGATGTTGGATAGTCACAGCACGACCTAGTTAGTCCTTCACTCCCGCAGTCGCCGCTCCCGGTCCGATCGCGACGTTCAAGGAAGTTCACATCCGACCAGCAGTGTCAGCCGGTACACGCGGATTAGCTTCAGCATGAGCATTGCTATCGTCACGATGCTACAACAAAAGATAAGAAATTTGCAACTTAGGAGCGACATTACGCAACGGAGAAGCTAAAATACGCAACAAACCCGCCATCTCATGCAACATATCATGTACTGGAGTCGTTGAACTTGGAGCATTTTCCCATCATTCAGGCGCTTTGCCGCACCGCCCTCGCTGATCCGAATGACGCTGTGCGGCGCCAAGTCGAGCGATTGCGCGAAGCCCTGCTGGCTGCAGGCGATGCCAAGGAGGCGGGAGCCCTCGCACACCTGCTGACCGCCAGTGGCAAGCAAGCGGCGATGAGTCCGAGCCGCCTTGTGAGGTCCCGGAGCTCCTTTGGCGCCGGTGAGCCCCTCACCCCGCAGGTCGGCCTCCCGGTGGATCGCGAGACCGCCGTCCCGCTCGCCTCGGTGGTGTTCCCGAGTGATGCCGATCTTGAGCCGCCGGTGCTTTCCGCAGATCTCGGCCAGGCGATCCGGGGACTCACCGAGGAGTGGCGCAGTCGCGAACGCTTGGAAGCGCTGCGCGTCGAGATCGCGCGTTCCTGTCTCGTGTACGGTGCCCCCGGGACAGGCAAGACGCGCCTCGCCATGTGGATCTGTCAGGAATTGAAGCTGCCGGCGGTCGTTGCGAAATTGGACGGCCTTGTCTCCTCGTTCCTCGGCACCACCTCGCGCAACATCGGTCAACTCTTTGCATTCGCCGCGCGCTACCAGTGCGTCCTACTTCTGGATGAATTCGATGCGATCGCGAAGGTGCGTGATGATCCGCAGGAAGTCGGTGAGATCAAGCGTGTCGTCAACACGCTGCTTCAGAACTTGGATTCGCGACGCGCGGTGGGACTCACCATCGGTGTCACCAACCACGAGGCCTTGTTGGATTCAGCGGTCTGGCGACGGTTTGATGTACAGTTGGCTGTGCCAAAACCCTCTTTTGAGGCGCGCGTCGAGATCGTAAGTCGCTTGATCCCACCTCTTACGTTCGAGAGCGTGGAAATTCGCTTACTCGCCTGGTTGAGCGAGGGGATGTCGGGGGCGGATCTTGAGTCATTTACTTTTTCGATCAAGAAAGCGGTGGTGTTGCGCGGTGAGGACGAGGCCGATCTCGTCTCGCTCCTACGACAGATCCTGCTCCTGCACAGCGGCCGCGCTGCCTCCGAGCGCGCAACCTCTTTGAAGCTCGACCCCGCAAGGCTATCAAAGGTGCTCTTGAACGCACCGGAGTTGCGCCTCCATCAATACGATCTCGCTACGCTCTTCAAGAAGAACAAGGCCACCGTGAGCCGCTGGCTCCGCGATGAGGACGCGGAGGGTGCTCACGCCCCAATGTAGGTCATGGCATCCGCCCCCATTCAAGTTGTGTTGAATGCCCAAGACTTCCACGTCGATCGTGAGAAGCCTCAGGGCGGTGGTCCCGGCACGGACTTCTTTGCCGGGAACGATGCTGCCTTCGTGCAGCACCGTGAGTCCATGCGTACGCAGTTAGAGTCCGTCGCCCGTCAGCTTGAGGCCGATCCACGTTCCACCGTCGGCTACGGCAAGGTCACGATTCGCCGCTCCATGTGGGCGAAAACCCATCGACCGACGAAAGCGCTCTTTCGACCCGATCGCACGCCAGTTGTCGGCGGCGCCGACTTGGGCCAGCTTTTGGTGGAACTCACCCCGGACACCGCACGCGCAGTCGCACGCGACGTCGCGAGCGCCGAAGACCACGTGCGCACGCGTTACAACCGGAGGAAGGAGGTGGATGAGCCTGTGCCCACCCCGCGCCGCTCGGAGACCGGTACCATCGAGAGCATCGCGCTCTGGCAGGCTCACGATCGACGGCGATTTTCGACAGAGCAGGCCCTGCGGTGGTTGCACGACCCGAGAAGCGGCGGAGCCTATCTGGTCGAACTCTTCGAACCGCCGCGGCCGGAAACGGAGTGGGACGCACTGCCGGCGGCGAAGCGAGAGCTGTTTCGCTCCTTCCGCGACGGGCTTTTGGCGCAAGGTCCTGGCCTCATCGCCGAAGGACGTACCCAAGGAGCGACTAGTCGGCCGTGGATCCTCATCAAACTCGACCACTCAGACGAACCGCCGCTAATCCAACTGGATCGTAGTGAACTCATGCATGCGCGGCTGCAGGTGGGGCACCCCGAGCGCGACCTGACACCTCAGCGTCACGACACACTCCTTACGTTTCTCGATCACCATCCGCTCGTGCGTCGCATTCGCCTGCAGCCTCGGCCTCGGGCTGCCGCGAGCGGTAGGCCAGCGAGTTCTACCCCAGCGACGATTCTCACACCGACCACGGGAGCCTCGTACCCGAAAGTGGGTGTCATCGACGGTGGGATCGGACAACCGCTCGGTGAGTGGGTGAAGGTACGTTGGGGACTCATCGCCGACACACACCAGCATCCTGCGCACGGAACGTTCATCGGCGGACTGTTGGTGGCAGGAAAGACACTCAACACCCAGTCCGCTATTACAGAAGCCGACGGCTGCGAACTCGCAGATCTCGCCTTGCTCCCGGATGATTCGCAACCGGCGGTCTTCGCTCAGTATTACCCCAACGGTGTAGCGGACTTCATGGATGAGGTCGAGGCAGCGGTCACCCAACTGCGGGCGCAGTACGGCATCCGCATCTTCAACTTCAGCTTGAATTTTCGAGGCGAGCAAGCCGATCCGGATTTCTACAGTCCCTACGCCGAGCGTTTGGATCGCATCGCCGATGCAACCGACTCGCTGTTTGTGATCTCGGCCGGGAACCTCGAGTCTCCGCACCAACGCGTCGAGTGGCCGAACGACCCGGTGGCCGCCCTACGCTCGCTTGCCACGGCGCGCGACGACAAACTTCTCGTGCCCGCGGAGAGCGTCCGAAATCTCTCGGTCGCCGCGGTCAATCCCGAGCAGGTGCCCAACTGCATTGCGCACGCGTTGAGCAACTACTCGCGCCGTGGACCGGGATTGCGCTCGGGTGTGAAGCCGGATGTCTGCCACGTGGGCGGTGCGGGGCAGGCTGATGGCGTCACACCAACGGGTCTCAACTCCATTGATATGGCCGGTCATACCATCCACGGTTGCGGGACCAGCTATGCCGCGCCCTTGGTCGCGAAGACGCTGGCCACGCTCGATCGTTCGATCGAAGGCGATGTCTCGAAGGAGACGCTGCTGGCACTGCTGATTCATCACGCGCAGCACCCGCTGCCTTTCAAGAATGACGCGGTCGCGGCGCTCGCGCGCGATCTCGTGGGATTTGGTCTGCCAGCCTCCACGCAGGCAATCCTCGAAGGTGATGCCCATCAGATCACGCTCGTCTTCGCTGGCCGTTTGATGTTTGAAAAGCAGCTCACCTTCAACTTCTCCTGGCCCACGGTTCTCACCGATGCGGACGGCAAGTGCCGTGGCTATGCCCGACTCACGTTGGCGACGAGCCCGCCGCTCGACTACCGATACAACGCGGAGCTCGTGCGTGTGAATGTGAACGCCCGTCTGCAGCAGGCCACCGCAGACGGAAAGTGGAAGGGGCAACTTCACGATACCTACCTTCCAATCGATGGCGATGCGGCCGTCTATGAACCGGAGCTGATTGAACAGGGATTCAAGTGGAGTCCGGTCAAGACCTACGGCCGATTGATCCCTCGCGGTGTAGGCAAGTCCTCCAATTGGCGCCTCGTAGTTGATTATCTGACGCGCTCGAATGAGCCCTTCCCGAGTGCGGGTGTGCCATTCACGGTGTTACTCACGATTTCAGATCCGGAAGGTAAGGCGCCGGTATTCAACACCATGCGTCAGACGCTGCAAAGCCTGGGGGTGCAGATCTCGGACATCCGCACCGCCGCGCGTGTCGTCGCGCGCGTGTAGAGGCTGACCTGGTGACTACTGACCCCGTGTCCAGCTCTCTCTCAACCGGGGGTGCGGGCACCTTCTTTGAGCGCGATGTCGGCGCGTTCTGGCTCGCGCAGCTTTTACTAAAATGGGTCCCCCCGATCCTGATCGACACCGTTGTGACCGAAGTCAGCTTTCAGACTGAGCATCTTGGTTGGAAGACCGATGACCTGCTAATCACCTGCCGGGGTGCCGGCAGCAAACACGCCCAGCTCGCCGGTCAAGTCAAGCGCACGTTCACCTTGAGTGAAACAAATGAGGAGTGCCGTAATGCGATTCTCGACTTCTGGCAGGACTTCAACAACCCAGCCGTGTTCTTCCCCCTCTGCGACCGTCTCGTCCTCATCGTACAGCGGGGCACCGATACACTGCTCGGGCATTTCGCGCGCCTGCTGGATTGCGCCCGCGCATCGCGAAGTGGCGATGATTTTGCCCACCGCCTAGCGACACCCGGTTTCATCTCCAAAAAGGCGGTACATTACGCGCACGAGATCGAAAAGATCGTGAGCGCCCACAAAGGGCGGACCGTGGACTCACCACAGATTTGGCCTTTCTTGAAGTCGCTCCACCTGTTGAGTCTCGATCTCGACACGGCTACGCGGCAAATGGAAGCACACGTTCGAAGCGCGCTAGCGCATACGTCCGTCGATCGCAACGGCGCGGGCGTCGCCGCCGCCTCGTGGGGTACCCTGCAGCGACTCGCCGAGTCCTCGATGAAAGAAGCGCGGACGTTCCAGTACGCGGACCTGCCCGAGGAACTGCGGCGCGCGCACAACACCTTCGGCGGAAACGAGGAGCGACTGCTACGTGCGCTGACGGAGCACACCGGGCCTGTGCTGCAGAAGATCCGCTCGACGATTGGATCGAGATTGCACCTGCCGCGCGCCGCACTGGTTCAACAGGTGTTGAACGAGCTCGAGCACGCGCAGATTGTGATTATCACGGGCTCAGCCGGCAGCGGCAAATCGGCCATTGGCAAGGAGGTGTTCGCCCACTTGTCTACCAATCATTTTGCGTTTGCCTTCCGGGTTGAGGAGTTTGCCCACGCGCACATCGATGCGACCTTGCAGGCGGCACAGATACCGGGCAACTCGCAACTTCTGCAGGCGACGTTGTCGACCCAGGAACGCAAGATCGTCCTCATCGAAAGCATGGAGCGACTGCTCGAGAAATCCACACGGGATGCCTTTCAGGATTTGCTCGCCCAGGTGCGAGACGATAAGGGCCTGCGCGTACTCATCACCTGCCGCGACTACTCGACCGAGCAGGTGCGTGAGAGTCTTCTGCGAGAAGCGGGGCTCACCTGCGCCGTCGTGTCCGTGCCGCCGCTTGAGGAATCGGAGCTCGATGAAGTATGTGCGGCCGTTCCAGCACTCTCGATACCCCTGGGCAATGCGCGGCTTCGCAGTATCCTGCGCAACCCCTATTTCCTGGACAAGGCGCTCGCGATCCCGTGGTCAACGGATCGGCCGATGCCCGAGAGCGAGCGAGAGTTTCGCCAATACTTCTGGCAGCAGGTCGTCCGCCTCAATCGAAGCGGGCAACCAGGATCCGGACGGCAGCGCGAGCAGGTTCTTCAACAGATCGCGATCCGGCGCGCGCGTGCGCTTTCGGAGTACATCCCAACGACCGACCTCGATCCCGCGATCATCGAGGCACTCAAGGCCGACTCGCTCATCAACTCTCCTGAGGGGAGGCCCGCGCTCGTCGCCACCGCGCACGATGTGTTGGAAGACTGGTCGATTCTCGAATGGTTTGAGGAACAACATCTGGCCGATGCGAGTTCGTTCGCAAGCCTCGCCGCTACCATCGGCACACACCCGGCGGTGCGCCGCTCCTACCGCAAGTGGGTAACGGAGCTGTTGGAACGTGAGCCTGCCGCAGCCGATCGGCTGTTTGCAAACGCCATGGCTGATGTGGTCGAGGGCGCGCAGTTCCGGGACGATACCCTGGTATCGATCCTGAAAGCACCTCTTGCACCCGCTCTGCTTGCGCGGCATGGAGCAGCACTCATCGCTCGTAACTGTGCCCCTCTCAAACGCATCATCCATCTGCTTCGGGTCGCCTGCGTGCTGACCCCAGATTGGTTAGGCGAGCTGCGGGAGTACGGATCGACTTTCAACGTTCCCGACGGGCTGGCATGGCCGGCCGTTCTCAAGCTCGTACGCAATAACCTTAAACACTTCGGGTCAGCTGCTCAAACACTCCTTCTGGGGTTGATCGAAGACGCGGTGCGCGGCGTGACCTGGCGGGAGCCCGAGGTATTCGGTGAGGACTCTGTCGCCAGCATCGCGTATGTGCTGTTGGAGAACCTGCGGGGCTGGCGATCTGACGATGCGCGCAAACGGGTGCTGACAGTCATCGCCAAGATTCCGAAGGCCGATCCCAACCGGTTTGAGGCCGTGCTTCGCGGCGCTGGTGCTGCGGAAGAGCGCGATCGGGTGTCCGAGGAATTTCAGGAGATGCTGTTGACAACCGCCGACGGCATGCCGGCCGTGCGGGATTTGCCGGCGCTCATGATGGACGTCGCGACGGGATACCTTCTGGCGTCCGAGGAGGAGATCCGCAGCGAGCATTACCGTCACTACTCGACCGATATAGACATGTATTTCGGCATCCGCGACGGCCATCGGCGGGATTTCTACCCCGCCAGCGCGATTCGCGGCCCTTGGGTGCAGCTTCTGCGTTCTCATCCCGTTCCGGCGCTCAACTTCTACTTCCGCATCTTCAATCACAGCATCGACTGGTATGTGCATCCGCGCGTACCGGACTCGCTAGAGCAGGCGGAGGAAATCGAACTCACGTTTGCCGATGGCACGGTCCGACGGCAATGGGGGAATCGTCGGCATTGGACTCTGTATCGAGGGCTGATGCCGAGCCCTTACGCGTTGCAATCCCTCCTGATGGCGCTAGAGAAGTGGTTGCTCGAGTATGCACATGTCTATCCCACGCAGCTCGACGCGATTCTCCTCCAGATATTGCGCAACAGCGAATCGTCCGCCCTGTCGGCCGTGGTGGCGAGCATCGCCACCGCACACTGGCGCCACGCCGGCGAGGCACTCCTCGTTCTTTTATCGGCGCCGGTCTATCTGCACTGGGATACAGAACGCAAGGCTCAAGAGCCGCAGATTGCCCGCTTGATCAACTTCTTTCCGCAACTGCAAGCGGACAAAAAGATCCACGAGCAAGACCGCAAGCAATCCAACTCATTACCTCATCGCCAACACGATCTGGAATCCGCAATCGCGAATTTGCAGTTGGGTCCGCTCGCTCCCCGCGTCCACGAGATTCTCGATCGACACGTCGCAGCGCTGCCCGCACCCAACGCGCGCAGCCGCGCAGATCATTTGCGCCTTCTCGCTCTCGGGCGCATGGATCTTCGACAGTACACCGTGGGCGAGGAGCCGGTGACGTTGGAGCGTGGCGAGGCTGGCAGAGCCACAGAAAGCGATGAGCAGGCAGCGGCCGCGACGTACGTGCAATTAAAACGAAAACCATTGGATCCTGATGTCCAGGCGGTCGTCGACGAAGGTGCCTCAGCGGCTCAGGCGATGAACGATTCGCTGGGTCCGTGGATGTGGGCGATGCGATGTTTCAACGGAGAGGCTGATGCGGCTCAGAAGGGACAATGGCACGCGTGGCTCACCGTGGCGCGTGCCGCGGATCGAGATCATGACGATGGGATCGGCACGCGTAATGGCCCAGGATGGGTGGCGGCGGTATGCGTGCGCGACCACTGGGCGCAACTCACTCTCGAAGAGCAAGCGTGGTGCATTGAGGTGGTCTGCTCGGAGATCTTCAGGACCGCCGACCTTTGGACAGATACAGCGAGGATCCAACAGAACAACATGGCTGCTGATCGCGCCTGTGCATCGGTCGTCGCGAGGCTCTTGACGAAGCTCGCGGAGGAGAAAGAGAAGAACCAGGTGCGGCGCGCGCTCGCGGCAGCCCTCACCCACCCCAACCAAGAAGTCAGTTGGCATGCGGCCGGCGGCATCAATGCGGAAGTCTGGGGCGCAGATCGGGAGCTCGCGCTCCGCTGCATCAATGCGATCGCACTTCAAGCCAGCGGTATCGAAGCGCGATGGGAGGAACTGGACCGACGGCCAATGTGTCAACCGAAGGACGTTGAAGCATTGTTTGCTGCCGTCGCCGGCGAGGTGCGACATCTTCTCGCAGAAACAGACGAACTCCCGGATGATGCCTATATAACCCTCGATCTTGAGAGCCGAGCCGGTGTAGAGGCGAATCCCCGTATCCTTATGATTTTCGCATTCGCGCCGAGTGAGCCGCAAAGCGTGGCCTCTTTCGAGCGCGCGAGCGGCGCGCTGGTCGACCAGTGGGACGAGAAGGAAAAAAAGCGCGCCCAAAGTTCACAGCGCAACTTCGAGAGCGAACAGGCGACCAAAAATTGCATGCAGCGGTTTTTGATGCGGGTGCGCCCGCAGGACGCTGAGCGAGTCCTACGTCCGATCCTAGATGCAACAGACCGGCACCCCGATGAAGTAGACGACATCGTCCGCGGACTCACATATTTGCAGGACCGCGATCCGCACACGAGTCAGTACTGGTTCCTCTGGGGGCTTTTTGCCGAGGCCGTCAAACGTGCATGCTGGCTTGCCTGGTTGGATCAAGATCGACCGACCGGGGACGGAATGTTGGCCGCGATCTTCCTGACGTACGGCTGGAAGGAGAATGTCCGACATTGGACCAGCCTCGAGGGTCATGCCCAGGAGGTCGACGCACTTTTCGAATCGCTACCACGTGTCGCGATCGTACTAGAGAGTTACCTGGCCTTTTTGTATCACGTCGGCGCAAAGTCGCTGCCACATGCATTCATCGGCATAAGCACGGCCCTGCAACAGGGCAACGTTGTTGAGATGCTTCGAAACAGTAACTCGGTCTTCATGCTCGAGGTGCTGCTCCAGCGTCATGTCTACGGCCGTCCGCTGGAGTTGAAACAGAGTCGAGCCGTTCGGGACGCGGTGCTGTACTTGCTGGATGCGCTGGTCGAACGCGGCTCGTCCGCAGCGTTTCGGATGCGAGACGACTTCGTAACCCCTGCAGGCTAACGCCTCAAACGTCT
>Ga0181534_10001260_pt1 | contig 16657 bp, 10 predicted proteins | sample PEATcosm2014_Bin_37_FD_119758 | JGI IMG/M metagenome (GOLD analysis project Ga0181534, IMG submission 119758) | Peatland microbial communities from MTU Mesocosm Facility, Houghton, MI, USA - PEATcosm2014_Bin17_10_metaG | ecosystem: Environmental > Terrestrial > Soil > Wetlands > Peat | place... | reverse complement strand
CTACGGCGCGTGAGCCGGGGATGGTGCGCTTTCAAGCGGTAAGCGACAAGAGCAAGCTGACGCAGTGGATAGCCTGGGACAGCTCGGAAGTGCGCTGGAAGCAGATCGATGCGACGCACACAGAAGTGACATGGCGCGTGCAATTTGAACGGCAGCTTGATCCTGCCTGGTACTTTACGCCGCTGGAACGCGGCGCGATCCACGAGGCGGCGAAGTATCTGATCGAGGCCAATGCCACGCCGCACGGGAATGCATTGCAGGAAAGAGTTCACTAAATGGGCGCCGGCATGAGCGAGTGGGTGAGCGTTGCTGCGGTCTATCTGCCGCTGATGGCGGCGGTGATTGCAGGCCTCGTGAACGGACGCCGTCCGCGCACCTTCGCAGCTTGCTTGCTCAGTACCTTGTGGGTTGCTCCTACGCTGCTGGCGGTGCAAGCGATCAACTGCCGGGCAGGCTGGTGGGTTTTCTCTGGCGATAGCGTGCTATTTCATCAGATGCCGGTTGAGTGTTTTGTCGGCTGGGTGATTCTGTGGGGCATTGTGCCGCAGCTTGCATTTCCGCGGCTTGCCCTGGGCTGGGTTGCGGCAATCATGGTGCTAACAGACCTGATCGCCATGCCGCTGTGCAAGCCGCTGGTGCACTTGGAACCCCGATGGTTGATCGGCGAAAGTCTATCAATTGTTGTAGTGCTTGCACCGGCGCTGTGCATTGCGCGATGGACTTACGACAACACCAATCTGAGGCTGCGATCCGCGATCCAGGTTGCAACCTCTGGAATGCTGTTTCTTTATCTGCTCCCGGAGATTGTCTTTGCATTGCGCCCTGGGGCGGGCTGGCGGCCGTTGCTGCAAGAGCCGAGTTGGCAGCGGCAGATCGGCATTCAGGTGTTGTTACTGGTTGCGATCCCCGGCGTCTCGGCAGTGTTGGAGTTTGCCGAACGGGGCGGGGGAACGCCGATTCCGTATGATCCGCCGCAGCGGCTGGTGACAAGCGGTATCTATCGCTACTGCGCGAACCCGATGCAATTCAGTTGCGCGCTGGTAATGGTGCTGTGGGCGGGGATGCTCAGGAATGGTTGGTTGATTCTGGCTGCGCTGATGTCGGCAATTTATAGCGCCGGGATTGCGGAGTGGGACGAGCGGCAGGACCTGGCAAGCCGTTTCGGCGAGGAGTGGCGCAGCTACCGTGCTGCTGTACGCAGTTGGCGGCTGCGATGGAGGCCATTCGATGCCGGACCTACAGCCCGGATCTATATAGCCTCGACCTGCGGGCCGTGCAGCGAAATACGCGAATGGATTGAGGCAAGAAATCCTGTGGGGTTGCAAATTGTTGACGCCGAGGCGTGCCCTCTGGGAGCGATTCGAAGAATGCGCTACGAACCGGGAGATGATAGCGCTGCGTGCGAAGGGGTGCGGGCAATGGGCAGAGCCTTGGAACATCTGAATCTGGGATGGGCCATAGCAGGCGCCGCGCTGCGAATGCCGGGAGTGTGGCAAAGCGTGCAACTTGTGATGGACGCCAGCGGCTTGGGTCCGCGCGAGTTGGTGAAGAATACATCGCTGAACTAACTGTTTGCGGCTAGCTGATTGAGCGGGGTAAGCTGGAGCCTGTGATTTGCATCACCTTCAATATGGGTTCGCTTGCATCGCGGCTGCGGATTTGCAGGGTTCTGGGCGTGTGTTTTGTGCTCGCTCTCGCCGCAGGGAGCGGGGCCGCGCAGAGTGACAGCGGGCGGTTTGACGAGCTGGCGGCGCAGGCTGAGTCAGCGCGGGCGGCGAATGACGCACAGCGGGCGATTGCGCTGTACACGGAGGCCGAAAAGCTGAATCCGCAATGGGCGGAGGGGTGGTGGCAACTGGGTTTGCTCGAGTTCCAGGGCGAGGCATACCCGGATGCGAGGCGCGCGCTGACGCGCTTTCTCGATCTGAGCGCGGCCCAGACGGGACCGGCGGCGCAAGCGGTGGCGCTGCGTGGGCTGTGCGCGTTTGAGATGGGGGATTATGCGCCGTCGCTCGGGGATCTGGCGCGGGGCAGAGAGTTGTTGGCTGCAAGCGACCATGAGACGGCATCGTATCTGCATTTTCGCGAGGCGCAGGCACTCACCCAGCTGGGGCGGTTCGAAGAGGCGCTGGGCGTGTATACGGCGTTGGCGAAGACGGCGGAGGCCAGTCCTGAGTTGAAGATCAGCGTGGGGTTGGCGGGGCTGCATGGGGCGCAGTTGCCGGGGGATGTAGTTGCCAGCGAGCAGCCGATGTATGCGGCGGCAGGCGATGCCGCGTTGCGCTGGATGAAAGGCGATGAAGCCGGCGGGCGGCAGGGGTTTGCGGAGCTTTTCGCGCGCTATCCGGCGACGGTGAATGCCCATTATTTGTTTGGCCTGCTGCTGCTGGCCGAAGATCAAGCGGAAGCAGCGGCGGAGTGCAGGCGAGAGTTGGAAATCGTGCCGGAGAATGCAGATGCGGCGGCATTTTTGGCGTGGTTGCTGCTGTTGGAAGGGCATCCAGAAGAAGCGCTGCCGGTGGCGCGCAAGGCGGTGGCACGAGCGCCTGCGCTGCCGAGAGCGCAACTGGCTCTGGGTCGCGCTCTGGCCGAGACGGGCGATGTAGCCGGGGGAATCGAGCATCTGGAAACTGCGCTGCGGTTGCAGCCGGAGGATGTGGAGACTCATGCGGCCTTGGCGGAGACTTACTCCAATGCGGGACGCAAGGCCGATGCGCGGCGGGAGCGGATGACGAGTCTTGAAATGGCGAAGGCGAGCCTTGCGCAAAGATAAGATGATCGCAATACTCGGACTGTTGCTCTGTGCGGGGTTCGGAGTGCGCGGATTTGCACAGACCAGCGGCGCGGAGTGCAATAAGTTCCATAAGAGCGAAGCCGCGAGTCAGCCTGCAACACTGATGGCTCACGCGCTGGAGTTACCTAGGTCGAACCCCAATTTCGCGGCGCATCCGCTGCTGAGTTATAAGTTGGATAAGTTCACTTACACAATTAAAACATCTGGGCATGAAAGTACTTATAGCGTGAGCGATGGCGCGGAGACGCTGACACTGCCAATTGCGTGGAGCTTCGGCGCTGAGATGCAGACCTGGGTGTTATCGCAGAATGGGAAGTTCTATGAGAGCCGGGTGAGCTATTATCCGGCGATCAAAGGGCTTGATATTACTCCCGGAGATGCGATCAAGGCGCCGCGCGATCTGGTGGAGGCGATGGGACGAGAACTGCCCGCGCAGGAAACAAAGAGCTGCTTTGGCTGCCACGCGACCGGCGCTGTGATCAATGACAAGCTGAATCTGGCTGCGCTGAAGCCGGGAGTTGGTTGCGAGCATTGCCACGAGGGCGCGACGATTCATGCGGCGGATGCGGTGAAGCATAACTATAACTCCGCTCCGGCGAGCCTGAGCGCTCTTTCCGCCGAAAATATGTCCAAATTCTGCGGGCAATGCCACCGGAGTTTTTTGACAGTGGCGAGCCAGCGGCTTCTGGGTCCTACGGACATTCGTTTTGCACCCTTCCGGCTAGCCTTGAGCAAATGTTTCGACGGGACCGATGCGCGGATTCGCTGCACCAGTTGCCACGATCCGCATGTGGATCTGAATCGCGAGATTGCTTCGTACGATCCCAAGTGCCTGGCCTGTCATGCGCCGTCGAAAAAGAATGCCGGTGGCGCTGTGCATCCGGAAGCAAAGGTCTGCACAGTCGCGAAATTCAACTGCGCCGCTTGCCACATGCCGCGAGAGCCGCGTGTTGACGGGCACGTAACATTTACCGACCATTTCATTCGCGTTGTAAAGACGGGCGAGAGCTATCCGGACTAACTCCTGCGATCATCGTGTTATCCTTACGGCAAAGTTTTCACAAGGGATCAACCTGACATGAAAATCCGGGGAAGCAAGCTCATTCCCGCTCTGGCGTTTTGTGCGCTCTCTCCTGTTGCGATTGCACAATCTCCGGGAGATGCGCCCTGCACTCTGCCGCCGCCTGCCTTTACCAGCAAAGCGCCCAACATCTTCAACGATCAGCAGGAGCAGTATCTGGGCGACGTGCTCGCTGAGTACAATGAGGTCCGCCTCCATCTGGCGGCTTCCCCTGTCGATGACCAGTTGACGAACATCGGAGAAAAGCTGCTTGCTACATTGCCGCCGACAGGTGTTCATTACCGTTTCCGGATGTATGACTCGGCGGAGATCAATGCGTTTTCGCTGGCAGGAGGGCGGGTATATATCAGCCGCAAACTGATTGCCGCAGTCAAGAACGAGGACGAGCTTGCTGGCGTGATAGCGCATGAGATCGGCCATATCCGCACTCATCAATCGGCCATTGAGTTCACGCGCGCTTTTCGTATTCGTCTGGGGGTAAACGAGGTCACAGATCGGGCAGATATTTACGCCAAGGTACATCGCTTCCTGAGCACTCCGCCAAAACCTCAAGAAGAGGAGAGCGGAGAAGTGAATGATGAGATTGCGGCCGACCATGTTGCACTCTACGCAATGGTGCGCGCGGGTTATGCGACTGAGAGCTTTGCGTCGTTCCTGAACGAAATCATGATGAACAAAGGCAAGACAGGTAACTGGCTCTCCGATTTTCTTGGCGTGACACGGGATGATTCCAAGCGCTACAGCGCAGCACTAAAGTTGATTGGCGAATTGCCCGCCGGATGCAAACAGAAAAAATCTAGAACCAGCGAAGCCTTTTCGGCCTGGCTGCGGGGCGCTGTGGAAGAGCGGGTACAGTCCGTGGCGGAGGGTCTGGACGGCGACCAGCCCGTGAAACTCGATCCTCCTTTGCACCCCAGTCTCTGGCGCATTCGCTTTAGTCCAGATGGGAGAACCGTGCTTGCGCAGGATGAGGGGAGTATTACCGTCGTGGATCGGGAGGCAGGTAAGGTGTTGTTTCAGATTGATGCCCCCGAAGCGGATGCAGCGCAATTCACCTCTGACTCTACCAGTGTTGTTTTCAACGACAGCAAACTCCGGGTGGAAAAGTGGAGCGTGGCCAAGGGCCAGCGGACGAGCGTGAACGAGATGGTTGTCTACGACGGCTGCAACCAGACTATGCTTTCCGCTGACGGGAAGACGCTGGTGTGTACCAATGTAAATATTAAAGATCATTTGCCACGTATCAGTCTGCGGCTGATTGACGTGGAGAGCAGCAAGGTCGTCTACGAGAAACCAAACTTCTTTGAGGCGAGCGCGTTCGCTCCGTATTACAGCTTGCTTTTGCTGGCCATCGAAGGCATGAACCGAGCCGATCTGGTGACGATGAAGAGTTCACCTGACGGCAGATACCTGCTCGCAGTGATAGGAGCGCATGTACTGGCCTATGATCTTGAGCACCGGCAACCTGTGCCGCTGGACGGCAAGCTCAAAGATCTGACACAAGGCCAGATGAGCTTCCTCGGTCCAGACCAAATCCTTGTCATTGGCGATCCACAGGGCAAGGATCTGCGCAAGGCCCAGATACTGACATTTCCAGGCGGGCAGGTGTTAAAGGATACCGTAATTGGCAATCAGCATATTGAAGCAGTCTCCAAGGGCAGATTGGTGACGTCTGACCCATTGAAGGACTATGCAGTTGGCATTCTGGACCCGTACCAGGGAAAGTTCCTGGTTGCGTCGAAGCAGACTGCCATCGACGCTTGGGATCAGTTTGTGGCAACGGAAGATACTACGGGCGGCTTGGCTATAGGAAAGATGGGTGTAGCCGGATCCACGCGGATAACTCTTCCGCTAGGCCCGCTGCCGCGCCCGCAAGCTGCCGAATTCTCGCCCGATGGTAAATATCTGGCGATTTCCTTGAGAAGCCGTGGCGAGGTCTGGAGTCTGGAGACCGGAAAGCGGGTGAGCCAGAGCCGTCCATTCCGCAGCGCCTGGATAGATGATGGGAACCATATGTTCGGCCAGTTTCCGAAATTCATGGACAAAGACCCAGTGGAACTGCGTATTTCACTTGCTTCTTTGGATGCAAAAGGAATGGCGAAGTACGAAAGGGAAGATGATCAGTTCCATGACCTGCAGATTCGGTATAGTCCGATGGGCAAAGAGAAATCAACCCGCCAGCACGCCACGATGGAAGTGAAGAAGATGGAATCACAGACGGTTCTTTGGACAAAGGAGTATCCGCACGAGACGCCAGCCTGGTGGGAGACTGAGGATGATCGGCTGGTCCTGGCATGGGATCTGAGTACTGACACTGCGAAGTCTGAGATCAAAGGTTCGCCGGATCTACAGCGCCAGATGGAAGGATTGAAGAACCAGAAGAAAGGCCTGCTGATCGAAACCGTGTCTCCGGAAACTGGAGCACCACTGGAAAAGGTTGTTATTCCGGAAGAGGACATAAGCGGAGGATGGCACGACGAGCGCCGGGCACGAATTTCTGGTGAGTATGTACTGGTTCATGGAGAACATGAGAATACGGTGATTTATCAACTGGAAAATGGCGCGAAAGTCGGGGAGTTCTTTGGGACTGTCTTTGCGAGCGATGCTGCTACCGGGGTGGCGGTCTCAGTGACCAGCGATGAGACGATGCTTCTCGTCGATGAGCGGACGGGCAAGGAGCTGAAGCGCTTCTCGCTGGGTTCGCCGGTCCGGGCGGCGCGGATTGTTACCGGCAAGGAGAAGTCGCTGCTGGTTCTGACCGCTGATCAGACCGTGCACCGGCTGCCGCTGCCGCAGTAAGGTTCAAAACTGATAGAACCCAGTCTAGCCGCAGAAATACGGACAGACTGGGTTCTCAGGGGCTTACATTCCAGCTGAAAAAAGAAATCACCCGAGGCTCCCCCGCCATTCGGAGAGATGTTCATATTCCACGGCGCGTTCCACCAGACAATGTCGTGGGTTTCGTTGTAGTTTTCGGCGCGCCACTTATAAGCGGAATCACCAAAGTTGTAAAGCTATCCGCCCTGGAACTGGTTGATGAGGGTCGGCTTGATCGTCCAGGCAACACCCAGCGCAGCCGTATAGGCGGACGACTTGGTGCCGTCCTGCTGCCAAGTGAAAGAGGAACCAGGGAAAGAGGGTTCCAACGCGGTCGGCGCGCTGCTCTTGGTCTCATTGTAGGCAACGTCAAGGCGCAGGTTAGGTGTCGCGATGTAATCCACGCGGAAGGTGGGCAAGTATGTGTTCACATCGTTGGGTTCGTGAAAATTCAACTGCTCCACGTTCGCGGAATTGTACTGAGTCGCACCACTCACCGTGCCGATGGTGCCCAGCGAGAGAGCTTCGTTGATCTTGGTCAGTTTCGCGCTGATCGCCGAGTCCATCGTCGATTGTAGTCCGGCTACTCCGGCAAGCGTGAACAGGTTCACGGTGTGGGGCGCTATCGGTTCCAAAATATGTGTAGTTGCCTTGCTGGAGCGCCGGAGTCAGGAAGCTGGAATACGGGGTCGCCTTGCCCGGCACGTAGTCCTGCTCGTAACTGCCGAAGAAGAATATCCGGTTTTTCCAGGCAGGTCCGCCGACGCTGCCGCCGCAATCTTCTTTGTGAGAGAGCTGCTTGGAGATTTCGTTGTAGCCGTTGTACCAGTTGTTGGCGTCAAACCCCGAGTTCTGTAGGTTCACGAAGCCGCGGCCATGATAGTGATTGGTGCCCCGGCGCGTCGAGAAGACCGCCTGCATCGCCGCTTGGCCGAATCCCCGGTTGGCGTCTAGTCCGCTGGTCTGGACCTGATCTCTTCGACATTCTGGATTCGGGGGGACGCCGCGGACTGAATATTGCCGCCTGCTTTAAATCGGCTGGAGTTCCCGATCATTCCATCCATTGAATTCACCTGCGCCTGCCCGGGCTGGTTATTCCGCGTTGCGGCTGTGGTTGGCGTTGCACCCGCCTCGCCAACCACCAGATAGGCAAAGCTGGCCACATCGCGATCGAACATGGGTAGAAACTCGATCTCCTTGAGATCGATCGTCGTGCCGATCACGTTCGATGTGGACTCAACCAGCGGCGTCTGATCGGCTTTAACCACTACGTTCTCCGTCACCGCGCCGATTTCCAGCACTGCAGTTAGATCCGTCACGCGCGAAGCGTGAATCACCACGGCATCGTAGACCGTATCCTTGTGGCCGGCCTTGGCCACGTTGAGCTTGTAGATGCCTGCGTTCAGGGCGGGAAAACTGTACGTGCCGCTGGACAGGATCGAACCCCGCCGCACATCATTGGCTGCCAAATTCTTCAGGACGAGTTCCGAACCCGGAACGATGCCGCCCGTCTTATCCTGCACGGTAACCGGTAACCGTCAGAGTGCCCTGGTTGCCCAATTGGGCAAAACCCACGCTCGATGTCAATCCGGCCAGCAGCAGCCCAGCCAGCGGGATCAAGAAGCGGGGATTTATCTGCATTTTCATTGCCTTCCCTCCCAAAGTGTTTTTCCCTTGGACGGCTCTTGCAGCGTTAGCTGGGCCGTCCTCAAGATCTAGAACTCGATGTTGCCGCGAAACTCGATCACGCGCGAGCTGTTGGTGATACCGGCAGTTGCGAAGCCGGGGTTTTGCACATTGCTGGCAAACTGGCCCGAGGTACTGCCAAAGACTGGGTGATTCCATGCATTGGTTGCCTCGGCCTGAAGCTTGAAGCGAACCGCTTCGAAGAGAGGGAAGGCCTTGGAAAGTGAAACATCGTTGTAGAAGGCGTGCGGCCCGTGCAGATAGATTGGATGAACGATGGTGCCGGGCGTCGTATTGGGCGCAATGTAACTGGTGTTGGCGCCGCCGGTTCCGTCCGGTGCGGCCAGGTACTTGGGATCCAGCAACAGCGCGTAGGTTTGTCCCGGCACACGGCGCACGCCCACCGATTTCTGGAGTTGTCCCACAGTGACGTTATTGAGCTGTACACCGCCGTCGCCGTAGTCGTTGAAGGTCAGGTTGTTGCCGATAATCTGTTGCGGCGTGCCGGTCTCGAAAGTGGCGATGGTGCCCACTGTCCAATTGCCCAGCATGCGGCTGGCTAACCCGTCGTTGCTGAGAAATGCCTTGCCTTTGCCGATGGGCAGATCGTAGGTTCCGCTGGCGTGAAATACCTGACGAATATCAAACTGGGCCGGTCCGTAGGCCAGCCGCAGGTTGCGCAGGGTGAGCGTGCCCGGCCAGCCGCACCAGCCGCTGTAGCCGTAGTATCCGCAGCTATAACCATACGCCGCCGTGCCGTTGGTGTTCACTTGAAAGCCCAACGTGTGGCTCAGGGTGTAGTTTGCATCCAACTGCACGCCCTTCCACTGCTGTTGCCGCAGATCGACCTGGAACGAGTGGTAGTCAGAGTAGCCCGCGGCCACCATGTATTGCGTTTCTACCCCGGCCGCATAGGGATTGGCCTGGAAGAAATTGACCGGATACTGGCCCGCACCACCGGTATAACCTGCGTTGTTGACGCAGGGCGCAAAGCCCGCCCCTACGAGGTTGCAGAAGTAGCCAACGGTTCCGTTGATGCCGGCGAAGGCGTTGGCGATGGCGCCTACCTGACCGGATTGCAGATCGTTAATGAAGCTGCTGTTGACATAGTCGACCCGCGGGGCCCCAGCGCCCGCGGAAGCCTCACCCGTGAACGCAGCGTCAAAGATGGGCAGACTGGACTGTCCCGGCAGGCCATTGTTGGCAAAGCTGCAGGTGCCTGCGGCTCCACAGCCAGGGTTCGCCGCTGTATACGCCTTTAGGTTCGCCTGCGCCTGCTTGAACTCGCCCAGAAATCCGTTCTCGAAGACATTCACTTCATTCGTGTCGTGGTTCACCCACTGGTGGATGGTGCGATTGCCGGCATAACGGAGTTCCAAAACCCGCTTCCCAATTTGGCGCTGAATGCCCAGATTCCAGGTCTGGGTATAGGGCTGCTGGATGTGCGCGTCGATCCCGGTCACGCCCGGCGGTCCACAGCCGGGGCCGCAGTCGAAGAAGGTATATTCGGACTCAGGTGCAACAGCTTGGTAGGATGTTGGCGAAAACACATACGCAGGCAGGCTACTGCCCAGGGACAGCGATCCAGGACTGAATGAGCCGGTGGCGCCTGTGTTGTTGGCATTCAGGTTGAACGACTGATAGTAGAACGAACCCTGATCGGAGACGTTATTCCAGTAGTACTGGTAGGGTTCAGTGAAACGCCGCAAGCTGTACCCGGCGCGGACCACCGTCTTGCCGTCGCCGGCCAGCCTGCCCAGCACGCCTTCAAGCCCCTTGGGATTCCATGCCAGTCCAAAGGCCGGCTGCGGAGTCACATGGTAAGGCGCATACGCCTGCGGTCGCGCCACCAGGGTGGGATTGGAGTTCCCGGCCAGAGCACCGGGCTTGAACAGGTCGGACGGAGCCGTTGGTCCATAGACCGATGCTGTGTCCGCCGAGTGATACAGGCCGGTCTTGTCTGTGCTCTCGCCGGTAAAGTCCCACCGCAGACCGTAGTTGAGCGTCAACGTCGGTGAGATCCGCCAGGAGTCCTGCGCAAACAGGCCCCAGGCCAGGGAGACCTCATCCAGATTGTAAGAACCCACCGCCGGTTTGAAGCCTCCGAACGCGGCGTTGTAGGCATAGCTTCCGCTCACACCTGAAATCCGTCCCACCAGCGTCGCATACAGATTCTCCGCTTCGGCGAGTGAGTCACTGCTGGCGCAGGGCAGGCTTCCTGAGCTATTGCAATTGCTGCCTGTGCTATTCGTGAATGCATTGATCGCCGGATCGCCCGATGCCAGGCCGAGTTGGTAAACCGGGAAGCCAGTTGGCGGGTTCCAGTAATGATCCTGCTCCCGATAGCCGGTGAAGCCGGCTTTCAGTGTGTGCCTGCTGCTCTGCAAGATCACCGTGTCGGTAAGATTGAAGGCCGGATAGTAAGAGGTCACCGGTAACTGGTACGACTGCCCCGAGCTCCCTAGCGCCCAGTTCACCGACGGCTCACTTGTGTAGAGCGGAGCCGCATTGTAAGCGAAGGCCGAAACATCGTAGAGGAAGCCCGCCTTGAACTGGTTCAGCAACCGCGGAGAAAGCGTCCAGTCCACGCCGTACGACGCGGTATAGTTCTTGTACTTGTTGCCCGCCACCAAATCGCTGAACCCCTGTCCGGGATAGGGCGCAGCAGTGGCGCCCGGCTGGAAGGTTTCGGTCAGGGTCCAGGAGAGATTCATGCGCAGCTTCTCTGAGGCGTTGAAATCCACGCGCGCGGAGGGAAAGTAAACAGAAGTCGAGTTGGCGTTATTCCAGGAGAGGCCCTCCAGGTTTGGATCGGATACTGCATAAGATGTTCCGGAGGCAAGTGAGGCATTGATCGCCGACAATTGCGTAGCAACCAGTGAATTCACCGTGCCTGGAAGACTAGCCGAGTTGCCGTGCGCGATATTCAGCACGTTCGCCGTGTAGGAATTTCCGTCCGTGCCTGTGTAGGTAAAATTACCCGCCTGCGCCGCGGAAGACAGCACTGTGCTCTGCGTCGCCGTATATCCACCTGGAACCCGCTGCGTGGCAAAGCTGCCAAAGAAGAAGAGCTTGTCTCGCAGCGCGGGGCCGTCGGCCGATCCCCCGAAATCGTTAAAGATAACCTTGGCCTTGTGCTGCCCTGTTTCGTCGTTGGCCCAGGCATTGGCGTTAAGTCCGTCGTTGTGGAAGTTCTCAAACAACCGTCCGTGAAACTTGTTTCCCCCTCGCCGGGTGACAAAGTTGGCCTGCATCACGGTCTGACCGAAGCCCTGATCCAGATCCATCTGGTCGGTCTGCACCGTCATCTCGGCAATGTCCTCAATGCGCGGCGTCACCGCCGGCTCCACGTTGCCGAAGATCTTCATGCGGCTGGATTCGCCGAGGGTACCGTCGATGTTGCTCCCCTGGCTAATGAGCGGCTGGCCGTTCCATTCCCCCATTGATGAGGTGCCGCTGTACCCCGGTGTCAAAGTAGCCAGCGCGGTTAGATCGCGCCCGGTCAGGGGCAGATCCTCAATCTGCTTGAGATCCACCACCGTGCCAATTGCGTTGGAACTGGCCTCCAGCAGCGGCGTCGTGTTCGCGTTGACGTCCACGGATACGGTCTGTTCACCCACGGTCAGATTCACCCGCAGGTCAGTGGTTTGCGACGCGTGAACCTCCACATGCTCCAGCACCGTCGTCTTGTATCCGGTGTGTACGGCATTCAGCTTGTAAGCGCCAATCGAGAGATTCACGAAGGTGTATTCGCCATTCTGGCGCGTGGTCGCATGCCGTGCGTAATTGGTCGCCAGATCGACCAGATCCAGGGTAGCGCCGGGAACCACCCCGCCGCTGGCGTCCTGCACGGTGACCACAATCATTCCCTCCGAACCGGACTGAGCGCTACAGCTTGCACTCAGCACCAGCAACAGGCCCGTCACCAAGCATAGCGACCTAAAAAAGTTTTGCGTCATATTGCTTTCCCTCCACAATTGGCCTTTGAGATTTGGGATTCTTCATTTTGGAAAAATCATTTTGGACTCTGCGCAAGTGGCTCGTCCGGATGCCACTGATCCACCCGTCGTACAGACAGAAAATCCCCTTTTCTAGGGGATGCACATTTCCGTATCGTACATAGAACCAAATTATGTATTCAGTTTTGTATTTATTGCAAGAGAAATCGCCCCTCTCTGCGATTTTTTTTTGCAATCCCGTGAATACGTGCGCGGATTTCCAGGCGTCTCAGAGAGGTTATTTGTGCAAAAGAGTGTCTTTGCCGGGGTTAGCAGGCAGCCTGTTCCACTCCGGTGTGGGTGCGCCCAGCAGGTTGCGGACGAAGAAATCCATCAGCTTCCGTTCCCCGTAACGACCTCCAGCACCGTGCCCACCCCCGGGAACAAAGAGCAGATCGAAGTCTTTGTTGGCTTTGATCAGCCGGTCAGCCACCTGCAAAGTTGTTGAGGGATCAACGTTTTTGTCCATTTCCCCCATCACCAGCAGCAGCTTGCCCTGGAGCCGCCAGGCGTTGTCCACATTCGACGACTCGCCGTACCACTCACCCACCGGCCAGCCCATCCATTGCTCGTTCCACCAGATTTTGTCCATGCGGTTGTCGTGGCTGCCCGAGTTGGCCACCGTGACCTTGTAGAACTCGGGATGAAACAAGAGCGCGCCCATGGCATTCTGCCCGCCCGCGGAGGTGCCGAAGACGCCGACACGCGAAATGTCGTACCAGGGGTATTTAGCTGCCACTGCCTGATGCCACAGAATGCGGTCGGCAAAACCCGCGTCTTTCAGGTTGTGCCAGGCCACGTCATGGAAGGCGCGCGAACGGTTATTCGTGCCCATGCCGTCAATCTGCACCACCACAAAGCCCAGCTCGGTCAACGGCTGAATCCGCGTAGTAAAGCTCTTAGGCACGAACGATCCCTGTGGGCCTGCATAGATGTCCTCGACGACCGGATATTTCTTGGCCGGGTCAAAGTTTGCAGGACGGTAAATCACACCCCAGATCTGTGTTTTCCCATCGCGCCCGGCGGCATGAAACGGCTCGGCGGGCTGCCATCCTGCGGCTTTGAGCGCGCTTGCATCGGCTTCATCCACCTTCATCACCAGGCTCGCGTCCGCCGCGCGATGTAACTCCATCACCGGCGACAGATCGAGACGCGAATAGGTGTCCACGTAATACTTGCCATCCGGCGAATAGCTCAGCGTGTGGTCGGCTTTCACCGAGGTTAGCTCCGTCAATCCGGTTCCGTCGAAGCCGATGCGATAGCCGTGAACGTAGTAAGGGTCTTCATCTGGATTCATGCCGCTGGCTTCGAAGTAGATCTTGCGCTTCGCCTCGTCCACACGGTCCACGGCGCGCACTACCCACTCGCCCTTGGTGATCTGCTGTTTCACTTCTCCGGTGTGCCCATCCAAAAGATAGAGATGCTCCCAGCCATCGCGCTCCGAGGCCCACACAATTTGCTTTCCGTCTGCGATGTCCTGGCGGAAATATTTGCCGTGGTCGTACTGATCGCGGCTCAGCGGTTCATAGTTGACGAAAGCCGCGCTCGTCTCCTCAATCAGCGATCGCGCCTTGCCGCTGGTGGCATCGACCTCGACGACGCGATAGAGCTGGTGGCCGCGCTGGTTGTAATCGAAGGTGAACCCGCGCGAGTCGTTCCACCAGGCAAACTGCGTTAGTTCGTAGGGATTAAGGAAGAGAGTGTTCTCAATCGCTAGTTGCTGCCTGCTCTCTAACTGAAAGAGCACCGGCTGAAAGAGCGGCAGCACATCGCCGGGCTTGGGATAGACCATCGCCGATGACTTGGGTTGAAGCTGATCGGCAGGCGAGGATTCTATGTAATGAACCAGTCGCCGGTATCCAGGCCGAATGCGGTATGCGGCCAGATGCTTTGAATCCGGTGACCAGGCCAGCGTATCGACCGCATAGTAATTGCCCTCCGATCCATCCTCGCTCAGGGTCGCAGTTTGGCGCGCGGCCTCTTCCCCATGCAGGCCGGCCGGATGTACTGCGACGTTGTAGTTTTCGACAAAGGCCAGCCATTTGCCGTCGGGAGAAAGCCGTCCCTGCGCTGGACCATTGATGGCCGGTGGTGTGGAATCATAACCGCCGTCTTCATCGTCGGTTGGGCGATCCGCGGGAATGGGCAGTTTGGCGCACTCATAGGTCGTCAGATCGCAGCGCCAATGCTCCGGCGCCTTTTCACTCCGGTGCTCAAACTCCAGGATGTTTCTATCCAGATGGACTCTCTCAAAAGGAAGAGCCTCGGGCTTGACCGGCTCACCTAGAGACTTGGCAAGAACCGCGGCCAGCCGCGCATGGTCGAAGGCAGGGGCCTCACTCTGCTTCTCCGCATCCACGAGGACGAACTCGTGACCGCCATGAATGGTTCTGCGATAGACAAACCGGTCTGCATCGGTCGACCACTGCGGTTCGTCCGGCTGATGCAGCACCAATCCGCGATACTTCTGCTGCAGGTCGAGCGCTCGCTCGTAGTCGGCGGGAGTGAGCTGCGCGCGCAACATTGTGGGCAATAAGGCGGGCAGCACGAGCAGCGCGGCCAGTGAAAGCGTGAAATACCGGGAGCTACTGTGAGTGGAAGATCGACTGCCGCTTCTCTTTAACCTGAGCAATTGCATTGCGAAAGTCCTTTCAAAGGGATGGCCACGGCGGCAAGCAACTATTTTCCGCTAGCGCCACACAGTCTCAGTCATGTCTAACTCAGCAGCAAGCGTCGAAACTCTGGCGGGAAAAATCGGCGGCCGGACGCTCGGCTGTTTCCAGCCGTAGAGGAATTCAGCTGCCGCACCGCAGATCCTGCCCTGGCACGCGCCCATCCCGCAGCGGGTATGCAGTCTGGCTTCCCGCGCGGAGTCGCATCTCTTCAGCGCCCCATGCGCGACGTCTTCGCAGCGGCAAACGATGGTCTCCGGAGTCGGCAAAGTCAGCAGCTCCGGCCGCAGCGCGAAAGCGCGCTCCATCCGCAGGGAAAAATCCCGCACCCGGCGCAGACGGCTAACCAGCTTACTCGCTTCAGAAGCGCGTCCCGCCGCTGCCCACCCGGCAATTTCGCCTTCAATCAGCGCTTTATCCAGACCGCCAATGCCGGTCAGTTCGCCCACGCAGGCTATATCTGAAACCGAGCTTTGCTGCAGGGTATCCACCTCGACCGCGCCAGCTACAGTGCGGCATCCCAGAAGCCGGGGCAACTCCAGATTGGGTATCAGGCCAAATCCGCAGGCCAGCCAATCGCAATTCAGGTTACGCTCCGCGCGCCCGTTGGTGACACTCACCTGCTCGACGCGGCTCCGACCCTCGGCCCTTTTCACCCACCATCCCGGCCGGTAAGCGGTCGAGCGCGTCCGCAACCGGTAGCCCAAGCCCTCGACAATTTTTCCCGGCTGGGCGACGAGCGCATGCAGGCCAAACCTCGCAACATCTGCTAGAGTCGCCTGCTCGAAGATGCCCTCAACCACCGCGCCAGCGTGCGCCAACCCCGCCGCCACGGCCAGCAACAGAGGCCCGCTCCCTGCAACAACCACCCGCTTGCCGCGCGGGTCGAGACCGCCTTTGACCAGCGCCTGTAAGGCACCAGCGCCCATTACGCCGGGCAACGTCCAGCCAGGGAAAGGCAAGAACCGCTCCCGCGCGCCAGACGCCAGAACAAGCCGTCTATAAGCGAGGTCGCAACTCTCACCGCCGCATTCCAGGCGCAGCCGCCCCTGCGCAGGCGCATCCACCACCTGCCAGCCCGTCCATACCTCGCAGCCCGAAGCCTTCAACCGCGCCGTCCAGCGAATAAATTCACTGCCGTAAGGATATTTGCGCGCATTTTCGGAGCGAAATCCTCTCCAGATCTGCCCACCAGGCGAGGGATTGTTGTCCAGCAGACAGACACGCTTTCCCGCTTCAGCAGCAACTGCGGCAGCGGCGATGCCACCCGGACCTGCCCCCACCACAACGAGATCGAAAGCCGCAATCATCCTGTCACCACGTGCATTCCGGGGGCGCACAGCAACTGGCAGCTCCGCTGCTGCGATACTCCGTCGATGGTTACGCGGCACTCCATGCAGATTCCCATTCCGCAGAGCGGCGCGCGCGCCTCGCCTTCCACAGAAACCCGGCACGAGTCGCCCGACATCAACACCGCCACGGCCACATTGGTTCCGTTAGCAACTTGAACCGGCCTGTCGTTGACGGTGATGGATATTCTGCTTTCGCTCAACAGCTTCTCCTCGTCAGCCTCGGCATGCAGCGACGGCAGCGCGCCGGAAACCCATGG
>Ga0181534_10001258_pt1 | contig 16678 bp, 12 predicted proteins | sample PEATcosm2014_Bin_37_FD_119758 | JGI IMG/M metagenome (GOLD analysis project Ga0181534, IMG submission 119758) | Peatland microbial communities from MTU Mesocosm Facility, Houghton, MI, USA - PEATcosm2014_Bin17_10_metaG | ecosystem: Environmental > Terrestrial > Soil > Wetlands > Peat | place... | reverse complement strand
TTTAACGCCTATGCGCGGACCTGGGGGTCCGCCCCACATTTTATACCGGATTCAGGTCTCGCGAAAAGTATGCGGCATTAGGCGTGGACGCCCGCCCCACAAGCACTTCACACTACCGCCCTCACGCGCAGCTTCTGTTTCCTGGCCTCTTTCACCGCCTTCACCACCACGATTCCGGAATCGGTAACGGTATACCCGCGTGCGCGGTCATCCTCTGCGTCGTAGCCGATGAGGGTCGATTCCGGAATCTCCACGCCCGTGTCGATGATGGCCCGCCGGATGCGGCTGTTGCGCCCGATCTTCACATCGGGCATCAGGATCGAATACTCCACTTCGCAGTAACTGTTCACCCGCACGCCGGTTGAAAGTACGCTGCGCACCACCCGGCCGCCGGACACAATGCAGCCGGCCGCCACGATGGAATCCACCGCCACTCCCATGCGGCGGCCCTCCTGCGCGAAAACAAACTTGGCCGGCGGCGCCTGCACCATGCGGGTGCGGATGGGCCAGTTGCGGTCGTATAGATTAAACTCGGGGGTCACGGCGACCAGGTCCATATTGGCTTCATAAAAAGCATCGATGGTGCCCACGTCCCGCCAATAGCGCGCCTGCTTATCGTTGATGTCGCGGAAATCGTAGGCGATCACACGGGCCTTTTCGAGCGCTCCGGGAATCACGTCGCCGCCGAAATCGTGCGTGGACGCCGGATTCTGCGCGTCTTCATGCAACAGCCGCAGCAGGACATCGGTATTGAAGACGTAGATCCCCATCGAGGCGCTGACCATCTCCGTATTGAAAACCGAGCGCGCCGCGTTGCCGTGTTGCGGCTTTTCCTCGAAGCCCACGATCCGGTGGCTGGCGTCGATCTCGGCGATGCCGAAGCGTTCGGCTTCGAGCGGCGGGACCTGGATCGTGGCGACCGTGATATCCGCGTTGTGCCGGTGGTGCCAATCCACCATCTCGCGGTAGTTCATTTTGTAGATTTGGTCGGCTGCCAGGATGAGAGTCAACGCGGGCTGTTCCACGGCGATGCTCTGGCTGTTCTGGAAGACCGCGTCGGCCGTCCCCAGGTACCAGTCGTCCCGCAGGCGCTTCATGGGCGGGATGGTTTCGATGAACTCGCCCAGTTCCGGCGACAGGATGTGCCAGCCGTCGCGAATGTGCCGGATCAGGTCCAGCGATTTGTATTGTGTTAGGATGAATATTCGTCTCAGGTCCGAATTAATACAGTTTGACAAGGTGAAGTCGATAATGCGGTAAACGCCGCCGAAGCAGACGGCCGGCTTTGCAGTGTCCCGGGTAAGGGGCGCCAAGCGTTCGCCGGCGCCGCCCGCCAAAAGAATCGCTAAAACGTTTTCCATACAGTTAAACTAATGAAAACCAGAAGGTTACGTGCGAGGTTGTCCGCTTGGCACAGCCCTAACTGGCAAATTGGGCTTGACTTTATCGCTCCATCACTTTAATGATATCAGTACCTTCTCCGCGAAACGCGGAAAATCTTGGTCGGGTTGGGAGGTGCATTTTTAATTGGCTGAAGTAAAGTTGCAGGATGGCGAAACGCTCGAAAACGCTCTCCGGCGCTTCAAGCGAAAGGTCCAGCAGGAGGACATTATCAAGGAGGTCAAAAGACACTCCTTCTACTTGAAGCCGGGGGAGAAAGCGCGGGTCAAGAGTGCCTTGGCTCGCAAGCGGAACCGGAAAAAATCGCGCCGGGAAGTCGAATAACGCGGGCGGACAGGCATCCGCCTGTCCGCTCCACAACCCGTTCGCGGAAAACAGGTTGGTGTTATGGCTGAGTTCCAGGATCGGATTCTCAAGTGCTCCGATTGCGGAGCGGAATTTGTTTTCACCGCGGGAGAACAACACTTCTTCCACGACAAGAACTTCAAGAATGAGCCCAAACGCTGCAAAGCGTGCAAGAGCAAGCGGCAGCCGGGGCCGACGGGCGGTGGCAAGACGGAAACCTCGGCCGTCTGTTCGCAATGCGGCCGCGAGACCACCGTGCCGTTTAAGCCCACGCAGGGGCGGCCGGTATTCTGCCGGGAGTGCTTCCTGAGCCGCAAAGCGCAGGCCGCCGTCGCCGGAGGGCGGGCTTGAAGCGTTTGAATGCCTAACCGCGCCGACGCACTTCACCTCACTGCAAAAGTTGTCGTCTACGCGGCCCTCTACTACGTCTCGGCTTTCGTGCTCGGTCCGCCGCTATTCTGGCTCGGCGGATACATGGTGGGCATCACCACCACCGGCCTGTTGGCGGCCGCGATTAGCAACAGCCTATGCCTGCGGATTTACCTGCGCCGAGGCATTGCCGCGATCGGCCTGCCCGGGGATAAGGCTGCTTTGGTGAACCTCGGATTCGGATGCCTCGGTGGAATGGGCGCGGCCGCCGTGGTCCTGGCGGGGCCGCTGCTGGTCCACGCCGCGCGCTTCGAACGCGATCCCGCCAGCCCCGCCAGCCTGTCTTCGTTCTTTTTCGTTTCCGTACTGGTGCTGTTCGGTTCGGCCGGCGAAGAACTGCTGTTCCGCGGATTTGGATTTCAGGTTCTGCTCGCCGCCTTGGGTGATTGGCCCACCATCCTGCCGGTCGGGATACTCTTCGCCGTCTTGCACGCGGGCAATCCCAACGCCACCTGGTTCGGATTGGCCAACACCGCCGGATTCGGCATCCTCTTCGGCTATGCCTTCCTGCGCAGCCATGACATCTGGCTGCCAATCGGCCTGCATTTCGGGTGGAACTTTACACTTCCGCTTTTCGGCGTCAACGTGAGCGGGCTTACAATGAGATTGACGGGATTCACCATGCGGTGGTCCGCCGGGACGCTTTGGAGCGGGGGCGACTATGGTCCGGAAGCCAGTATTCTCACCACGGCCGTTCTGCTTTTGTTGTTTGCTTATCTGTGGAAAGCGCCCATCCGGCGGCAGCCGTCCGCTCTGCTGGACCCCCTCGCGGGTGATGTGACATGCGCGCCTGGACAGCCGTTTTCGCCATCTTCCTGACTCCGCTCGCGCACGCGGCGGACAAGCTCACCGAGCAGGATCGCATCGAATTGATGCGCGGCCTGGTGGCCGAATACGCCACGGTCAAACAGTTGCTGCCGCGCGCCCGGAAAGCCCTCCCCTTCGAATCGACGGGATCCTTCGACAAGAAGGAGTGGCAGGCAGCCTCCCGCGAGTACGGCCCGGCCGGACGCGTGGGCGACCTCGTGCAGATCACCAGGGTGCTCATCGAATCCGACAAGCTGGTGCTGCAGATCAACGGCGGGTTCAATGGCGGCCGCAAATGGTATAGCGGCGCGCAGGTCGGCGGCGGTATGGGCGGCGGGACGATGAGACCTTTGGGCAACGGCGATTCCAACGCGCCGGGCGGCACCACCATCGAAATCCTGTTCCACAAACCGCTGGAGCCTATGAAGGCGGCGGAGGTCAAAAAGATGCTTGCGCCCGTGCTGGATTTTGAGAAGCGCAGCGCCACCGAGATATATGCCGAGGTCTTGCCTCCGGAAGTCCAGACGGCCATCCACGACAAAAAGGCGATCGAGGGCATGGACCGCGATCAGGTGCTGCTGGCCATGGGGCATCCCGCGCACAAGTCGCGCGAGGTGAAGGATGGCATCGAACTGGAAGATTGGGTCTTCGGTCAGCCGCCCGGCAAAATCACGTTCGTGACCTTCAATGGCAGTAAGGTCATCAAGGTGAAAGAAGAGTACGCGGGCTTGGGCACCGCGGTGAAATAGCGTGGGGCAGACCTCCAGGTCTGTCAGGATGGCCTGCGGCCCACGGCTTTTTAGCCGGCTCCGGCCGCCTGGAAAGGCGGCAGCGGCCAAGATTGGCCGCCCTCCAATTTCAATAGCTTACAGTGGGTTTTCGACCGTGCGCGGGTCCTCCAGGACCCGCTGAAGGCGGCCTGAGAGGCCGCCGCAGGCCGGGGGCCTGCCCCACAAGCGTCAGCGCTGCTTCTCGCTAGCTGCTATCCTTTAAGGTAATCCACACTTAAACTCTAGGAGAAGAAATGGCAGTGAAAGTTGGCATCAATGGATTCGGCCGCATTGGCCGGAATGTGGTCCGGGCGGCCCTGCACCGGAACGATATCGAATTCGTCGCGGTGAACGACCTGACCGACACCAAGACGCTGGCGCATCTGTTGAAATACGACTCCGTTTTGGGCACGCTGCCCGTGGAGATCCACGCCGAGGAGGATGCCATCCTGGTGGGCGGCAAGCGCATCAAAGTCTTCGCCACCAAGGATCCCGCGCAGCTCGATTGGGAGTCCGTCGGCGCACAGATCGTCATCGAATCGACCGGCAAATTTACGGATGCCAAAGACGCCTCGAAGCACCTTCGCGGAAGCGTGAAGAAGGTCATTATCTCCGCGCCGGCAAAGAACGAAGATGTCACGCTGGTGCTGGGCGTCAACGACGGCACCTACGATCCCGCCAAGCACAATATCATTTCCAACGCCTCGTGCACCACCAACTGCCTGGCGCCCGTGGTGAAGGTGCTGCATGGGACCATCGGGATTGAAAAAGGGTCGATGACCACCATCCACAGCTACACCAACGACCAAAACGTGCTGGACTTCCCCCACAAGGACTTACGGCGCGCGCGCGCGGCCGCTCTGAACATGATCCCCACCACCACCGGCGCAGCCAAGGCGATCGGCCTGGTGATGCCGGAGTTGAAGGGCAAGCTGGACGGCTATTCCATGCGCGTGCCCACGCCGGATGTTTCAGTGGTCGATCTGGTCGCCATCACCCGCCGGCCGACTACCGCCGAGGAAGTCAATGCCGCCTTCAAAGCTGCCGCGGAAGGCCCGATGAAGGGCATCCTGGCTTACACCGAAGACCCCGTGGTGTCGACCGACATGCTGCACAATTCGAACAGCTCCATTGTCGACGGGCAGATGACCAAGGTGCTCGACGGCAACCTGCTGAAAGTGATCTCCTGGTACGACAACGAGTGGGGTTATTCCTGCCGCGTGGTGGATCTGGTCGCGTTTTTGACGCAAAAAGGGCTGTAAGACAGGCTGCCACGGTTGTGCCGATTCGGCCCCGGTGTGACTAGCCGGCCCGCTCTAAAGTTGAAACCGCCGTCCGCCCGATTCGCGTCTCACAGGCTTGCTATAATTGACGGGTATCGTAACAAACATGAAGTGTGTCACACCTTTTACTCTTATCCTAGCGACGGCGGCCGCAGCTTTTTCGCAGACGCCCAATCCCTTTGGTTTCGCCACTGGCCAATCCGCGCGGCTGGTGATCGGCCAGCCGGAGTTCGATGCCGAATCGGACACCGCCAGCCAGACTATCGTGGGTTCCCCAAGTGGCGTAGCATTCGCCAACGGCATGTTGTTCGTGGTGGATTCCAACCTGGTGGGCGCCGCGCCGGTGAACAACCGCGTGCTGGCTTTCCCCAGTTCGCAGCTCCCGGCGCCTAATGCGGCGCTGCAATATAACACTTTGTGTCCGGTCTGCGTGGGCTCGGCCAGCCTGGTTTTGGGCCAGTCGAGCTTCACCAGCACCCTGCCGGCGCCCTGCATCATTCCGCCTACCACGGTGGTTGTGACTACCACTCCCACCACCCAAACCTGCCTCACCACTTCGCCGCAGACGCCGATTGCCACCGGAATGAATACCCCGACGGCGGTGGCCTCCGACGGAACGCATCTGGCCGTAGCGGACACTCTCAACAACCGCGTGCTTATCTGGAACAACCTTCCCACCACCATGAACCAGCCGCCCGACGTCGTGGTCGGACAGCCGAACTTCACCAGTAACGCGTTTCCCGGCGACACCCCTTCGGCTACCTCCCTGCGCGGCCCGCAGGGCGTCTGGATTCAAAATGGCATGTTGTTCATCGCCGACACGATGAATGACCGCGTCCTGATTTACAATTCCATTCCCACTGCCAACGGCGCCGCGGCCAACATCGTCCTGGGCCAACCCAATATGACGACCTGGGTGCAAATCAACATCGCCGACCAGACCACCAGCGCGGCCGCCAACAACATGCTCACGCCGGTGTCGGTGACTTCCGATGGGACGCATCTGTTCGTCGCCGACCTGGGCTACAACCGCGTGCTGATCTGGAATGAGATTCCCACCACCAACCAACAGGCAGCCGACGTCGAAATCGGCCAGCCTAACTTTACCACCGGCATATCCGACGACGCTTTTTCGTTACCGACGACATACACTGGAACGCCCCCGGCCCCTGAAACAGCGGTCCTCTGCACCGTCAGCAACGGCGTGGACTCCAACAACAACCCGACCTACCCTCCGCTTTGCGAATACACGCTCAGCTTCCCCAGGTTCGCGCTGTCCGATGGCGCCAACCTGTATGTGGCCGACGGCGGCAACGACCGCGTCCTGATTTACCAGCCCATCCCCACCAGCAACGGGGCCGGCGCGAACCTGGTGCTCGGGCAAACCGACTTCATCACCGATGCCCCCACCGATGGCGCCGATACCATGGACGCGCCCTCCTCGCTCGCCTGGGATCCGGTGAACAGCAACCTTTACGTGGCGGATACCTATAACCAGCGCGTCCTGGTTTACACCATGGCGGAACAGGATCTGCCCTACAACGCCGTGGTGAACACCGCCAGCGTGATTATCTACGCCATCGATCCGATCACCATCGGCGGCACCGTGAAGGCCGGCAGCACCGTCGAGTTGACCATCGGCGTGTCCACCACCACGACCACCGAGCCTTATACGTACACGGTCCAAAACGGCGACACTTTCGCCAGCATCATCGATGGATTGGTGGCGCTGGTCAACGCCGGCACGGGAGATCCGAACGTCATCGCCACTCCCGATACGCAAGGCGACAGGATTATATTGACCGCCAGGGTAGCCGGCCCGAACGGCAACATGGTCACGGTGAAAACCGCCGTAACCGGATCGATTACCGCCAACGCCGCGAACCCCGAACTCACCGGCGGCGCGAGTGCCGCATCGGTTGCGCCGGGCACTCTGGTATCTTTTTTTGGAACCAACCTGAGCGACCAGACTGCGTCCGCCGCGTTGAACGCGCAATTGCCGCTCAGTCTGGGAGGCGTGCAAGTCTATTTTAACGGAGTGCAGTCGCCACTCCTATACGTGTCGCCCACTCAGATCAATGCCCAGCTCCCCTTCAATTTTGGCTTCAGCAACACCACCACCGCCAATGCTTGGGTGCGCATTCAACGCAACGACGGCACCATCGTGCCGACCGACACCGTCGCGATCACCGTAGTGCCGGCCAATCCCGGTATATTCGCGGCCGGCGGCACGGATCCACGCCCGGCGTCCCCCGCCCTGCATGCCTCCAGTTACGCCACCGGGGTGATCTCGGTGGACGGCACCATCCGGGTCGGCGATGTGGGCTCGATTTGCATCGGTTCGAGCGCCGCGCTCACCACCACCACCACCACCCCGACCGGATGCACCGGCCAGTTGTACGCCTATACCGTGCAGGGCGGCGACTCCCTGGCCAGCATCCGCGATGCGTTGATCGCCCTGATGGCCAAGGACCCCGACGTGTCGGTTACGGCTTCCAGCGAGTTCACCCGGATTCTGCTGCAGGCGCGAGTTGCGGGCGCCGCCGGCAATGGCGTGCCCTTTCAGGCTACCGTGAGTACTGGAGCAGAACTGCTTCTGAGCGGCGTCGGCCAGGTGCCGCCAAGCCCCGGAGAGGGCTTCATGCTGTGCTGCGCCAATACAGCGGGCTCCCCTATTACCCGGTTCAACCCAGCCCTGGCCGGAGAAACCATAATCATTTACGCGACTGGATTGGGTTTGCCGTTCTTGTCTCCCCTGACGGACCAGTACATCCTCTCGGGCCAACCGTATACGGGTCCCCCCACCTACCCGCAGAGCTTCGTCTCCTCCCAGATCAATAACTCTACCGCGAACGTGCTGCGTGCCGAGATGGCCCCCGGGATGATCGGGATCTATCAGGTATACCTGCAGTTGTCCACGGGGCTGAACACCGATCCCCAGGCGGAGTTGTATATCGCGCAAAACGATTTTCGCAGCAACGTGGTCACCGTCCCGGTCTTTAACACTCCCGTGCTGTCTTCCGTTTCCTGCAATCCCACCACGGTGACGGCCGGCGACAATACGATTTGTACCGTGGCGCTCACCGTGGCTGCGCCTACCGGCGAGACAACGGTCACCCTAACCTCCTCCGACAACGTCAATTTCCCGGTCCCGTCCAGCATCGTGATTCCGGCCGGCGACACCGACTTTAATTTTACGGTGACCGCCGGGAACGTTTCGTTCAGCGAAACCGTGACCATCACCGCCACCTATGGCACGCTTACCTCGACTGCGACCGTGACTCTGAACCCATCGTAATGCGGCTGAGCCAGGCGCCCGCGTAAGCTCCGGCGAGCACCGGTATCAGCGCCAGGCAAGAACCCGGGATGTCCACCGGCCGTATCGGAAACGACGACCGGAATAAGACCACCAGCGGTCCCAGAAACAAGCGCGCGGGATAGCCCAACTCGCGCGGGCTAGGCAGCGTGACCCAGGTGTTGAACAGCAGCGACAGCGGGATGCATACCGTAATCAGGCAGGCCCAGAGCCAGGGCCGCTCGGGGCGTGCATACCCGAACACGGCGCCCTGCACAATCAGGAACAACAACGCGAATTGCAGATTGTCGGTATGCAACTGCAGGATGGCCGCCAGCAGCCCCACGGCGAGGGCCAAGCCGGACCAGATCCATTCAGCGAGCGTGATGGTCATAAGATCAAGCTAACGCGCGCCGCTAAAACTGTCAAGTACTTTTGTATGTAAAGTTATTCGCCGGGCGATGCGCTGGGCCGCGATAGGGGCCGGGTCATGCCGGATTTCAACATTTCGAGCCTATCGAGATAATTCCGGTGGCCGGCGGGGGCTTTGAGGCCGTCCGCGGGCACGGGGCAGGAGCGCTGGCCCGGCGGACGGGCGGGACGGATGCAACGCCGCCGGAATTCCCCGAATCATGTTGCATCGTGTTGCACTCGGTTGCGGCGGCGGTTGATTCGGCGGGAGTTGGGGCGGGTTCGCCGGGGTCGGGCCGGCTCTGGCATCGACCAGCCGGTCTTGGGCAGTTGCGGACGTTGCAAAGCCCGGACGCGCGCAGCAGGACGGCGGGCGAGGTGACGCGATGGATGCCGTAGGTTTGTGCGGCATTGGATAGGGTGGGGCCGGCGGCCAGGGCGCCGGCGACGCACTGTTGGATGCTGGAAAGGGGAGGGGTGCCGGTCGTGTGTCTCATATTCGACCACGAGGGTAGCATGGGCGAGTGCGCGGGGACGGGGATCTGGGGGCCAGTTTTGTTTGTTTTCAGGGGGATGCGGGGGAGTGCTTGGCTTGTGACTTTTGAAGCAAGGAGCGGGTCCAGGGGGTCCGCCCCACTATTTGCGCGGGGTCACCGGGCGATGCGCCGGGTGAAGACCTGCAGCGGCCCCCAGTAGTACGGCAGCGCGTGCCGCCCTCCGGAGCGCATCAGCGCCAGCTTGGAGTCCCGCAGGGCGCGCGCCGGCGTGTCGCCCGCGGCGATGCCCTTGTAGAGACTGCGCATCAGGTCCGCCGACACGGCATCGTCCTCGTCCCACAGCGTGGCAATCACGTTTTGCGCGCCCGCCTGCAGGAAGGCCCAGGCAAAGCCCATCAAGCCTTCGCCAGCGTAGGCCTTGGCGCCCGCGCTGCGGCATGCCGAAAGCGTTACCAGGTCCGCGCTCAACGGGATTCCGGCCACGTCCCGCGCGTACAGTTTGTAGCTCTCGCCCTGGTGCGAGAGAATGACCGCGGAGTTCAGCGGGCTTTCCCGATTGGCGGTGGCGTGCGTGGCGAAGTGGATATGAGTGAAGTTCGCGGGCATGGCTTTGGCGTATTCCCCTGGAACGGCGCCCGCACCGGTGAACGCCACCCGGCTCGCGGCCGGGAAGGACTCCTCGACAGCGGCAATTTCCTGCTTTACATTCGGCAACGGCCCAAATTCCTGCCCCGCCAGCACCGGATCGCCCATGATAAGCAGTCTCGGCAGGCGGGCCGTCGCCTGCGCATCGCCCGCCAGCACGCGCAGCGAGGGCGCCGTGGCGATGGCCACATCTTCGATCCAATAGTGCGGGTGCGGACCGGGCACCACCAGCGTCTCGAACGCGAGCTGGTGCAGCGCGCCATCGGGCACCACGATCACATTCGACCCTGGTGGAATCAGCTTGCGCACGGGACCCAGCACGGCGTTGTATAGGGCGGACGCAGCGGCATCGTTCTGTGCCAGTGGGTCGCCGCCCTGCGTGACGATGTTGGTGTACTTCTGCACCAGCCCCGCGATCTCCTTCGCAGCCGGCAAGTCGAACCGCGAGAGGCGGCCGGAACCGATCACCCACACTGTGGACCGCTTGGGCGCCAGCCAATAGGAGAGGATGATCGTGTGAGACTCTCGCGCCGCGGAGAACAACTTGCTTAGCTGGAAGTTTGGCGGAACCGCCCCTCGACGCTCCAGACGTTGATTGAGTACCCGCGCACGCGAGGACTCGGCTACCTCGAGCGCCTTCTCCGTCTGTCCCCTATCGATCAGGAAATAAACGTAATCCTGAAAGAAGGCGATCTGGGTGTCCGGCGCCAGAAAGGTCGCTTTCCAGTCGTCGCTGCTCAGTTTGTTCCACTCGCGGTCGATGGTGTCGATGGCATTGCGGTATTGGGCCTCAGCCAGTATCGGTCTGCCGGTGTCCCGATAGATGTCCCCCAGCCGGCCGTACGCGAACCATAGAATGCTCGGTGCGTGGGCGCGCGGCGCACGTTCGATCACTATCCGGTAATCGTTCCTTGCCTGCTCGTAATGCCGGGCCAGCCTTTCGATGTCCGCGGAGAGCGTTTCAGAATAGACGATCCACCATTCGTCATCCAAGCCTCGCTGAATGCCAAGCGCCCGGTTGTTGTAGGACTGCGCTGCCGCCAGGTCTCCCTTATCAATCGAAATCTCCGCCAGGTTGCTGTATGCATGCGCCAGCCAGGAATTGTTATCGGCCTCCCGCGCCAGTTTGGCTGCGCGCTGTTGATAGCTGGCCGCCCGATCCAGGTCACCCTGTCTCATGCAGATAGCCCCCAGGGCCCCCAGCCAACGCTGTTGATTGTCCTTATAGCCGATTTGTGCGGACAGAGACTCGGCGCGAGTGAAGGCGTCCTGGGCGCTGTCAATGTCCCCGAGCATCAAATAGCACCAGCCCAAGTTGCCGAGGGTCCCTTCCAGCAGGGATTTGGCGCCACACTGTTGGGCACTTTCACGGGCCCGATCCAGGAGCGGGACGGCCTCGTCGAACCGCGAAACGCGGGCGCGGTTGTGACCGAGATCGAGCCGCGCCCAAGCCTGCATATACGGATCGTGGGTCCGCTCGGCGTCAGCGAAGGCCGCTCGGTAGTAGCCTTCGGCCTCGTCGGACCCGCGGGCGAGTTCCCCCAAGCGAAGCCTGGCCATGCAGATCAGCGACGCATCGCGAGAAGCTAGCGCCGCCTGCAGCGCCTCGCGCATGAGCTTGGGCCCTTTCTCAGGCTCCAGGAAAATGGCAATCCGCGCACGGTCCATCATCAGCCGAGCCTGGAGACTTGCGTCAAGCGGACTCCCGGCCGTTTCGAGGAGCGCACTGGCTTCCTTGACGCGGCTCAGGATGATCATGTCCTCAGCACACACCAACCGAAACTTCCAACCCCAGTCGCCGTCCGGCCACCGGCGCAAACCTTCACGCGCAGTCTCAAGGGATTGGCGGAAGTCACCGGTTCGGAGCGCGGATCGGGCCTTCTGGTAGGCTGCGCCCGCATCGCGCTCAAGGTTGGCGCAGCCGGCCAACCAGGCAAGCGCGCAGAGCGCTAACCTCCCGTGCCGCCACCGCCCGTTGTGCCATCGACTCCGCCGCCCGGCCCGCCTCCGTTGCCCGTCTGCGGACTGCCCAAGGCCATCCGCACCATGTAAATCTGATGGATCGGGTGCCAGTCGTCGCTCGGCAGGAGTGTCCATTCGCCGAAGAAGATCCTACCAAAATTCTTGACATATAGGAAGCGCGATGGACTGGTCGTAATGGCTTTCCGGATCTCGGCGTCCACTTCGGGGTCCGGATCGTCGCCGCGAAGGTACGCTTCGCACCTGTCGTTGGAATAGTGGAACGGCGCCGGCAAAAAGTCGGGGTAGGGCACACTCTTCGCCAGCAGGTTCGTGATGCTGCAGCCGTATGGCACCACCCGAACGCGCTTGGCGTGCGCCTTGCCGTTGTCGAACCACTGCCGCCGGTAGACGCTGACCATGCCCAGCTTGATCTGGTCGGCGGTGAGCGCGCCTCCCTCCACATTCAGGTTGTTGAGCGTGGCGCTAACCTCCGTGCGGAAGAAGCCTTCGCCGTCTTCCGGGTGCGCAATGACCTCGGAAGTGGCGCCGCCGTGCGACAACAGGCCGGGTATCTCGAAGGCGGCTTGCTGCGCGCTGTAATGACCCGCCTTCTTGTCGGGCACGCCACACCGCGCGTGACCGTCGATCTTGTGTGGACCAGGCTCCCAGATGTCGGCTTCGAAGCCGACGGCTTGGCCATGGTATAGGTACTCGTTCATGGGCATGAGCTATCTCCTTTCAACGTGAAATACGGAATTGGGACCAGGAAACAATCTCGCCGCCATCGCCGATGCGGACCACCAAGGTGTGCACGCCCGGGGGCAATCTCAGGACCGGCGCCTGAAAGTACAAGTTGCCATCCTCCGCGGCCATCCCGGGCACGGAACCGGAGGACTCGCGCTGACCGGCGGCATTCAAAATTTCGTAGGAATAAGATTGGCTTGCCGCGCTGGGAGGGAAGAAACGCACCAGATAGGAAGTTTGGCCGGGGAGGAGCGCATGCACATCTTCCGCGCCGTGCGAGGGTCCCGGCGCAAAATAGGGCCGCTGCATGAATTGCGCCACCGGCTGGCGCCCGCCGCTCAGCAGGAGGTATCCTAGCCCGGCAGCCAGTGCGAGATTAGCGGCAAATGAAAACCCCAAGGCGGGGGCTGGCCGAAGCGAGGCCAGCCGGCGTACCCATTCGGCCCAGCGCTGTGCAGGCGACGGCGCCAGCCGCGGCTCCCGGAGCGCGGCGCGCGCATTGGCCGCGAAGGTCATTTCGAAGCGGACCTCGTCCGCGCATTTCGGGCAATCGAAGAAATGCTCTTCGAAGGCCTCCTGCTCGGCGGGCGAAAGCTCGTGGGCCACGTAACGTTCGGCAGCCTGCGAGCTAACCGCTTCTTCATGCTCCATCCAAGTACCTCACATAGGTTGTGCGATTCAAAGCCTAATCGTTACAAAACTATGATAATCCGGAAGCCGGCTAAAAGCCGGCCCCGGGCAGGATTGCCCGCCCTCCAACCAGAACCGCGATGGCGACCGACCGCACTTTGGTCTCCGGAGTTTCCGCGCGCGAGAGCAGCACCATGGGCACACGCGCGCCCAAAACAATTCCGCCCGATTCTGCTTTGGCGAAGTAGACGATGGCGCGATACAGTATGTTGGCGGCCTCGATATCCGGCGCCAGGAAGATATCCGTGTTTTCCACCACCGGGCTGGAGATCGCTTTGCGTTCCGCCGCGAACCGGCTGAGCGCCGCGTCGAGCGCGATGGGGCCTTCGATATAGCAGCCTGGAAGCTGGCCCCGCCGGTTCATGGCGCTTAGGGCGGCGGCGTCCACCGTGGCCGGCATCTCCGGATTCACGAACTCCAGCGCGCACAGGGCGGCGATGTTGGGCTTCTCGATGCCGATGGCGCGCGCCACTTCGATGGCGTTGCGGCAGAGGTCCGCCTTTTCGGCCAACGTGGGCGCAATGTTGATGGCGGCGTCGGTCGCGAGCATCAGCCGGTCGAAGCCCGGCACGCGAAATACCACCACCTGGCTCAACTGCCGGCTGGTGCGCAGTCCGGTGTCTTTGTCGAGCACCGCGCGAATCAAGCTGGCGGTCGCGATTTTGCCTTTCATCAGCAGGGCGGCGCGGCCTTCGCGCACGAGCGCGATGGCCTGCCGGGTGGCGGCCGCGGGATCGGGCTCGTTGACGACCTGGCTTTCGGAAAGATCGAAGGCGGCCGCGCGCGCCATGGCCCGGATCTCGCTTCCCTTCCCCACCAGGATGCCCTCGGCCAGGTTCAATTCGCGGGCGCGCTTGAGGGCTTCGATCACATCGGGATCGTGGGCGGCGGCGACGGCGATGGAAACCGGCCCGCGGGCGCGCGCCGCGTCCAGGAGTTCATCGAAGCTGCGAAACATGGACGGTCGAGTGGCTCCTGCGAAGGGATCAGAATAGCATGCGGCGGTGGGCGGGCTGGAAGTCTACAGGCGGCCTGAGAGGCCGCCGCAGGCCGGGGGCCTGCCCCACTGGGCGGCCAGGTACTTCGACCCGTACTGGTGGAACTGCCGGATTCGGTACTATCTTTTAGAATTAGCAGGTAAGGACCAAGCGGCTATGACTTTGAACGGCGCATTCCAGGGACAGTCCCTCAAAATCCATCTGGTGCAAAAGGGATGGCTGCTCGCACTGGCGGTGGTGGTCAGCCTGACCCTGGCATTTCGGCGTCACAACGGGATTATCCTGGCGGAAGTGACGACGCTGGCCATGGTGGCGGTTCCGCTGGGGTACATGCTCAGGCGGCGCATGGCCGAGAAAGCGCGGCATTGCGAGATGGAAGACCGCCTCATGCTGCACACCCGAACATACTTGCGCAACGAGGAGCCGGCAACCGGCCCCAAACCCCGGAAGGAGTCCGATATCGAGATTCTGGCGCGCAGCATCGATGGACGGAAGCTGCCAATTCAGGATTTCCGGAGGTACCAGGGAGCCGCCTCGCCGGCGCCGGTTGCCGATCCGGTGGTCTTCGACGCATTGCCACGACGCTATGCGGTCCGGAGCGTGTACGAGCGGCGCTTGGCGCGTCTTGCGATGCCGGCCATCGTGTCCGTGCCGCTGAACGAGCCGCGGCCGTGAGGAAGTGGGGAACGATGGCAGTGGGGCAGACTGTGCGGGTCTGGAGACCCGCTGCAGGCGTGGACGCCTAATGTCGCATACTTTTCCCACTCTCGAACACCTGCATTGATTGTGGGGCGGTCCCCTGGGCGGTCCCCCTGGACTGCGGCCGACGTCCTCGTCGGCCTGTCTCCGTTGTCGAAAAGCCTTGATTCAGCAAGCAAAGAGCGGGTCCGGGGGGACCCGCGCGGACCAGGTCGCGGACCAGGGGGTCCGCCCCACAACCGCCGAATCTGCCAAACTAGGGAGGTACGCTCATGGCAGATTCCCCGATTACTTCCCGAGAAAAAGATTTCGCCGCCTGGTACCAAGACGTGGTCCTGACGGGCGATATGGCCGAGCCGGCCGAAGTGGTCAAGGGCTGCATGGTCATCAAGCCCAACGGCTACGCCGTCTGGGAGATCCTGCAGCGCGAGCTGGACACCCGGTTTAAGGCCACCGGCCATCAGAACATCTATCTTCCGCTGCTGATCCCGCAGAGTTTCCTCGAAAAGGAGGCCGAGCATGTGGAAGGCTTCGCGCCGGAACTGGCGGTGGTCACCATCGCGGGCGGCAAGAAGCTGGAAGAGCCATACGTGATCCGGCCGACGTCGGAAACCATCGTCGGCCACTTTTTCGCGAAGTGGATTCAGAGCTATCGCGACCTGCCGGTGCTGGTGAATCAATGGGCCAACATCATTCGCTGGGAGCTGCGCACGCGCATGTTTCTGCGCACGACGGAGTTCCTCTGGCAGGAGGGGCACACCGCGCATTCCAATCACGCGGAGGCGCTGGAGGAGGTTTTCCGCATCCTGGATATCTATGCGGAGGTGGCCGAGGAGGTGATGGCCATGCCGGTGATCAAAGGCGCCAAGTCGCAGACGGAGAAGTTCGCGGGGGCGCTGCGGTCGTATTCGATTGAAGCCATGATGCAGAATGGCCTGGCGCTGCAGGCCGGCACCAGCCATGACCTGGGGCAGAATTTCGGCAAGGCGTTCAACGTGCAGTTCCAGTCGAACGAAGGCAAGCTGGATTACGTCTGGCAGACGAGTTGGGGCGTGAGCACGCGGCTGATCGGCGGGCTGATTATGACCCATTCCGACGATAAGGGGCTGGTGCTGCCGCCTAAGGTGGCGCCGCGGAAGGCCGTGCTGGTGCCTATTTACCGCAAGGAAGAGGAGCGCGCGCGGGTGATGGAAGTGGCCGCGCGGCTGGCGGCGGAATTGGGAGCGCATCTGGACGCGCGCGAGGGGCTGACGCCGGGGTCGAAGTTCTTCTACTGGGAGCGGCGCGGCGTGCCGGTGGTGTTCGAGCTGGGCCCGCGCGATGTGGCCAGCGGCAACATGGTGATCAAGCGGCGCGATACCGGGGTGAAGGAAATCATTCCCCAGGCGGAGGCGGCGGTGAGGCTGGCCGCGACGCTGGAATCCATGCAGAAGGACCTCTATGCGAAGGCCAAGCAGCGGCTGCGGGATAATACGGTGCTGGCGAATTCGATCGACGAGGTGCAGGGGATTCTGAACGATGTTACGGCGGAGAAAGGCGGCGGCAAATTCGTGATGGCGCACCTGGCCGACGAGGCGGCTTGCGATGCGCGTATTAAGGAGTTTAAGGCCACGGTGCGCAACATTCCGTCGGTGGATGAATATGACGGTCCGGGCAAGTGTATTGTGACGGGCGCGCCGGTGGATCGGCGCGTGGTGATCGC
>Ga0181534_10001257_pt1 | contig 16682 bp, 12 predicted proteins | sample PEATcosm2014_Bin_37_FD_119758 | JGI IMG/M metagenome (GOLD analysis project Ga0181534, IMG submission 119758) | Peatland microbial communities from MTU Mesocosm Facility, Houghton, MI, USA - PEATcosm2014_Bin17_10_metaG | ecosystem: Environmental > Terrestrial > Soil > Wetlands > Peat | place... | reverse complement strand
TACCGGCGAGCAAGAGAAAACTGGCGCCGAGCACAACCACAAATCTCGGTGGGGCTGAAATCTTTTTCATAATTCCTCGACCTCTTCTGCGCTCGGAAGCGAGCTGCTGTGATTGAAGTACCTGCTTGCCCAACCCTAGCCTGGAGAGTTTCTCTGATCCATCCGGTGCTGGCTGTAAACTGAGTTCGTCAGCCACGGGAGTTGTGCGATTGCCCTCCGCGCCTGAGCCAAACGTTTAGGGTGATCCCTCCCCAGTGACTACCGTGATCGCCGTATGGCTATGCGCATTGCAAAAAATCCCGGAAAAAAAGGGGCTTTGTCAATCTTGAAGATATTCCGTCAGGCCGCGCTTTGAGTCTGCGAGGAGATCTCGCGAGATGCGGCCACATCTTGTGCACCGCTGGTCATGAAGACTTCTCGTGCGCGTTTCAATTCTTCGTCGGTTTTACACCGCACGGCGACCATAATTCCGCCCTTTAGAATTTGACCTTCATACTGCTTGGCCTCGTATTCCGGGAAGCCCATGCCAACCAGAGCTCCCGTGAATCCAACCTGAGCACTTCCAATTCCAATCCCGGCAAGGGATGCCAATAGCGGCCCTGCGCCGATGCCGATGAGCCAACCCAACGCTCCCCCAACTGCGGCGCCGACCCCAGGCCCCTAACGCAGCTCCCTCCGGTGCCTTCGTGCTCTGCTCAGTAGACACCTCTCCCGACTTCACACTCTCCGGCAGCAACACGGAAACGTCGGAGTTGGAAAACCCGGCGGATTTAAGAGCATCCACCGCGGAATTCGGCGTTGGTTCGGCTAAGATATATTCCAAATCCAGACCTCTTTTCGTTCATCCGCTTCTCCTCCAGGAACAGGTGGTGTATGTTGTGTGCTGAACCAACCGGGGAATTCCTTCAGATCGCGACAAGCCGGTGGGGTATCCATGCCGTTTCCTGCTTGGTTACAATGGCCGCTTAACCGATATGCTACCGACACTTTCAGTGTCGCCCGTCTGCCCTCAGACTTACAGGGATTTGCCTATGTTGCCATGAAGGTCGAACTCGTACGATTTGTTAAGCCATGATTAGCACGGGCGTTCCGAGGATCGATGTGCGAGGCATTTAGGCACGAGTCAGATGAGCAATTCGTTTGGGGCGCGGGGTCAATATGCGCCTGCTGAGTGTTCGCCTGATTGTGTCCCTCATCATAGGGATTACGTTGGTGTCGCTGGCCTTCTCCTACCATCAAGTGTTGCGCGAGAGGAAAAGCCTGCGCGGCGACCTCGAAAGGCGAGCCGAGGTGCTCGGCGAGAGTTTCGCGGTAAACGTAGAACGGTCCCTAGAGAGTCCGTCGCCGGAAGGCCTGCAGCGGCTGGTGGATTCCTTCGGAAGCCGCGAGCGGCTTCTGGGAGTCGCGGTTTACGACCCGCAGGGAACTCCGCTGGCGGTCAGTTCCCCGTTGGCGCAAAGTTTGGGAATCGCTCCAACGGAGGTAACGCGGGCGCTTTCGACGAATCGCGAACAGAGCTCGTTCGTCACTCTGGATAAAAATCGTGTTCACATCTTCGCGTTGCCTTTGCACCGCCGGGAACAGATTGTTGGCGGTCTCGCCTTGCTCCACGATGTTGACTACATTCGAGCGCAAAACCTTCGCACCTGGCGGCAGGCATTCCTGGGTATCCTGATCCAGGTATTTCTGATCGTCTTTATCACGCTTTTGATCGTGCGGTGGAGCATTGCCGGCCCCATCGCGCGTGCCGCGCAGTGGATGCGGGCTCTGCGCATGGGTAGGATTTCGTCGCCGCAGCAGATGCCGGATCTTGATCTTTTTAAACCGCTGGCCTGGGAGGTGGTGACCTTCGCCGAGAGTCTGAATCAAGCGAGGAACGCTGCGGAAAACGAGGCTCGCCTGCGGGAAGCCGGCCAGTCTTTATGGACTGCGGATCGTCTTGCCATCCAAATTCAAGCTCGCCTTCACGGCAGCCGCTTATTTGTGGTATCGAACCGTGAGCCCTATATTCACCAGCGCAATGGCAAATCCATTGAAGTAAGCGTGCCCGCAAGCGGATTGGTGACGGCGCTGGAGCCGGTGCTGAACGCATGCGACGGAACTTGGATCGCTCACGGCAGCGGAGACGCCGACCCCGAGGTTGTCGACGCCCACGACCGCCTCCGCGTTCCGCCCGACGACCCCCGGTATACCTTACGCAGGGTCTGGTTGAGCAAGGAGGAGGAGGAGGGATATTATTACGGATTTTCCAACGAGGGTCTGTGGCCGCTCTGCCACATCGCGCACACCCGGCCAGTTTTCCGGCAGCGCGATTGGGAGCTTTACCAGGATGTGAATCGCAAGTTCGCCGGGGCGGTGCTGGAGGAGATCGCCGACACCAGCAATCCTATTTTGCTGGTTCAGGACTATCATTTTGCTCTGCTGCCCAGGCTAATCAAGGAGAAACGCCCGGATGCCCGGGTCGCCATTTTCTGGCACATCCCGTGGCCGAACGTGGAAGCTTTCGGTATCTGTCCCTGGCAGCGGCAGCTCCTGGATGGCTTGCTGGGTGCCGATCTGATTGGCTTTCATATTCAGTCGCACTGCAACAACTTTCTTCAGACAGTGGACCGGGCGATGGAATCGCGCATTGACGCCGAACATTTTGCCGTGCTCCGGCAGAATCACCGCACGGTCGTGCGTCCGTTCCCGATCAGCGTGGAGCTGTGCGATGACGACCCCTCGGACGACGCGCGTTACGGAACAGATTATGAAGAGCGCTCCGGCCTTCTGCACAGCTTGGGCGTGGATTCGGCTTTCCTGGGAATCGGGGTTGACCGGGTGGATTACACGAAGGGCATCCACGAACGCTTTCGGGCCATCGAAAGATTTCTCGAGAAATATCCACGGTACCAGGGCCAATTCACCTTCATCCAGATTGGAGCCCCCAGCCGAACGCATATCAAGCGCTATCACGACCTGCTGGCGGAAATCGAGGCGGAAGCGGAACGAATCAATTGGCGATTCCAGACCGCCGGCTGGAAACCAATCTTATTTCTGAAACGGCAGCACAGTCACCAGGAGATCGAAGCCTACTACCGCGCTGCCGATCTTTGTCTGGTGACTTCGCTGCATGACGGCATGAACCTGGTGGCTAAAGAGTTCCTGGCTGCCCGCAAGGACGAGCGCGGGGTGTTGATTTTGAGCCAGTTTACCGGAGCGGCCCGCGAACTGCACGACGCTTTGCTGGTGAATCCTTACGACATCGATCAGACCGCCGAAGCCATCCGCTCTGCGCTGGAGATGGGTCCGGAAGAGAAGCGCATGAGGGTGCACCGCATGCGCAAGATCATTCGGGAAAACAACATCTACCGCTGGGCCGGCAATCTCGTGACGGAACTTTGCGAACTTCAAGTGGACAACGCTTATCGAGAGCGCCGCGCCAGGCAGCGCGGAACCGCCACCAGCGCATGACATGCAACGGATTTACGATGCGGCGGTGTCTTGTCCAAGCGAGGAGGCAAGATCGTCTTTCTCGGCCGCGATGGTGACTTCGACCTCAGCCCCCGGCTTCAAGCGAACTTTCTCGCCGTTCTCACCTACGAGGGTATTCTCGATGCGAAGCTCTCGATAGAGGCGATCAGCTCCCTCGACGGAAATCTGCGCCTTCTCAGGTACGTTGGGAGTTGGTGGTTTGATAATCTTCTCAACCGTTGCAGGCAAAGTTGTGCTGGCTTTGTCGCTCATCAGCAGATTCCTAATCAGATGTAAGACGTGAGTTCAGCGCTGAGCGGTGTCGCTGTTGCCGTAATTATACAATTGCAACGACTGTCATGGGAACCGCCGTAAAACTCTTCCCGGTGATAGCCCTTGTCGCTCGTTTGGCAAGTCACCGCCCAACCCCAAGGGTCAGCTTTTGGGCTTCGACGCTGCCCTTGCCGCTTTACAATCCGCGTTGTTCTGTGTGCACGAACTGCTGGAGATGAGCTTGGCGCTTTCACAAGCCGGGCTGCCTTTCTGGCTGCCGGCTATTGCTGCGCACGTGCGTTTGGGGTGAGCGCATTTTGGAAGTTCAGTCATGGGATTTCCGTCCACGGTGAATTCTTACCAACCTTCCTTCCGTAGTTTCAGCCTTTCTTTGTTTCGAAACCAAGCTGTCGAGCCGAAGCTGAAAATCGTGGGCGCGTAGTACCTTCGTGTGAAAAACGACACACTTTTTCCTTGGAGGGAATACAGTCTTTCTGGTATGGTCACGGAAGTTTTTGCAGGGTTGGGAAGGAAACTTCTGGTGGGCAACGCTCTAAGCCAAAGGGAGTTTCTTCATTCCTGACCTACCGCATCCGGTCCAGATAGCCCCCGCTCGGGCGGGAGGATGCGAGTTCCTGAGAAAGTCGCAAGATCGCAAGCCAAATCCCAATCGGAGAAGTGCTGGATGTCGAAACATCGCTTGCTGATCGTCTGCCTTTTGGCCGGAAACGTCCCTGCCTTATTTGCCGGCGTTACCGTTAAAACCCCCACCAACAACTCCACGGTTCAAGGTTCGGTGAATTTTGTGGCTTCGGCTACAACTTCCTGTTCCAAGGGCATTAGCGCCATGGGAATCTATACCGCCCCCTATCAGTTGGCGTATAGCGTGAACAGTGCCAGCTTAAACCACAGTCTTTCCCTTAGCCCAGGCACTTATAGCGCGGTCATCGTGGGATGGGACCAGTGCGGTGGAGCTTCTACAGCGACGGTGAACCTTACCGTCGAGGGGGGACATGCCTTCAAAAATTTGCAGAGCAGCGGCGGCTGGTCAGGTTATGGTCAGGGTCCGCCCAACTTTGTTGACTGTTCCCCTTCTCCTTGCGAAGGCATCACATACTGGATGCAGCAAAACGTCGCTTCGCCCTCGCCGGACGGGCGCGCCTCGGCGTTCCACGTGGGGGGAACGTCCGTTTACTCCGACGCGTTATTCAATAATCACTTGATTGGCGATCAATCCTCCCAGGGGTTGCCCGACACGAACCACACTCTGGTGCCCTCGCTTCACAACTTTACTTATGATGTTTATTTTTACATCAGCGATCTTTCAGCGTCGCAGGCGCTGGAGTTCGATGTCAACCAGTTCTGGAATAACATGGGCTTCATCTGGGGCCATGAATGCCGTATCGCAGGAGGGAACGAGTGGGATGTGTGGAATAATCAGAGCAGTCAATGGACTCCCACCGGCATTCCCTGCAACCCCAACAGCAATTCCTGGAACCATCTGACGATCCAAGTCGAACGAACCTCGGGCAATGAACTGCTTTACCAGTCCATCACGCTGAACGGAGTCACCCATACCTTGAATTGGACCTTTCCTCCCGGTTCGGCGCCATCTGATTGGTATGGCGTGACGGTCAACTATCAGATGGACGGAAATTATGAGCAACAATCCTATAACGTGTTTCTTGACATGTTAACTTTCAGCTATGAGTGATAGAGGTTGGAGTTGAATCGGCTCGCCAAATGCTGGCGAGGCTCTCTCTCTGGATCCTTCCTCCCAGAAAGATTGCCTGAGCAAAATCCTTCGAATCTTGAATCTTTGTAGACTCGAGGTTGCCTTTGGATCCGAAGGCGCATCACACCCAGGCTGTTTTTTCGCCGGAGTCGAATTCTCATGACTAAAGCTTCGAAAAACCGCTGGGTGGCGAAAGTGAACACGGACTCAACTCATCCCCCCTCTGGGCTGTTCACCAGGAAAGCGGCCACCATCGCGCGAGCTCTGGCAACGAAGAAAGTATCCCCCAAGGGCCCCGCATCTGGCATGCGGATGCTAAATTACTTCATCAACCGCGCTGGAAAAGGCTTGACGGAAGAACGCAGGGCCGTATTGGAGAAGGCCAAAGCCTTACTGTCGAGATACATTGCGCGAGAAAAGGCTTCAGCCAAGAGAAAAGCGGCTTAAACCGGGGTCACTCCTGCCCGGGAGAGAAAAAAGCGGGAGCCGATTCGTGAGGACTCCCGCTCAACTTGTAAGACATATTCAGTTTAATCTCTACGCGACTTTGCGGGACTTCCGCTTTGGCTGTACCTCAGCTTGATCTTCGTCCACTTCCTGGCCCGCCGCACCCGACTCCTCGCCCTGAGCCTCAGCGTTGATTTCTTTAGACAAATCGGTTAGCTTCTCATCGGTTTCCTTCTCTTCTTCCAAGGTTTCGCGGAGCAAAGAAGCCGCCTCATCCTCGCCCAGCACTTCCGCGTATGCGATCACGCTTCCATACCCAGCCATTTCATAGTGCTCCACGCGCTGGGCCGCAGAAATGAGTGCGGCGTCCATTACAGCATCCTCGAAATCGTCGCCTATCACCTCCGCACCTTCCTTCAAGAGACCTTCCATGCCCAAGCATTTCTTTCCGCCCGGCTTTTCCCCCAACTTTTCGAAAATCTGTTGCAATCGCTCGATTTGGCCTTTGGTCTGCTCCAAATGCTCTTCGAAGCCCTCCCTCAGCTCCTCCGAGGAAGCAGCCTTGGCCATCTTCGGCAAAGCTTTGGTGATTTGATTTTCGGCACTGTATAAATCTTTCAGCTCTTCAACGTACAACCCCTTCAGCGTATTTTTATCCATGGTTCCCTTCCGCTCCAAGAATTTCCGCTGTTTTGCGGTCCCGCACTGTTGGGTTAGTTGCCGACGTCTCCGGTTCGGTGGTCAATAAAGTGGGTGAGAGAACTTCCTGGCCTTCACCCTCAATGGAGTTGGAGAATCAAGTGTTGGTCTGAGGTCGTGTTGGTCTGAGGTCTCGCCCCCTCCACATAATCCCGCCTGGGCGCGAACCATAGCGGAAGGGCATCTGCGGCGCCGCAGAAACAAGTGGGAGAAGAAGCGCCGAAACGTGAGAAAGGTAGCCTCCAGGAGCCCGAATGCTCTACATAAAACACTGTATGGTTTACCTCAGCATTCCACTGTAATTATGGGTCGTTTGGTAGGGCCATCGCCGTCAGCCGCAACAGGTCAGGGAAAAAGAGTGATGCCGGATCGCATACCCACCATCTTGTGCATCGACGACGATTCGGAGACTCTTGCCCTTCGTCGGCACTTTTTGCAGAGTTGTGGCTATGCAGTGGTAACCGCCTCCTCCGGACCCGATGGTCTCCGTGTTATTTCCGGAAAGGATTCTATCGATCTGATTCTGCTGGATTATATGATGCCGGGGATGAATGGGGATGAGGTCGCCCGGCGGCTTAAGGGAGAGTATCCCAAGGTGCCGGTGGTGGTAGTGTCCGCAGTAGCCCAGCTTCCCCCTGGCCTTCTCACGGTTATCGATGGATATGTGCAAAAGGGGCAGGATCCGGACATTCTGCTCGGCACGGTTGCCAGGTTTGTGAAGTCCAAGCGTGAAGCGATCGAGGCAAAGGTCGACGAAAAGGCTGAAATCCCCATTCCCTCCGACTCAGAGCGGCGGACTGTGCTGTGTGCGGAAGACGACGAAGATCAATTGTCCTCGCGTCGCCTGGTCTTCGAGTCCGCGGGCTTCAAGGTCTTGCTGGCCCGCTCTGGCACCGAGGCGCTTCAGGTCTTCCGGAGCCATGCTGTGGATGCAGTTGTCCTGGACTACTGGATGCCCGGCATGAAGGGGATTTCGGTCGCGCGCGAGATGAAGCGAATCCGGCCAAACACCCCGATCCTCGTCCTGTCCGGCTTTGCTGCGCTTCCCGATGAGACCATCGGCACCGTCGATGCCTGGTTGCAGAAGCGCGAGGTTGAGCCGGGCGAGCTACTGACCGAAGTCAGCCGGCTTACACAAAGAAAACATGCTCAAACCACCTGACTTTTCCTTCGCCCTTAAACCATGCCTTTTCGGATTGTCTTTCGCTTGAGGGTAGCTCACGAATGCTTAAGCGCTTTCGCCGATCTGTCCTCGACCTGCCACAACTAGCCGGGAAGATGTGTGTCCTGGTCTTAGCGACGCTCTCCGCATTGTTGTTGAGCACCCTCGCTGAAGCCGCTCAGCCTAAAAGTTCAGAGAACCCTCTGAAGCAATTGAGCCTGGAAGAACTGGGCAGCATCAAGGTGACCACCGCGTCCAAGGAACCCGAGGAGGTTTGGAACACTACGGCGGCCATCTATGTCATCACTCACGATGAAATCGAGCGCTCCGGTGTAACCAGCATTCCGGAAGCTCTGCGCCTGGCTCCGGGAGTCGAGGTGGCGCGAATCGACAGCAGCAAGTGGTCGATCGGTATTCGCGGTTTCGGCAGCCGCCTATCCCGTTCGGTGCTGGTGCTGATCGACGGACGCACGGTCTATACAACGTTGATCGCAGGCACTTACTGGGAGGTGCAGGACTATCTCCTGGAAGACGTCGACCGCATCGAGGTTATACGCGGCCCCGGCGGGATCATCTGGGGCCCCAATGCGGTCAATGGCGTTATCAACATTATCACCCGGAGCAGCAAAGAAACACACGGCGAATACGCCAGCCTGGGCGGGGGCAATGAAGAAGAAGGTTTCTTTAATGCCCGCTACGGTGGGGGTGACGGACAAGCTTTCGATTATCGTATGTACGCCAAAAGCTTTGACCGCGGCGCGGAGTACCACCCCGACAATATCAATTTCGACCGGTGGCGCGCGGCCCAGGTCGGATTCCGCATGGATTGGAGCAACAACCCTCGCGACTCCTTCAGCCTGCACGGCGACATCTACGATCAGGGCAACGGAGAGAATGTTCAGGCCACTTTTTACGCTCCGCCGTATTCTCAGATCGTCAATTCGACGGCGCCTCTCTCCGGCTGGAATCTTACCGGCAGCTGGCGAAGAGTTTTCAGCGAAGGCAACGACCTCCAACTTTCCGCATACTTTGATCGCACCAGCCGCCAGGAGGCGAACTTCAGCGACATTCGCAACACATTCGACGTCGACTTTCTGCAGCGTTTTCGCCTTCCCGCCCGCCAGCGGATCTCATGGGGCGCCGGAGGCCGTTCCAGCAAAGGCGACGACCGCGTGGTGGTCTCCGGGCTCGCTTTCGTCCCTTACAATCGAACGGACTTCCTTTTCACCGTTTTTTTTCAGGATGAAATCGCGCTTGTGCCCGAAAAACTTTCGCTATCCATCGGAACCAAAGCGCTGAAGACGAACTATACGGGTTTGCAATGGGAACCCAGCGGCCGCCTGCTATGGACCCCGACCGGCCACCAGACAATATGGGCAGCATTTACTCACGCCCTGCGCACGCCATCCGACGGAGAAAGAGATTTTTACCTTCTTGGGGACACCGGCGGCGTGATTAACGGACTGCCTCTTCTAGCCCGATTCAACCCCAATCCTAATTTCCACTCCGAGGAGTTGAACGGTTACGAAGCCGGATACCGGCAGCTGATCGCCAAGAATCTTTATATCGATGTGGCCAGCTTTTACAACCACTACGGGGATCTCTTCAGCGAGGATGCTTTTGTCAACGATATTTTCCTTGAGACGAATCCTGGCCCGCCGCACTATCTGCTGCCCGCTCAGTTTGGCAATGGCCTTGTGGGCACTACCAGTGGAGGCGAGGTCGCGCCAGACTGGAAGGTCACCGACCGCTGGCGACTGCGCGCCTCCTATTCCTATTTGCTGATGAAACTGAGGAAAGGCACAGACTCGCTCGACATCGGCTCCGCTCCCACCGTCGAGGGCTCCAGCCCCAAGCATCAGGTCGTGGTCGATTCCGCATTCGATATTTCGAAGGCATTCAATCTCGATCTCGACTACCGCTACGTCAGCGCTCTGCCCGCTCTGACTGTTCCGTCCTATTCCACGGGCAATATCCGCTTCGCCTGGCAGGCCAATCAGCACTTGCAATTCTCGGTTGCAGGCCGCAATCTTTTTCAGCCTCATCATGTCGAATTCAGCAGCGATCCTGATCCTTCCCTGGTCGGAATCAAACGAAGCGTCTACGGCGAAATCACTTGGAGAAGATGAGCTTGGCGGAAGCCATGAAAAGTTATCGGCTGAAAAGCGGGCGCCTCCCGGATTTGTGGAGAACAATCTGCCCTCCCCATTTGCTCATCGCTTGCCTGTGTCTTCTTCCGGTTGCCTTGCGGGGGCAGGAGAACCGGCCAACCGAAACGCAAGTCGAAGCCGCCTATCTATTCAACTTCGGCAAGTTTGTGAGGTGGCCCGCGAATTCAGCTTCGAATAGCGAATATCTCGTAATCTGCGTGCTCGGCAACAATATGCTTGGCATGGTTCTGGAAGGTACCGTCAAGGGGGAAACCATCGATAATCGCACGGTGGTGGCGAAGGCGTTGCCAAACCTGCAAGCCACTGCGAACTGCAATGTCATGTTCGTAAACGCGTCCGAGGAAGCTCACCTCGACGCCATTCTCTCGGCGGTGCGCCATCAGGGAATATTGACGGTCAGCGATATTCCGCACTTCACCGATCGCGGTGGAATGATCGAGTTCGTCCACCAGCAGGATCGCATCCGGTTTAAGGTGAATCTTCTGCCCATGGCGGATGTGGGCATCAGCGTCAGCTCTGAGTTGTTGAAAGTGGCGACCAAGGTAATCGGCCAGAGTGGAGGTGCAAAATAATGCCCTTGCCACCCCGTCGGTCGATCCTGCGAAAGCTCACCTTGCTCAACATGCTGGTAAGCGGGGCAGCCTTGACCCTGGCTTGTTTGGCTTTCTTTACCTACGACCAGGTCACTTTTCGCGAGAGCCTGGTGCACACGTTGTCCGCGCAGGCGGAGATCATCGGCTCCAACAGCGTCTCGGCCATCCTGTTCAACGACCCTCAGTCGGCAACCAATACGTTGTCCGCTCTCAAGAGCTCCCACAGCATCACCGCGGCCGGGATTTTCACTTTGGATCGAAAGCCATTTGCAACCTATACGCGCGAGGGCTCCGACGCCATTGTGAATCTTCCCGCGATTCCCGATGGGCAGGTTGAGACCCACCGGTTTGGTTCTGCGCATCTTGTTCTGGTGAGGCTCATTGTTTTTCATGGTCGACCGGTGGGATTCGTATACATACGCGCGGATTTGAGTCAGATTGATGAACGATTGAAGCGTTACGCATCCATCGCACTCGGGGTCCTCCTGATCTCCCTGATCGCCGCCTTGCTGGTCTCTTATCTATTCGGAAGATCGGTGGCCCAGCCGATCCTGGATCTGGCAAATGTTGCCGCCGGCATTTCGCAGAACAAGAATTATTCGGCACGCGCCACTCCCGGAAAAGACGCGGACGAAGTTGGCCAGTTAGTAACGGCCTTCAATGAAATGCTAACCGAGATTCAACAACGGGACGTCGAACTTCGTAAGGCGCATGATGAACTTGAAGACCGCGTCACCCAACGCACCCGCGAATTGCTCTTCGCAAATCGCGAACTGGAAGCTTTTTCCTATTCGGTTTCCCACGATTTACGGGGACCCATCGACGCTTTGAATGGATTTACCTACGTGCTTTCGAAGGAATACGGCGACAAACTCGACAAGAAAGCCCGCGACCTCATCGAGCACATCCGCGGTTCCGGAAAGCGGATGATGCAGTTGATCGACGATCTGCTCAATCTGTCCAGGGTCACTAGCAGCCAGTTACAGGCCGAGCCGGTGGACCTCTCCTCCATGGCCTTTTCCATCGCGGAAGACTTGAGGCAAGGTCAGCCCAGCCGACAAGTGGAATTCGTCATTTCGCAGGTGGAAAAAGTGAATGGGGATGCCAGGTTATTGCGCCTTCTCCTCGACAATTTATTGCGCAACGCCTGGAAGTATACCTCTGCGCACCAGCACGCCACGATTGAGTTTGGCTCATTGGTTGAGAACGGGCGCGTCATTTACTTCGTGCGCGACGATGGCGCCGGATTCGACCCGCGTTCCACCGATCGGCTGTTCCAGCCTTTTCAACGGCTTCATCCCACCGCCGAGTTTCCGGGCAACGGCATCGGCCTCGCCACTGCACAAAGAATTGTGCGGCGGCATGGGGGCGATATTTGGGCCAAAGGAGAAGTGGAAAAAGGCGCCACCTTCTATTTTTCACTGGCGGCCCCTCGGTCCAGGGGATCCGTCGCTCCGGCCAATGACGCGGAACAAACTGCTCTCTAATCTTAGCGATCAGTAAGCCGTCAGGCTTATTTCATCCAGCCACACGTTATATGCGTTGGGCGCCTCGTTGTTGCCCCCATCGTCCAGATCCATTTGGAATGCAGTATCAATCTCCTCCAGTGTCCAGCCCGTCTGATTGTCATAGGTACTGGTGTGGTAGCTGTCGACCTGGTAGACCACGCCATTCAAGGTCAGGGTGTCATAGAAAACCATATTTCCCATGCGGTGAAGGTTCCACGTAAGGTGATTCCAAGTATTCGGCAAAATCTGTTCGCCAGCTTTGCACGGAATCCCTGTCGCTTCCCAGTAACCGATCGAATCGTCCCAGATATCCCACTGCCCGGGCGGGTTGTCGCCTTGCAGATTGCACTCCGATCCCCACACGTATCGGATCGGGTTTCCCGGTCCGGCCGCGCTGGTTGGAGGCGTAACCGTCGTATCGTCGAAGCCCTGGTTGACATCGAACTCCAGGGCCTGGGGAGAGTAAACATCGTCGACCCAGAAGTACAGGTCATAGACAAAATTAGTAACCCCGTTTCCTCCGGCTATGGGGTTGAAGTAAAGATAATTGGAATACTGATAGTCGGAAGGATCAGGCGCGCTGGTTCCCGGGCTAATGCTGAATTTCGCTGCCTTCCCATCCATTGCGGGGGCCGGCGCCGGAGGGGACGAGTCCATGGTCATACTCGACATTGGCACATAGGCGCCCTCTCCGGCCGCGCATAGTTGCCCCGCGCGTTGCGAACCCGCAGGAAACACCGCGGAGCACGATTGCCAGCCCGGCGTGTTTTGAATGCTGCTGATTTTTGTTTGCCCTTGGGAAGTAATCGTTATTTTTATTGGTATTGCTGAAATGATTCCGCTCCTGCACGGCTGTGCGCAGTTAAAAGCTTCCGCCATCACCAGAATGGTGTGGGGCCCGGGCGAGGCAAAGATCTGCGTGTTCACCGAATTTGACGACGTGTAATAAACCGAAACATCATCCACGTAAACCCGCATAAAGAAGATTGGAGTCGTGGGGGAAGCTCTAGCCACGACCTGAAAGGGCGAAGTCAAACTGGCACTCTCGGCGGGGCTGGAAATTGTAAGCGGAAAATCGTCGGAGCCGTTACCCCAAGCCGCGCTGGCTGGATCCTCGGCGGTCGGTGCTGGGTAAACACTGCCCGCCGCAGTCCATGAAATCGTCTCCGGCGGAGTTGATGGATAGGTCGTTGGAGTCGGCGCCGGACTTGGCATCGGATTCGGCGTTGTCGTTGCGACAGTCTTCGAACCGCTACCGCATCCCACGAGCAAACCGCCAATGGCGATTAATAGTAAGGCCCCCCCGAAAATCCGGGAACTCTGATTCGAAGATCTAAACATTCAAATTCTCCAAAGCTATGCGTCGTATTTTTTAAAATCCAGGAGCGGAGCGGCGCTTAGGTGGATCACTTCACTGGCATGCTTCCAAACTATGATTGGAGCTGCATCTTGCGTTCAATACCCCTTCCACCTGAAAAAATCGGTTGTACCGCCCTAGCAGTGAGTTTGCCCGCGAAGTGCCGAACTAACGCCGAATACCTAAGCGATACCTTCCCCTAAAATTACTGCGACATTCCGATAGAAGCCGGTGATTCGGTTTCTAGGCAACGGCAAACCTGGCCGCCCTGGGCGCATCTGAAGCAGATCATTTCGCGGTGTGGATCGCTAAGACCCACCTTCGTATAGATTTGAGGATGGAACGAGGATCCGATCCGATGCAAGTTTCAGCCCTGGCCCTTAAGCTCTTCTCTTTTGTCTTCGTGTTATCTCTGACCACCAGGAGCCAAACCTAGATGGCAAACCCACCCCAGCCAATTATCTGGCCCGGACGCCCGTACCCTTTGGGAGCCACTTGGGACGGCGAAGGCGTAAATTTCGCGCTCTACTCGGAACACGCCGAAAAGGTTGAGTTGTGCCTTTTTGACATCCTGGGCAAACGTGAAACCCTCAGGGTGCCACTTCCCGAGCAAACCGACATGGTATGGCATGGCTACCTGCCCGAGATACGACCCGGGCAGTTGTATGGCTACCGGGCGTACGGGCCCTATGTCCCGGAGAAAGGACTAAGGTTTAACCCTCACAAACTCCTGCTCGATCCTTATGGCAAGCAACTTCAAGGGACGATTCATTGGAGCGACTCGCATTTCGGCTACCGGCTTGGCCACAAGCAGGAAGATCTGTCCTTCGACCGCCGCGACAATGCCGCCGGCATGCCCAAGAACCGGGTCATTGACTCCGCATTCACATGGGGTGCGGACGCTCCGCCCTCCATTCCCTGGCACAAAACCCTAATTTATGAACTCAATGTGAAGGGCTTCACAATGTGCAATCCCGATGTTCCGGCCCACTTGCGCGGAACTTATGCTGGACTGGCCACAGCTCCGGTGATCGATTATCTCACCCGTTTAGGGGTTACCTCTATCGAGTTGATGCCAGTGCACAGTTTTGTCGACGACCGGCAACTGGTAGAGCGTGGGCTGAGAAATTACTGGGGATACAACACCATCGGTTTTTTTGCCCCTGAGCCTCGTTATCTCTCGACCAACTCGATCCGCGAATTCAAGACCATGGTGAAGACTCTACACTCCGCCGGACTCGAGGTGATTCTCGATGTGGTCTACAACCACACCGCCGAGGGCAATCATCTGGGTCCAACTCTTTCTCTCAAGGGCATCGACAACACCACCTACTACCGGCTCACCAAAGATAACCCGCGCTATTACATGGATTACACCGGAACCGGGAACACGCTCAACATGCGCCATCCCCGTGTTCTTCAGCTGATCATGGACAGCCTGCGTTACTGGGTTTTGGATATGCACGTCGATGGATTTCGCTTTGATCTGGCGGCGACCCTGGCGCGTGAGCTTCACGAGGTGAATCGCCTGGGAGCATTCCTGGATATCATCCATCAAGACCCGGTGCTTTCCCAGGTCAAGCTGATTGCCGAACCCTGGGACCTGGGCGAGGGCGGATACCAGGTAGGGAACTTCCCGGTGGGCTGGGCGGAGTGGAACGATCGTTATCGCGACACCGTTCGTTCTTACTGGAAAGGGGACGCCGGAGTAAGCGAGCTCGCCTACCGCCTCACGGGATCGAGCGATCTTTATGGGCATAGCGGCCGGAGCCCATATGCCAGTGTCAATTTTGTGACCGCGCACGACGGCTTTACCTTGCACGACTTGGTCAGCTACAACGACAAACACAACGAAGCCAACGGAGAAGAAAACCGCGATGGCAACAATAACAATCGCAGTTGGAACTGCGGCGTCGAGGGCCCGACAGACGACGGTAACATCAACGCGTTACGCGCCAAGCAGAAGCGCAACTTCCTGGCAACGCTTTTGCTTTCTCAAGGCGTGCCCATGATGTACGCGGGCGACGCGGTTGGACACAGCCAATCCGGGAACAATAATGCCTATTGCCAGGACAATGAAATCAGCTGGTTGAAGTGGGATTTGAAGCCCGAAGACCGCGACCTTCTCGCCTTCGTGCAACGCATGATCAACCTGCGCAAACGCCACCCGGTGTTTCGGCGACGCCGTTTCTTCCAGGGAAGGCCGATCAAAGGCGCGGATGTGAAGGATGTGCTCTGGCTCAACGCCAACGGTCACGAGATGAGCGACGAAGAATGGCGAAATCCCTCGGTCCATTGTTTGGGTATGTTCCTTTCCGGGCAGGGCCTCAACGAGATGGATGAGCGAGGACGAAAGGTGAGCGATGCGGATTTTCTCATTCTTCTGAACTCCCACCATGAAGATGTCGCCTTCACTCTGCCCGCCTTCCGCCCCGCCTCCCGTTGGATTGCATGGATGGACACGTCCCGCGAGGGTGGTTTGCGCCCGGCCGACACCCACGATGCTGGATCAGCCTATTCCTTGCAGGCTCGCTCCCTGGTGGTACTGATGGAGCGTCACGGGTACGGCAGGAAAGAAGAAGGCAAGGAAGAGGGCAATGAAGCGGCTTCATGAAATGAGATTCGGGGCGGAATGCCTTGGCGACGAGGGCGTGGCCTTCCGCCTATGGGCGCCGGCCGCGCGAAAGGTGGATCTCTGCCTGCCTGGTTCTGGAAAACGATTGCAGCTTAACCCTTCGGAAGGCGGTTGGTTTGAACTTGTAACCGACGCAGCAGGATCCGGATCTCGGTACAAGTTTCAGATCGATTCGGGAGCGGAGGTTCCGGATCCAGCTTCACGGTTTCAGCCCCAGGATGTGCACGGGCCCAGCGAAGTAGTCGATCCCAGCGGCTTTGATTGGCGAGATCAAAATTGGCACGGTCGTCCCTGGGAAGAAGCCATTCTCTATGAATTGCATGTGGGGGCCTTCACCCCGGACGGAACATTTGCCGGCGTCGCGGATCGGCTGGATTACCTTGCGGATCTCGGGATCACTGCGATTGAGTTGATGCCCCTTTCCGATTTTCCAGGCAAGCGCAACTGGGGGTACGATGGCGTTCTGCCTTTTGCGCCGGATAGCGTGTACGGTCGCCCTGAAGATCTCAAAGGGCTGATCCAAAGCGCCCACGCGCGCGGGATCATGGTCGTTCTCGACGTGGTTTATAACCATCTTGGACCAGAAGGAAATTATTTGGGCCTTTATGCACCGCAATTCTTTACGGCACGCCATAAAACTCCATGGGGC
>Ga0181534_10001252_pt1 | contig 16705 bp, 14 predicted proteins | sample PEATcosm2014_Bin_37_FD_119758 | JGI IMG/M metagenome (GOLD analysis project Ga0181534, IMG submission 119758) | Peatland microbial communities from MTU Mesocosm Facility, Houghton, MI, USA - PEATcosm2014_Bin17_10_metaG | ecosystem: Environmental > Terrestrial > Soil > Wetlands > Peat | place... | reverse complement strand
CGGGAGGTGCCACGGTCAGACCGCCCTTGGGATCTCGCGCTCCTCGAAGGTCTCGATGATGTCGCCGTCCTTCAGGTCCTGGTAGTCCGAGAGGCCGATGCCGCACTCGAATCCGGCTGCGACCTCGCGGACATCGTCCTTGAAGCGGCGCAGCGAGGTGATCGTGCCCTTCCAGATGATGGTGCCCTCGCGCAGGAAGCGGACCTTCGAGCCTCGTGTGATCTGGCCCTCGCGCACGTAGCAGCCCGCGATCGCGCCGATCCTCGGCACGCGGAAGACCTCGCGGACCTCCGCCTCGCCCGTGACCACCTCCTCGAACTCGGGGGCCAGCAGGCCCAGCATCGCGGCCTGCACCTCCTCGATCAGCTTGTAGATGATCTCGTAGGTCCTGATCTCGACATCCTGGACCTCGGCCATCTCGCGGCTGCGCCGGTCCGGCCGGACGTTGAAGCCGATGATCGTGGCGTTCGAGGCCTTGGCCAGCTGCACGTCGTTCTCGGTGATCCCGCCGACGCCGCGCAGGACGAAGGCCAGCTTGACGTCATCGCGCTCGAGCTTGCGGAGGCTCTCGGTGCAGGCCTCGAGGGAACCCTGGACGTCCGCCTTGAGGACCAGGTTGAGCGTCGCGGTCTCGCCGCGCTGCAGCTGCTCGAACAGGTCCTCGAGCCGGGCGCCGCCGGTGGCGACGATCGGCTGGTGGCCCGTGAGGCGGAGGCGCTGAGCACGCGCGTCGCCGAGCGTCCTGGCATGGCCGAGGTCGCGCGCGACGCGCATCTCGTCGCCGGCGCGGGGCGCCTCGGAGAAGCCGAGCACCTGGACGGGGGTCGAGGGACCGACGACCTTGACGGTCTCGCCGCGATCGTTGACGAGCGCCTTCACCTTGCCCCAGGCGGCTCCCGCGACGATCGCGTTGCCGACCTCGAGCAGGCCCTCTTGGACCATCACGGTGGCCACCGGGCCCCGCCCGACCTCGAGGTTCGCCTCGAGCACGGCGCCCGTGGCTCGTCCGGTCGGCCGGGCGACGAGCTCCTCGACCTCGGCGACGACGATGACCTGCTCGAGCAGCTCGTCGATGCCCGTCTGCTGCAGGGCGGAGATCTCGACGCAGATCGTGTCGCCGCCCCACTTCTCGGGGACGAGTCCCTGCTGGGACAGTTGCTCGAGCACCCTGTCCGCGTTGGCGTCGGGACGGTCGATCTTGTTCACCGCGACGATGATCGGGACCTCAGCCGCCTTCGCGTGGTTGATCGCCTCGATCGTCTGGGGCATCACGCCGTCATCGGCCGCGACCACGAGGATCACGATGTCGGTCACGTTGGCGCCGCGCGCACGCATGGCGGTGAACGCCTCGTGGCCCGGCGTGTCGATGAACGCGATGGCGTGGCCGTGCCACTCGACCTTGTACGCGCCGATGTGCTGGGTGATCCCGCCGGCCTCGCCGGCCACCACGTTGGAGGAGCGGATCCGGTCGAGGAGCAGGGTCTTACCGTGGTCGACATGGCCCATGATCGTGACGATGGGCGGCCGCGGCGTGCGCTCGATCGCGTCGAGCTCCTCGTCCTCCTCGAAGTAGCGGGCGAGCAGCTCGGCTTCCTGCTCCTCGCCTGGGTCGACGAGGCGGACGACCGCCCCGAGCTCCGCGGCGAACAGCTCGATCATGTCGTCGGTCAGTGCCTGGGTGCCGGTCACGATCTCGCCCTGCAGGAACAGGAAGCGGATCACGTCGCCGGCGCTGCGGTTCAGCTTCGGGCCGACGTCCTTCGCGGTCGAGCCGCGCTCGATGATGACCTCGCCCTCGGGGATCGGGGCGTTGGAGGGCACGTACGTCGTGAGCTGCGTGGGCTCGAGCTCCTCGAGGTTGCGGCGACGCCGACCGGATCGGCGGCGCTGTGGCGGGCGGCCCCGCTGGGGCCCTCCCCTGCCGGCTCCCGGCGCACCCGGACGTCCCGGAGGGCCGCCCGGTGCGCCACCGCCGGGACCGCCGGGTCCGGGCCTGCCGCCGAAGCTCGCGCCGCCCGAGCGGGGGGGCCCGCCGGGTCGCGGCGCTCCGGTGCCGGTCCGCGGTGGACCACCGGGACGCGGTGAGACGGTCCTGCCGCCGGGGCCGCTCGGCCGCGCACCACCGGGGGGGCCGGGACGACGCAGCCCGCCGGGCGGCGGGGGGATGGGCTTGCCCGAGGCGCTCAATGGAGCGCGTCCGGGCGGCGGGGGGATGACCTTGCCAGACGAGCTGAGCGGCGGCCGGGGCGGCCGGGTGGACCCGGGTCCGCTCCCGACTGGAGCCCCGGTCCTCGGGGCGGCGGGCCTGGGCGATGCCGCCTGCGGTGGCGTCGGCGCGGGGGCGGGGGCCGGAGCGTGCTCTGGCCCGCCCTCAGGCGCTGGGGGCGTGACAGGCGTCGAGACCGGCGTGAACGTGCGCGGTGCGGCGGTCGCGGGCCGCGTGGGCGCCGGCGGAGCCGGCGGCGGCTCGGCCGCGGGCGCCCGCGTCGATGCGGCGGCCGTGCGCTGGGACGAGACGGTGCGAGTCGTCGTGGGCGCGCGAGGTGGTGCCGGCGGGACCTGCGGGGCGGTAGCGGGCGCGGGCGCAGCGACGGGTGCTGCCTGGGCGGCCGGGGCCGCCGGCTCCTCGGGTGAGGTGTCACGGCGCAGGCCCTCGGCGTCCGCCTTGCGGCGGACCCGGTCCGCCTGGGCATCCTCGATCGACGATGAGTGGCTCTTCACCCCGATGCCGAGGGATATCGAGAGGTCGAGTGCCTCTTTGTTGGTCAGCCCGAGCTCCCGTGCCAGCTCGTAGACGCGAATCTTCTTCGGCAAATGTCCCTCGTCGTTCTCAGTCGCCACCCGTTGCGTACAGGCGGCCTCCTATTGTCACACATCCGCCTTCGACCTTCGGCCCCTCGCGCGAGACGGACACGCGAGTCACCGGGCCTCGCCCCGCGGGATCTCCCTGCGGCGCTCGGCTCCTCGATCCCCCGCTATGCGGTGGCGTCCTCTGCTGCGGCCTCCTCGGCCCCGACCTCTGCAGCTTCGGCTTCCTCCTCGTCGAGCTCGTCAGCGGCAACCTGATCCGCGTGCTCCTCGGCAGCCGCTGCCTCCTCGATGAGCTCCTCGACGATGGCGACCTCCACGGCCTCGACTTCGAGCTCCTCGGCGACGACCTCGGCGGCGAGCTCCTCGACGATCGCCTCTTCGACGATCACCTCGACCAGCTCCTCGGCGACCTCCTCTGCCAGGATCTCGACCGCGGCGGCCTTGGCGAGCAGCTCCTCGGAAGGGTTGTCCCCGGCCTCGGCGAGCTCCTCGGCGACCTCTTCAGCCAGCGCCTCGACGATGGCCGCTTCCACGACGACCTCGGCGATGTCATCCGCGACGACCTCGGCCATCGCCTCGACGACGTCCTCGGCGGCCTCGGGGGCCGGGTGCCAGACCATCTGGCCGTCCTCCTCGACCCACTCGCCCTCGGCGTACTCGATGTCCGCCTCCTCGGCGTCCTGGGACTCCGAGCGGATGTCGATCCGCCACCCGGTGAGCCTCGCTGCGAGGCGGGCGTTCTGCCCCTCCTTGCCGATGGCGAGCGACAGCTGGGCGTCGTTCACGATGACCGTCGCGTTGCCCTCGTCATCGAGGCGCACCTCGCGGACGCGGGCGGGCTGCAGGGCGCTTTGGATGAAGTCGACCGGGTCCTCCGAGTACGGGACGACGTCGACGCGCTCGCTCTTCAGCTCGTTCGTGACCATGCGGACGCGCGATCCGCGCGCCCCGACGCAGGCACCGACGGGGTCCACGTTGTGGTCGTTGGACCACACCGCGATCTTCGTGCGGTGGCCGGGCTCGCGCGCGAGGGCCTTGATCTCGACGATGCCCGACGCGATCTCGGGGACCTCCAGCTCGAAGAGCCGCTTCACAAGGCCCGGGTGCGTCCGGCTGACGACGATCTGGGGTCCCTTGGTCGTCTTGCGCACCTCGACGATGTACGCCTTCACGCGCGCACCGTGGTCGTAGCGCTCGTAGGCGATCTGCTCGGCCTGCGGCAGAAGCGCCTCGACCTTGCCGAGGTCGAGCAGCGTGTAGCGGCTGTCGGTCTGCTGGACGATGCCCGTGACGATGTCGCCCTCTCGCCCGGCGTACTCGTCGTACATCTGCTTGCGCTGGATGTCGCGGATGATCTGCATGAGGACCTGCTTGGCCGTCTGGGCCGCGATGCGCCCGAAGTCCTTCGGCGTCGCGTCCCACTCTCGCGTGACGTTGCCGTCGACGTCGAGCTCGAGGCCCCACACCTTGATCTCCCCGGACTCCCGGTCGATCGTGACCTCAGCCTCCTCTGCGGAGTCGGGAAGCCGCTTGTACGCCGCGAGCAGCGCGTTGGCCAGCGCCTCCAGCAGCTCGTCCTCGGCGATGTTGGAATCGCGCGCGATCTGGGAGAGGGCGTCGAGGAATTCGTAGTTCTGCATCGTCAGCCTTTCTTCTCCGCCGGGACGCCGCGCTTCGCACGGCCGCCCTTCGACGGGGTGGGCTTGGGGGCGGATCCCCAGACGAAGACCGTCCGGGCGCGCTCAATCTCGCTGTACGCGGCGGTGCGGTCCACGCCGTCGGCCTCGACCGTGATGCCACGCTCGTCGGCCGAGCGCAGGATCCCCGTGACGCGCTCGGCGGTGCCGCCGGCTGGTGTGATCCGGAGGGTCACGGTCTCGCCGATGGCCCCCTCGAAGTGCGCCTGGGTCCGCAGCCTGCGCTCGAGGCCCGGGCTCGAGACCTCCAGGTTGTACCGGCCGGGCATCGGGTCGTGGTCGTCGAAATACGCCGACAGGGCGCTGTTGGCCGACGCGAGCGCCTCCAGGTCCACGCCGCCGGGCCTCGTGACCGTGACCGTGATGGCGCCGGAGGTGACCTCCACGTCATAGAGCTCGAGCCCCGAGGAGGTGAGCAGGGGCGTGATCTGTCCCGCGAGATCCATCTCCATCCCTCCACCTCCTCCATCCGTGCACGGCCAAATCAAAAGCGCGGGCCGCGGCCCGCGCTCGACAGGTCCAAGCGTCCTTGCGGACTGTGGGAGGCATTGTAGCAGGAGGCACGAATGCGGTTTCGGGGCGACGAGCCCCTCAGCGCGTGGCGACGGCCGTCACGAGCGTGGCGAGCGTTCCCGCCGCGCCGGCGAGCTCGACCTCGTCCACCGTGCCCGAGGCCCGGTCCTTCACCTCGACGATGCCCCGCTCGAGGCCCTTGCCCCCGACCGTGACCCGCAGCGGGACCCCGATCAGGTCCGCGTCGGCGAACGTGACCCCCGCGGACACGTCGCGGTCGTCAAGGAGCACCGCCACCCCGAGGCTCCGCAGCTCGTCGTGCAGGGCGCCCGCCGTCTCGGCCACGAGGGGGTTTCGTCCCGCCCCGACGGCGCAGATGTGCACGTCGTAGGGGGCGACGGCTGCCGGCCACACGAGCCCGTTGTCGTCGTGGTCGATCTCGGCGAGGACGGCGATGAGCCGGGACACGCCGATCCCGTAGCACCCCATCCAGTAGGGCTGCTCGGTGCCGTCCTCGGCGGTGAAGCTCGCACCGGGCATCTTGGAGGAGTAGGTGAGCCCGAGCTGGAAGATGTGGGCCGCCTCGACGGATCGCACGACCTCGAGGACGCCGCCGCAGCGCACGCAGGCATCGCCGGCCGCGGCGGTGACGAAGTCCCCGTAGCGGTCCGGCTCGAAGTCGCGCCCGGCGACGACGTCGACGAGGTGGACGTCCACCTCGTTGGCACCGGTCACCCAGCCGTGCGCTGCGCGCCGAACCGATTCGTCGGCGACCACGCGGGCCTCGAGGCCCACCGGGCCGAGGTACCCCTTCACGATCCCGGGGTTGGCCGAGAACTGCGCGTCGTCGAAGAGCTTCCATCCGCTCGGCAGCTTCGCCTCGCGGGTCCCCGGAACCAGGATCACCACGGGTCGGTCGAGCTCGTCGAGGGCGGCGACCGCCTTCAAGGAGGTCTCCGGCGTCGCCCCGCGGTCCGCCAGGAATCCAACGACGTCGTCGATCGTCGCCATCCCGGGGGTCGCGACCCGTGATGCCGGCGGGGCGTCGATCGTCGCGGGATCCACGATCCCGCCCGCCGGACCCACCGCTGCCGCCTCGACATTCGCCGCGTACCCGCACGCGGGGCACCGCACGAAGTGGTCCTCGCCAATGGGGGCCTCGACCATGAACTCGTGGTTCACGTCGCCTCCGATCCCGCCGCTGAGCGCCTCGACGGGGGTCACCTCCAGGCCGAGGCGCTCGAAGATCCGCAGGTAGGCGAGCTTCGCCCTGTCGTAGGAGACGAACATCTGGTCCTTGTCGACGTCGAAGGAGTAGGCGTCGCACATCGTGAACTCGCGCCCGCGCAGCAGGCCGAAGCGCGGCCTCGCCTCATCGCGGAACTTGGACTGGATCTGGTACACGGTGAGCGGCAGCTGGCGGTAGGAGTCAACCTCGCCCGCGACCGTCGAGGTCACGACCTCCTCATGGGTGAGCCCGAGGACGAACCGTCCGCCTCGCGCATCGAGCACCATCGCGGGCAGCGCGTCTCCGCCGAACTTCGCCGCGCGGCCCGACTGCTCCCACAGCTCAATGGGGCTGAGCGCGGGCATCAGCATCTCCTGCATGCCTGCTCGGTCGAGCTCCTCGCGGATGATGTCGCTCACGCGCCGCAGCACCCGCGTGCCGAGCGGCAGGAAGGTGTACACGCCCGACGCGACCCGGCGGACGTAGCCTGCGCGCACGAGCAGGGCGTGGCCCGCGGTGTCCGCGTCGGCGGGATCCTCACGGAGGGTGCGCAGGAGCATCTGGGACATCCGCATCGCGAGAACCTAACCCGTCAGTCGGCGAGTCGGTCGCGAATCTTCGCGATGCGCACGCTCGCGTGGTTCGCGTCGGCGCCCCGCTCGTCGAGCAGCGCGACCCGATCGGCCTCCGCCTCGGCCTCGGCGCCCTCGTCCGCTGCGGCGAGGCGCGCCTCCACGCCCTCTGCGACGAGGCGCTCCGCCTCCGCGACGAGCTCTTCGACCATCCGCTCCTCAGGGACGACCCTCACGATCTTGCCCCGGATGAACAGGTGGCCCTTCTTCTTCCCCGCCGCGATGCCCAGGTCCGCGTGCCTCGCCTCGCCCGGGCCGTTGACGACGCAGCCCATGACCGCGACCTGGATCGGCAGGTTCCTGCCCTCGAGCGCGCGCTGGGCCGCAGTGGCCACGGCGATCACGTCCACCTCGGCGCGCCCGCAGCTCGGGCACGCGATGAGATCGAGGTCCTTGCGCTCGCGGAGCCCGAGCGCCTCGAGCAGCTGGCGGCCCGCGCGGGCCTCCTCGACGGGGTCGGCCGTGAGCGAGTAGCGGATCGTGTCGCCGATCCCCTCGGCGAGGAGGGTGGCGATCCCGGCGGTCCCCTTGATCAGTCCCGCGGGCGGCGGGCCCGCTTCGGTGACCCCCAGGTGCAGCGGGTGGTCGAACGTCTCGGACGCGAGCCGGTATGCCGCGATCATGAGGGCCACCGACGAGGCCTTCACCGAGATCTTCACGTCCTCGAAGCCGACCTCCTCGAAGTACTCCAACTCCCGCCTGGCCGACTCCACGAGCGCCTCGGGGGTGGCGCCGCCGAACCGCTCGTAGATCTCGGGGTGCAGCGAGCCCGCGTTGACGCCGATGCGGATCGGGACGCCGCGGTCCTTGGCCTCCTGGGCCACGAGCTTGATCTCCTCGGGCTTGCGAAGGTTCCCCGGGTTGAGCCGCAGGCCCTGGACCCCGGCCTCGAGCGCAGCGAGCGCCATCTCCACGTGGAAGTGGATATCCGCGACGATCGGCACGGGTGCGCGCGGCACGATCTGGGCCAGGCCCTCGGCGGCGGCCTCCTCGTTGCACGTACACCGCACGATGTCGGCGCCCGCCGCGGCGATGTCGTAGATCTGCACGAGCGTGCCCTCGACATCCGCGGTCTTGGTCGTCGTCATGGACTGGACCGTGACGGGGGCGTCCCCGCCGACGGCCACGGACCCGACATGGATCTGGCGGGTCGGCCGCCTCGGGGTCAGGAGCTTGTCGCCGAGGTCCACGGGACCATTCTGCCGTGCCGGGAGCCGCCGACGATCAGCCGAAGGGGTTCTGCACGCCGTGGGCGATGTCCAGGTACATCTTCGCGACGACGAAGACGAGCAGGAACGCCATGAACGTGTAGGCGACCGGCATCAGCTTCGTGACGTCGGCGCGGTACCGCCTGCCCCGTCGGGAGCGTCCACCCTCGTACAGCGCGATCGCGACATGGCCGCCGTCGAGGGGGAGCATCGGCAGCATGTTGAGGACGCCCAGGGAGATGTTGAGCAGGATGAGCATCACGATGAACGGGTACGAGCCCGCCCGGGCGGCATCAGCGAGGTACTCGGCTGCCCCGACGGCCGACACGGTCCCCTGCCCGTGCGCCTGCGCCTGCGCCGCGGCCTTGGGGCTCGCCACCTGGTGCGCGAGCGAGCTCAGGCCGCCCGGGGAGAACGCATGGCCCAGCGCCGCGACGGTGCCCGTCACGACATGCCAGACGAGCGCGGTGCCGCCGGTGACCGCGCCGAGCGGGCTCGGCCGCGCGTACACGTGGGTCGACCCGAGCAGGATGCCGAGTCGGACGACCTTGGATCCCTGGTCGATCGGCTCGGGGGTGGCGCGGATCAGGACGTCGTGCCCACCGCGGTCCACCACGAGCACGACCGGCTTGCCGGGCGAGGAGTGGATGATCGACTCGAGCGTTGCCTCGGACTTGGCGGTCCCCGTGATCGCAACGTTGTTGATCGACACGATGACGTCCCCGAGGCGCAGGCCGGCCAGCTCGGCGGGTGTCTTGCCCGTCGGGGAGGTCTCGAGGCCCTGGATCTGGATCCGAGTCGACGTCGGCTGACCGATGAACCAGAGCGCGCCGATCGCGAGCAGGAACGCCAGGAGGAGGTGGACGATGGAGCCGGCCGAGGCGACGAGGACGCGCTTGCCGGTCGACTGGTTGACGAAGCTGCGCGGCTCGTCGGAGGCGTCGAGCTCCTCGAGCGACGTCATCCCGAGGATCTTCACGTAGCCGCCGAGCGGCAGCGCCTTGACCCCGTACTCCGTTTCACCCCTGCGGACGGACCACAGCCTCGGTCCGAAGCCGACGAAGAACTCGGTCGCCTTCATCCCGGACCACTTGGCCGTGACGAAGTGGCCGGCCTCGTGCAGCATGATGATCGCGAAGACCGAGACCGCCACGAGGTCCCACGCCCATCCCCCGAGCGCGTAGATCGCCGCGAGGAACGCGACCGTGCCGACCACGAGCACGGCGAACCGCATCGTCAGCTCGGCGCGGCCGGGCGGCGGCTCCTCGAGCTCCCGGGTCGGCGCGTCGACGGGTTCGACGGCAACCCTGGTCACGGCACGGCCACCGAGCTGTCCATGCGATCAATGATGCCCGAGGCGACCCGGCGCGCGTTGGCGTCAGCCATAAGAAGTGTCTCAACGTCGCTGCAGGAGGCGCCGTCGAACCGCGCAAGGGTGGACTCCACGACGCCCGCGATGTCGCGCCAGGCGATCCTGCCCGAGAGGAACGCCTCCACGGCGCACTCGTCGGCCGCGTTCAGCCATGCCGGAGCGGTTCCGCCGAGGCGACCCGCTTCGTAGGCCAGCGACAGGCACCGGAAGGCGGCAGCGTCGGGCGGCTCGAAGGTGAGCTCCAACGCCTCGTCGAACGAGATCCTCCCGAACCCGTCGTCGAACCGCTCGGGGTAACCGAGTGCGTACGCGATGGGCAGGCGCATGTCGGGATGGCTCAGCTGCGCGATCGTCGAGCCGTCGACGAACTCCACCATCGAGTGCACGATGGACTGGGGATGGACCACCACGTCGACGCTATCGATCGGCACGGAGAAGAGCGCCGCCGCCTCGAGCACCTCGAGCCCCTTGTTCATGAGCGTCGACGAGTCGACTGTCACCTTCGCGCCCATCCGCCAGGTCGGATGCGCGAGGGCGTCGTCGACCGTGACCGTCGCCAGCTCGTCGGCCTGCATGCCCCGGAAGGGCCCGCCCGAAGCCGTGAGGATCAGGCGTCGCACCGCGCGCATCGGCTCTGCGCCCGACACGCCCGCGAGGCACTGGTGGATCGCGCAGTGCTCGGAGTCGACCGGCAGGACCACCGCGCCCGGCGTCGCCCGGGCGACCTCGACGAGGGGGGCCGCGACCACGAGTGATTCCTTGTTCGCGAGGGCGAGACGGCGGCCCGCCTCGAGCGCGGCCAGCGTGGCGGGCACGCCCGCGAAGCCCACGATCGCGTTGAGGACGACGTCCGCCGAGCCCGCGGCCTCCGCCAGGGCATCTGGGCCGTGGAGGACCTTCGTGCCCTGCGGCAGGAGGGGCTCGATCTCGATCGCAGCCTCGCCGTCGGGCACGACCACGGTCCGCGGACGGTGACGCCGGGCGAGGTCCGCGAGGGCGTCGAGGTTCGTCCGAGCGCTGAGCGCGTCGAGCTCGAACGCGTCGGGGTGCCGGGAGACGACATCGAGCGCCTGGATGCCGATCGACCCCGTCGCACCGAGGATTGCGAGGGTCTTGGCCACGTCGGTGCCTCCCGACCCTTCGATCAGCTCAGATGGAACGCGAGCACGGTGTAGTAGGTCGCGGGAAGCACGAACAGCAGGCCGTCGAGGCGGTCGAGGAGGCCGCCGTGCCCGGGGAGCAACCTGCCCATGTCCTTCAGACCGAGACTGCGCTTGAACATCGACTCGCACAGGTCGCCGAGCGGCGCAAGGATCGACGCGACCACGGCGAGCGTCATCGCCGCGCTGAGCGTCCATCCCGAGATCGCCGAGACGATGAAGGCGGCAAGCACGGTCACGATCGTCCCGCCGACGGCGCCCTCCCATGTCTTGTTCGGGCTGATCTTGGCCGCCAGCGGATGCCGGCCGAACGCCTTGCCCGTGAACAGGGCCCCGACGTCATTGGCGACCACGAGGATGATCGCGCCGAGCAGGAAGTGGACGCCGTGGTGGTCGGGGAACAGGGACGGCGCGAGCAGGAGGCCGGCGAACGAGCCCAGCACGCCCACCCAGATGTAGACGAGGAGTGTGGTCGACATGCCGTCGATCACCTCCGCGTGCTCGACACCGGTGAGGAACCACAGGAACGAGAAGAAGAAGACGAGCGCCGTGACGAGCGGCAGCGCCGCTTCACCCTTGTTGTAGGCGGCGACCATGAGCGCGAGGCTGGCGATCAGGCCGAGGGCGGCGGCGGGCCGGTGGCCCGCGTGTCGGAACGCTGCATAGGCCTCGCCCGCCGCGAGGGTCACCACGGCCGCGGCGAGCACGGCGGAGAGCACCGTCGAGACGTTGAAGATGATGAGGACAACGATCGCGAGGATGAGCCCCGTGATGATCGCCAGGGGCATGTCACGACCTGCGGCGGGGCGCGCGGTCCGGCCGCTCAGCGGGCCGTCGCCGTTGGAGCGGCGCGACTTCGAGTTGCGTGCTCGGACACGGCTGGCCGGATGGGCCGTCGTCGTCCCGCCCACGAACGCGGCACCAGCCACGACGGGGTCGATCGCGGCGGCTTCCGCCTCGGGGCCCTGCTCGCCACTGTCGAACTCCCAGGGGCGCCTGGCCTCGTCCTCGTGGACCGGGGCGGTGCCACCCTCGTTGCCGAGCATCGCTGGCTCGAAGCTGTCCTCGTGCGCTGCCCAGTCGGTCTCGTCCTCGCGCCATGTCGGCCCGGGCAGCGAGGACCACGGGTCGTCGCCTGAGGCCGCATCCTCCTCGCGGGCGAGCACGGCGGGGACCTGACCGGTCGGCGCATCGGTCCACGGCGGCAGGTCGGGGTCAGGCGACGTGCCCTTGACGAACGACCAGTCATCCAAGGCTGACTCGGTCGGGGCGTCGGACGCGGGCGGCTGCTGGACGACCTGGTGCGCCCCGGTGATCGTGACCCCCGCGGCGCCCTTGGGCTCGTCGAACGAGAGGACGTCGAACTCCAGCTCGTCACCGTCGATGGGCGGGCTGCCGTCGTCTCCGTCGCTATACCTCAAGAAGCTCATGCTCCTTGTGCGCGAGCAGCGTGTCAACCGCCGCCACCTCGTCATGGGTGATCTTGTCGAGGGCCTTCTCGAACCGCTCGATCTCGTCCTTGCCGATCCCGAGGTCCTTGTCGGCGTGCTCGAGCTCCTGACGGGCCTGGCGCCGCACGTTGCGGATGTGGACCTTGCCGTCCTCGGCCTTCTGGCGCACGATCTTGACGAGCCCCTTGCGGCGCTCCTCGGTGAGCGGCGGGAACGCGAGCCGGATCACGGTCCCGTCGCTCGATGGCGAGATCCCGAGGTCCGAGTTCGTGATGGCCTTCTCGATCGCGCCGATGATGTTCTTCTCGTAGGGCGAGATCACGAGCAACTTCGCCTCGGGCACGGAGAACTGCGCCACCTGCTGCAGCGGGACCGCAGTGCCGTAGTAGTCGACCTGGAGGTGCTCGACGAGCGCCGCGTTCGCCCGGCCGGTCCGCACCGTCGCGAGATCCGCCTTCACGTGCTCGATCGCCTTGGCCATCTTGGCCCTGGTCTCCTCGAGCAGCAGGGTCGGGAAGGAGTCGTCCATCAGCGCACCAGCGTACCCACACGCTCCCCCGCGAGCGCGCGGTGGATGTTGCCGTGCCCCATCAGGTCAAAGACGTGGATGGGCAGGTTGTTGTCCATGCAGAACGTGATGGCCGTGAGGTCCATGACGCGCAGCTCCCTGCTGATGACCTCCATGAAGGACACCTCGTCGTAGTGGACCGCCGACGGATCGAGCCGCGGGTCCGCGCTGTAGACGCCGTTGACGCCCTCGTGGGTGCCCTTGAGCAGCATCTCCGCCTCGATCTCCGCGGCGCGGAGCGCCGCGGGGGTGTCGGTCGTGAAGTACGGGTTGCCCATGCCTGCGGCGAAGATCACGACCCTCCCCTTCTCGAGATGGCGGATCGCGCGGCGTCGGATGTAGGGCTCCGCAACGGCCGGCATCTGCAGCGCGGTCATGACGCGTGTCTGCTGGTTGTGCTTCTCGAGCGCGTCCTGGAAGGCCAGGGCGTTGATCACGGTGCCGAGCATCCCCATCGTGTCGGATGTCGCCCGGTCGATGCCCGCCGCCTCGCCGGTCGCTCCGCGCCAGATGTTCCCCCCGCCGATCACCATCGCGAGCTCGAGCTCGTTGTTCTCGCACGCCTTGGCGATCTCGGCGGCGAGTGCGTCGACCGTCGCCACATCGATCGTCTCGTCGCTCGCCGACGACGCGAGGGCCTCGCCGGACATCTTGAGGACGAGGCGGCGCGTCACCGCTCAGCTCCCGATCAGGACCTGGGCGAATGCAACGATGGTCGCGCCGCCGAGCAGCTGGGTGATCGTCTGCTTCTCGTCCTTCACGTAGGACTGGTCGAGCAGGACGCGCTCCTTGAACCACCCGTTGAGCCGGCCTTCGACGATCTTCGTGAGCGCAGCCTCCGGCTTGCCCTCGTTGCGCGAGATCTCCTCCACCGTCTTGCGCTCGGATTCGACCTCGTCCTCGGGGACGTCGTCTCGCGAGAGGAACGTGGGGCGCGCGAAGGCGATGTGGACCGCGATCTCGTGAGCGAGCTCTTCGGTGCCGCCCTCCACCACGATGGCGACGGCGTTCACGCCGCGGCCGGCCTGCTGGTGCAGGTACGTGTCGACGACCTGGTCGCCGGTCGCCTCGAGGCGCACGACCCTGCCGAGGGAGATGTTCTCCTTCAGCGTCGTGCGCAGCCGGTCGATCTCGTCGGCGAACGAGTCGGCGGCGGACTCGCCGTCAGCTGCGACGCGGGCCGCGATCTCGTCGACGAGCGAGACGAACTCAGGGGCCTTGGCGACGAAGTCGGTCTCGCAGCGAAGCTCGACGAGCGCGGCGATGCTTCCATCGCGCACCGCGGCGACCGCACCCTCCCCCGCCTCGCGGTCGGCGCGCTTGGCGGCTCCGGCGAGGCCGTGGACGCGGAGCCACTGGGTCGCCTGCTCCATGTCGCCGTCGTTCTCCTCGAGCGCCCGCTTGGCGTCGAGCATCCCGACACCGGTGGACTGGCGCAGCGTCTGCACATCCTTGGCTGTGAACCCGGCCATGCTCAGGCCTCCGTCGTGGTGGCTGCCGCGACCGTCGCGAGCTCGGCACCGGCGTCGCCACTGGCATCGCCGTCAGAGGGAGCAGCATTCCCGGGGGCTGCATCGGCCGCCTCGGCACCGGCAGGCGCCGCAGCCTCCGCCGCGGCCTCTGGCGCTGGGGATGCCTCGGGGCTTGCGGCGGGCGCCTCGGCCTCGGCTGCCGCTGGCGCTTCCTTCGGCGCCGCGGGCCTCGCGGACGGGCGGTTGTTGCGGATCCAGCGCCCCTCGGTCACGGCGTCAGCGATCAGCCGGCACAGCAGGGCACCGGAGCGGATCGCATCGTCGTTGCCCGGGATGACGTAGTCGATGACGTCGGGGTCGCAGTTGGTGTCGACGACGGCGACGACGGGGAGGCCGAGCTTGTTCGCCTCGGTGACCGCGATGTGCTCCTTCTTCGTGTCGATCACGAAGATGGCGTCGGGCAGGCGGTCCAGGTTTGCGATGCCACCGAGGTTCCGCTCCAGCTTCTCGAGCTCGCGGACGTGTCGGAGTGCCTCGCGCTTGGGCATGCCCTCGAAGTCCCCGGCGCGCTGCATCAGGCGCAGCTCCTGCATGCGCTTGACGCGACCCGCGACGGTCTGGAAGTTGGTGAGCATGCCGCCGAGCCACCGTTGGTTGACGTAGGGCATGCCGCACGCATCGGCGTACTCGGAGATCGGGCCCTGGGTCTGCTTCTTGGTGCCCACGAACAGGATGATGCCGCCGGAAGCGACGAGGTCGCGGACATAGGTGTAGCCCGACTCGATCCCGATGAGGGTCTTGTGCAGGTCGATCAGGTAGATGCCGTTGCGCTCACCAAGGATGAAGCGCCGCATCTTGGGGTTCCACCTGCGGGTCTGGTGCCCGAAGTGGACGCCGGCGTCCAGCAGCTGGCGGACGGTGACGAGTGCCATGAATTGCTCCGTTCGGTTGTCGACCCCGACACGGCACCACTGCTGTGGCGACCGCACGAAACGTGCCGGGGAATCTGCTCGATGCCACGCCCCGTTGGCGCAGCCCGAGAACTCTACCGCGCGGGCACGGCCGGGTCGATTCGCCGCCTGCGGGGTCGTGCCCGTGTGGGATCGTTTCTCGAGGGGCCGGTGGCCCCGGGGGCTGGCCGACGAGGAGGCGCGGGTGAGGATCCTGGGATTCGGGACCTACGACGTGACCAAGCACCCGCGCGTGGGGATCCTGCTCGACGGCCTCGCCCTCGACGGCAACGACGTGGTCGAGGTCAACGAGCCTCTCGGATTCTCGACTCGCGAGCGCGTCGAGATGCTCCAGCGGCCATGGCTCTCCTACCGCCTCGCGCTGCGCATGGCGGGCTCGTGGTGGCGCCTTGCGCGCGCCGCTCGCCGCGCCGGGGCGTTCGATGCCGTCGTCGTCGGCTACCTCGGCCACTTCGACGTCCTGCTCGCGCGCCTCTGCTTCCCGAGGACGACGGTGGTCCTCGACCAACTCATCTTCGCCGCCGACACGGCCCGCGATCGGGGCGTGACCTCCGGGCTCCGCCTCCGGCTGCTCGAGATCCTGGACGCGCTGGCGACCAGCTGCGCGGACCTGGTCCTCGTCGACACCGCGGAGAACGTCGATCTGCTTGCGCCCTCCAGGCGCCGAAAGGCGCTCGCGGTCCCGGTGGGCGCGCCGTCGGCGTGGTTCGATGCGGGTGCCGCCCATGTCGCCCACGGACCCGACGAGCCGCTGCGTGTCGTCTTCTACGGGCTCTTCACACCCTTGCAGGGCGCAGTCGTGATCGGCGAGGCGCTCGGGATGCTGGCCGCGGACGATGCGATCTCGGTCACCATGATCGGGTCCGGTCAGGATCTCGACGCTGCGCGCGCAGCCGCCACAGCGAACGAATCGGTCACGTGGATCGACTGGATGCAGGCCGATGACCTCCCCGGCGCCTTTGCGGGCAACGACGTGTGTCTCGGTGTCTTCGGTGCCACCCCCAAGGCGCTGCGGGTCGTCCCGAACAAGGTGTATCAGGGCGCGGCAGCAGGGTGCTGCATCGTGACGTCGGACACCCCGCCGCAGCGGCGTGCGCTCGGAGCCGACGCCGTGCTCGTCCCGGTCGGCGACGCCGCCGCCCTCGCCGACGCGCTGCGCTCGCTCGCGTCGGATCGCGCGGCACTCGATTCGCTGTCGGCCGCCGTGCGCAACCGCGCGCTCGATAGCTTCACGGCCCAGGCGGTCGCAGCGACGCTCGCCGACCGCCTCGCCGCGATGCGCCGCCGCTAGGACGGCCTGTTCCTGCCCGCTCCGGCGGCCCGATCGGTCAGCCTCGCATCAGCGTCCTGCGTCAGCCCCTCGGGTGCGTGCCGCGGTGGACGCGCTGGAGCCGTTCCTTGGACACGTGGGTGTACACCTGGGTGGTCGTCAGGTTGGCATGACCCAGGAGCTCCTGGACGACCCTGAGGTCCGCGCCCCCTTCGAGGAGGTGGGTCGCGTAGGTGTGGCGCAGGGCGTGCGGATTCAGTGGCGATCCGGCCCTCGCCTCGAGGAGCCGGCGGACGTCTCGCGGACCGAGCCGATTCCCGCGACGATTGAAGAACAGGGCGGGCGTCGGGCT